>Ga0208965_1000031_pt1 | contig 71282 bp, 61 predicted proteins | sample AOAMet1_07_M0_10_2_FD_188230 | JGI IMG/M metagenome (GOLD analysis project Ga0208965, IMG submission 188230) | Ammonia-oxidizing marine microbial communities from Monterey Bay, California, USA - CAN11_07_M0_10 (SPAdes) | ecosystem: Environmental > Aquatic > Marine > Intertidal zone | place...
GCTTTGTCATTAGAAGTTTTCCGTCGATTGAAACAAACCAACCCGAAGGTCAGTGGCGGTGTAAATTTCTCTGCCGTCGACTGAAACCGAGCCGTCAGCAATGCCCATCACGAGCTTTCGCTCAATGACGCGCTTCATTTCAATTTTGTAAGTGACCCGCTTACTGGTTGGCAGAATTTGCCCCGTAAACTTAACTTCGCCGGACCCCAGTGCACGGCCTCGTCCGGGGTTACCGCGCCACCCCAAGAAAAAGCCGACCAGCTGCCACATGGCGTCAAGACCGAGACAGCCTGGCATGACGGGGTCACCGGGGAAATGGCAGTCGAAAAACCACAAGTCCGGGTGTATGTCGAGCTCAGCCAAAATCAGACCTTTGCCGGCCTTGCCGCCGTCACTATTGATCTCTGCAATGCGATCGAGCATCAACATGTTATCAATCGGCAACTTCGCGTTGCCGGGACCGAATAAATCACCCATGCCACAGGCGACTAACTCGTCTTTGGCGTAGGAACTCTGGGGGGTAAACACAAATTCATCACTCATGGTGTAAGAATACCGCGGAGCGCTGTGACTTGCATCTGCTTTGAGACAGAGGAGTGGAGGATGTCACAATTGTAGGCGTATAGATGTAAATGTCTGCCATTGTGTGGGCTCGCCATAAGTTGTAATGAAGATGATATAAACTCTTTCGTTATAATCTCACTCGTACGCTGGTTTCAGTATTTGTCAGGTCGTATTGGGGACGTTCATGAGTCAAATCGTACCAGTTTTGCTTTGCGGAGGCGTGGGAAGTCGCCTCTGGCCGGTCTCGAGACAAGGTCGACCTAAGCAGTATTTGAATTTGATTGGCGAAGATTCAATGCTCCAGCAAACACTGAAAAGACTTGAAGGTCTGGATCAGACACCGCCGATTATCGTGTGTAACGAGGAGCACCGATTTTTAGTTGCTGAGCAAACTCGCCAGATCGGAATTGAGTCGGCCAGGATTATTTTAGAGCCCGAAGGAAAGAACACGGCGCCGGCTATTGCGTTGGCGGCACTTGTCGCCTCTGCCACCAATCCCGACAGTGCGCTCTTGGTGCTTCCCGCGGATCATTACATTGGGCGTCCTGAACACTTGCGAGCGGCTGTCAAAGAGGCATTGGACGTCGCATTGCACACCAAGCTCGTGACCTTTGGGCTGGTGCCCACCCGTGCGGAGACGGGTTACGGGTACATCAAGCGTGGCGAGACACTGTCTGGCAACGTGGCCGTTCTTGATCAGTTCGTTGAAAAGCCCAGTGAGGTTTTGGCTAAAGGCTATCTTGACTCGGGGGAGTACGTTTGGAACAGCGGCATGTTTTTGTTTAAGGCAGGCCGCTTTTTGGACGCTTTGTCTGAGTTTCAACCCACGATAGTGGCCGCTTGCCGCGCCGCGATGGCACATTCTGAAAGTGATATGAACTTTGTTAGGCCTGACTCGAAGGCGTTTGCCAATTGCCCCTCTGAAAGTATTGATTACGCAGTCATGGAGCACACGACAGACGGCGTTGTTGTGTCACTGGATTGTGATTGGAGTGATATTGGTGCGTGGTCCGCGCTGTGGGACACGGGCGGTAAAGACGGTGAAGGGAATGTCACATACGGTGATGTGGTTCTTGATAACACGCGCAACAGCTATGTGCGGAGTCAGTCGCGTTTGGTGACGACTTCTGGTGTCAGCGACTTGGTGGTGGTTGAAACGGTCGATGCAGTAATGGTGGCAGATCGCCACTCGGTACAGGACGTTAAGAATATTGTAAGCATGTTGAAGTCTCAGCAGCGAAGCGAGGCGGATGCGCATCACCGAGTCTTTCGACCCTGGGGTTTTTACGAGTCACTGATTGTGGGTGATGGGTTCCAAGTGAAACGTATTGTCGTCAATCCGGGTCAGCAGCTTTCGTTGCAGATGCATCACCATCGTGCAGAGCATTGGGTGGTTGTGCGAGGCGCGGCAGAGGTGATCAACGGTGCTCAGACAATGACCTTGGTTAAGGACCAGTCCACTTTCGTGCCAGTGGCGACTCAGCATCGATTGAGTAACGCGGGTGCTGTCCCGTTGGAACTGATAGAAGTGCAAACGGGAAGCTACTTTGGTGAAGATGATATCGTTCGATTCGACGACGACTATGGCCGATAAGGTCTCGATTTAGCCAAGAATTTTGGAGATTAGTAATGATTAAAAAGTGCATGTTTCCCGTCGCCGGCTACGGCACACGCTTCCTTCCCGCAACGAAAAGCACGCCCAAGGAAATGTTACCCGTGGTGAATAAGCCCTTGCTTCAGTATGGGGTGGAAGAAGCACTCGAGGCGGGCATGAACAACTGTGCCTTCGTGACGGGCCGCGGAAAACGAGCGATTGCGGATCATTTTGATATCTCCTATGAGCTTGAACATCAAATTTCCGGCACGTCGAAAGAGAAGTACCTCGAGGGCATTCGCGACGTGATTGACCGCGGCATCTTCACGATGGTGCGCCAACGCGAGATGAAAGGTCTTGGGCACGCGATTTTGACCGGTGAGCCGCTGATCGGCGATCAAGCCTTTGGTGTGCTGCTTGCCGATGATATGTGTGTTAACCAGCAAGGGGCTGGGGTGCTCGCGCAAATGTCGGAGCTGTATAACCAGTTTCGTTGTTCGATCGTGGCCGTCATGGAAGTGCCGGATGATCAGATTAGCGCTTACGGCGTGATTTCGGGAGAAGCCATGGGTGATGGTCTTTACCGAGTCGATAAAATGGTGGAAAAACCGGCTCCAGAGGACGCGCCGTCCAATCTTGCCGTCATTGGCCGTTATATACTGACGCCCGATATTTTTGACATTATTCGAGAGACGCCACCGGGCCGCAACGGCGAGGTGCAAATCACCGACGCACTGCAAATACAAGCCAATAAGGGCTGCGTTCTGGCTTATAAGTTTCAGGGCCAACGCTTTGACTGCGGCAGTGTTCCCGGTTTTGTCGAAGCCACCAACTTTGTGTTTGAAAATCTGTATTGAGTCTTACGAAAGGGAGCCACGTTGTGCCAGAGCCGATTCGCTGTTTTAAGTCTTACGATGTCCGCGGGCGTGTGCCTGACGAGCTTAATGAGGGTATTGCGACGCGCATTGGGCGCGCGTACGCGCAGGTGATTGAGCCCGGTACAGTGGTGGTGGGGCACGATATTCGCCTCACCTCTGAGTCGATGAAGGCAGCCTTGGTGGAGGGACTCCTCACGCAAGGCGTCGACGTGTTCGATATTGGGCAGTGCGGTACCGAAGAAATTTATTTTGCGACGTCACACCTCAAGGTAGGCGGGGGTATTTGTGTGACCGCCAGCCACAACCCCAAAGATTACAACGGCATGAAGTTTGTTCGTGCCGAATCAAAACCTATTTCGGGCGACTCGGGTCTCAAGGAAATTCAAAGTCAGGCAGAGAGCAACGACTTTTCGCCCGCGGCACAGCGCGGTACGTTACAAGCCGTGGATGTGAGTGAGGCCTACATTGCCCACCTCCTGAGCTACGTCGACGTCAAGGCGCTCAAGCCGTTGAAGATTGTGTGTACCGCGGGTAATGGTGGCGCAGGACCCATTGTTGATTTGTTGGAACCGCACTTGCCGTTTGAGTTTATCAAATTACACCATGAGGCCGACGGTCACTTCCCCAACGGTGTGCCCAATCCCATGCTTGAAGAAAACCGAGTGGCCTCGGCAACCTTGGTGCGAGAAACCGGCGCAGATATCGGTATTGCCTGGGATGGCGACTTTGACCGCTGCTTCTTCTACGACCACACGGGTGCCTTCATTGAGGGTTACTATGTGGTGGGTTTATTGGCGGCGTCGTTCTTGGCTAAGTCGTCTGGTGAGACTGTGGTCCACGACCCGCGTCTGACCTGGAACACCATGGATATTGCAAAGATGTCCGGCGGCTCAACCGAGCAAAGCAAAACAGGGCATGCGTTCATTAAGGAAACCATGCGTCGCGTCGATGCGGTCTACGGCGGAGAAATGAGCGCACACCATTACTTTCGTGACTTTGCTTACTGTGACAGTGGGATGATTCCCTGGTTATTGGTTGCAGAGATTATGTCGAACACCGGCAAGACGCTGGCGTCGCTGGTCGAGGAACGAACCCACGCCTTTCCCTGTTCCGGTGAGATCAATCGAACAGTGGTCGATGCATTGGCGCTGATCGCTCAGGTTGAGTCACGCTACGCGGCGGGTGCAGAGGCGGTTGAACACCTCGACGGACTGAGTGTGAGTTTCAAGGACTGGCGCTTTAATCTGCGCATGTCCAATACTGAGCCGGTGGTGCGACTCAACGTTGAATCGCGAGGTGATGTCACTCTCATGGCGGAGAAAACGCAGGAGCTATTGGCCATCATTGACGCCGCTTAAGCGGTCTGCACGAGGGGCCTTGGGCTGCCACGGGGTCCCATTGCCTCATTTGACCTTTAACCGCCAACTCCTTAGCCTCACGGATCAATGTGAGGGTGGGAGTGTTCCGTGGAAAGAAGGCAATTCAGGCCGTTTGGTAGCGTCAGTGCACTGACACTTGGCGGCGGTGGTTTGGGTCAGATTTGGGGCGACACCACCCGAGAGGAGGCCGTAGCAACGGCACGACTCGCCGCTGATAAAGGCATTAATCATTTCGATATGGCACCTATGTACGGCCGCGGTGAGGCGGAAAAAGTCATTGGTGAGGCATTTCGAGGGGCTGACAAATCGAACTTTCGCTTTACCACGAAGTACCGCTTAGGGTGGGTTGCGCCGGAGGCAGTCTACGACAAGCTCAACGCGTCCTTGACGCGCTCGCTTCAAACGATGGGCATTGAGCGAGCCGACTTGTTTTTCCTGCACTCGCAACTCATTGAAGACCACTATGCGTTGCCGCAGCACGATGAGCTGCGCGACCGCATCGCCACACCGTTGAGCTACTTTCTCGAGTCGGTTATTCCAGCTTTTGAGCGCTTGCAAGGTGAGGGCAAAATTGGAGGCTGGGGATTCGCACTCGGTCAAGAGTCGGCACTGGAAAAAGCGATTGCACATCATAAGCCCCCAACGGCAGTCCAATGCGTTGTGAATCCACTCAATTCTGCGGGAAATATTGGCTACGTGACTGACGGGTTTGATGGTCGACGCGTCTTAGAGGCGTGCCGGCAACATGACGTGCCCGCGCTCGCTATTCGGGCGGTTCAGGCGGGGGCATTGACGTCAGCAATGGACAGAGTGCTCCCCACTGACGATGCAGATCAAATGGATTTTGAGCGGGCAGCGGATTTCCGTGCACTGGCGTCAAACTGGGGACAAACACCGGCGCGTTTGGCGCATCGTTATGCCTTGTCAATCCAAGATATTGGGTCCGTGGTGTTAGGGGTTAAGAATCGTCGTGAGTTACTGGAGTGCATCGACGCGGCCGACGACCCGGTATTAGATTCAGACGAACGTGCGCTATTGGAAAATGCCTGCGCGTTTGTCCGGTAAACACATTGCACGTCGAACTCGGTGGCACTTGACCCCTCTGAGAGGGCAACGTAGCGTAAGCCGGCACTGAAATGGACGAATGAGCCATGATGATGAAAAAGCGCGCGATGAAACGCGCTGAACACTCACTCTAAGGAGATTGACTATGGGCAACGCATACATTGTAGACGCATGTCGGACACCGCGAGGTGTTGGTAAAGTCGGTAAGGGTGCACTTGCACACCTTCACCCCTCATACCTTGGATCGACGGTGCTTAGCGCGCTGGCCGAACGCAACGCGCTCAACACGGCCGAAGTCGATGACATTATCTGGGGGACGTCGTCGCAAAGCGGGAAGCAAGGCGGTGATTTAGGCCGTATGGCCGCGCTGAACGCGGGTTATGATGTGCGGTCATCGGGGGTGACGCTCGATCGCTTCTGCGGCTCCGGTATTACGACGGTCAACTTAGCAGCGGCGCAAATCATGTCCGGTATGGAAGATCTTGTTGTGGCCGGCGGTACCGAAATGATGAGCTACCACGGGCAAACGGGCGACCCGACGAAGCCGCCCATGATTGATTCGGGCAATCTAGAATTGCGAGCCCTGCATCCCCAGTCGCAGCAAGGTGTCTGTGCAGACGCCATTGCAACGCTTGAGGGGATCGATCGCGATGCTGTCGACAATCTTGCAATGGTCAGTCAAGCGCGCGCGGCGCGTGCGATTGCAGAAGGACGCTTTGATAAGTCGTTAATCACGGTAAAAAATCCTGATGGCACTGTGGCGCTCGATCATGAAGAGTTTCCGCGTCCGCAGACGACGAGAGAGGGTCTCTCCGAGCTCAAGACCGTGTTCAGTGTTGTGCGTGATGTGCCGATCGACGAGCAAGGGACCACCTATGGCGCATTGATTCAACAAAAGTACCCTGAGATCACAGCGTTCAATCATATTCACCACGCGGGTAATTCATCCGGTGTCGTTGACGGTGCCGCGGCACTTTTGTTGGCGTCAGAGTCCTACATGAAGAAGACCGGAATGACGCCACGTGCGCGCATTGTTGCAACAGCGAATATGGGAGACTGCCCAACGCTGATGCTGAATGCGCCGGTACCTGCGGCGGAGAAAGTACTCATGAAAGCAGGTCTCACCAAAGACGACATTGACGTCTGGGAAATTAACGAAGCGTTCGCCGTGGTGGCGGAACGGTTCATTCGCAGACTAGACCTTGACCGTGAGAAGGTGAATATCAACGGTGGTGCTATGGCGTTGGGCCACCCGATTGGCGCAACAGGATCGATTCTTGTGGGCACTGCGCTTGATGAGCTCGAGCGCCAGCAGAAGCGCTATGCGTTGATTACCATGTGCGCAGCAGGCGGAATGGCTCCCGCTATTATTATCGAGCGAGTCTAAGCCTCAAGTCTGCGTGATAAAAAGCCCGGTGATGACCGGGCTTTTTTTTAACGAACCTTCAGCGGTTTGCGTCCAACCAGGCGGTGGCCAGTGCCGCGGTTGACGCATCAAGGTCGTCCATTCCCGTTGCGTTCTCAAGCGTCGTGCGAATTTGCTTGCCTATGGCTTTACCGAGCTCAACGCCCCATTGATCGAACGCATTGAGTCCCATTAGCGCTGATAAAAAGTAGGTTTTGTGTTCGTATGTGGCGATCATGGCGCCCACAGTTTCTGCACTGACCGCCGTCATAACAAGCGTGTTGTGCGGGTGATTGCCCGGCATCTGAAAATGCGGCGCGAGCTCAGGTGGCAGTCCTTTTTCGCGCGCGAGTTCAGTAGACTCCTCCATCGTTCGTCCGATCAAAAACGCGCGGCTCTGCGCCAGAGCGTTGGCGGCGAGCTTACGGTGCGCGTCTAAATTGACGTCGCCATTGGTCAGTGGCAAAACAATGTCTGCGGTAAAGCGACGATTGCCTTGGTGCAGCAGTTGGTAGTAGGAGTGCTGCCCTATGGTGCCGGCTGATCCCCACAAGACCGGGGCGGTGGCTTCGGTAATTTCCTCGCCCGTGAGGGTGACGCGCTTGCCGTTACTTTCCATGGTGAGCTGTTGTAAGAAGTCAGAAAGATGCTCAAGACGCTGCGAATAGGGGAGCACAACATGAGTCTCAACGCCTAAATAGCGAGTGTTCCAGAGCTCTAGCAGTGCCATCAGCATGGGCACGTTCTTAAGTGGGTCGACTTCCCGCGCATGCTCGTCCAGCGCGTTTGCACCGGCCAGTAGCCCGGTAAATGCAGACCAGCCATAGCCTAGCGCGATGACGAGGCCGATGGCCGACCACACAGAGTAACGACCGCCGACCCAGTCCCACATCGGGAAGCAGGCATCTGCAGAGATGCCAAACGCCCCCGCGGCGGCCAGATTAGTGGTCACGGCAAACACATGCTGCCCAATGCATGCTTCAGGTACGCCACCGTTGAGCAGCCATTGCTTCGCACGTTGCGCGTTGGTCAGTGTTTCTTCGGTGGTAAAGGTCTTAGAGCAGACGACCAGCAGGGTGGTCTCAGGGTTTAGCCCTCGAGTCACGACATCGAGATCGTGCGGGTCGACGTTTGAAATAAAGTGCGTGCGCAGGTTTGGCGTTGCGCTATCGAGCGCGCGGCACACCATTCGGGGGCCCAAGTCCGAACCACCAATGCCAATATTAATAACGTCGGTGAAGGGTTTGCCCGTGGCGCCTGTGTGGGCACCTGAATGAACCGCATGGGTTGCTTCGGACATGCGTTGAAGGGTGCTGTTGACCGCTTTAGTGAGCTCGGGCAGCTCTCCTGCTGCCGTCCCCCGTAAAAGCGTGTGCAGCGCGGCACGCTCTTCGGTGATATTGACCTGAGCGCCGCTGATCAATTGTAAGTACTTGCCCTGCAGGTCGGCACCGGTTGCTGCGCTGGCCAGTACCCGCAATGTGGAGCGGTCAATCCGCTGCTTTGAGGCATCAAGCTGTAAACCGGCAGCAGACAAACTCAGCGCGTCGACGCGGGCTGGGTCTTGATCAAAAAGAGTGGTAATCGAGACCGTTTTGAGGCGATCCGCCTCGGCCTTGAGGGCGGCGTGATCACTGCTTAGCAGCATGGGTTAACTCTCCCGAGCGATAGAAAATTCAGCTAATTTTTCGAGGCTGGTTCTTGCGGCCGTTGCCGGCAGACCGGCAAGTGCAGTGCGCACACGCTCACAGTGTTCAACGGCAGCACGACGAGTTTCTTGAATGCCGCCGGTGGTCTTAGCGAGCGCCACAACGGCGTCGAGGTTTTCAACTGACTTTTGACGAATAGAGTCGGCGATCAAGGCGGCGCCCTCAGGTGACGCATGGTTCATCGCGTGAATCAGTGGAAGTGTGGGCTTGCCCTCGTTGAGGTCGTCACCGACGTTTTTACCCGTGGTCTCGGGGTCACCCTCGTAGTCCAAAACGTCGTCGATCAGCTGGAACGCAATCCCTAAGTTCAGTCCAACGCTGTGCATTCGGGCGAGTATGCCGTCGCTTTCGCCACTTAACATCACCGCACCTTCACAGGCGGCTGCAAACAAAATAGCGGTTTTACGAGTGATAACGTCGAAATATTGTTCACGGGACGTTTCAGGATCCCCCGCGCGCACGAGTTGTAACACCTCACCCTCGGCAATCTGGTTGGTCACATTCGCCATTAACGCCAGTATTCGCATGTCATCCAGTTGCACCATGAGCTGGAAGGCACGCGTGTAGAGAAAATCGCCCACAAGCACACTGGGCGCGTTGCCAAATTCACTGTTGACCGTGGGTCTTCCGCGACGAAGAGTGGAGAGATCAACGACGTCATCATGAAGCAAAGTGGCCGTGTGTATAAACTCGATAATCGCTGCGAATGTGATGTGCTTTTCGGTTACTTCACCCACCGACGCAGCGGCCAGAAGCGTCAGCAGCGGACGCAGGCGCTTGCCGCCGGAGTCGACAATGTATTGACCAACGTTTTCGACCATGTCGACGTCGGAATACAGTTGGTCGATGATCAGCGTGTTTACTCTGGCGAAGTCCGCCTCAACGCTGGCTCTTATGTCATTTATCAAAGGGGCATCTCCGCGGTGAGGCGCGATTATAAGGTCTGGTTGTCTTTGTTGCCACCAGGCGGGTCGGCGAGTTAGGGATGGCCTTGCGTCATGACGCGAAAACACGTATTCTCCGCGCCCTTATTTGTGATCGTAACTCGAGTGCCTACGCTCTGCCCCGCAATGCGGTTATTACACAGCGAGCAGGCTAACTGGAAGGAAAAAATATGTACGCAGTCATTGTCAGCGGTGGTAAGCAGCACCGCGTAGAAGAAGGTGAAGTGCTCAAGCTCGAGAAGCTTGAAGTCGCGACAGGCGAGTCGGTCGAATTCGACCAAGTACTCATGGTGGGCGAAGGCGCAGATGTTAAGATCGGAGAGCCGGTCGTCGACGGCAGCACGGTCACCGCGGAAGTGGTGAGCCATGGGCGCCACGCAAAGATTAAGATTGTGAAGTTCAATCGCCGTAAGCACTACCGCAATGAGACAGGTCATCGGCAGTGGTACACGGAAGTTAAAATCACAGGCATCAAGGGATAACCAGGGAGTAGTCTAATGGCACATAAAAAAGCTGGTGGTAGTACCCGTAACGGACGCGACAGCGAGAGTAAACGCCTGGGCGTTAAAGCCTTCGGTGGTCAAGAAGTATCGGCAGGCAGCATTATTGTTCGTCAGCGCGGCACCAAGTTTCATGCAGGTTCAAACGTTCGTGTGGCTAAAGACCACACATTATTTGCAACCGCAGCAGGTAAAGTTGAGTTCTACAAGGGCGGGCCGCAAAATCGTAAGCAAGTTCGTATTGTGACTGGCTAATCGCAGTTTTTTTCTGAGAAAGCCCTGTCAGTCGACGGGGCTTTTTTTTTGGTTTGCCTGCGGGGAGTAGTGTTTGAAATTTGTCGACGAAGCGGTAATAGAAGTTTACGCCGGTAAAGGCGGGAACGGGTGCGTCAGTTTTCGACGCGAAAAATACATTCCACTCGGCGGTCCCGATGGGGGCGACGGTGGCGATGGTGGCAGTGTTGTTTTAGAGGGCAGCGCGTCGCTCAACACTATGGTGGATTATCGATTTACCCGTAAGTTCCGCGCACAAAACGGAGAGTCGGGGCGTGGCCGAAATTGCACGGGTGCAGCGGGTGACGACACTGTACTTCCAGTTCCATTAGGCACCACGATAATTGATGAGGAGACCGACGAAGTACTGGGTGATATTCAAGCTGCTGGTGAGCGGTTGGTGGTCGCTCAGGGCGGTTTTCACGGTATTGGAAATACGCGCTACAAGTCGAGTATTAACCGTGCGCCCCGACAGTTTTCTGAGGGAACGGTGGGCGAGGTTCGCAATCTCAAGCTTGAACTAAAAGTGCTGGCGGACGTGGGCTTGCTAGGGCTTCCTAACGCGGGAAAGTCAACGCTCATTCGGGCCGTGTCGGCCGCAAAGCCCAAAGTGGCTGACTACCCATTTACGACCCTAGTGCCTAATTTAGGGGTGGTCAAAGTCGACGCCCATCGCTCCTTTGTTGTGGCTGATATTCCGGGCCTGATCGAGGGGGCTTCCGATGGTGCGGGTCTTGGTATCCGATTTTTAAAGCACTTGACTCGAAACCGTATTCTTTTACATCTGGTCGATGTGGCTCCGTTTGATGAGAGCGACCCCGCGCAGCAAGCCTTGTCCATTGTGCGTGAACTTGAGCGCTTTAGTCCCACTTTGGCAGCGCGCCCGCGTTGGTTGGTCCTCAATAAAATTGACCTCATTGATGAAGACACGTTGAAGCAGCGGCGTCAGGCCATTGTCGAGGCGCTCGATTGGGAAGGACCGGTTTACGAAGTGGCGGCGATCAATGGGCGCGAAACGGTGCGCTTGAGTGGCGATTTGATGACGGCGATTGAGTTTCTCAATCAACAGGAAGCGGAGGACGAGGAGGTCAAACTCCGAGAGCAAGACGTCCAAATGCAAATGCAGAGCGAGGCGCGCGAGCGTATTGAGTCGCTGCGATTAGAGCGACAAGCTGCGCGCCTTGGCCAACTCAGCGATGTCGAAGACGAGGATGATGACAGCATCGATGACACTGATGTTGAAGTTGAATACCGAAGTTGAACAGTAATGCCCGCCAATCGTTGACGGATGCGCGTCGGTGGGTCATTAAAATTGGCAGCGCAGTACTGACGGACAACGGGCAGGGTCTAAACAAGGCCTCCATAGAGCGTCTTGCGCAGAGTGTTATTGCCTTGAGAGCGGACGGCGCAGAAGTCATCATCGTATCCAGTGGTGCCGTCGCTGCTGGGCTTGCACGACTTAACATGACCATGCGACCGAGCGCGTTGGACCAGCTTCAAGCGGCAGCCGCTGTGGGGCAGTCGTCCTTGGTTCAGGCCTACGAAGCGGCGTTTGCGCCCTCTGGTGATCTATGTGCGCAAATTCTACTGAGCCATGACGACGTTCGCTCGCGCGAACGTTACCTCAATGCGCGGGCGACGCTGCAGACGCTGCTCTCCCAGGGGGTCATTCCAATCGTTAACGAGAACGATACCGTGGTCACCGACGAAATTCGATTTGGTGACAACGACACGTTGGCTGCATTGGTTGCCAACCTCATTGATGCAGACCTTTTAGTCATGCTCACGGATCAAGCCGGACTGTTCAATACGGACCCGAGAGCTACACCGGATGCGCAGCTGATTACCGAGGCCGATGCCCACGATACGACGCTGGATAAGATGGTCTCGGAGGGAACAGCCCTCGGCCGCGGTGGCATGATCAGTAAGCTCCGCGCCGCACGGCTGGCGGCGCGGTCAGGCACGTTGGCCATTATCGCGGATGGCAGGGAGCCCGAAACCGTGCGGGCGCTCAAGAGAGGGGTATCGGTAGGGACTTTATTAACAACCGATAAGCAACCTCAACCTGCTCGGAAACAGTGGCTGGCGTCGTTGCTTTACCCTAAGGGTGCGGTGACGCTAGACGATGGCGCAGTGCGAGGCATTTCTGACTTAGGACGCTCCCTATTGCCTGTGGGCGTTGTTGATGTGAGCGGTGACTTTGTCCGTGGAGACTTGGTTCGTTGCCTCGACGCCGAGGGGCAAGAGATCGCACGCGGTTTATGCAATTACAGTGCTGTTGAAGCGCGAAAATTACTCGGACGTACTTCAACTGAGATCGAGTCTATACTGGGTTTTGGAGGTGATGAAGAGTTGATTCACCGTGACAACCTCATCACTACGCGATAGCCGGAACAGACAATGATGACATTGATAACGTACAGTCTCGCGCTATTTTTAGCCTCCTGGATGGGTGGTTGGCTGCCTCGGCGCTATCAGTTGTCTCACGTGCAGACCCAGCTGGTGATGAGCCTTGTCGCGGGACTGATGCTGGGTGTTGCGGGTCTACACCTTATTCCGCACAGTGTTGAGCTTGGACAGTCGATTGATCAGACCATGTATTTTGTATTGGGTGGTCTCGTTTTTATGTTGTTGCTCCTGAGGCTTTTTCACTTTCATCAGCACGATATTATTGATAACGACACGGCCTGCTTAGAAGCAAACGCCCACGATCACGCACACGCTCATGATCACGCGCATCCTCCTCGTGACGCGGGATGGCTTGGTTTGTTTTTGGGCCTGAGCATTCACACCATCTTGGACGGCGTCGCGCTGGGTGCGATTCTCAGAGTTGAAGTGACGTCGCTTGTCTTGCCTGGGTTTGCAGTCTTCGTTGCAATTTTACTGCACAAACCGCTCGATTCTTTGTCGATCGAGACGATGATGCGTCTGGATGGCTGGAGTGAGAGACATCGCGCAATCACCAACGCGATTTTTGCCGCGCTGTGTCCCATTGCGGCAATTGCATTTTACCTGGGCTTTAACGGCCCCATTGCGAATGTACTGCCCGCGGCGTTGGCTTTTTCAGCAGGCGCGTTTATGTGCATCGCGCTCGCCGATATTTTACCCGAAGTCCAGTTTCACAGTCACGATCGCGTCAAGTTGACAGTAAGCTTTGCGCTGGGGCTCGCCATTGCTTTAGCGCTGGGGCTACTTGAGCCGCACTACCACCAATAATGCGGGCAATTAGTTTCCGCCTAACTGAATAGCCTCACGCTTAGCGGCCGCTGCGTCGTATTTTGGCGCTGTCCAACCTTCGAGCTGCTCGGTGACGAGCGTTGAAATGACGTCTATGTGGTCTGTTGTCGCATTTAAGCAGGCGATGTATTCGTAGCGCTCGCCACCGGCCTCTAAGAAGTAGTCACGGTTTTCCATGCCAATCTCTTCAATGGTCTCAAGACAATCGGCTGAGAACCCAGGGCAGATAATTTGCAGTGATTTTACACCTTGGTCTGGAAGACTTTGCAGCGTCTCATCGGTATAGGGTTTTAGCCACTCGTCTCGACCAAAACGAGACTGGAACGTTGACAGGTAGTCGTTTTCACCAAGCTCCAGCTCAGCCGCAACCAAGCGCGATGTTTTTAGGCATTGGCAGTGGTACGGGTCGCCCTCGAGCAAATAACGCTTTGGCATGCCGTGGTAAGACAAAATGAGTTTATCCGCACGACCGTGCGTGTGCCAGTGTTGCTGCACACTCTGCGCGATCGCTTTTATATACGCCGGATGATCGTGATACGAACTGACGAACCGAAGGTCAGGGACCCAGCGCTGACGCTGTAACTCAGTCGATAAAGCATCGAACGTCGAGGCGGTCGTCGGCCCGCCAAACTGTGGGTAGAGTGGCAGTACAACCAATTGTTGAACGCCTTCCCCAAGGAGTGCTTGAACTTGCGACTCGATCGACGGTTGACCGTATCGCATCGCGCCTTTGACAATGACGTGCTCGCCTAGGCGGGCCGTGAGTGTGTCATGCACCCCTGCGACTTGATCTTCTAAGTGGTAAAGCAGTGGCGAACCACGCTCTGTCCAGACTTCTGCGTAGGCCTCAGCCGATTTTTTGGGGCGCGTGGTCAAAATAAACGCGTGAAGGATCATCCACCACAGTAGGCGCGGGACTTCGACGACCCGCGGGTCCCAAAGGAACTGCTTGAGATAGGGGCGAAGCGCCTTCGCCGTCGGCGCCTCGGGTGTTCCGAGGTTCGTCAGCAGTACGCCTATCTTGGGTTTTGTTCCGTGGTCGTAGTTCGACGCACCAATAAATCTCATACCGGGTCCTGTGGTGAAGCACTGAGTGATAACAGCCAGTGTATTTTGCTATAAACACTACGCAGACTCTGTATCCTCGGATGCTATTCTAGCGCGTAATTCGATTTGACTCGCCCCTTGTCGCCGCCTATAACTTCCGGGACAAAAAAAATAGTTCTGGGAAGCACAATGAGCCTCACATTCGACTCTGCACGAATACCTAATCCTCATTTGACCGAGGATCACTTAGCGTGGCGTGACGCGCTCAGGCGTTTTATTGATAAAGCGGTGATGCCTTATGCCGACGAGTGGGACGAGGCGGGCCACATTCCTATCGAGCTTTGGCCTAAGGCGGCTGAGGTTGGTCTCTTGGGCGCCGGTTATCCGGAGCAATACGGCGGTATGGAGACCGACAGCTGGCACAACTGGATTATTAATGAAGAGCTATCGCGCGTCGGTGTGGGTGGCTTATCGGCGTCGCTGATGGTTCACGGTATTGGGCTGCCACCGGTTATTAATTGGGGAACCGAGGAAATGAAGTCCGAAATAGCGCCACCAGTGCTGCGTGGCGAGTCATGGATTTCACTGGGTATTACCGAACCTGGTGGTGGCTCAGATGTCGCGAGCTTGAAGACAACGGCTGTTCGCGACGGTGACCATTACATTGTCAATGGCTCCAAAACGTACATCACCGGGGGGATGCGAGCGAATTATGTCTCTACGGCAGTTCGAACCGGTGGTGAGGGTGCAACCGGTGTGTCGATGTTGCTTATCCCCACCAATGCTGAGGGTTTTTCACGAACGGCGCTTGATAAAAAGATGGGCTGGTGGGCGTCCGATACAGCGACGTTATACTTTGACAACGTGCGTGTGCCTGTTTCGAACCTTATTGGACAAGAGAACCAGGGCTTTAAGGTCATTATGACCAACTTCAATGCAGAGCGTATGGGCATGGCGGCTTCCATGGAAGCCTTCGGCCGCGTGTGCATGGAAGAGGCGGTTGCTTGGGCGACAGAGCGTCAGACGTTCGGTAAACGATTGGCTGATCACCAGGTGATTCGTCACAAGATTGCTATGATGAAACAAAAGCTTAATGCCACGCAGGCCTACATTCGTATTTGTTACGAGGCCATTGAGGCGGGGGAGGCGAATGCCGGAGACATTGCTTTGCTCAAAGTTCAATCGAGTGAGGTGATGGAATTCTGTGCACGCGAAGCGATGCAAATCCTTGGAGGCATGGGGTACATGCGAGGCAGTCGTGTCGAACGCATTTACCGAGAGGTCAGAGTCAACGCGATTGGCGGCGGCTCTGAAGAAATTATGAGAGATTTGGCGAGCAGGCAGTACGGGCTCTAAGAGACATACGAGGTAAACGAAATGACAGCAATCGAAACCAGTCTAAAAAATTTCCAATCCGACGTCGATCAGTGGATGGCGGAAAATGTGCCAAAAAATCCAGGCTTTCTTCTGCCTTTGACGTTTCTGGAAGTGGGAACCGAGCAGCAGCTCGACTTCCTTCGTGATTGGCAGCACAAGCTCTGGAGCGCAGGGTTTTTGGGTATGCATTGGCCGACCAAATACGGTGGCCAGGGAAGCGACGCCGCCTTTCAGGGTATCGTCGACAAGGCGCTCACAGCACACAATGCCCCAATTATTTTCAACACCATTGGTCTCAACTGGACGGGGCCGCTGCTATTGGACGTGGGCACGGAAGAAGATCGCCAGCGCTACATTAAGAATATTCTGACCGGCGATGAAATCTGGTGTCAGGGCTTCTCTGAGCCAGACCATGGCTCGGACTTGGGTAACGTACAGACAAAAGCGGTTCGCGATGGCGATGAGTACATCGTCAATGGCAGTAAGATCTGGACGACCTTGGGTAACTACGCAGACCACATGATTCTGCTTGCCCGCACCGACAATACCACCGCGCGAAAATATGACGGTTTGTCGTTTTTCTTATCGCCCATGCGCGTCCCCGGTGTCGAAGCACGGCCCATTCGTAAGGTCACGGGCGAATACGGTTTTAACGAGACTTTTTTCACTGATGCGCGTATTCCCGCCTCCTGCCTACTCGGCGACGAGGGTGGTGGTTGGCGCATGGCCATGAAAACACTCGAATACGAGCGCGGTGTTATCGCAGGGCAGGCGAGTGCGCACTCTATGCAGTCGATCGGTCTGGAAGATCTCATGGACGCCATGCAGGACTTCGAGCGAGATGGCGCGCCCATTTTGCAGGATGCGATGATTCGCGACGAGCTCGTCAAGCTGGCCATTGAGGCAAAAGCGAATTCGATCAGTGATCGACGAGCAGCCATTCCTGCGCTTAATACCGATCACCCCTTCGGTATTGCGCTCTCAAATAAATATCGTCATACGGAATACGCTCGGCGTCTGAAAATGATGGGGGCCCACGTGCAAGGTCCGCAGGGCGCCCTTTTTATGGACGACGATCAGTCCTATAAAGGTGGATTTTGGCAGCGCGCCTACTTTGCAAATTTCGGCACCACCATTGGCGGAGGCACGACCCAGATCCAAGCTAATATTATCGGCGAGCACGTGCTCGGCCTGCCAAAGTCTTAAGGGGTACGCGTATGAGCGCAATCATTGGAAGCAAAAAGATCGATTTCTCCGAAGAACAGAGCATGCTCTTGGATGTGGCTCGAGAGTTTGTCAAAGACAAATCGCCGGGCAGCGAAGTCCGACGATTGCTCGAGAGCAAGGAGGGTTTCTCTGAGCCTGTTTGGCAGGAGCTGGTGGATTTAGGGTGGACCGGTATTAATCTGCCTGAGTCTGTCGGGGGTTCAGGCTTAGGTATTGGCCCCCTCATTCCAGTGATCGAGTCGATGGGTAAAGGCCTCATGGGAACACCATTGGTTTCAACGGTACTGGCGTCAGAGCTTATTCGACGGGCGGGTGGCATTGCCGAGGAAGATGTCCTTGAGGAGATTTCCGGTGGTGTTGCGGCTACGGTGGCCTACCTTGACCACAGCGATTGGGGAGGGGCCAATTCGGGTGTCACTGTTGCAGAAGACGGTGTTTTATCCGGTCGTAAGTTCATGGTGCCCGATGCAGCACATGCGGCCTGGATCGCCGTGGTGGGCGCGAATTCTCGTGGTGAGTCGGTGGTTGCACTGGTTGCGGGAAGTGATGTCTCGGCGCAGGTGCAAGAACCCCATGCGCTGATCGACTTGACCAAGCGAGCCACGACCATCGACTTCACTGGGATCAAAGCTTCTCGAGTATTGTCGAGTGAAAAAGTGGGTCCAGCTGTTCGAGACTACTTACTGATTGGTGCCTTATTGACGGCGGCAGAAGCGGTCGGATCAACCTCTGCTTGCCTCTCGGGCATTGTCGACTACCTTAAAACGCGTAAGCAGTTCGGTAAGTTGATTGGTTCGTTTCAGGCGCTAAAACACCCCACCGTCGATATTTACGTTGGCATGGAGCAGGCGCGATCACTGGTTTATCACGCATCCAGTGAGATCGGTGAGGGTCCATTGAGTCCAGACGCCGAGGTCGCGTGCCGTATGGCCAAGGCCCAAGCGTCTGACACTATTCAATATGCAGGTGATCGGTCGGTTCAATTTCACGGCGGATTCGGCTTTACTTGGGAGTGTGACTCGTCGCTATTCATTCGCAGAGCAGCGTGGAGTCAGCAGCAATTTGGCGACGCAATGCATCATCGGAAGCGTCTTGCACCCTTGTTGCTCGACACCGAGTAAAGACAGGATCGCGGGGCTCCTCTTAGGGGCCCAAAGATCAGGCTGACGCTGCCCTTGCATCAGATACTGCGGGGTGTTGTCCGCGTGGCGCATTCGATCGTCTGCATCGAAAAAAAGTAGCGCTTTTTCAAGACTCTCCTATGCTTTAAGCGAACACATCTTATTGTTCGATCTTAGTAAAATTAAATTGAGGAGTTTTAAATGAAGACCATCAGTAAACTACTTGGACCTCTCTTTATTTGCGCTTGCGCGACTGCGCACGCAGAGCCGGTCATGAGCCTAATTACAGTCAATACAAATGATGCGGCGGGTTACGCGGCGTGGGCAAAGGGCAGTGCGAAAACCATTGCGACCGCTAATGGTGCAATGGCGTTCGGCCTTTGCTCTCCAACCTCAGGTGCGCAAAAGATGGGAGATCATTACCTATGGTCATTTTTTGACTCTCAAGAGGCCGCTTGGAGTGTCGATCCCATGAACGCTGCGGTGCGGGCAGAAGTTGCGAAATTGGACGTTAAACGCGAAGTGAGAATGTGGGACAACTGGCGAATCGTTCGTGCTGCCGAGGTTTCCGAAAAAGGTCACTACTACAACCTACACGTGAAGACCGACAATCCAAGTGGTTACATCGCTGCATTAGATAAGATTCATGCGGAAATGAAGAAGCGCGGCTTAGATGTCACGATGCAGGTGTACATGGGGGATACGGGTGAGACTGCGGGATTGCTTATGGTTTCGTTTGGGTCCTCAGACCGAGCGGAGGTCGGTCGTATGCTCGATACTCGCACTGAAGGCTGGTTCGTCGACATTATTTCTGGGCTTGAGGGTGAGCGAGAAATGGTTCACGGCTTCTCGTTAGTGTGTGAGACTTTTTATGCCGCTCAGGTGTAGACAGCGTTTTTTTGGAGTAATAAAAGCCCCGATTTTTCGGGGTTTTTTTTGCCTGTTGCGTGCACGCAATCGCTTTGTAGAAAATAAAAAAAGACAGTCTTGTCTAACCTTATCGGTCCGATCAATGCGTCTGAACTGGTGACTGTTTCGTAAGGTCAGTCATGAATGATTCAAAGTTAATTTTGGTCCTAGCCGACCAACTGAGCCCTAGACAACCCGCTCTTCGCCAGGCACGTCCAGGCATCGATGTTATTTTGCTCGCCGAGGTCTGGGAGGAAGCAAGTTACGTCAGGCATAACCGCCACAAGATCGTGCTCCTGTTTTCAGCGATGCGCCACTTTCGCGATGATCTGGAAGCGGCCGGTCACCGCGTTCACTACATCACCATTGATCAACGTGTACAGAGTCTCGAAATGGCGGTGAGGCTGATCCTCGATTCGTGCGACGTGAGCGAGCTCCTCGTCTGCGAGCCGGGCGAGTACCGTTTGTTGGACGAACTTCGCGGTTGGCAAGACGCGTTCAAACTGCCGGTTACCGTCTTAGAGGACGATCGTTTTCTCGCCTCTCATGCGGACTTCGCCGCATGGGCAGACGGCAAAAAGCAGCTGCGCATGGAATTCTTTTATCGAAAGATGCGCGCGCGATACCAGCTCTTAATGGAGGGTTCTGATCCGGCGGGGGGTAAGTGGAATTACGACGCGGATAATCGCGCCGGTTGGCGAAATCAGCGTGATATTCCAGATCGGATGGATGCGCCGATTGACGCGATGACCCGCGAGGTAATTGATGCGGTTAACGCGTTCTTCCCTGAAAACCCCGGAGACCTCTCGCATTTTCGTCTTGCTGTGACTCGAGAAGAAGTGGGCCGTCAGTTCGACTGGTTTTTGGAGCATGCACTGGCTGACTTTGGTGCGTATCAAGACGCGTTGGTTGAAGAGTCGCCTTGGGTATTTCACGGACTCATTTCCATGTACATCAACTGTGGCCTCCTTGAGCCATTGGAGGTTTGCGAGAGGGTCGAAAAGGCTTGGCAACAGGGGGCCTGTTCACTGTCTACTGCGGAGGGCTTTATTCGTCAAATTCTGGGATGGCGTGAATACATTCGAGGCATTTATTGGTTGCTCATGCCCGAGTACAAAAACAGGAACGCGCTGTCTGCCAATCGACCATTACCCAACTACTTTTGGACCGCAGATACCGAAATGCGATGCCTGAGTCGCGCTATTGAGCAGTCTCTAGACCACGGTTATGCCCATCATATTCAACGGTTGATGGTGATCGGAAACTTCGCACTGTTAACGGGGCTTGATGTCACCGAGGTGTGCGATTGGTATCTCGGGGTTTACGTGGATGCCTACGAGTGGGTTGAGCTTCCAAATACACTGGGAATGGCGCTTTATGCCGACAATGCGGTTATTGCAAGCAAGCCCTATGCGGCGAGTGGCAAGTACATCCAGAAGCAAGGAAATCACTGTCAGCAATGTCGGTACAAACCTACCAAAGTCACGGGGCCGGACGCGTGTCCGTTTAACAGCCTTTATTGGCGCTTCATCGATCAGCACCTCGACCGGTTTGGCGGCAATCCTAGAATGGGGTTGGTCGTTGCTAATTGGCGAAAACGCGACCCTGACGAGCGCGCGGTGATTGTTCAATGGGCCGACCAGATGATCGATCAGTGGACTTAAGGCTTATTCTTTAGGGTGTAGCGACGACTCGCACAGCGCTTTGAGCAATAGACGACCGACTCCCAGTTGAGCCGCCATTTCGCGCGCCAAGCAAACGGACGATCGCAGACAGGACAGGTTTTGGTGGGGAGATCAGATTTTTTCACTGTCGATCGGCCAATCTGCGGCGTCGGTTACGAAGTCAGGTTGAAAGGGACGAACACCGCCCCACTTGGCAACAAACGTGCCTTCGGGGTCATGCTCTGCCGTCTGCTTTTCGAGATTGAAGTGGCGTCCACCGCGCGGGTCGCTGCCGACTCCTGCAATGTATTGCCAGTTCCCATAGTTACTGCCGACATCGTAGTCGATGAGGTGTTTTTCGAAGAAGGCTGCACCAAACCGCCAGTCGCCCTCGAGTTCGTTGATCAGGCAACTTGCGACGATTTGTCGACCGCGATTACTCATCCAGCCGGTGGCGACAAGTTGACGCATGAGTGCATTAACAATCGGGTGGTTGGTGTCGCCGGCACACCATCTCGCAAAGTTGCGAGGCTCAAACGTCGAGCGCCTCGGCTTTCCGGTCTTACCTGAGAGTAAAAACAGCGACTTGCCATCTGCCTGCGCACGCCAGTAGAAAAACTCACGCCATATCAGCTCAAAGAACAGCCAGTAGGTCGACTCGTTTGCAGTGTTTTCGCGCTCAAAATCAAAAATAGTGTGGGCGACTTCTCGCACTGACAAATTGCCGTTGGCCAGCCATGGCGAGAACGTACTGGATCCGTCAAAGCCGTCGAGACAGTTGCGCGTGGCTTTGTAGGTGGTAATCGCTTCGTCATCAAAAATAAACTGTTTTACACGTCTCAGACCTGCCGCTCGGCCGCCTGGAATAGGCAGCCCAGGGTGCGGCCGATTGCTCGACAAAGGAATGTCATCAAACTGTGCAGAAGGAGGTCCCGGGAGATGTGCGAGTGCAGGTCGCGGTCCTCTGACCGAGAGCTTTTCGACTTTACGTCTAAAGGGCGAGAACACGAGAGGGAGGTCGTCCAGCGTCATCGGTAAGTCAAGCTCCGCAAAGAGAGTGTTCCCACGATGGACCTGCACGGGTATGTCCAGTTTGTCGGTCAGGTAATCAACAGCGCATTTTTCTTCCCAGCCTGGATGATCACTCACGCTGATCTCCGTGATTGCAAACCGCTCGACGAGGTGCGGGATCACCAGCTCTGCTGATCCCTCAAGCACGAGGAGATCCTGACCCATCGTTTGCAAGTCGTTTTTAAGCGCGATCAGTGATTCGCGCAGGAAGCGCTCGCGCTGGGGTCCGATGCCGGTCAGGTTGCACCATGGCTTTGGCTTTGGCATCAGGTAAAGACAGAGCAGTGAGTCCGAGGCTGCGTGACTTGCAAGCGCTGGATTGTCGTTGAGTCGCAGGTCCGATCTGAACCAATGAAGATGGCGCATTTAACGTTGCCTCGTGTCTGTTACCTTCTTTACTCGAACCCGTCGCAGTCAGACTCTGGGACGTGCTATTGAACCACGACGAAGGCGCGACGCTCACTGCCTATTTTTTTTTTGCATTCAAACGATGGGTGGGTCTATGCTTCCCGCTCTTTGATGAACAAGGTTTTTAACATGGGTTCCCATGACGCGCTCCTGAGTCCGGTCAACGTAGGTGGTCTTCAACTTAACAATCGTGTCGTTATGGCACCCATGACTCGGAACCAGTCTCCGGATAACACGCCCAACGACGGCAATGTCGAGTACTACCGAAGGCGTGCGGCGGGTGGTGTGGGTTTGATTGTGACCGAGGGCACCTGTGTCGATCACATCGCGGCCAGCGGTTATCCAGGCGTTCCTTATATTCATGGGGAAGAGCGACTCGCCGGTTGGAAGCGCGTTGTGGATGCGGTCCATCAAGAGGGCGGTAAGATTGCGCCGCAGCTATGGCACGTGGGTGGCATGCGTAAACGCGGTGTGCTCCCCGAAGGCGATGTTGATGGCTACGCCCCATCGGGCATGAATGTCCCTGGAAAGGTCAACCGACATACGATGACAACATCCGATATTGATGATGTTATTGCCGCCTTTGCTAAGGGGGCGCGCGACTCACAAGCCATTGGTTTTGATGCGATCGAAATACACGGTGCTCACGGTTATCTGCTGGATCAGTTTCTGTGGGAGGGCACCAACCAACGCGACGACACTTACGGCGGCTCTATGGCAGGGCGCGGTCAGTTTGTCGCAGAGCTCGTCGCCGCCTGTCGCGCCGAGGTGGGAAAGGACTTCCCTATTATTCTTCGGTGGTCGCAATGGAAGCAACAAGACTACACGGCCCGTCTTGCGCACACCGAAGAGGCACTCTCGGGCTTCCTTGAGCCGCTCGTGGATGCCGGTGTGGATTTGTTTCACTGCAGTCAGCGCCGGTTTTGGGAGCCTGAATTTGACGGCAGCGACCTGAATCTTGCCGGTTGGGTCAAGAAATTGACCGGCTTACCCACCATTACCGTGGGCAGTGTCAGCCTTGATGCAGACTTTATTCCTGATCCGGGAGAGGTGGGCTTCAGTGCGGCGAAACCCGCGTCGCTTGATCGGCTGATTGCAATGTTGGAGCGTGGCGATTTCGACTTGGTCGCCGTCGGTCGAGCGTTGATTGCAAACCCCGATTGGGTCAAAGTGGTTGAGCGCGGTGACCTCAACCATTTAGCCGCATTTGAGAAGCCGATGTTGATGACCCTTGACTAAGGTGGCGCGCCTGCACGGCGAGAAATGAGCAGGCAGTAGGCCGACATTATTTAACGACGACACAAGACTGTAAAAAAAGCCCAGTACACTCAGACAGCATAAAAGGTCTGACCGAGCACTCACATCACTTTCCCTAACGAGGAGTACCAATGAATTATTTGCGCAGAGCAATGAGCACTGTCCTTACGGTGACATTGTCATTAGTCATGTCGACAGCGGTATTGGCGAACACGACAACGTCGTCAATTCGTGGCAGCGTCGCTACACAAGCAGGACAAACGTTCTCAAATGCGGCGGTCACGATCACACATACGCCATCTGGGACAGTTTCGCGGACAACGACAAATTCAAGTGGTGCGTTCTCGGCAAGAAGCTTACGTGTTGGTGGTCCGTATTCGATTTCGGTATCGGGGCCTGGTTTTGAAAACGCGAAAGTTGACGATGTCTATCTAAGCCTTGATCAAGGGATGAGTGTCCCGGTCGTTGTGCGGGCGAGTGGCGCGATGGAAGTTGTCGCGGTCACGGCTCAGCGCTTGGGTCAAACTGGCTTTAAGAACGAAGGTTTGAGCACGAGTTTAGGGCTGGAAGCTTTGCAAGAGGTGATCTCAATCGATCGAGATATTACTGATGCGGCTCAGCTTGATCCGTTTGCAGCAGTCAATGTGCAAAGCGGCGGTGCCAAAGAACTGACGATTGCCGGAGCGAATAACCGCTTTAACTCGCTCACCATTGATGGTGTTGCGCTCAACGACAGGTTTGGTCTTAACGCCAATGGTTATCCATCGCAGCGGTCGCCTATTTCCTACGACGCGATTGAGTCACTGTCCATTCAAACAGCGCCTTTCGATGTTGAATACAATGGATTTACCGGTGGCACGATCAATGCAGTGACAAAGTCGGGCACTAATACATTCGAAGGCTCTGTCGGATATTACTCTACTGATGACAGTACGATCGGCGATAAGAACGGCGATGATGAGTTCGATTTCAAATTCGAAGAAGAGACCTTTGTAGCGACCTTTGGCGGTCCGATTATCAAAGACAAGCTCTTTTTCTTTGTGGCGTACGACAAGTATGAGGAAATTGCACCCTTGCAAAATGGGCCTGCGGGTTCAGGCGCACTTAATACGGAGCAAGACATTACTCTTGACGATGTTGCGCAGGTGGCTCAAATCGTCAGCGACGTGTGGGGCTTTGATATTGGTGGGTTCAATAAAGGGCCTGCGGAAGACGAAAAGGTTCTCGCAAATGTCGATTGGAATATCAGTGAGAATCATCGCGCTAAGCTGACGTACATTAAGACCGAAGGAAATACGATCAGGGAACAGAATGGTAATAACTTTTTAGCGTCAGATAATAGGTTGGGTGCGTCATCGGCGTGGTACGACCGCTCCGAGGAAGTAGAGAGCGTCATTGGTCACGTATTCTCTGATTGGTCGGATAACTTCTCAACAGAGATCAAAATTGCAAGTACGACGCAATCAACTGGACAGAATTCATTAAACGGTGCCGAGTTCCCGTCGATGGCTGTCCTTCTTCGCGAGTCGGAGGGTGAGGAAAACTATCTGGTGTTTGGCCCAGACCGGTTCCGGCATGGAAATGAACTCGATCAAGACTTTTTTCAAATTAAGTTTGTTGCCGAGTATGTGCTTGGGGATCACTTGTTGAAGATGGGTGTTGAACGAGAAGAAGTGGACGTCGATAACCTGTTCGCGCAGAACTCCGAGGGCTCTTACGTCTTTGACAGCGTCGCTGACTTAGAAAACGCGACAGCATCAGGGCTTTTATACAATAACGCGATCACCAATAACGAAAACGATTTAAGGGCTATTTGGGGTTACGACTACCAGTCGTTATACATACAAGACAGCTGGAATGTGAGCGCTGATTTGGAGGTTGATTTTGGTGTTCGTTACGATAAGTACTCCAGTAACGGATCCATTCGTGCAAACTCTAATTTTGAAGATCGATATGGGTACTCCAATACGAAAGACATTGACGGTCTTGATGTCATTCTCCCCCGGCTTTCTTTTAAATGGTATGTCTCTGAAAACACCACTGTTCGCGGTGGTATCGGTAAATTTTCCGGTGGCTCGCCCGGCGTTTGGATTTCAAACAGCTACTCAAACGACGGCGTAATTTCTGACAGTTCGAACGCCTTTGGTGTTGTGGCGGTGCCAACGACACCAGATGCCGCCACGGGTCAGTATATCCCCACGGATGTGCTTTCGGCGCTCGCAAATGAATCACCCGATGGATCTGTCAATGCGTTGAGGCCAGATTTTGAGATCCCCACCACAACGAAACTTAGCCTGGGTGTCGCGCATCAAATCGATCTCGGTGCTCTGGGTGAGGAGTGGTTGCTTTCGGCCGACATCTTGCACAACACGTTAGACAATGCATCCTACTGGTACGATCAGCGTTGTGAGCAGCCTGTCGCGACAGCACCCGACGGCCGAGGTGTCTATGACTGCGGCGGTGCTCCAGAAGCCCTTGCAGTGGGCTCTTTTGACGGAGGGAAGAGTACGTTATTCGCGCTTTCAGCCTCCAAAGACTGGACGACCAGCGTTGGTCGCTTTGACCTATTTGCGAGTTATACGCATGCCGACGTGAAGGACATCGGTTACGGTACCTCATCAACTGCAACGTCTAACTACTCTGACTTTGCGGCGTATGATCGTCAAAGCCCTCGCGAGGGCACCTCGAACTTCCAGGTAGAGCACATGTTTAAGTTGCGTCTGAACTGGCGGAAAGAGTTAATTGACGGCTATGAGACAAAAGCCTCGCTATTCGCAACACGACGCAGTGGGCAGCCTTACAGCTATACGTTTTCGGAGAACAATAATTGCGTGCTTGATCTCAATGGTGGGCGTTGTGCACGAGAGAGTCGAAATGATGATGCCGGTCACCTGCTCTATGTTCCCGATGGCATCAATGATCCTTTGTTCTCAGCGGCCTCGTTCGGTGGTGTCGTGGCTGATCAGCAAGCGTTTATCGATTACATCAATGGGTCGGAGCTTGCGCGGTATGCGGGCGGCATCGCACCTCGTAACGGCGATAATTCGTCAATGACGACAATGGTGGATCTTAGGATTCAGCAGGAGTTGCCAGCTTTAAACCCCGAACACTCCTTTAAATTATTCTTTGATATCGAGAACCTTGGGAACTTGCTGAATGACGACTGGGGTCGCATTGAGCGGACGCGGTATGAGTATGAGAGAGATGTCGTGTCTGCGGTAATTAATAACGGACAATACGAGTACTTAAGATTAAACAGCGATAGCAGTATTAAGAACTTCGAGGTGTTGAGTCAGTCAGTTTGGCAAATTCAGATTGGTTTAAAGTATGACTTTTAAGAGCGCTTGGATGCATTGAGGTCTGACGCCACAGTCACGTCACTTAAAACCCCGGATTCCCGGGGTTTTTTTTGGTCAGAAAAACGCCTTTCCAGCTTTATATATTCCTTATGGTTATGAATTATTAAATTAAAATATATAAAAATAAATAATACCAATTTTAAATCGTTACCTTATATGTGTTTTTAAGTAACATAAGGGCTTCTGAAGTACCCCCTCAAACAAGGAAAATGCGTCATGAACGGTAACATCCCCAGCTGGCTGAACGCAGCGAGCACCGCACTGACTTTCTCAGTGGTCGTCTCAGTCATGTTGTACTCTGTAGGCTCAATGGTTTAGTGCTTACACCTTGGGCAGGCCAATTTACCTGGGTCGTACCCGTGGTGTTGACGCTCACGTTACTGACAGACCGAGGCCTTGCCTCGACGTCGCGAAGTCCAGCAGTTCAGCCCTCAAGGGCTCTGACACCGACCTACATCCCAGCGCAATAACGTCGTGAAAGTTTCGAGTTGATCGGTGCGGTACTGCCGTGTCAGGTCAAAGGAATTGCGACCGTTACTGGGGACTGAAAGGCCTCAATTGCGGGCTTTTTTGTTTGGATGACTTCTTAAATACCGGTATGGTGACGCCTTAATCTTCTCGGGACGAACCATGCACAGTGTCATCGGTATGCTGGCCATTGTAGGCTTCGCTTATACACTTTCATCAAGTCGACACAGCGTTGCTTGGAAAACGGTCACTATTGCCTTCGCCATTCAGTTCACCGTTGGCGGCGTCGCTCTCTTCACCACTTGGGGAAACCGCGCCTTGAGCTCGGCCGCCGACGCCACAGGCGCACTATTGGGTTATTCACGCGCCGGAATTGACTTTATGTTTGGTCAACTTGCGGCTTATGACGGTCCCATTGGGTTCGTTTTCGCGGTTAATGTGCTCCCGGTCGTCGTATTCTTTAGCGCTTTTATTGCTGTTTTGTACCACCTGGGAATCATGATGTGGGTCGTTCGCATTTTAGGCGGCGGTTTGCGTCGGTGTTTGGGGACGAGTCACGCCGAGTCCATGTCGGCTGCTGCGAATATTTTCGTTGGGCAGGCAGAGGCGCCGTTGGTCGTAAAGCCTTTTATTCCCAGAATGACGCAATCGGAGTTGTTTGCGATCATGGTGGGTGGACTATCCACCATTGCAGGTTCGGTGATGGCGGGTTACGTCGCGCTCGGGATTCCGCTTGAGTATTTGGTCACAGCAAGCTTCATGGCGGCGCCGGGCGGGCTGATGATGGCGAAGTTAATCGAGCCCGAGCAGGAAGTTCCTGTCGTTCCTAGTCAAGACGATCAGTCAACGACGCCGCGATACGTCAATATTATTGATGCGGCGGCCTCTGGCGCGCTCGACGGTCTTCGCATGGCGGCGGCGATCGCTGCAATGCTGATCGCATTCGTTGCGTTAATCGCTCTTGTTAACGGAATCCTTCAGTATTTTGGGGCGTTTGTTGGCTTTGAGAGCATTACCTTAGAAATGATCTTGGGCGTTTTTCTCAGCCCTGCCGCCTGGCTACTCGGTGTGCCTTGGGCTGAGGCATCAACCGTCGGCAGTTTAATCGGGCAAAAACTGATTCTTAACGAGTTCGTTGCGTACGTGGCGTTTTCCGAGGTGAGCGATACGCTCTCACCCATTTCACAAGCCATTGTCATTTTTGCACTCTGTGGCTTTGCTAACTTGTCATCGATTGCCATTTTACTGGGGGGTCTCGGCGCTATTGCACCGACACGACGTGACGACATTTCTCGGCTGGGCGTTCGCGCGTTAATTGCGGCCACCCTTGCGAACCTGATGAGCGCCTCGCTTGCAGGGTTCTTTCTGTCATTGCCGGGTGCCGCTGGGTGATGAGTGAACTGCACGGTAAAACTGTGGGTCGTCAGCTAGACCAGCTTCCACTCATTGACTACACCTCCGATACCGCAAGCGAAGAGTTTTTTGAGAGCCTTAAGTCGTTTGGCTTTGCCACGCTTATTGCGCATCCTCTCGACATGTCCCGGGTTGACCGAATTTATCAAGAATGGCAAACGTATTTTAGCTCGGGTGGTGCGAGTGATTTTTCGATAGACGGTAAAAAGCAGGACGGCTATGTCGCCTTAGAGCAGGCCGAGAGTGCTAAGGGGCAAGCGGTACGAGACCACAAAGAGTATTTCCAATATTACAGCTGGGGCCGCTGCCCGAGTCATTTGAAGGCCGACCTTGACGCGCATTATCAGGACTGCCTTAAATTTTCATCCACGTTGCTAAAGTGGGTCGCCACGCATTTACCGAAAGACATTTCCGATGCGCTATCGATGCCTTTGGAGGCTATGATCGAGCGAAGTGCGCAAACGATGTTGCGCGTGCTTCACTACCCGCCCATCGTCGCAGGCGTTGAGCTTCCGAGAGCCGCTGCACACGAAGACATAAACTTACTGACTGTTTTGCCGGCGTCGGACGGGCCGGGTCTTGAGCTCCAGCGAATCGATGGCGGTTGGCTCGAGGTGATCAATCGCCCGTCACAGGTTGTGGTTAATATTGGTGATATGTTGCAAGAAGCCACGGGCGGATTTTTACGTTCGACCACTCATCGGGTAGCAACACCGAGTGAGGGCCAGGCTCAGAAAGGTCGAATGTCGCTCCCGCTTTTTTTACACCCTCGCCCTGAAGTGGTGTTGTCGCCGCGTTATACCGCAAACAGTTACCTTTCAGAACGGTTGCGTGAGCTCGCGCTCACCTAGACTGGCCGACAAACTGTTGGCCTGCGAGGCCAAGCAGAATGACCACGAGCCCCAGAAGGGTGCTTTGAGAGATGGGCTCGCCAAGTACGGTGGTGATTAACACGAGGGATAACGGCGGCGCTAAGAAGATGAGACTGCTGACTCGAATAGGATTATTGGTCAGTCTCAGGGCGTTCATCCAGAGAACGAATGCGATGCCCATTTCCAACAGCCCGACGTAAAGCCCACTGAGAATCGACGCCCACGTGAGTGCAATGGCGCCATCGCTTAGCGTTGTAAGAAGCCACAAAATTGGAGTGGCCGCAGTAAAATTTAGAAAAAGTGTGACCTCCGGATTCAGCTGATGCGTGTCCACAAAGCGGGAATTTAACACCCAAGACAGTCCCCAGATAACAGTCGATAAGAGCGCAAGAAGTACGCCGAGAGGGGCTGTAAACTCGAAGGCACTCAGGTCACCGTCGGTGACGATAATCAAAATACCCAGGTAACTGAGAAGCGCGAGTCCTATCTCCGATCGTGTCGGCACTATTTTCGAAAATAAGGACGCGATCAAGGGTAGCGTTAGCCCCCACGTATAGTTAATCGCCATCGCGTCTTGTGCAGGCAGTAAGTCGTAGGCTTGAAATAGAATCCAGTAATACAAGCCAGGATTGAGTAAGCCCAGGATCAAGCATCGCCACCGTATTGTCCTCGGCACCTCCATGACGCTTCTAAGCGAGCCGCTCACTGCCAGTCTCATCGCAAAAAATAGCCACGAGACAGTCGCGGCGGCGGTTATTAATTGCATCGGTGTTGTGTAAAGCAGTGCCCACTTAAACGCGGTTGCCATCGTGCTCCAGAGTCCCACAGCCATCAGACCGAACAATAGTGATTCTTGGTTAGAGCGCGCATTTAGAGAGGACATATGAGCTCGTACTGTATTCCTAAGGTTGCAATGACGTAGACTCGGTCGAAACAGTGGGTCAAGTCTACGAGGAGTTAACGATGGGCCATATGAGTAAGAATGTCACCTTAGATAATCCAGCCTACATTCACGAGTCGGCGTGGCTGTACGGTAAGGTTTACATTGGTAACGGGGCATCAGTCTGGCCTAATGTTGTGACGCGGGCGGAAACGTTTGAAATTCGCATCGGTGCACGTACGAATATCCAAGATTTTGTAATGATTCATGTGGGAGCCGCGTCGCCGACAATCGTGGGTGACGACTGCTCCATCACGCACCACGCGACCTTACACGGCTGCACCATTGGTAATCGTTGCTTGATCGGTATTAACGCAACGATTATGGACGGCGTGAAAATTGGCAATAACTGTATTGTCGCAGGCCATACGATTGTCACCGAAGGCAGTGAGTTTCCCGATAATACGGTCATTGCGGGCGTGCCCGGGAAAGCCGTTGCGTCGCGAGACTGTGGCGAGGCAAATCTCCTTAACGCCAAGTTCTACAGTGCGATGGCGGAGACTTACGCCGCAGGAGACGATCGATTATCACAAGAAAAAGTCGATCAAGTGTTGAGTGCACTGAAACAATAAGTGAAGCCGTTTAGGATTCTGAGTCTTTGAGTGTGTGCTCAAGTTGACCCATAGGTCCGCCGTCGAAGACCAAGGTGAACCCTGCGGCTTTGAGCAACGTTTTCGCCTGTGCCGAGCGACGGCCACTGCGGCAGTAAACGATGACTTCGTGATCGAGTTCTACGCCCGTATCAATGAGCGTATCGGGCAGCCCTTGGACTGGCAAATTAATAGCACCGTCGATTGCGCCTGACTGAAACTCACTACCCGAGCGCACGTCGATAACGAGTGGTGAATCGAGGCCGCGGATCAGAGACAGGTCGTTCTCCGCCTGTACCAACCCGGTTAGGACGAGCACTAGCAGGGCGCTTAACGGCGCCCAACACCGTCCTACGCGGCGGCTGAACCTGTGGGGGGCTGCGTGTCCAGTGAGTCTTCTTCCAGAATCCATACTTTTGCAGCCTCCAGTGCTTCTAATCGCGTCAGGTACTGCATATTAGCAGGTAAGTGATCGACAACACCGAGCCCTGTCAGAACCTTGCTGACATCCGGTTTTATCCCGCACGCATACAAACGTTTACCCGCGATGTGCGCGTCCACCGCAATGGTCTCAACGGCACGTGCGGCGGACACATCAATGAAGGGCACGCGACTAAAATCCAAAACGATGGCCCGGTGATCGTAACGACCGATACGTTCACGAACATGGTGACCCATGTCCGCAGCCGCTCCGAAACTCAATGGGCCACCGAAATCAAAGAGCGTTAGGTGATCATCGACCGCATTAAGGATTTCGGCTTCTGCGTCAGTAACCGTAAGGTCTGCGCTGTCTCCTTCGCCGCTGATTGCCTTGAGCTGCTCATCTGCAATTTGCTTCACGAACGCGAGTGCGGCGATGACAACGCCGGCCATCACGGCGGTAATCAAGTCGACAAAAACCGTGAGCCCCAAGACCAAGGCCATGAGGAGTAGGTCAAATCGAGGACCTTGGTGCGCGCGCTTCAGGTAGGCTATATCAATAATGTCGTACCCGACTTTGACTAATATACCCGCAAGCACGGCATGCGGTATTTTTGCTGCAAAGGGTGCGAGCACTAGAACCACCCCGAGTAGCAAAACACTGTGGACCATGCCAGAAATTCGAGTGCTGCCACCGGTTCGGATATTCACAACCGTCCGCATTGTAGCGCCGGCGCCTGGAATGCCCCCGAAGAAGCCCGCCACCGTATTGCCGATCCCTTGACCAATGAGCTCACGGTTGGAGTTGTGGCGTGTCCGAGTCATATTGTCTGCCACCAAAGAGGTGAGCAGACTGTCAATTGCGCCGAGTGCCGCAAGTATGGCTGCCGCCTCGAAAATAATGATCGCCGTGCTGGCCTCGATCGATGGGATGATAAAGCGGGGTAAGCCGGTTGGAATCGCGCCAAGAATCGGGATGCCTTCGATTGACAGACCAATGACAGTGCCCGTAACAAGCGCAGCGAGCGGGGCAGGAATGACTTTGCCCCAAGTCGCGGGCCAGCTAAAGACCATCGCAAGCGTCAGCAATCCCAAAAACAGCGCACCGAAGTGAGGGTCCATGAGGGCAGAGGGGACTTCCATCAGGGCTGGAATCGTACCGCCACCCTCAGGCTCGTGCCCAAAAAGCCTGGCCAATTGAAGCGCAATAATAATGCAGCCGATACCGCTCATGAATCCGGAGACCACCGGGTAGGGAACGAGGCGAATGTATTGCCCAAAACCGAGGACCCCAAAGACGATCTGCATTAAGCCTGCAAGCACAACGGTTGCAAATACCAGTGTGGGATCACCGTTTAGCGTTGCAAAGACGCCAGCAAACACCACCACCATGGGGCCTGTTGGACCGGTAATCTGCGACCCGGTCCCGCCAAAAAGAGCAGCAAAAAAACCGACAATAATTGCACCGTAAACACCGGCAATAGGGCCTGCTCCTGATGCCTCACCAAACGCCAGTGCGAGCGGCAAGGCCACAACACCCGCAGTAAGACCGCCGTAAAGATCACCGCGGAGATTGCTCAAATCAAAAAATTTGCGACTCATGTGCAGTGCTCATTAAAAGGTTACAAAATCTAAAAAGGAATTGTCGGCCTGAGGTGAACGCGATTGGCTTAACCCTCTGGCATTGCGGAGCTGTGGTGCTGAATAATTTTCCAGGCACCTTTATCCAGCTCATAGGTGTAATTAAAGCGCGCGGTGACTTGAGCGCCGTCACCAAACGTAAAGACGTAGATACCCGCATTCGTAGCTAACGTATCGGAGAGGACTCGGGCGTTAGACTCAGTAATGACGCCCTGAGGCTTCTTGGCGAGGAACGCGACAAAGTAATCTCGAATCTCCGAGTGATTGTGCCGGACTTTATTGGAAACGGTTGGCAGTAGCACGGCATTGTCTGCGTACATCTGGGTGACCACGTCGGGGTCGCCAGTCGCCAAGGCGTCATTCCAATCATTAAACAATGCGATCACATGTTCTTCGTTCACTGCGGTCTCCAAAAGGGTTAAAAACATAAAGCATGCGGCCGCCTCGCCGCACGCACAAAAACGGCCGGTGCCGGTGAGAAAGGCGGAGTTGAGCAAATATCACGGTAATTACGCCGTCACTCTATTGATTGGATGCGATAGTTGTTACTAATATATTGATATTTTTTGATAGTAAAAACCTATCACCTACGCGAGGTCATGAGAGTGCAGCCAAAACTTAATTTCAGTTTGCGTCAGTTAGAGTATTTTAAGACGATTAGCGATGCCGGTAGCTTCCGCGGCGCGGCTGAGCGACTGGGCGTCACTCAGCCCACATTAACCGCGCAAATCGCCACGCTTGAAGAGTCTTTGGGCGTAAAGCTTTTCGAGAGAACACGCTCAGGTGCCACACCGACCGTGGCGGCACGAGAGTTGATGCCTGTGTGTCATCGTATTCAAGAAGAAGTGCAGAGTTTTGTCGACACCGCGCATGGGTTTTCCGGTGGTGTTGCCGGGACCTACCGTATCGGTGTTACACCGACGCTTGGGCCCTACTTGCTTCCCCAAGTTCTTCCGGAAATTCACAAGCGGTTTCAGGCGCTTCGGTTGTTTGTTCGAGAGGGAGTACCGGCCGAGCTTAGCCAGGATTTAAGAAGCGCGAAACATGATCTTATCCTCTCGACCCAGCCGATCTCGGAATCGGGGCTCGACGTTAGTCCGCTGTTTAGGGAGCCCTTAAAATTGGTGCTGCCGTTGGATCATCGATTGGCGAGTAAAGACGTAATTAATCGGATGGACCTTGTGGGTGAGGAAGTGCTGACGCTGGACGAGCACCACCTTTATCACCGCCAAGTGACCGAGTTGTGCCAGACGCTTGGCGCGAATACACGGCGTGACTTCGAGGGGACCTCGCTCGACACGCTACGACAGATGGTCGTGATGGGTATGGGGATTACTTTTTTACCCGCCTTGTACGTCGCCTCGGAGATTCGAGAGACTGATCCGCTCAGGGTTACAGACGTTTTTGGCGTCAATATGTACCGCGACCATGCGCTTGCCTGGCGAGGTCGCTCACCTGCGCGCCCCTTGTTTCGGCGTCTTGCTCAAACGATCCGCGAGTTACTACCGAATACTGCAGCGAGTGAGCTTCGCGTTTTATATTAGTGCGTCAGAGGCTTGCCGACGCATCAGCTTACTAGGATAGTAACGTCCACCCTTGATCAGAGAGCCACCTAATGAGTTACGAATCGACAACACCATTTATCAATGTCGCCATTGCGCACCATTGCCTCACGATTGAATTCAACCGTCCTGATGCCCTTAACGCGCTGAGACCTGAAATGTTGTCCGAATCGGCTCGTTTGGTGCAACAAGGCAGTGAGGACGACGAGGTGTCGGTCATCGTACTGCGCGGAGCAGGACGCGCGTTTTCTGCAGGTGTCGACTTGAAGGTGCTTCAAGGCATAAAGCCTGAGGGTGGGATTATTGGTAACGTCTTCGACGAGCCGGCGTCGATTTTGGCGGCGGCCATTCGTGACGCCGGGGTTCCCGTTATCGCACGCGCTGTCGGTGCTTGTTTCACCGGTGCGTTGGAAGTGGCGTTGCACTGCGATTTTGTCTATACCACCGACACGTCGAAATTTGGTGACACCCACACGAAATTTGGACTGCGCCCGACGTGGGGAATGTCTCAGACACTGTCGCGGGCTGTCGGTCAGCGACGCGCCCGTGAGCTTTCGTTTACGGCGAAAGTTTTTTCTGGCGTTCAAGCGGTTCAATGGGGTGTTGCTAATGCCAGTTTTGAGACTCCAGAGGCTTTGGATGAGGCGTTGTCAGAGACCTGTGCGCGCATTGTCGGTAACAGCTCCGAGGCGGTTGCTGCGATGAAAGATCTCTATCGTCTGGCCGAAAAAGAAGGTGGAATTCGCGCCTCGCTCGACGCCGAGAGTACGTCGAGTTACACGATTTCTGACACCGAAAAACGGCTATCAAAGTTCTAGTTTTAAAGGGGCTCTACCCCCTCGGAGTAGGGGTCTAAATTACACCTATTGCACTCGAATAATTTTGGGGTTAATTTCGCGCATTCGTTGGGTGGAGTTCGCGATGACCGCCGTTAAAAATTTACTTGAAACTTTGTACCACGAAGTCATTCCGATGAAGGGTTTTGAGGACAAACTCGAGGTCCTTAAAGCCGGTGATCGAGTGGGTATTACCTGCTCGCCCAAGCAGGGCTTGCAAGTCACCTTAGACACCGTATCGCAGCTTTCGTCGCGAGGGTTCATGTTGACGCCGCACATCGCCGCGCGCCAAGTCATGAATCGACAGCACCTTCGAGACATTGTCGCGCAGCTGAGTGACAGTGGAATCACCTCAATCTTCGTCCCCGGCGGCGATCTTGACTCGCCCATGGGTGACTACGACAGTTCCGCGGCCGTGCTGCGAGATCTCAGTGAAATGGACCATCCCTTCACGCGCATCGGTGTGGCGTCATACCCTGAAGGTCACCCCGCGATTTCAGATGACATTTTGTTTGAAGCGCTTGAGGCGAAACAGGGCATCGCTACGCACATGGTCACGCAGATGTGTTTCGACATGCCTGTGTTGTTGAAATGGCTCGGAGAGATGCGTGATCGCGGCATCACGACTCCCGTCTGGATCGGTCTTCCCGGGGTCATGGATCGCATGAAACTCTTCAAAACATCACTGCGAATTGGCGTCGGCCAGTCCGCTAAATACGCTCGTAAGCAAAAGGGACTGGCAGGCATGTTACTGCGCAGTCCGACTTACAAGCCCGATTCGCTGCTCAAAGAATTGAAATCGGCGATCGGCGATGAGCGCATGGCCATCCAAGGCCTGTACATGTTCACCTTCAATCAACTAGACAACACTGTTCAGTGGTCTCAAGAACAACTTAAACGCTTGGGCTAGCCCGCCCACCGGAGACTTTTCAAATGACAAACAGCACCCCACTCGCGATAGGAATCGGGCCGCGCGTACGCCGGTCACCTTTTTTTGAATCAACCCTGGACGCCGGCGTTCGCTCGTTCACGATTTATAACCACATGTATTTGCCTGTTCATTTTGGCGACCCTTTGGCGGAATACTGGGGCATGGTCAATGGCGTCATCTTGGCGGATCACTCGGTGCAGCGGCAGGTGGAAATTAAGGGGCCTGACGCCTTGGCGCTCACGCAGCTGTTGACGCCGAGAGACATCTCGACTTGCCCTGTGGGTCGCGGCCGCTATGTCGTGTTTTGTAACGACCAAGGTGGCATCATCAACGACGCCGTTTTGTTTCGAATGGCAGAAGACTGTTTTTGGCTGTCGCCGGGCGATGGCGACGTCATTTTGTGGGCCACCGGCCTAGCGCTAGGCAAGGGCTATGATGTCGATGTGAGCGAGCCTGATGTGTCGCCATTACAGTTGCAGGGTCCGGTCTCGCCCCATGTTGCAAAGAAGCTGTTTGGTGAGATTGCGCTTACCCTAGGCTACTACCAGTGCGTTGAGCTTGAGCTCAACCGCATTCCCGTCGTGTTGACTCGGACCGGCTGGAGTGGAGAGCTGGGCTATGAGATCTACCTTCTAGACCACACGCGAGGCGCAGAGCTCTGGGACCTCATTATGGAGGCTGGAAGAGAGTACGGGATACTGCCGGCTTGCCCATCACTGATGCGAAGTGTCGAGGGCGGAATCTTATCGCACGGCTCGGACATTACGCCGTGTGATACGCCCTTCACCATTGGTCTTGAGAGACTCATGGACCTTGATAAGCCCTCCGAGTTCATTGGCCGAGACGCGCTTAAGCGAATTGCACAAGAAGGTTCGCCGCGCAAGTTAGTCGGGGCCAATTTTGCCGGGGACGCCATTGGCGGGAACGATAAGTTTTGGGACGTGTACTCCGAGGGCAACGTCGTCGGGCACATCACGCGCTGCTGCTATTCACCACGGCTTGAGCACAATATTGCTCTTGTGAACGTGCCAACTGTGTTATCTAAGCCCGGGACACGGATACAGCTCGACATTCGTGGTGAGTTGATAGACGCGGAAATTGTGGCACTGCCGTGGTTTGAGTCCCACAAGAAAATCCCTGAGGGTCTCTGAACAGGGTGTTGCAAATTTACGCCCTGATGGTTCTCGGGTGCTTGTGCGCCAACCGGTCTGTTCGATTTAGCGGTCAGATAGATGTATCGACAGGTCGCCAATTCGCCCACGACGTCAGTTGTTTGTGCTGCGTGTTTCGTTGGCGTAGTGTGAGAAAAAAGAAGTAAGAAAGGGTGTAAGGATGAAGAGTCGAGCAGCAGTTGCTTTTAAGGCAGGCGCCCCACTTGAGATAGCTGAAGTGGATGTCCAGGGGCCCCGTGCCGGTGAGGTCATGGTCGAAATTAAGGCCACGGGAGTTTGCCATACTGACGCATTCACGCTCTCTGGCGATGACCCTGAAGGCGCATTCCCCGCGATATTGGGCCATGAAGGCGCCGGCGTAGTCGTTGAGGTGGGTGACGGCGTTAAGTCAGTCAAGCCGGGTGACCACGTTATTCCTTTGTACACACCCGAGTGCCGAGAGTGTAATTTCTGCCTGAATCCCAAAACGAATCTGTGCCAAGCTGTTCGTGAAACGCAGGGGCAGGGGCTCATGCCTGACCATTCCAGCCGATTCACATTAGATGGCGAACCCATCCTGCATTACATGGGTTGTTCAACCTTTTCTAACTACACCGTGTTACCGGAAATCGCGGTTGCAAAGGTCCGCGAGGACGCGCCGTTTGAGAAAATTTGTTACATCGGCTGCGGCGTGACGACTGGCATTGGCGCTGTTGCCTTTACGATGAAGGTTGAGGCGGGATCAACGGTTGCTGTATTCGGTTTGGGCGGTATTGGACTCAACGTTATTCAAGGAGCCCGGATGGTGGGAGCCACTCGGATCATTGGTGTTGACTTAAACCCGGCGAAAGCGACGCTTGCGCGTCAGTTTGGGATGACAGACTTCGTGAACCCCAGCGAAGTTGACGATGTCGTTGACCATCTTATTCAAATGACGGGTGGCGGTGTCGATTACAGTTTCGAGTGCATTGGCAACGTCAATGTTATGCGACAGGCACTTGAGTGCTGCCACAAGGGATGGGGGCAGAGTTGCGTCATTGGCGTAGCGGGTGCAGGGCAGGAGATATCGACGCGTCCTTTCCAGCTCGTCACGGGTCGCTCTTGGCGTGGCTCGGCATTCGGCGGTGCTCGGGGCAGAACAGACGTTCCGAAAATCGTTGATTGGTACATGGAAGGCAAGATTAATATTGATGAGATGATTACGCATACCATGCCCCTAGACCGCATCAATGACGCATTCGATTTGATGCACGCGGGTAAGAGCATTCGCTCGGTAGTGACTTACTAATGACGCTGGCGATGCGCTCATCCACGCGCTGTTTTTCTGGGGAGCAGCGTCGCTATGAGGCATTTTCAAATGAGCTCTCTAGCACGACTGCATTCTCTGTATTTTTACCTGATTTTGCAGAGTCAAATCCTGTTCCGGTACTCGTTTATTTGTCCGGCTTAACGTGCACGGATGAAAATGCGGTAACCAAAGCAGGTGCCCAACGTGTGGCGAGTGAGCTGGGCATAGGGCTTATTTTTCCGGATACGAGTCCAAGGGGAGAGGGCGTTCCAGATGATTCTGACGGCGCGTATGACCTAGGTTTGGGGGCGGGCTTCTACCTCAACGCGACACAAGCGCCGTGGAGCGAGCACTACCGGATGGAGACTTTTGTCTCTCATGAGCTTCCTTCGCTATTGTCGAAGATCAAGGGTTTGGACGTCGATCGGATGTCAATTTGTGGGCACTCAATGGGCGGTCACGGTGCCCTGACTCTTGCCCTGAAGCACCCTAATCGCTACCGATCGGTGAGTGCGTTTTCACCGATTTGTGCACCGATGAGTTGCCCATGGGGCCAAAAGGCGTTCGCAGCTTATTTGGGGGCGGATACTGCGGTGCACAAACAGCACGACGCCAGCGAGTTGATACGAGCTGGCGCAAAAGAGATACCCCTGCTCATTGACCAAGGCGCGTCCGACGCTTTCTTAGAGGAACAATTGAAGCCTGAGATATTGCTGCGCGCCTGCGATGAAACGAATTTCCCAGTGAGCTATAGAGAGCATCCAGGCTACGATCACAGTTATTTTTTTATCGCCTCATTTATTGAGGATCACTTGAGGTTTCACGCAAAATACTTAGCGTGATGAGCATTCAGCGCAGCTTGCTGGCTTAAGCTCTGTGTGATGGGCGCTAAATCGCGAGGAACAAATCAAGGCCGCTTAGCACCAATACAAGCCGCAGAATCAGTTTTGATCGCTTGTCCAGCGCATCAAACTGCTTTTTGAGCTCGGCAAGTTCTTCCTTTGCGCTGTCTCCTGCTTCTGCGATCTTCTCCTTACTTGCGGCGATAGCACCCGCAGCCGCAACACCTGCTGTTGACACACCCATGGCGCGCAACAGGCGCCTGCGACTCAACAGCGAAGTCTCTGGTCTCTCAGTGCTCACGGCGATCAACTACCTCTCTCGTGGTTAAAGACGGGTTTTCGTTTCTCCATGAAGGCCATCATACCCTCCTGCGCATCGGGACTACCGAGTGTTTCTCTGACCGCCCGCTTTTCGTCCTCTATCGATTCCGCAAGCGACTTTGACTCAAAGCCGACGATGGTGTCGAGTACGCCTCTGACCGCTAATCGAGGTTGAGCCGCCAATGCTTCCCCGAGCGCTTGAGCCCGTGCTTTGAGCTGCTCAATCGGCACTACTTCCGTGACAAGCCCCATTTTGAGTGCTTCGTAACCGTCTATTTTGCGGCTGCGTAAGATCATATCGAGCGCGTGCGCCTGACCCACAACACGAGGAAGGCGGGCTGATCCGCCCCAGGCAGGAACGCTGCCTAAATCCATTTCGGGTAATCCTATTTTCGCACCTTCGCTCGCTGCGATACGGAAATGGCAGGCCAAGGGCAGTTCAAGCCCCGCACCCAGGCAGTAGCCAAAAAAGGTGGCGATAGCGGGTTTTCCGCCGTTTTCGATCATGGTCAAAACTCGGTGGCGTTGGGCGAAAAACGCCTCTGGACTGCCCGCGCGTTTGATGCCTTCGGGTATTTGCCTGAGATTCATGCCCGCTGAGAAATTCGCAAGGCCTTCAGCCGTGAAGACCAGGGCGCGAATCGTGTCATCAGCGAGAACATCAGGTAGCTGTTCTTCCAGTCGATCGATGTAGTCCACGGGCATAAGGTTGAAAGGCGCGTCATTAACGCTGAAGGTCGCCACATGATTGGTGACTGAAAAAAGATAGGGTTCGCTCATCGAGGTGTCCTCCGTTTCAGGGTCACTTTCGCCACTTTAGTCGGCAAGCCATTTGTACATGATAACGGCGTCGATCAATCCCAGTGTCGGATGATTGAAGGCGCACGGCAAGGTGCCGACGATAGCAAAGCCCAACTTCTTCCATAGCGATACAGCGATTTCATTGCTCGAAGCCACAAAATTGAATTGCATGGCGCGATAACCCATTTCGATGGCAATACTCTGAGAGTGCAGGCACATTTTTTGAGCCAAGCCTCTGCCGCGAGCGGTGCTTGTGACCATGTATCCGCAGTTACAGACGTGCTTACCCGGTCCATCCTGATTGGTTTTCAAGTAGTAGGTTGCCAGAATCTCGCCGTTTTCTTCCAAGACAAACGTGCGATCGGGCTTTGTCATCCATAAAGTTTCCGCGGCCGCCCTGTCGGTGTCGATAGCGTAAGCATAGGTGTCGCCGCCCTCCGTTATTTCGCTGAATATGGGCCAAATATTGGGCCAGTCGGCCGCCGTTGCCTCGCGGATCATATTCAGAAAATAGTGTAAATGAAGGGTGCTAGCGCCGAGCCCTGTGTCATAACAACCAACACACCTAGCAGGAGCATGATGCCAATGATGGGCGCCATCCAGAGCTTTTTACGCTCTAGCATGAATCCCCAGAGGTCTTTTAGCAGGTCCAGCATTAATAAGGTCTCTCAAAGTGGTCATTATCTCGCGGACTGCTTGTCACGCGATAACTGTCTTGGGTGGTATCCCCTGTTTTGCGCAACAGCGCGTCTCGACCGACGAGACGCATGATGATGCCAAGCGGTGCAAATACCAAATAGTAAAGCATGAACATGATGATGCGGGTATTGATGTAACCAGCGATCAGTCCAAAGCGCATCCAGGCGCGGTAAAATGGTGTGAGTGCGCGGGGCAAAATAAGGGCGATGGCGCTTAGAATGGCAGCAATACCCCAGGGCCAAGGTGGGAATGGGTGTGCAAATACCCACGGCAGCAAGACGCCAAACAGGGCGACAAGTATTGCGCTGAACAGGAGACCGAACTGGCGAAGTTCTCTCGGAGTTGTGGGTATGCCAGGTGTTTGATTCATCATATTTGTCAGTCCAGCTGAAACTCTTCTTTCCAGGACTCGTCGTCATGCCATTCGGGTTGCTCGGCTTTGATGAGCAGCGCATTTTCCAAAACCAGCAGATCCATCTCCGTTCGCATGAAGCAGCGATAGGCATCCTCAGGCGAACAGACAATGGGCTCGCCGCGAACGTTGAACGAGGTGTTGATCAACACTGGACAATTTGTGATCGCCTCAAAGGCTGAGAGCAGGCCATGAAAACGCGGATTTGTCGCCTCATGGACCGTCTGTAGTCTCGCAGAGTAGTCAACGTGGGTGATGGCGGGTACTTGTGAGCGCGCGACGTTGAGTTGATCAATGCCAAACAATCCCTTTTCTTCTTCAGACATGGGGAGACGGCGGTCTTCCCTGACGGTTGCGACCTTAAGCATGTAGGGGCTGGTGCTCTCGGTATTGAACCACTCGGATACCGCGTCAGCTTTAATAACCGGAGCAAACGGCCTGAATGACTCTCGATTTTTGATTTTGAGATTCATGACCGACTGCATGGTGGGTGAGCGTGCATCACCGATAATCGAGCGAGCACCCAGTGCACGCGGACCAAACTCCATTCGACCGTTAAACCAACCGACGACCGAACCGCGATCCAACGCAGCGGCGATCTCGGGCATTAACTCGGTGTCATCGTATCGATAAAACGGGGCTTCGACAGCCGTTAAGTAGTTTTCGATCTCGTCTTGGCTGAATGATTTCCCAAGGTAGGCGCCTTGCATTGTGTCGTTGCAATCATCGGCTTCTCGGGGTTTGTCGAGGTACTGATGCCAGGTTGCGAGTGCCGCGCCGAGGGCGCCGCCGGCATCGCCCGCTGCTGGCTGTATCCAAATCTGCTCGAAGGGCCCCTCGCGCTCGAGTCGACCATTGGCAACGCAGTTAAGTGCAACACCGCCGGCGAGGCAGAGGTGGTCTACTTCGAGCTCTTTGTGAATCGTCGCGGCAAGCCTTAATACAATGTCTTCGGTCACCACTTGGATGGATGCGGCGATGTCCATTTCACGTTGCGTAAGCTCAGCCTCAGGCTGTCGAGGTGGACCACCAAACAAGGCATCAAAGCGTCGATTGGTCATGGTTAGCCCGGTCGCGTAGTCGAAGTAGCGCATGTCCAGTCTGAATGTCCCATCAAGCTTTATATCGATGAGATGGGTTTTGATGAGGTCGACGTACCGCGGTTCGCCGTAGGGAGCGAGCCCCATGAGTTTGTATTCACCGGAATTGACCTTGAAGCCGGTGTAGTAGGTGAATGCTGAATAAAGCAGCCCTAAGGAGTGTGGAAAGCGTATTTCCCATTGTGGTATTAGTGTCGAGCCGTCTCCGAGCCATACTGAGCTAGTCGCCCACTCGCCTACCCCGTCGAGGCAGAGCACGGCCGCTTTTTTGAACGGGCTGGCGAAAAAGGCCGAGGCTGCGTGCGACCCATGATGTTCGTGAAACAGAAGGGGTGGTAAGGCGGTCTGCTCGAGACCTGACACAGAAGCGAGCTCACGTTTTAGTGTCACTTTCAAAAAGAGTTTCTCTTTGAGCCAGACCGGAATGGCCATGACGAACGAGCGAAAACCTCTGGGGGCAAAAGCGAGATAGGTTTCCAGAAGCCGCTCAAACTTCACCAGTGGTTTGTCATAAAACGTGATGTAGTCGATCTCGTCGAGACTCAGGCCCGCCTCGTCGAGGCAATAGCGGATGGCATTTGCGGGGAAGGCGGCATCATGCTTTTTTCGTGTGAAACGCTCCTCCTGCGCTGCGGCCACAATCTCGCCGTCGATCAATAGTGCCGCTGCACTGTCGTGATAAAAGGCTGAGAGACCCAGCACGTTGATTGATTGTGTCATTGCAGGTTAACTGTCGTCGCTCTTGGGAAACTTAGGTGTGTTGATTAAGGTATCACGCATCGTCAAAGGATAATGTTCAGTGTCAAACGCACGAAACACGCTGTTTACGATCATAACGGTTGTGGTCATACCGCTGTTATTTTTTATGGTGGTCGAATGGGCCCTGCGTGTCGCAGGTGTGGGCACCCATTACGAGTACTTCAATACGATCGATATTGACGGTCAAACCCACTTTCAAGAAAACCCCAATTTTGCGGATCAGTTTTACCCACCGTCACTCAATGTGGGTCCGCTGCAAAATACGTTCGAGCAGACTGATCATGACGATCGTCTTCGCGTTTACGTGCTGGGTGGTTCGGCCGCGATGGGTTTTCCCCACAAAAACCATGGTGTTGATCGACTTTTGGCGACACAACTCAATGCACTGTTTCCCAATAAAGACGTGGAGGTCGTCAATACGGCCATGACCTCCGTAAACTCCCACGTGGTCTATGAGGTGGCCAACACGCTGCCCTTCGGTTCGGCTGACGTCGCCGTTGTCTTGATGGGCAATAACGAGGTCGTAGGACCTTATGGACCGGGCACGTTTAACCAGAACTTTTTATCGAGTATGGCGGGTATCAGGGCTCTGCAAGCACTCAAACGTACTCGCCTTTGGCAGCTTTTTGACCGCTCACTTCAAGAGGTACAGAGCTCCGACGCTAAGGCCGATCTCGAATGGCAGGGCATGCAGATGTTTGTCGATAACGCTGTGCCTGAGAGCGATCCGCGGATGGCGGCAGTGTACGATCACTTTGAAGAAAATCTCCGAGACATTATCGACACACTCAACGCCAAAGGCATGCATGTTGTTTTGTCGACGGTGCCCGTCAATTTGCGCCAGTCAGCCCCCTTTTTGTCCATAGCAGCCAATGACCTTTCAGAGCGCGACCGCGTGCAGTTTGAATCCCTGCGTGATCAAGCGCGCGCGCAGGCACTCAACGGCCGATGGCGAGTTGCTCAAGATCTCTGGCAGCAGGCCCTGATGCTTGACGACGGACATGCTGACACGCACTTCCAGTTGGCAACCAGTCTTGAAAAGCAGGGTCAACACACTGTGGCGCGGACACACTATGAGCGCGCACTCGACCTTGATGGGCTCAGGTTTAGAGCCGATACACGCATCAATGCGACGATTGAGCGAGTGGCCACGGACTACCCTCAAAACCAAGTCAGTTTTGTACACAGTCTCAAGGCTTTTGATCAAGCGAGCGCGCCACACCCACCGGGGTGGAACTTTTTAGTAGAACACGTTCACTACGACTTTGAGGGCAATGCAGTGCTTGCCAGGGTGTTTTCTCGAGCGATAGCGCGTCACCTCGCAGCCAGCGCGCCGCGGGCAACGCTGAGCAACGACGAGGTCGCCGCCCGGATTGGTTTTCCGAACCATGAAACCGTTGAGAACATTGAAAATCTTCAAGGTATGGCGGACCAACCACCATTTCCTGGGCAGAGCAATTATCAGGACTACCTTGCCTTTCTTGCCGTTGAATTGTCCAAAGTGAAAGGCGAGGTGGGGGAGCCTAAAGATGTTGTTCGACGACGACAGCGTGTGTTGACAGAGGGTACCGGCGATTGGAAATTGCATTTTGAGATGGTGGCTTTAGCGCGGTATTTGAAGAACAAGCAGGCGCAGTACTACCACCTCGAAGCGCTCAACGAACTTTATCCACACAACCGAGAAAGCCAGATCAACTTAGCGAACTTGTTGAGCCAGGACGGTCGCTGGCGCGATGTGATTCCGGTACTTGAACGATCCCTGTACTACACCCGTGGACGCGAAGAATTCATCGTTGAGGCCATGGGCTGGCTGGGAACCGCGCATCTAAAAGTGGGTAACATTCAGCAAGCCACCGACTTGCTGCTGTCTATTCCCCGGACTTACCCAGAACAAATCGGAATGAGTTTGCGTGCTTATGGCAATTTGATTAGAGACAGTGTCACTAGGGGCGATGAGACTGCAACCGAGCGTTATTTGGCAAGTGCTGAGGCCTATGCTGAACAGCTGATTAGTTCGGGAGAGAGTGCGAACTACCCCATGCTGGGACGCCGAATGGGCCAGATTATGACATTGGGTGGCGATAAGACCGCCGCCGCTGTGTGGCAACAGCGTCGCTGAGCTCGTTAATAGTCCGTCAGTTTTGCCTCTGAGCGCGATCTTTTGTTAAATCAGAGTCTTGAACGGTTGGGAGGCGACAGATGAAGACAGCGTTGATCGAAAAAACAATGGAACGTGGTGTGCTGTGGCTCACACTCAGTAATGAAGAGCAACGCAATCCACTTTCGAGCGACATGCTGACTGAGGCGACAGCGTCACTTGAGGCGGCTTACACCACCGAGGAGGTTCGCTGCATTGTGATCAAAGCGAAAGGCCCGGTGTTTTCGGCGGGGCACGACCTCAGCGAGATGGCGAAGCGTCCAGAGGAATCCAAAGAGGCCTGGCAAGTGCGCGTGCTCTCGATACTCGAGCTGTGTGCGACAATGATGCAGCGTATTATTCACGGCCCCAAAGCCGTTATTGCCTGCGTTGAGGGCACCGCTACTGCCGCAGGCTGCCAGTTGGTCTCTTCATGTGATCTTGCCATTGCGAGCTCGAACGCGACCTTTTGTACGCCCGGAGTCAACCTGGGCGCATTTTGCACCACGCCGTTGGTGGGTATTGGCCGAAACCTTTCTCGAAAACACGCGCTCGAGATGGCGCTGACCGGTGAGTTTTTTGGTGCCCAAGATGCTGAGCGTTTTGGACTGATCAATCGCCACGTCGCGCCTGAAAATGTTATTGAGGAGACTCGTCAGTTAGCTGAGCGGATTGCGTCGCGGTCCCCTCAAAGCATTCGCGATGGGAAAACAGCGTTTTACACGCAAATTGAAATGCCGTTGAGCGACGCGTTTGAGCACGCAAATCGTGTCATGGTGGAGGCGATGACGTCGGATGAGTCAAAGCAGGGCGTCAAAGCATTTTTTGACAAGCGCCCACCAGAGTGGCGCTAATCACGTGCTCATAGAGTGCGACAGGGACCTCGCTGCTCTGTTGACGGGTGTGGCGCACATCGCACTGGTCGGTGCGAGCGACAAACCTGACCGACCCAGCTACAACGTCTTGGCATTTCTGCTCGAAGAGGGTTTTCAGGTGACGCCTGTCAATCCGGGTCTGGCAGGGCAATTACTGCAGGGTCAGACCGTTGTTGCACGGCTGTCTGACATACCGCAGGCCGTCGACATGGTCGATGTGTTCAGAGAAGGCGCCGCCTTACCTTTTATCGTCAGTGAAACGGTGGCCATAGGCGCACCGGTCCTCTGGACGCAGCTGGGTGTTCGCAACCTTGTGGCTGAGACTGACGCGCTTAATCAGGGACTCGATTTAGTCGTGGATAAGTGCCCCGCTCAGGAGCTACCAAGGTTACGATCTTGTGCATTGATCCCCTGAGGCGGCGAGCGCATGCGGCGACTCAACACCTCGCCGAGCCGCCCGAGTCCTGACGCTCTAAAGACTGTTGCCTTTTGTTTCCTCGAGTTGCGAGAGTGACCACAAGGTCATTAACGCTGCGATCAAGATGTAGACCGATACGTAGAATATGCCGAAGTTATTCCACAAGAGTACAGCGATCGTTGGCGCGAGTGCACCGCCGATAATGGCACCGATTTGATAGCCTAATGAGGCACCCGAGTAACGGACCTCGGTGCTGAATAATTCAGTGAAATAGGCGGCCTGAGGGCCGTACTGCATACCCAAAAACAAGAGACCCATGGTAATCGCCACGCAGATCAGAATAGGGCTGCCGGTATCGATCAGTGGGAACAAGGCAAAGCCCCAAACGCCCGTGAGAATTGCGCCCCAACGATAGACGCTCTTGCGACCTATTCGATCGGATAGACCCGAAAAGTAGAACTGGGTGGGCACCATAAAGGCGGCTGCAATCAGTACCGCGGTGAGCATCGTATCGCGGGACAGTTCAACAGAGGGAGAGTTCATGCCGTAGGCGATAACGAACGCGATTAAAATGTAAAAGGTGACCTGAACCGACAAAAAAGCACCTGCGGCCAACATGATACGTTTTGGGTACTTACGAATCGCCACGATGACGGGTGAGCGTTCTACGACTTGCGGTACCGTATCGCTGTCTGTTTGCGCATCGCTCAAGGACCTAAATGCTTCCGTGTCCTCGATCTTGAGTTGGATGTACATGGAGATGCCAATCAGAACAATGCTGGCAATAAACGGTAGCCGCCAACCCCAGTCCATGAAGGCCTCATCACTCATCGAGCTACTCACCCCAATGAATGCAAGGTTCGCAAGAATGACACCAATCGGTGCTCCGGCTTGCGCATAGGCGCCATACCAGCCGCGCTCATTTGCCGGCGCGCTCTCGGTAACCAGTAGCATGGCGCCACCCCACTGGCCACCAATGGCAAATCCTTGAACAAATCGCAGAGCCACGAGCATAAGCGGCGCAGCAATACCGATGGAAGAATAGGTCGGTAAGAGACCGATCAGGGTTGTCGCAACCCCCATCATCATTAGTGCAACGACCAATGTGCGCTTGCGCCCGATCCGATCTCCGAAATGGCCAAAGACAATACCACCCAACGGTCGCGCTAAAAATCCGACCGCCAGGGTGCTGAAGCTAATAATCAGGAGAACCATGGTGGGCAGGTCTTGCGGAAAAAACGCCTTTGGAAAAATCACTGCGGCTGCAGTGCCGTAAAGGAAGAAGTCGTACCACTCGATACTGGTACCCGCAAGCGAGGTCATCGCAACCCGACGCATATTTTGTTCTTGGTTGTGCTCTTGACTGGCCTCAGAAGTATCGCTCATTGTCGTCTCTCTTATTATGTCGTCATCGGTGCGCACGCAGAGGATCATGGGCGTACATCTCGTGATGCATCTAATACGTTGCTGGCGCATGGGTCAACACACGAGCGGCGCAGGAAGCGCTCGGACGCGTGGTCGAATCTGTGCAATCATTGCTTGGCTTGATCACCAACACAGAACGAGATGAGTCCATGAGTACGACAGAGTCCTTCCAGTTTTACCATCAACATTCCACGCTGGAGCGGCAGCGAAGCTTCGTGAATGGTCGGTTCGTGAGCTCGAACGCGGGTGCCACCTTTCAAACGCAGCACCCGGGAACAGGCCATGTCATTTGCGACGTCGAGGTTGCAGATGCGGCGCTGGTCGACGCGGCGGTAGAGTCGGCCGAGCAAGCGTTCGTCAGTTGGTCACGGACACCCGCTGCTGAGCGCGGCGCCATTTTGCGGCGCGCAGCGGTGCTTTTGCGCGAGCGAAATCAGGAGTTGGCGGAACTTGAAACCTTGGATACTGGAAAGGCCATTCAAGAGACATCGGCGGTTGATGTCATCAGCGGTGTTGAAGTCCTCGAGTACTATGCGGGGGTGACCCAAAGCTTGCAGGGCTCACAGGTCGATTTGCCGCCGGAAGCCTTCGCCATTATGCGCAGAGAGCCTTTGGGAGTCTGTGCCGCAATTGGCGCGTGGAACTACCCTATTCAAATTGCACTCTGGAAGTCGGCTCCTGCGCTGGCATGTGGCAATACCATGGTCTTTAAGCCGTCGGAGGTCACACCGCTGACGGCCTTAAGACTCGCCCAGATTTATCGAGAAGCGGGTTTGCCTGAGGGTGTTTTCAACGTGGTTTTAGGGGCTGGCGACGTGGGTGCCGCGTTGGTCCAGCATCCGAACGTGGCAAAAGTCTCTTTGACGGGCTCGGTTGCTACGGGGAAGCGTGTTGCGGCAATGGCGGCGCAAACACTCAAAAAGGTCACCTTAGAGCTGGGTGGAAAGTCACCGATTGTGATTTTTGATGACTGTGATTTCGAAAGCGCGGTGAATGCGGCGCTTGCGGGCAATTTTTACTCAACGGGCCAAGTGTGTTCCAACGGCACTCGCGTATTTGTTCATGAAGCGATTTTTGATTCATTTGTTGACGAGGTCGTAAGGCGATCGTGCGCCATTGTAGTGGGCGATCCGTTTGACCCTGCGACACAAATGGGGCCGTTGGTTTCAGCACTACAGCGAGACAAGGTCATCGACTACCTGAGGCAGGTGAAAACCTCCTCGGAGGTCGAGCTCCTCTGTGGCGGTACCACGGACGCGATGACCGGCGGCTATTTCGTTTCTCCGGCAGTGGTCGTTGCCCACAGTGACGATCATCCCGTGGTCACTCAGGAGGTATTTGGTCCCGTGATGACGGTCCTCAAGTTTAGTGACGAGGGCGATGTGGTGGCGCGTGCTAACGAGACGCGATTTGGTCTTGCTGGCGCCGTCTTCACCCAGAACTTTGCACGCGCTCATCGCGTTGCGAACGCGCTTAAAGCCGGTATCGTTTGGATTAACGAGTACAACATTACGCCGGCAGAGATTCCGTTTGGAGGCTACAAAGAGTCGGGTATTGGCCGGGAGAATGGACTTCAGACCATTGAGCACTTTACTCAGACGAAAACTATTTACGCCAATCTGGGTGCGGTTGAGCGCACTTACTGATGGTAGCGCACGTCGTTGTCTTGCGTGTCTGTTGAAGGATGGTGCTATGCAGTCTTGGCGTAGACTCTTATCGCGACGGCCTGGCTGGGACACTCCTCTAAGGGCTGTGGTGCTGAGTATGGGGATGCTGACGGCGTTGAATACGATGGCTGAGGATTCGAGTGTCAGTACAGAGCGTGTTCCCAAAACGCTGCTTGTCATCGTGGACGGTATACCCACCGACGTCATTGAGCGAGTCAAGACTCCGGGGCTCGATGCGCTGACAGCGCATGGAAAGTTCAGTCATGCCTACGTCGGCGGGGGAATCGGCGAGGTGACGGAGAGTCCCACCATTTCAGCGGTGGGCTACATGAGTCTCCTCACCGGGACTTGGTCAAACAAGCACAACGTGCGCGCCAACTACGATCTTACTCCCGACTATCACTACTGGGATATTTTCAGGGTCGCAAAGCAGCAGGATAGGTCCGTTACCACGGGGCTGTTTTCAACGTGGACCGACAACCGAACTATTCTATTGGGTGACGGCCTCGCTCAAGCCGGTGGCGATAAATTCGACTTCGTGGCGGACGGTTTCGATAAAGACCCGACGTTTAAACCCGATTTGGACGAGCTTGAGCGAATTCAGGCGATTGATCATGAAGTCACTCGGCGTGCCGCAGAGACCATTACGCATGAAGGCCCTGATCTGTCGTGGGTTTATCTGCAGCACACCGATGATGTGGGGCATTTGTCTGGAGATGGCCCGGAGATGGACCGTGCTGTTCGTTGGATCGATGCGCGTCTCGCTCAGCTTTGGCGTGCCGTTCAGGCGCGCCAGGCGGAGCATGCTGCAGAGGACTGGCTGGTATTGGTGACCACAGACCATGGCCGATCGGCTGAGGACGGTAAACACCACGGCGGGCAGTCGTTGCGAGAGCGAACCACGTGGATAGCGACCAACTCGCGCTCTGTAGAATTCGATCCGACGACGCCCCCCGCAATCGTCGATATTTTTCCTTCGGTTGCGTCGCATATGAACTTTAAGATACCCACTGATGTGCGGCGGCAGCTCGAAGGTCGTTCACTCATACATGAAGAAGGTAGCCTCGATGCAAAGTGAGTTCGATTACATCATTGTGGGGGGGGGCTCCGCTGGGTGCGTTCTCGCCAATCGCTTGTCTCAAGACCCTGACGTGGCGGTCCTTTTACTCGAAGCGGGTGGTGAGGGTCGCAGCCTGTTCGTGGATATGCCCAGCGCGTTCGCGATACCAATGGCGTCAAAGGAATTTAACTGGGGGTACTACAGCCAACCCGAACCGACGCTGAATGGGCGGCCCATGGACGCGGCGCGCGGTCGCGGCTTGGGTGGCTCGTCAGCCATTAACGGCATGGTTTATGTGCGGGGTCATGCGTGCGATTTTGACGAGTGGGAGGTCAACGGAGCAGACGGGTGGAACTACCGTAATTGCTTGCCTTACTTTCAGCGGGCTGAGGCGTGGATGCACGGCGGCGACTCATACCGTGGCGGATCAGGACCGGTGGGGACCTCAAACGGTAATAACCGCAAAAACCCACTTTATGACGCCTTTATTGGTGCGGGCGAGCAGGCGGGCTACGGCACGACAGATGACTATAACGGCCACCGCCAGGAAGGCTTTGGACCCATGCACATGACGGTCAAAGGGGGAGTGCGATCGTCGACAAGGCGGGCCTATTTAAACAACACACGAGAACGTAAAAACCTGACGGTGCTGACTCGGGCACAGGTGGATCGGGTTGAGATGGAGTCAGGGGTCGCAAAACGGGTCTGCTTTGAGCACAAGGGCGCACGGCGCACTGTTCAGGCGAGAAGAGAAATTATTCTCAGTGCCGGTAGTATTGGTTCGGCCGCGGTGTTGCAGCGATCTGGCATTGGCCCCAAAGACGTACTTGCTGCGGCAGGCGTTCAGCTGCAGCACGAACTGCCGGGCGTCGGCGAAAATTTAACGGACCACCTTGAGGTTTACTTTCAGTATCGTTGTCTGAAGCCGATTACGTTAAACGGGCACCTGAATCTGCTGTCCAAGCTCAAGATCGGCGTGCAGTGGATATTGACCAAAACAGGTTTGGGTGCGAGTAATCATTTCGAATCCTGCGGTTTTATTCGGACTCGGTCGGGTCTGCGGTCGCCTGACATTCAATACCACTTTTTACCGGGTGCCGTGAGGTATGACGGCAATGCAGCCTTTGAAGGCCACGGTTTTCAGGTGCACGTTGGTCCTAATAAGCCTGAAAGTCGCGGTCATGTGAGAATAAGAAGCCCGAAATTGGGTGATGCGCCAGAGATTGTGTTCAATTATTTGGCAACCGAGAAAGATAAAGAGGACTGGCGTATTTGTCTGCGTCTTACGCGAGAAGTGCTCAGTCAGCCTGCGTTGGATGCTTATCGGGGAGCGGAGATTCAACCTGCAATCGATCTTTCCGACGATGACGCGGTTGACGCGTGGGTGCGAGAGAACGTCGAGACGGCCTATCACCCCTCCTGCAGTTGTCGTATGGGTGCCGATGACGATGATAGGGCTGTGGTTGATTCGCAGTGCCGGGTTAGAGGCATTCGCGGTCTTCGTGTGGTGGACTCGTCCATCTTCCCCACAATCCCCAACGGTAATCTAAACGCCCCGACGATTATGGTTGCGGAGCGCGCAGCCGCGCTGATCCGTGGCGAGCCGATGGAGTCTTCAGAAAGTCCCGTTTGGGAGGCGCAGAACTGGCGGACCGAGCAGCGGGAGGGCGCTGCGGTGCGACCGCTTGACGAGGCCATGCTGAGGTCGGCACCGTGATGACGTTATTGTCGGTGGCCATGCTGGTTGCACTGGTCAGCGCAGCTTATGTTGTGATTCGGTGGCCGAACTACGAATGCTGGGGTGACACGCCACTGCCCACGGTGTCGCTGCTTGCGATTTTATTTACTTCGGGTCTCGACGTCGGATTGATCATGTTTCCACTGATTGACTTTGAGACGTATGCGACGGGGGATGAGTACTCATTTGCCAGTCCCCTCGTTGTTGAATTTGGGTTTTGGGGTGGGATTGTCTGGGGTTTTTACGTGTTAACCACTTTGTACTTCTGTGCCATCGAACCGCGTCTAAAGTTCTTTGAACGCCCCTTGGTTCGCTGGATTCACAACTTAGTGGTGGTGGCGACGTGTGCCTTTACGGCGTATTTGTTTCTCGCCTACCTGCCGAGTTACGTCGCGGGTATTAGCCCTCTACTGACCTATTTCACCGTTGGTGCAGTCATCGTTATTGCAGTGTTGTCCAGCACGCGTCTGTCGGTGCTCAGAGTCTTGAGCGTTGGGTCTACAGCCATGTTTCTGCTGCTGATTGTCATTGCTTGGCTTGCGTCGGGCGCTGGGGTGGGAGGGCTGGTCAGTAATCTGAGCGGGCTCGGTGCTTACCTGACTCATTTGGAATATTTTGTTCTGCCGTTGAATGACTACCACGGTTTTTACCTGAGTTGGTGGTTCGCGTGGTCGATTATGATCGGTCAGTTCGTCGCGCGGTTTGTGAACGGCATGCGGGCCTGGAAATTGGCATTGGCGATATTGTTTGTTCCTTCCATACCGATTGCCCTCTGGTTTAGCGTGCTTTTCGGATACTTCGAGTCGGGTCTGTCGGTCGGTCAAGGGGTCAACGCCCTCATGATTGGTGTGGGTATTTTGTTTGTCGTTAACTCGCTGGACTCATTGACTCGGCTTTACTCGCAGAATCTGGGCTGGACGGTCGAGGCGCTGGGATTTCAAAAATACGTGGGTTTACACGTCGCTCTTCTTGCGGGACTCGTGTTTTTGTATCAGTTCACGCCGCTCAAAATTGAGTGGATTGGAATGGTGGTTATTGCGCTTTATGCGGCCGTTTACGCGACGTTACTGGTACGCGGGCTGCGGTCTCCAAGTGGCGCTGCATAAGGTCAGTGCAAGCGGGCGCCTTGATGTTTTAACTCGTCTTGAAGTGCCGCCACTGAAAGCGAGTCAAACGCCTCATTACGCTTTACCGAAAGAGCAGCGGCAGTGCCTGCGGCTTGCCCCGTGACGGCGCAGCACATCATGTTTCGTGTTGCCGCATGACTGACGCGATCGCCACCGGTAATGCGGCCTGCACAAATCAGATTTTCAACGCCTTTTGGCAGAAGCGTGCGGTACGGCAGGTGAAAATAGCGGCCTGTTGTAGGCAAGATTAAAATACCGTAGCCGTCGATGAACTCGGGGAAGATGCCGACGGACTCGTCAAAGCGCGCTTGTTCTCGGACGTCAAGTTCCGTCATGTTGTAGACCGCGTCGATCTTACGCGTGTCTCGAATGCCAAGGGTCATTCCAAAGTTGCGCAGCTTTGCGCTTTCGCAGCCTGGCTGGAATTCTTGAAGTGCTCGAACCGCAAGCATGGCCTGACGCCGTCCTTCCATCTCACCGTGAGTCAAGTCCTGCGGGTCTGTGCCGTCGTAGCCCAGGAGATGAACAAGGTTGAGGTACGTCAGATCACCTGCGTCGTAGAGTGCGCCCCAAGTGCCTGAAATGGTGTCGAGATTCGTTGGGATCAGCCCTTCGGCGCGGGCGCGCTCGAACGGCTTCCGTAAAAAGGGCGAGAACATTTGGTCTTCTTTGCCAGTGGTCTCGATAGTCCATTGGCCATAGGCCCAGTCTGCGTAGGTGTGGGGCGCCGACTTTACATGGTCAATAAAACGCTGCTTATTGACCCCGGAGAGAGAAAACATGACTGAGGCGCCAATCATGTCTTGCTTTGCCTGTTTAACTGTCGGCGCACCCGCCCGATAAGCCACGTCGGCATCGCCCGTGGCATCGATGACGCGTTTGGCCAATATCGCCTCTCGTCCTGCTTTACTCTCAACGATAGCGCCTTTGATCTGGTTCCCTTCCATGACCGGTGCGACAAACATCCGATGGAGCATGGGAGTAACGCCCGCTTCTAAGACTAAGTCATCGGCAACGGCTTTGAACGCCTCTCCATCAATCGCATGGCTGTCGGATTGGGGCTCTTTGACTGAGGCCCCGGCGCGCTTAGCGCGCTCTTCAAACTCGATACCAATGCCTTCACTGTCAATGGTGGCGTCGTGACGGTACCAGGCAAACCCCTCTACGCCGACCGCAGTAATGTTGCCGCCGAAACAGCCAAAGCGCTCCAGCAACGTGACGTGGACACCGGAGCGTGACGCGGCGAGGGCGGCCGCAAGGCCGGCAGGGCCACTTCCAACGACAAGTACATCCGTTGAGTGAATGACCTCAATCTCTCGTGCCGGTTCTTTTATCTTCAACTCGGTCTCCTCTTAATGACCCACGTACGGGTTAACCCCGACCATTATTTTTATTTGATGTTGATGACATTTCTCGGTATACCACGTGAAGGGCGTGAAGTTAACGCTCGCGTTGACTTGCTAATCACACCATCACTCTGTGATACCCCGGGGACGGCAAGAGGCGCAGTAAAATAACTAAAACGATGCTAAGTCAGAGAGGGAACACGACGTGAAAATCAAAGACTCATCCTTAAAAAACTCATTTTTTAAGCGGCCGCTCGCGATGGCGGTGTCTACTGCGTGCGGACTGGTTGGTGCGGCAACAGTAATCCTGCCCAGCGAGGCTCAGGCTCAAATTGAAGAGGTCTTAGTAACAGCCACTCGTCGATCTGAGAGTGTGCAGGACATTCCAATGAGTGTCAGCGTGTTGGGCGAGACGCAACTTGAAGATCTCAATATTTCCGATATGGAAGATTACATCATGATGCTTCCCAACGTGAGTTTCGTGACCTTAGGTCCGAGCTCGGGAGACATTTACATCCGAGGTATTTCCAGTGGTGGTGAGAGCAGCCTTGGCGCCAACCCCAGTGTTGCGGTTTACCTCGATGAGCAGCCAGTGACGGCGGTGGGACAGTACCTTAACCCCCACGTCTACGACATTAACCGAATCGAGGTTCTGGCGGGCCCGCAAGGCACGACCTATGGCGCCAATGCGCAGTCGGGCGCGATCAAGATCGTGACTAACGCGCCGAGTACTGAAAAGTTCGAGGGCGGTGTGAGCTTCAGTATGGGGCAACCCAAGTCGGGAGATTTAAGTCACCTGACGGAAGGTTTCGTGAATATCCCTCTGAGTGACCGTATGGCGCTGCGTCTGGTGGGCTACTACAAGCACGACGGCGGTTACATTGATAACGTTGCCGGTACGCATACTTTCCGCCAGGGCTACATTCGCGCGGGTCTGGATCCCACCAGTCCCCTCAATGAAGTCGCTGCTGATATCACGGTCGACAACGCCGATGTGGCCGAGAAGAACTTCAATGACGCGACAACGGTTGGCGGACGAGCGGCCCTGGCCATTGACCTCAACGACAGCTGGACGTTGACGGCGTCGGCCATGATGCAAGAAGTTGAAGCAAACGGAGTTTGGGATCACGATCCGAGCGTTGGTGACCTTGAAGTGATGCGATTACTGCCTGACTGGAGTGACGATGAGTGGACCCAGTTCTCATTGAAACTTGAAGGTGAGCTGGCGGGGGGTACGCTGAGCGCGTCTTACGGCGATCTTGATCGAGACACTGAAACCTATGCGGACTATTCGCTCTACAGTGATTACTACGTGTCCTATGGTTACGTGCAGCCCTACTACGTGTGCTATGTGTCGTACACGGGGCAGTGCGAAGATCCGCGAGAGCAGTACACCAATACGACCAATATCTCACGTAAGAATTACGAGCTTCGTTACACGTCGGATTCGGCTGAGCGGCTTCGCTACATGGTGGGTACTTATTACGTAGAGGTTGATACGGCCTCCGACAGTGATTGGCACGTGCTGGGCTTGAATAATATCCCGGCGATGGCAGTTGACGCGCCCGATATCTACTGGACCACTGACTTTGTTCGGTCCTATGAGGAGACGGCGTACTTTGCTGAGGTCTCTTATGACATCACCGACGCGTTAACCCTGTCAGGTAGTGCAAGACGCTTCGACTACGACAGCGGCCTGGACGGATTCTCAGGGACTGTTTGGTGGCCTTGCGGTGGATTCGGCCCTCAGGGCGATCGTCCCGAGAGTAACTATGGTGTTGATTGTGCCCCTGAGGCACGCATTACCAAAGCGACTGACACGGTAAAGCGTATGTCACTCGAGTGGCAAGTCGATGACGAGCTCATGCTTTACACGGCATGGGGCGAGGGTTATCGACCTGGCGGACTTAATCGCTTTTGCTCTGCGAGAGCCATTGATGGTTTGGGAAATCAGGGTTCGTCGAACATCGGTTGTGAGTTCAAGGCGGACTTCCTGACCTCGACAGAGTTTGGTTTTAAGGCGACGTTTAACGGCGGTAAAACACGCGTCAACGGTGCCGCGTTTATGCAGAAATGGGACGATTTCCAGTTTTCACGCTTAGACACGTCGATCTCGCCAACGACACTGACCTACAATGTGGGTAATGCAGAAAGTAACGGGGTTGAGTTCGACTTCGTGACTATGCTCAGTGACAACTGGACCGTTATGGGTGCTGCAAGCTTCGTCGAGGCCACGCTGACCTCTGATTACAGTCGCAGCGAGGGCAGTGCCGTTCCGGATGCGCCATCGGGTACAGCTTTACCAAGGGTTCCCGAAGTGAAATGGAATATCTCGACTCGCTATGGCTTTGGTGACGATTACTTCGTACAGGCCGCTTACATGTACACCGGTAAGTCGTACAACAACCTCTTTGATGGAGGCACCATTTCCACTCAGCGACGGACTCAGCCTAGCTACAAGGTGCTCAATACGTCATTCGGTATTGACAGAGAGACTTGGACTGCACAGTTGTACGTCCAAAACCTGACCGATGAGCGTGGAACGGTTTGGCAGAACGCGGTGACCTGGGACGAGCGGGTCACAATTAACCAGCCACGCAGCGTGGGTGTGAGCTTTACGCAGCGTTTCTGATCTATTGCGCTTCGGTGCAGCCCAAGAAAGGGGTGTCATTAACTGACACCCCTTTTTTTATGCACGTGCTTGCCCTAAATTCTTTACATCAACGCTACTGAGAGAAACGGTCTTTATGTCCCTCGTTGAAAACCTGTTTGAGCAGACGAAGACTGCGCTGCGTGACGGTAAGCCGCTTGAGGCTACCGAGCTTGCCGCTAAAGCATTGATATTGTCGCCCGACGATATGCGTCTTGTGCTGTTGCGTGGCGTTGCGTTGCGGCGCTCAGGCAATCACCCTGAAGCCGAGTCGGACTTACGCCGTATTATCAACGAGCAGTCAACTGTTCCTTTGGCGCACCATGAACTTGGCCTGGCACTCAGTGCCATGGGTCGATTAGCCGAGGCCATTGCGTCTGTTGACGCCGCAGTCGCGCTTGACCCTAATTTATTGACTGCTTGGAGAGACTTGTACCAGCTTCATGCGGCGCAGGGAGACGACTCCGCTGCCGCCGATGCGTATCGGCGCTCGCTGGGTCGAAAAGACTTGGATCCGCTGCTAAGTCGGGCACTGGATTACATCGAAAAGGGGCGTCTGGGTCTGGCGGAGGGCATCTGCCGAGAGTATCTGAAAAGACGGCCTCACGATGTTGATGCGATTCGTTTACTGGCGGAAATTGCGATTACGTTGGGTGTCTTGGATGAGGCCATCGTCTTACTCGAACGCTGTTTAGCGCTGGCACCTAACTTCACTATCGCGCAGGCCAACTACGCAACAGCCTTGGCGCGGAGTCAGAAGTTCGATGAGGCGCTTGAGAAGACTCAGGCGCTACAAGAAGAGCAGCCCAGTAATTTGTCCCACAAGGTTCAGCATGCCGCTATATTGGCCATGGCGGGTCGCTTTGAGGGCGCTCACCTCAAGTTTGAGGAAGTACTTGAGCATATTCCGGGTAACGCGAAAGTGTTGACCAGCTACGGTCACGCACTGCGCTATGGTGGACGCGGTGAAGACGCGGCAATCGCCTACCAAAAGGCGATTAAAGCAGAGCCGAGTGCGGGAGAGGCCTATTGGAGTTTGGCAAACTTAAAGACGTTTAGGTTCGACGATACTCAGATTACGTCCATGCGTCGTGAGTACGCGGCTATGGAAAAGCTGGGCCCTGATCGTTATCACCTCGCCTTCGCCCTCGGGAAAGCACTTGAAGACAGTGGTGATTTTGAGCATTCATTTGCAGCTTACGCTGATGGTAACGCGATAAAACACAAGTTCAGCTCGTACACCGTGGCAAGAACTGGAAGCGAAGTCGATAACATGATCGCGCATTGTTCGAGCGATTTACTAGACGTGGGCGGGCACCCTTCAGACGCCCCCATTTTTATTCTGGGTTTGCCGCGAGCGGGCTCAACACTCTTAGAGCAAATTTTGGCCAGTCACTCACGTGTTGAGGCAACGGCCGAGCTGCCTATTATCAGTCAGATTGCCGGAGAGCTTAGTGGGACGCGTAAGCGCTCTGAAAAAACCCAATATCCGCAGTGTTTGATTGATCTAAGTCCTGACGAACGGCACGCACTCGGGCAACGCTACCTTGATGGCGCGGGGAAGTACCGTACCGAAAACGAGCGGTTCATTGATAAGATGCCCAACAACTGGATGCATATTGGTTTAATTAAAACGATCTTGCCGAATGCAACCGTCATCGATGCAAGACGACACCCCATGGCGGCCTGCTTTGCTAACTTTAAGCAGCTATTTGCGCGGGGGCAGGAGTTTACCTACGGTCTTGAAGACCTGGGCCATTACTACGCCGATTATTTGCGGCTCATGGACCACTGGCAATCCGTTTTTTCAACCAGCGTATTGACGGTGCACTACGAAACGGTTGTTGAAGACTTGGACACACAGGTCCGGGCCATGCTCGACCACTGCAGCCTAAATTTTGAAGAACAATGCCTTCGCTATTATGAAAAAGACCGTGCGGTCAGAACCGCCAGTTCAGAACAAGTGAGGCAGCCCATTTACCGCGATGCGCTCTCAGTATGGCAAAAGTACGAGCACCATCTTGGCCCACTGAAGGCGGTTTTGGATGAGAAAGACGTCGCGTATTAGGGAGTTCCTTCAACATGGCGAAGTGAAAATAAGCTACTCTCAGGGTTCTCCATAACAATAAGACTAGGACGCTGTATGACGCAGGCTGTAGATCGCGTTAATTTTGTTTTGACGATTTCGGTGATGTTGGCGCTTGCCATTCCTCTGTTGTTGTTCCCAGAGGCCAGTGCATTGGCACTGCAAACCGCCTATAACTGGTTAGCAACGAACTTCGGTTGGCTTTATATTTTAACGGCAATTACCGCCTTTGGTGCTGTCCTGTTCATCGCGTTTGGGCCCTATGCTCGAGTAAGGCTTGGTGATGAGGCGCCTGAATTTAGCACCGCGAGTTGGATTGCGATGTTGTTCGCTGCCGGTATCGGCTCGGGAATGATGTACTGGGCGTCCATTGAGTGGGCGTTTTATGTCGATACCCCCCCTTTTGGGGCAGAGCCGAGGTCCGCAGAGGCCTATGTCTGGGCCTCGTCCTTTGGGTTGCACCACTGGGGTTTGGTGGCCTGGTCTTTTTACTGCTTGCCCACGTTGGCCATTGCTTATCCGTTCTATGCTCGCGGCGTTTCCAAGCTGAAGTACAGTATTTCAGCATCGCACTTTATCAAAGGGGGTGAGTCCTCGATTGGTGCGCGATTAATGGACAGTTTTTTCATGGTGGCCCTCGTTGGAGGTATCGCCAGTTCACTCGGTTTTTCAACACCGATGATCGCAGCCTTAGTGTCGAGGTTGACCGGTATCCCGGAGAGCTTTGGAATGGAATTGGCTGTTGTCGGGGTCTGTGTCGTCATGTTTGGAACCAGCGTGTGGCTGGGACTTAAAGCCGGTATCAAGCGGCTCAGTGACTTCAATATGGTGCTGGCAGGCGCGCTGTTACTGATGATTCTGCTGGCGGGCGACACCGTTTTCTTGTTGCGAATGGCCATCAATTCGATCGGACACACGCTGCAAAACACCGTCGCCATGATGTTCTGGACGGACCCTGTGAACAACACTGGATTCATCGAGGATTGGACCATTTTTTACTGGGCCTGGTGGCTCGCCTATGGACCGTTTATTGGGATTTTTGTGACCCGAATATCCAGAGGTCGGTCGCTGCGAGAGGTCGTTCTGGGCATGCTGGGCATGGGCTCCATGGGTGTTTGGCTGTTTTACCTCATCGTAGGCAATCACAGTTTGGGCCTGCAGGTCAGTGGTGAAGTCGATATTCTCGCCGTCATGGCGGAGTCAGGTGGAAATCAGGCCATTATTGCAGGGCTCGACGCACTGCCCTTTGCCGGTCTCTTCATCGTCGGGTTCATCTTACTGTGCAGCATATTCACAGCAACGACCTATGACAGCGCGTCTTATGTGTTGGCGGCGAGTGCCACTAAGTCGTTAAAGCCGTCGGAAGATCCCGCACAGTGGCATCGCGTATTTTGGGCGGTCGCGATTACCATTTTACCAATCGCGTTGATGTACGCAGGGGGTCTGAAAGAGGCGCAGACGATCACGCTTGTTGTGTCATTACCTCTAGTCTTCACGTTTTGGCTCTCGGGGATTTCGTTGCTTAAATCGTTACAGGAAGATTATGGGGACCGAGGCAAAAGCTAAGTTGCTTCCCCGCCGGTGGGGACTGTCGCTTTGAGCGATCAGCGCGTCGCCGTGGTGACGGGGGGAGCCTCCGGTATCGGTGCGGGTATTGCGTCAGCGTTGAGTGCGGACGGGCTTGATGTTTTTGTGCTGGACAACAACCCGCAGCATGTCGAGGCGTACAATACGAGTCATACACTAGCCCGTGCGCGTCTGTGTGACGTGACGAGTCCTCAGACGGTCGCCGACGAGATTGCGGGAATCATTCAGGTCGCGGGGCGGATTGATGTACTGGTCAATAACGCCGGAATCTCGGGTCCCACAGCGCCGGTAGAAGATGTTTCCCCCAAAGATTGGCAGCAAACGCTCGATGTGAGTTTGAGTGGCGCGTTTCATTTAACGCGTGCCGTCGTGCCGACTATGAAGGCGCTGCGCTCGGGCGTCATTATCAATATTTCATCCAATGCGGGTCTTACGGGATGCCCAAATCGATCGCCCTATGTGGCGGCAAAGTGGGGGCTGATAGGCCTGACAAAAACATGGGCGATGGAGCTTGGTCCACACAATATCCGGGTTAATGCGCTTTGTCCGGCGAGTGTTGATGGTCCGCGTATTGAGGGCGTTATTGAACGCGATGCGACGGCGCGTGGCGTGTCCGCAGAGCAAATACGTCAGATCTATGAGCAACAGAGCTCGCTTCAATGCTTTACGCAGGTTGAGGATGTGGCGGCGATGGTGTGCTTTCTTGCCAGTCGTCACGGCGCCAGAATCTCGGGCCAAGCCATTGGGCTTGATGGTCACACTGAAACCTTAGCCAACTGGCTAGACAGTCGCTGAGGCGAATTCTATGACGCATTTTACTGGCGACACTCTGAGACGCACACGGCGGTGGGTTTGGCGTGCCGTCGTGTCAGGTGCATTGCTGAGTCTTACGGCCTGCAGTGGGGAGGAAGAGCAACCTGTCGTGCAGCTGGGACCAAGTGCCATCGTTGGATTGTCGTCGGCGGAGGGGGTCGAGGCGTTTCTTGGATTGCCATTCGCACAGCCACCGCTCGATGATTTGCGCTGGGAGCGACCGATTCCCTGGGAGCCCTCGAAGGCGGTTGTCGACGCAACCCAATTCGCGCCCGCGTGTCTTCAGTCGGGAAGCGGTCTCGCCTGGTATCACGGGATGATGCAGCGAGTCGGTGTAGAGCCCAGTCTCATGAGTGGCCCTGAGTATTCTGAGGACTGCCTCTACCTGAACGTTTGGACGGATCTTGACGATACCGAGCCCAAACCGGTATTGGTCTTCATTCATGGCGGGTCTAACACAGGCGGCTGGAGTTACGAGCCCAATTACCGTGGTGGGCCGCTTGCCCAGCGAGGCGCTGTGGTGGTTACCGTGGGTTATCGTCTTGGTGTCTTCGGTTGGCTGAGTCACCCCGACATGTCCATTCAGAACGCGGGCCTGCACGACCTGATTGCCGCGCTGAATTGGATTCACACCCACATCGAGGCTTTCGGTGGCGATCCGACTCGAATTACGGTGTCCGGGGAGTCTGCGGGCGCCGATAATGCGCTTCACCTCGCACTGGCGCCAGCGATGAAAGGGCGTGTGGCCGGTGTTATTCATCAGAGCGCAGGCTGGTCCGCAACCAGTTCACTGACAAGAGACGCGGGATTTAAGCTTGGACAAGCACTTGTTGAGGCGCACGCCGGCGTCGAGGGTCGCTTTGAGGACTTGAAAGCAGTGCCCGCCGAGGCGCTCATGGCCTCTCAACTGAGTCTCTTTAAGCGCCATTATTTCAGTCCGGTGAGTGACCCTGAAACATTGCCCATACCCGTGGAGAAATTGGTCCAGCAAGGGCGTATGCCACCGTTAAACCTTCTGATTGGCTCCAACGGCAACGAGTCGCTGATGTACATTCCTGACAATGCGGTGATTGACGATTACCTCCAGCCCGCTTTCCCTGAAGCTGTGTGGGACGAGGTTCGGACGGCGCTCGGCAGCCAATCTTCTGAGCTTGAGCAGATGGACCGTCTTCGATCTGCGCTTCAATACACCTGTCCCTCACTGACACTTGCATCAGCAATTAGTGAAGGGGGCGGTGACGCCTGGGTTTATCGCTTTAATCGCGTTCGCGAGGGCTTTGACCCCATAGGCGCTTACCATGGAGCAGAGCTCCCCTACGTCTTTGATACGCACGATGCGTGGCTACCCACGAATGAAGTCGACCGAGCACTGACGCGCCAGCTCGTCGCGCACTGGATGTCCTTTTTAGCCACGGGTTCACCCAATCAGCAAGGATCATATGCTTGGCCGCGCTGGGGGGCTGAGCAGGAGGGGCTGTTAGTCACCCAGACACTCTCTGGCGCAGGTCATTCCGAGGCGGCACTTTGCGCGCGTCTCGCCGCGCTCAGACGGCGTTAGTTGCGTCAATGCACGCGCGTGATGAAGTCAATCAGTGCGTCTATTTCGGTATCGCTCAGTTGGTTTGCGTAGGACGGCATCGCGCCAACACCTTGCTCGAGTGCGGCACGAATTCGTTGCGCATTTGGCCGTAACACGTCTAAATTTGGGCCAATGACCCCTTGTGCGCCTGCGGCCTCGAGCGTGTGGCAGGTCGCGCAAGAGGGCTGGGTTGAGCCTGTGAATAAACGCATGCCCAGCGTAGATTCTTGGCTCAAGGCTGTTGCAGGCGTTTGCAGACTCGCCGGTGGGGGCGGTTCGAGCCTATTGGGCTCAACGGCTCGAGGCTGAGTGCTGATTTGTGCGCTGAGGCCATGGTCGCGCCAGCCATTATGGCCATAGCCGCGCTGATTCGGCGAAAAGTGCTCGGGTTGGGTATCGCCCGCTGTATCTGTTGCTCTACTGACAAACGTGTAATCACCCGGTGTTAAGTCGACGCTGGTCTGGAACGTACGCCACGCATTGGGCCCGAGGTCCGGCCCGTAAAGTGTTGCTCTTTGCCATCGCTTGCCACCGTCGATAGACACATCAACATGCTGGATGCCACGCTCACCAGAAAACGCGACGCCGAAGATCTGCTGTTGGCCAGGATAGACACGATCACCACTCCCTCCGGGTCCGTTGATCCAGGATTTGACGGGCATACGGTACATCGACGGGTGACTCGCATTGCCGGCTTGTCCAACCGGTCGCAAACGATACCCCGACTGCTGAATAGCGTGAACAGACTCTTCAGTCGTTGCCGCAAGAGTCTTCACCCACTTGACGTTATTGACCCCAAAATAGCCGGGTACTAATAATCGCACTGGGCCGCCATGGACCAGGGGTAAGGGTTCTCCGTTCATCTCCCAGACAAGCAAAGCGTCTCGCAGGCCTTTTTCAAGGGGTACTGATCGCTCTACACCCACGGAGGCGACGTCGATGCCGGCCGGCAACGACTCGGCACCTGTGGCAGTGAGAAAACACGCGCGCGGCTCGGCGCCCTCGAAGTGCGAAAGTACCTCGGAAACCTTAACGCCTGTCCACAACGCACAGCCGGCAGCGCCAACGCCCCAAGGCGACCCGGAGGGGTTGTGGCTGAAGAAGGTGCGTCCATTACCTGAACACTGCAACACACTGGCGACGGTTGTTGTCTCAAATTTTTTTAGATCAGCAAGCGTGATCTGACCCGGTGTCTCACAACCCTTGATCTGAATGTTCCAGCGGTCTCTATCCGCCACAATCTCGGTCTCGGGCATCGGTAGATTGTTGCGCACGAAGAACTGGGCGATGGCTGTTATGGGCCCTTGCCCAAAGGCATGCCGCGACGTTTCTAGGGCGAGCGGCAACGGGTTGTGCGTAATGAAGTCGTGCTGCTGCTTACCTGCCGGCAGCAGCGCTTTCAGCGCCGCCAGAGCAGAGGTGGGTAACGTTGAGGCAAAGAGAACCAGTGCTTTCAATGCCGTTCGGCGTGAAGGATTTCTCCAACCCGTTGATTGGGGTCTCACTCTGACTGCGCGCTCCGCTATTGCATCATGGCCCAAACGATGACGGCCAGCGTCAATAAAATCAATGCTCGATGCATGACCAGACTATGCTCAAACGCGCGACTGAGCAGTGACCCGAGTAAACACCAGACGATGGCAAAAAAAACTTGAGCCACGAGAAAACTGAGTGGGACAACAAGGAGTCGCTCAAGTGCGCTTGAAAAGCCATCGCCAAATTGGGTCAGTGCGAGAGTCGCCATCATCCAAGTTTTAGGACTGAGTGGGTGAACCACGCTGCCCGACCAAAACGTAAAGGCGGTACTTTTGGTGGCAGTGGATGCTGGCGTCCAGTTCCGAAGCGCGAGATACGTCATGTAAGCCCCGGAGCAATAGACGAAGACCTTTGCAATGCCTGGATAGGATTCGATAATGCCCATCAGGCCGAGCGCAAGGGCGACATTGAGTACCAACTTTCCCAGTGTTAAACCGCCAATGAACGGCAACGTTTTTGCCAGTCCATGCTGTGCACCTGCCGTCATGAGCAACATATTGGCAGGTCCTGGTGTCGAGACCATGACGACGATAAAGGTCCATAGTGCAAGGTAGTGAGTTAAAAAGTCCATGACCGTCCAAGTGCAGCACGCGTTGTTGCCGAAGCATACGTCAGTTTCCGCATTGCAGTGCGTCGACGCAGCGAATTACTGAATCGCGCGCGAAAATGGGGATGTGCTACTGTCTTAAAAAATAATAGAGGCTACGTAATGGATCTGTCCTACGGTCGCGAATACGAGACATTCCGAGAGGAAGTGAAGTCGTTTATCCAAGCACATAAGCACAAACAGCCGGGGCCTAGCGATGGTCTTAAAAGCTCTGCGCTTCGCGAGTGGCAACGTCTCCTGATTGAAAACGGTTACCACAGTCGAACGATTCCTAGCGAGTACGGTGGCTTTGGCGCAGAGCCTGACATCATCAAGTCTCGTATTATCGCCGAGGAATTTGGTGCGGCACGCATGCACCGTGGCTTTAATGGACAAGGCGTGACGATGCTGACCCCCGTGCTGCTTGAAATGGGCACTGAGACGCAAAAACAGGCCTTTGTCGGTCCAACGATTAACGCAGAAATAATTTGGTGCCAGGGCTACTCCGAGCCGGGCGCGGGCAGTGACTTAGCAAGCCTCGCCACCAAGGCCGAGCTCGATGGCGACGAGTGGGTCATTAACGGACAGAAGATTTGGACCAGCACGGCACATCACGCTGATTGGATTTTTTGTTTGGTCCGAACTGAACCTAACGCGCCCAAACATTTGGGTATTTCGTTTTTGCTCTTTCGAATGGACACCCCAGGCATCGAGATAAGACCGCTCGTCGATATGACAGGCGACGCTAACTTCAATGAAGTGTTCTTCACCGACGTTCGGGTGCCAAAAGACCAGATTGTTGGAGAGCGGGGCCAAGGTTGGCAGGTTGCGAACGCTATTTTAAGTCACGAGCGTGGTTCACTGGCGACGCCTGATGCGGCAATCAACCGTCTCAATGGTGTCAAGCGGTTGATGCGCGAGGAGTCCATGAATGGTGTCCCGCTAACCGAGAATCCGGTATTTCGCGATCGCCTAATGAAGCTCGAAGGTCGGGTGCTCGCCATGCAGTACAACGACATGCGGTTACTCTCCGCCAAGATCAACAAGAACCAAGACGTGCGCTTGGCCAATATGATAGTCAAACTGATTGGGACCGAACTGCGGCACGAAATTGAGTGCTTGGGTATCGATGTTATGGGGGAGATTGGTCTGAGCTACGGCGACAACCCCCACGTCCGAGCCCATGGCTCCTGGCAGTATCAGTACATGTTCTACCTCGGACTCATTATCGGCGGAGGCACATCGCAAATTCAGAAAAACATTATTAGTGAGCGAGGTCTGGGTATGCCAAAGGAGCCCAAGATCCCGCTGACAAAGCCCGCGGCGAAGGAGGCCTGATATGGAATTTGGATTGTCACAAGATCAGCGTCTTCTTGATGAAAGTATTCGCAAGTATTTGTCGTCAGAGGTGCCTCTGGACATGATTCGCAAACTTGCTAGGCCCGCTGAGACTGACGCCGCCGTTTGGCAGGGTTTGTCAGAGCTGGGACTTGCAGGAGTGCTGATACCCGAGGCACACGGCGGAGCCGCACTCGGCATGTTAGATGCCGTAGCGATCGCAGAAGCGTTGGGATACGCAGCGTGCCCCGGTCCTTTTCTAAGTACCGCTGTTATGGCGTCTTATTTACTGAGTGAGGCGGGCGCAACGGACCCACTCGCGGCCATGGCGTCAGGTCAATACCGTGTGGGTGTTGCGTTTAGCGACGTGATTGGCGCGCGTAAGGGGCGGGTCACCGAGTCGCACTCTAAGCTCTCCGGCCAGTCGCTATTTGCGCTCGACGCCGACGCCGACGCCTATCTGGTGGCCTTGGCCGACGGGCGCGTCTTCATGCTCGAGTCTGCGGACGCAGAGCGAACACCGCTGGCGACAATCGACGGGACTCGGAGTGTCTGTGAGCTTGGATTTGACGGCTCGTCCGCGTGCCTTGTCGCGAACGACATTGAACTGATTCACCAAACGTTGCACCGAGGTCGCGCCATTCAAGCGGCAGACACGCTGGGTGCTGCACAGTACATGTTAGACCAAGCGGTTGATTACTCGCTTGAGCGCAAGCAGTTCAATCGTGTCATTGGGTCTTTTCAGGCGGTGAAACACATGTGTGCAGAGATGGCTTCACAGCTCGAGCCGTGTCGATCGTTTGTGTGGTACGCCGGGCATGCGTTTGACGAGAGCAATAGCGACGCGGCGCTAACGGCCTGTCATGCCAAGGCGCATCTTGCAGAAGTCGGACAGTTCGTGGCCAAGACCAGTACCGAGGTGCATGGCGGTATGGGATTCACCGATCTCGTCGGACTTCACTATTGGTTTAAGCGCATCGGATTTAACCGCCAGCTCTTGGGCTCACCGGAGCAAGTACGGCACGAGGCGGCGATTCTTGAGGGCCTGTGTGATGCTTAACATACGCGTTAGTGACTCCAGAAGGGGTAGACCATGATGCATAGAGGGGTCCTGTTCACCACACTGCTGCTGGCCCTGAGTGCCTGCACGTCAGACAGCGCAGAGCGGGCGAGTGTTTCTTCTCAAACCGTGTCGCTGCAACAAGGCGCGGTATCGGGCAGTGCGTCGCCCTATGACGCGGCTATCACAGTATTCAAGGGCTTGCCCTATGCAGCCCCACCCGTTGGTGACCTTCGGTGGCAGCCGCCGCAATCGGCACCCTCTTGGGACGGTGTGCGCGTCGCCGACACTTTCGCTAAAAGTTGCCATCAACCGCGCCACGCGTCGAACTTCGTGTGGCGAAGGGAGGACTTTTCAGTCTCCGAAGACTGCCTCTACTTGAACGTTTGGGCCCGCAACAAGGCGCAAGATCTCCCTATTATGGTGTGGTTTCACGGGGGTGCGCACATCAGTGGACAAGGCCACTCGCTGTTGTTTGACGGCACCAGCCTTGCGCAGCAAGACGTCATGGTCGTGACGATTAACTACCGTTTAGGTCCACTTGGGTTTTTGGCGCACCCTTTGTTGAGCGAGTCCTCTGAGCGAGGAACGTCGGGTAACTACGGGTTAATGGACAAGCTTAAAGCGCTGGCGTGGATTCAGGAGAATGCGAAGGCCCTCGGCGGCGATCCCGACAACGTCACCGTCTTCGGTCAGTCTGCAGGGTCTCAAAGCGTCTGTTCACTCCTGTCATCAGCGCAATCTGAGGGCCTGTTTCATAAGGCCATTGGGCAGTCCGCAGGCTGTGTCACGCCACTCTCTGTGGTAGATGCAAACGGTTACGCGCGCGGGGAGTTGTTAGTGCAAGCGCTTGGGGCCACATCCGCTGTCGATCTCTATAACGCTGCGCCAGATGCGTTACTGGAGGCCATGGTGGCCTCGGGATGGGAGAGCGACAGTCGTATCGTTATCGACGGTGATGTTCTTGAGCAGTGGCCTCACCAGACCTATGCCTCAGCAGATCAGTTACCTGTGCCGCTCATGCTCGGTTTCTTGGCGAACGAGGGCGAGCAGCTTTTTCCTGTGAACGACTCCCTGACGGACACCGACCTTATGGGGTTTTTAACCATGGTTGCGGGCGACTATGCACAAGAGCTGAAGGCGCTGTATGCGTCGCCCGGGTTGACCCCTGGTGAAATTCAACACGCGATCTCGACCGACGTTTTCATGGCGTTCGGCATGCAGCGCTGGGCCGAATACCACGCGGAAGCCGGCCATAGTGTGTACCTTTATTTTATGGATCACGTCCCACCCGCGTTTCATATTTACATGCCTGAGCAGCCTTTCCTTGAGCTGCCTGATGGCCCGCGGAGCGCCGGTGCATACCACTCAGGTGATTTAGCCTATGTGTTTGGAAATACGGACAAAGTAGGCGTCGATTGGTCGGACGATGATCATGCGCTGTCTAAAATGCTGGTTCTTCACTGGACAAACTTTGCAAAGACCGGTGATCCAAATGCGTCGGGAGACGCACGCTGGCCTGCCTTTAACCGGCACTCACTGACGACGCGCGTGTTAAATCCGACGCCCAGCACAGTGAGTGGTGTGAAGAAACGAGCACTGGAAATTTTTGCAAGCCGTCAGCCCTTTGTCCCGCTTTTAGAGTAATAGATACGGAGGTTAGTCCAATGGGTAATATCCGACGCTTAAGTGTCACTGCAGCCTGTTTTTTCAGTTTTATCGGATCTCAGGTCACTGCAGACCATCACGAGGCCATGAAGCCTACGGCCGCGCCTAATAATGTGGTGGCTCTATCGCTCCCGGACATCGTTCAGGGCTTAGAAAGTCATCGGTTTTCGTCTCAGGATCTGACGCGTGCGTACCTCAACCGTATTGACGCACTAAATCGATCAGGGCCGGCACTGAACGCAGTCATCTCCGTTAATTCCAGCGCCATGACATTGGCTAATAAAAGTGATTTGCGGCGCGCTCAGGGGACGCCGAATAGTCCTCTTGACGGTGTGCCTGTGCTGTTAAAAGACAACATTGAATCAAAGGACGCCTTGGCAACGACGGCGGGCTCGACGGCACTGATTGACAACATAACCGGTCGGGACAGTCCTCTTGTTGCGAGCCTTCGAGACTCAGGCGCGATTATCTTAGGTAAAGCCAACTTAAGTCAGTGGGCCAACTTTCGCTCGTCTCACTCAGTCTCCGGGTGGTCTGCTGTCGGTGGTTTAG
>Ga0208965_1000034_pt1 | contig 67927 bp, 50 predicted proteins | sample AOAMet1_07_M0_10_2_FD_188230 | JGI IMG/M metagenome (GOLD analysis project Ga0208965, IMG submission 188230) | Ammonia-oxidizing marine microbial communities from Monterey Bay, California, USA - CAN11_07_M0_10 (SPAdes) | ecosystem: Environmental > Aquatic > Marine > Intertidal zone | place...
GAACCCGGATAACGCGCTGTCCAATCAAATTGCTTGGAGTAAAGCTCCACGCGCAATGCGTCTTCAGAAGCTTCTCCTGTCATCTCATTCCAAGTCTGCAGTCCGTAAGCAATGATGATTGCTAGCACAACAGAAGGGATGACTGTCCAAACCAATTCTAAACGCGTGTCATGCACAAAAAAACGGGCTTTGCGATCTGCACGGTGGTAATACTTCGCAGAGAACCAAAACAAAAGCGTATTCACGATGAAGAATACCACAAAGATGATGGCCATGTTAAAGTCCATCAAACGATCAACTGCGACACCATGCTCAGAAGCAGGAGGGGTGCCGTAGGAACCGTACTTGACCAAAAGCCAAATAAAAGATGCATAAAATGCAACCATAAATGCCAAGAACAGACCACCGTTCAAACGGTTGTCAGCTTCTGATATATCCTCTTCACGCTTCCCTCTCAACGAGATGGAAAGCTGATACACTTTGGATAACTGCACTGCAGCTACCAAACCAAGGACAACAACTAGGAGAATGAGCAATTTCATCACTTATCGGGTCTTGCAATCAATAGTGTAATTCTTTCGATTCTTGTAGCATCGGATGATTCTTAGCAATCAACGGTGCTTTACTCAACGCATTCAATGTGCGATTGATGTAAAGCCCGAGGAATCCCACGAACAATCCTATCTCAAAAATACCGAATTCGTTGTGGTCAAACATTGTCCCGGGTATAACAAGCAGATACACGTCTGCAAAGTGACCAAGGAAGATGAGCACGCCCACAGGAACGATGAATTTCGAGTTTCGCTTTGTGTCCCGCGGCAACAATGTGTAAAAGGGGACGGCGAAATTCACGAGGAATGTGATCATAAATGGCACCTGGTAATCTGTAAAGAAGCGCTGCGTGTAGTACGTCACTTCCTCTGGAATATTGGCGTACCAAATGAGCAGAAATTGGCTGACCCAGAGGTAGCTCCAAAGCATCGAAATGGCAAACATCCACTTTGAGATGTCATGCATGTGACTCGAAGTAACCTCCTCATAATATCCTTTGCCTTTCAACCAAATGAGTCCGAGGTTGAGCATGATCATGAAACTGACCCACATTCCTGAAAACAAGTACCAGCCATACAGGGTGGAGAACCAATGAACATCGATGGACATCAGCCAGTCCCATGACAACATCGAGCTAAAGACAGCAAAGAAAACAAGGAAGACTGCACTCCTTCGAAATTGCTTAAAGTGCAAGGCCAAATCCGGCTTCTGATCTTCAAGCAGTGACCAACGACGGAACAGCCGAGCGAAAATCACGAAGGTGGCGATGTAGCCTAGCGTTCTCAACCAGAAAAACCATGTGGTAAAGTATGCCGCTTTTCCAGCAATGATGTGATCGTAGTTCGGGTTCTCTACGGCACCAGCTTCTGGAGCATCCAAATAGACCGTCTGATCGCCTTCGACCATCATGTACTCATGGTACAGAGTGGAATCCATCCAGTGATACAAATGATGGGCGTGAAAAAAGTGTCCCGCGGCGAGCACGAAGATGATGACCCCTCCTCCGATTGGCAAGAAATGCCACATCGCCTCAAACGTTCGTTTGATGACTGCAGACCAAGAAGCTTCTACAGCATAATTCAATGCATAAAAAAACAACGCTGACAGTGAAATGGAAAACCAAAAGAATCCATTGATGAGCAGGTTGGCCCACCAACGTTGGTGGTGATCCGATCCATCAGTCAAAAAGCCTCCAATCAGAGCAATCAACCCAATTCCCATCAGGATTTGAGTGATCAGTTTCGTACGTCCTTCAAATTTGAATTCCATGATCAGTTATTCATAGCCATGGCATCATCCGAATCGGAATCAGCCGGTTTCACTACGTTACCATTGTCGTCAAACTCCGGCATATCACCTCCATTCTGAAGGACTTTGATGTACTCGATGACCAACCAGCGGTCCTTCTGGGAAATCTGAGAGGCGTGTGATCCCATCAAACCTTTTCCATAAGTCAACGTGTGGTACATTTTACCCTCTGGAAGATCTTTCAACTTGTCGCTGTAGCTCGGGATGCCTTGGATATGACCATTGCGACTCAAAGCCCCATCTCCCTTTCCACCTTCACCGTGACACTGGGTGCACATGAGGGTGTAAATTTCTTGACCTGCCTCCAATTCTGCCTGACCCACCTGGGCCAAAGGCGATTTCAAATTCAATCCTGCTGCCTCGTAACCCTCAACCGTGTTTGCAAATGCGTACGGCATCACGTAATCCATTTGACTGGGATTGAATGCAATCGTTCCAGAAACAGGCTTTCGAGCAGACTGTACCATGCGCTGTGCACGTGCAGTTTCCTCACCCACTTGATACGGGTCTTGGCCATAATCGACGTAAGCCTCTACTGCAGGTGAACGGTACATGTCAGGCATGTACTCCAACCCTGAGCTATCGGGGTCCGTTACGCAGCCCGTGGTAGCAATCAATCCTGCCGCCACTGCTGTCAAAACAATGTTCATTCGGATATTCATCACTTGTAATCTTTGGTGCTGAGCTCAAAGAGTTCGGTCTCCTTGATCGCTGCCTCCAGCTCATCCGCTGAAAGGCCATTCTGCTCTGTGGTTATCTCCATCACGAATTTGTCATCCGTGGTTCTTGGGTCTGGATTGGATGCTGGCATCCCAGGCAAGGTTCCGTTCCGCAACAAATAAGTAATGGCCATTCCATGTGCTCCGCAAAGCACTGAGAATTCAAAAGTAACAGGGATAAACGCAGGCAAATTCTCAATCAATGAGAAACTCGGCTTACCACCAATATTCATGGGCCAATCTGAAATCATAAAGTACCACATGCCCAGCAAGGCCAATGTGGTTCCTGTCATTGCGTACATAAATGCAGCAATGCCCAAGCGCGTGCGCTTCACTCCTATGATCGGATCAATTCCGTGAACAGGAAATGGAGAATATACTTCCTTGACCCGGATGCCTTTCGCTACCAATGCCGACGCCGCAGTTTTCAGCGTATCGTCATCATCATACATTACATGGAATACCTTATTCATGGCTGCAAGGGTCAGTGGTTATCTTGTGCTTTCTTGTAGTTCTCACCGCTCGACTTCAGAATGGTCTTCAGCTCATTCAATGCCAAAACGGGGAAGAAACGTGCAAATCCGAGGAACAACGTGAAGAAAATCCCCAAGGTTCCGACAAATACACCGATGTCAATGTTGGTCGGATGGAACTCACCCCAACTTGATGGATCATAATCTCTGTGAATCGAGGTTACAATGATCACGTAACGCTCAAACCACATGCCGATGTTTACGACAATGGACAACGCAAACGTTGCAACCAAGCTTCGACGAATCTTCTTGAACCAAAAAAGTTGTGGACTGATAACATTGCACGTCATCATAATCCAATACGCCCAACTGTATGGTCCGCTGAATCGATTGATGAAAGCATAGCTTTCATACTCCACTCCGGAATACCACGAGATGAACAATTCTGTCAAATAAGCCACACCTACAATCGATCCCGTGACAATGATGACAATGTTCATGTACTCAACGTGCTTCACGTGTATGTAGCTCTCAAGCTTCATGCCCTTTCGCATGATCAAGAGCAACGTTTGAACCATCGCGAAGCCAGAGAATACTGCGCCAGAAACGAAGTAAGGCGGGAAAATGGTCGTGTGCCATCCCGGAATAACTGAAGTCGCAAAGTCCATCGATACGATGGAGTGGACCGAGAAAACCAATGGCGTTGCGATTCCCGCAAGGACCAGAGATACTTCTTCAAAACGATTCCAATGCTTGGCACGGCCGCTCCAACCAAAGCTCAACAAACCATAAGCCTTCTTCGCAAAAGGCTTGGTCATTCGATCTCGAATCGTCGCAAAGTCTGGAATCAAGCCAATGTACCAGAATACCAAGGACACTGAAAAATAAGTTGAAATCGCAAAGACGTCCCACAACAGCGGGCTATTGAAATTTACCCACAAAGAGCCAAATTGGTTTGGCAAAGGGAGAACCCAGTAGCTCACCCAAATGCGTCCCATGTGAATTCCTGGGAAGATCGCTGCCATGATAACAGCAAAAATTGTCATCGCTTCAGCGGATCGATTGATCGCCATCCGCCACTTCTGACGAAACAGAAGCAATACGGCCGAAATCAAGGTACCAGCGTGTCCAATTCCAACCCACCAAACAAAGTTGGTGATGTCCCAGGCCCAACCCACTGTTTTGTTCAGACCCCATACTCCAATTCCCGTTCCCAATAGGTACAGGATGCACCCAACACCATAAACGGCAATAATGCTGGAAATGGTGATCATAATTTTCCACCCGATGGGTGCAGACCCTTGAATGGGTCCAACCACATCATCAGTGATGTCTTTGTAAGACTTGTCCCCTAGTATCAGAGGTTCCCGAATGGCAGCTTCTCTTTGCATGGTCCGATCAGGCTTTGTTAGGTTCTACATTTCGCACCTTGGTCATGTAGAAGATATTTGGTTTTACACCAATCTCTTCTAAGGCATGGTAAGCACGGTTGTTTTCAGAAATCGCTCGCACACCCGCCGATTTGTCATTCAAATCGCCAAATGAAATCGCGTGCGTTGGACAAGCCTCAGCACATGCCGTGACCACAGATCCGTCAGGAACAGGTGTTCCTGCTTTCTTCGCGTCGAGCTTGCCCGACTGAATTCGCTGAACACACATGCTGCACTTCTCCATAACACCACGGCTTCGAACCGTTACGTCCGGATTCAACACCATGCGCATCAAACTGTCTTGCGCGGGATTGAAATTGGCAAATTTCTTATATCCCGGGTAGTTGAACCAATTGAAACGACGAACCTTATAAGGACAGTTGTTTGCGCAATAACGGGTACCGATGCATCGGTTGTACGTCATTTGGTTCAGGCCTTCGTTCGAGTGCGTCGTCGCCGCTACTGGGCAAACCGTCTCACAAGGAGCGTGGTTGCAGTGTTGGCACATCATCGGCATGTGAACGGTTTGAGGGTTGGCAGATGGATCTTCCATCTTTCGGTACGAAGCGATGACGCTTGTTCCTTCCTCTTCGCCTCGTTCCAAGCTGTAGTCTGATGCAAAGAATCGGTCGATTCGCATCCAGTGCATGTCGCGATGTCGACGCACTTCGTCTTTACCCACAACAGGCACATTGTTCTCAATGTGACAAGCGGTAACACAAGCACTGCAGCCCGTGCAAGTGGTCAAATCGATGGTCATGCCCCAGCGATGGCCAACCTCTTCAACCGGGTGCTCGTGCCAAAGGTCAAAAGCAGACGTTGGTTTCGCATCCTGCGCATCAATCGTTCCATCACCTGAAACGTCCTCATGCACGGCAAGCGTTATCAATTCGTTCCAAGAAGCCTTGCCTTTCTCCGCTCCTCGCTCTGCGAAATAGCTTGTGAAATCAGTCTCCTTGACAATGCTCTCACGTCCCATGAACGTGTTCTGAATCTGTGTGCAAGCGAGAGGGTAGGTCCCTCCTGTTGCCTCAACGGTCACATCATACTGGGCGTAGTCAGTAAAGGTTCCTGATTCATTCGCCCATGGAAAGACATTTTGTCCAACAGGAACAGGATTGCCGTCTGTGTTGGTTTCAAAAGAACCGTTCTCTCCTGTTTGGAAAGCCGCTTTTCCAATGTTTTCCCCATTGGCTCCTCGTCCATAACCCAATGCAATACCAATGGTACCTGGAGTTTGACCTGGCATTGGGAAGACTGGCAACTCCATTGAGGAGCCACCCACAGTGACTTTCACCAAACTAGCAGGCTTCTCTTGTCCAATGAAGCCGTTCAGCCCCATTGCATCGACATCCGAATGCGCCATGGTCACGTAGTTGTCCCATGTGACTTTGGTCAATGGATCAGGCGTTTCCTGTAGCATCGGATTCGCGGCATGTTGACCGGCTCCCATGGTCGTTTTTTGGTAAAGTGCCATTTCCACGGCTCCTCCCTTGCGACCATTCAATTCGGAAACAGCCTGAGCTGTTCCAACGCCTGTGAATGAAACTTGCTGAGATGGCTCAACTTCGACACCGATGAAACCATTGTGAACAGCCTTGTTCCAGTCAGCATTGGTGTACATCGCATCAGATGTGTAGTCCGAGGCATGCGTTGAACGCAGATAAGTGTACCAATCTTGATTCTTACCAGACCAGCGCAACAAGCTCTCAGCCCACATGCGTGTGCTGTGCAAAGGCGAGATCGTAGGTTGTACCAAATCGATTCGATCACCCTCGATCTGCAAATCATTCCACGATTCCAACCAATGATGGGTTGGCGCATTCACTTTGCAAATCGCAGCCGTTTCATCAGCAAACATCGAGGTACATACGGTATGCTTCATTGCCTCAAGCGCTTCTGCAAATGCTGAAGCGTTGGGCGCATCGTAGACGGGATTGCAATCGGCAATGACCAAGACTTCAACCGCACCGGCTTTCATGTCAGTAGTCAGTTGCTTCAGCGAAGCAGATGACCCTTGAAACAAAGTCATTGTGTCATAAAAGACTGTAGAACCCACCGCACCAAGTGCTGCGTTGATGGCATTGACTACCTGTTGCATCGCAAGATCATTGCTGCCTGCCATAACGAGTCCCTTCGAACCGGCACGCTTCAAATCTTTTGCCGCTGCCACTACAGCTTTGGTCGCTTCATCAGATAATTGCCCGGCAGAGCCTTGACCAGATAACTGAGCAAGAAGGGCTGTTGCTACGCGTCCCTGTTCCGATGGCTTAACCATCGTTCGGTAATCGGCGTTCGACCCTGTCAAACTCATGTTCGTTTCGAAAGCGTGAACGCGGGACATTTTACCTGCTTCCGGCTTTCGCATCGCCGCCCAACGTTCTCCGTAGATCACGTTATCGGCAAATGAACCTAAGAAGTCTGCACCAATGGTCACAACTGTTTCTGCCTCCTCTAAGCGATACGACGGGAATGAGTTGACTCCAAAGTCGGCCTCTGCTGATGCACGGAAAGCTCCATAATCAATGGCGTCGTATTGGATGTGCTCCAATCCCGATTGCTTGATTGACCGCAGTGCGGAAGGTGATAGAACCGTGTTGGTCAAAAGAACTTTACGACCCTCGCCTTGCATCACATTGGATACAACAGAATCGACTTTCGCCCAGTCACTGGGTTCTCCGCCGATTCGAGGTCCGTCGAGGCGTGCTTCATCATACAATGACAATACAGAAGCATTGACACGAGCGTTGACACGACCGTATCCTGTTTCGGTATTCGACTTTACGAATATGGGTCGGCCCTCTCGGGTCTTCACCAATACGTTCACGAAGTCGTGGCCGTCGTAATAAGTGCTTGCGTAATGATTGGCCACACCAGGTGTGACTTCCTCAGGCTTGTTCGTATAAGGAATGCTCTTGATGACTGGGGTCTCACACGCAGCCAATGTGGCTGCCGTAAGGCCAAAGCCCATGAACTTGAGGAAGTCCCTCCGCCCGGTGTGGGTGGATTCGAGGCGCTCATCGGTGAGAAATTCATCCACCGATTGCGCTTCAGGGAATTCTTTTCCTTGAATCGTCTTAAATGCTTCTGTTTCTCGAAGCTCGTCCAGTCCGGACCAATAGCGCTTTGTATTTGCCATGTGGCTGCGATAAGGGGGGTTCGGGATTGATACTTAATAATGGCACTTGGCACATTCCCAGCCGCCAAGCTCCTTTACGGTGATTTTGTCGTCTTCCATGTACTTTCGAAGCTCTTCATTGCCGCGAAGGTTATCCTTCAGGCGGTGATGAATGTCTTCATAGTACCCACTGCTTGCCAAATCAATCTCGGCTTTATTATGGCATTCGATGCACCAGCCCATGGTGAGGGTTGGCTTGGACAACTCAATCAGACCGGGGTATTTGTCCACCAGTTGGTTGATGTCTTCCACTTTAGCAACACGTCCAACGGTATACGTCTCAACATCACCGTGGCAATTTTGGCACTGCAACCCACCAACCACAACGTGTTGTTGGTGACTGAAAAACACATGATCAGGAAGGTTGTGCACCTTATTCCATCGAATGGGCTCACCATCATATGAGTCTTGCGGAGAAGTGTAGCCGTTTTTCCCGCCACCATCAACATAGGTGCCAGACGCCGGATCGAATCCAATGGCATCGTAAATCTTGGCAATCTCTGTTTCGCCATAGCGACGTCCTTTCTTCACCGCCTTGTGGCAGTTCATGCAGACATTCGTAGATGGAATTCCAGCATGCTTGGATTCGTATGCACTGTGGTGACAGTACTTGCAGTCCACCTCATTTTCACAAACGTGTACGCTGTGTATGAACTTGACCGGTTGATTTGGTTTGTATCCTTCTACAACACCAACGCGCATCAGGCCTTGATATCCCAGGACCGCACCGTATGCCAAAAAGAACATTCCAATCAAGCTAACTGCGACGCGGTTGTCCCACGTCCAGTTTCGAATCCGCGTACTGTAAGGTCCTTCTTCGAGTAAACTGTCGCCGTCCTTTTCCAAAGATGCATTCGTGAGGCTTCGGTTCACTCCAGCAGCAGCCATCGCAATGATCAAAAACAACACCAACAACATCAGGAACCAAATGCCAGACGAGTCCGATGAATCGACAATTGGCAGCTCATCTACTGTGACGCAATCTGATCCGGAATCAGCAACGGGGGCAGCATCCGGTGGATTCTGCACATACGCCATGATATTTTTAATGTCATCCGGCGATACCGCTTGGGCGGTCATCCATCCATAAGTGGGGACATACCGATCAACCAACGACTTGATGTACTTGTCTCCCGATTCAGCAGCTCCTTGTGGGTTTTGAATCCACTCGATGAGCAACTCATCAGTGGCTCCCCACCGATCAGCGATGCCGGCTAGACCAGGCGCTGCCAAAACTTCGTTTGTCACTTTGTGGCATGAAGCGCAGTTTGCATTGAAGAGCGCTTGGCCCGCCTCAATGTCACCCTCCTCCCAAATATCAGCAACCGCCTGTGTCGCCATCATCAGAAGGCACGCGGTCAATATGTTTCTAAAGGCTCTGAAGCCCGTGTAAGCTACCATGGAATTTGCTTTTCGCATCACAAAAATTGTCGCTCTTTTCGCACGCGAAATTAAGCATTGAGAACCAATAAAACATCCCGAAGGAGGGCAATCTCACGACCCTTATTTGACGAATTCGCTCTTAATTCTCACAAAACCCTGGTTTTAAGCATGTTGCGAGATTTAAAGCGCATCAAATTTTCATGACTTTTCCATGACAATGCGCGGAATAGGGCTCAAACCACAGTGTAGCTTGATTTCATAACTTTACCGCCAATCGCAACTTCAATGGAGCTTCCTCAAAACCTCATCACAAGATCCAAAACAGCCTTTTTGGCGCTTGCACTCACCTGTGGTGGATCAAATGTAGCGCTTAGTCAAGAGGACGGAGCTTGGTGGAAAAGCTTGTTTCGGCCAAAACTTGAGCAGTGCGATTCTGTTCAAGTGGCCTTGCCTGCGACTTCACAGACTGAGTCTCCAACGGCTACTCCAGACGAATCTGGAACCCCCACTGCCATCGATGCCACAGGTGAAAAAATTGAGATGCTGGAACGCGAGAAATCTGCTCCCATCGCCCCTCGAAAGCAAGGAGATTACACCTTGATTTGGGATGACCGCATGGCTCAAATGGATTCAGTTTGGAAGGAAACACCACACCCCCTCATGGGATATCGAGTGCAACTCTTTTCAGGCAGCTTGCAACGCGCCCGCGAATTCAGGTCATTGGCAAGAAAGAGGACTCCCCTGCCGATATACCTCTCATCCATGCCTCCCAATTATCGCATCACCCTCGGGAACTTTCGAACCAAGTGGGAAGCTGAAAATGAGAAGCAAACATGGCTAAACGTCTTCCCGCTATCCATCGTGATCCCCATGGAAATACAGCTGCCTGAGCTAACCATTTCCAGCGAAAATCAGGATCCGACAATCCCTCAATCTGATTGAAGATTTAGTCTTCGAGGGTTTGCTTCACTTCGACCTCTTCATAGGCTTCAATGACGTCACCCACTTTGATGTCGTTGAATCGGTCCACATTGAGACCGCACTCAAATCCTTTGGAAACTTCACGAACGTCATCTTTGAAACGCTTCAAAGAACCCAGTGTTCCGGTGTACGCAACAACCCCATCACGGACGACCCTGATTTTGTTGTTTCGGTTGATTTTGCCATCCAAGACAAAGCAACCTGCGATCGTACCCACTTTGGATATTTTGAACGTTTCTCGGATCTCGGCAGAGCCCACGACCTTCTCTTCGATCTTGGCAGAAAGTAAACCTTCCATGGCATCCTTCATTTCCTCAATAGCCTTGTAGATGATTGAGTACAATTTGATTTGGATGCCCTCTTTCTCAGCAAGTCGACGTGCTGCGCCACTCGGACGAACTTGGAAACCGATGATGATCGCTGAAGAAGCGGAAGCGAGCAGAATGTCTGATTCTGAAACTTGGCCTACTGCTTTATGAATGATGTTCACTTGAACCTTCTCAGTGCTCAACTTTTGGAGTGAGTCGCTCAGGGCCTCGATGGATCCATCCACGTCACCCTTCACGATGAGATTCAGCTCCTTAAATTCACCAACAGCAATCCGCCTTCCGAGCTCTTCCAACGTTACCGATCGTTGTGATCGAACGCCTTGTTCTCGTTGCAACTGCTGACGTTTGATTGCGATGTTTCGTGATTCGCGCTCGTCTTCGAGGACATGGAACTTATCACCGGCGCTTGGCGCACCATCAAATCCTAGGATGGAAACCGGCACTGAAGGGCCCGCCTCTTCAACGCGCGTTCCACGCTCGTTGAACATTGCTTTGACCTTTCCAGAATACTGTCCTGCCAACAATGCATCTCCAATTCGGAGTGTACCGCCCTCCACCAACAAGTTGGTCACGTAGCCTCGGCCTTTGTCCAGAGAACTCTCGACAACGGTTCCAATGGCACGCTTCTTTGGGTTTGCGCGCAAATCAAGCATCTCCGCCTCCAAAAGAACCTTCTCCAGTAGCTGTTGGACGTTCGTGCCATTCTTTGCAGAAATCTCCTGGCTTTGGAATTTTCCTCCCCACTCTTCCACGAGCACGTTCATCTCTGATAGCTCTTGACGAATCTTATCCGCATTCGCCTCAGGACGATCCATCTTATTCAACGCAACAACCATAGGAATGCCTGCAGCTTGTGCATGGTTAATTGCCTCTTTTGTTTGAGGCATTACCGCATCATCCGCGGCAACGACAATTACCGCGATATCGGTGACTTGAGCACCACGGGCACGCATTGCTGTAAATGCTTCGTGACCCGGCGTGTCCAAGAATGTCATCTTACCTCCTTGAGGCAGTGTAACGTGATAGGCTCCAATATGCTGGGTAATACCTCCGGCCTCACCTGCAATCACATTCGCGCTTCTTACAAAGTCCAACAACGATGTTTTTCCGTGATCGACGTGACCCATGACCGTCACAATCGGCGGACGTTCGGTCTTGTCTGCTTCATCGTCCACCTCAATCTCAATTGATTCCTGAACTTCCGCACTGACAAAATTGGCTTCATAGCCAAACTCCTCCGAGATAACCGTGATGGTTTCGGAATCCAACCGTTGGTTGATGGACACCATAATGCCCAGTGTCATGCAGGCAGAAATCACTTCATTTACATTGGCATTCATCATGCTTGCCAATTCAGCCACTGTCACAAATTCAGTGAGCTGCAATGTTTTTGCATCCTCTTCCTGACGCGCCAATTCTTGCTCCTGCCGTTCTTGTACAGCGCTTCGCTTGGCTCGACGTAATTTTGCGGAATTGGACTTTTTGCCGCCGCTCAGTCGAGCAAGCGTTTCTTTGATTTCCTTCTGGATATCTGCCTGACTGACCTCTTTCTTCGGCTCGTTTCTTCTTCCACGTCCTCGGGTATCAGGTCTGCTTCCGCCCGATGTACGCGCTGTTTTCTCAACATCAACCTTCGTGATGCGCTTTCGCTTTCGCTTGTTGTCGTCTCCCTTACCTGCTGGCGTTTTCTTCTTCTCTACAGGAAGCACAATCTTCCCAACAACAGTTGGGCCTGAAAGCTTTTCAATTTTCGTCTCATGCTTTTCAACCACCTTAACCTCAGGAACCTTTGCAGCAGCAGCTGCTGCTGCTTCGTCTGCTGCTGCTTTCGCTTTTGCTTCAGCCTGAGCAGCGGCTTCTTTCTTGGTGATTTCAGCTGATTTCTTTGCCAATTTGGCTTTCTCAGCGAGTTTCTCCTGCTTGGTTTTTGGTTTCGATTTTTTCGAAACCGCATCCAAATCTACCTTCCCAAGAACCTTGACCGGAGCATCAGGTCGCGCTTCTTGCGCAGCCTTGACCGGCTCGGGCTCCTCGATCGGAGCTTCCACAGACGCTGCTGCAGGAGCCTCCACCTTGACCTCAACAGGTGCTTCGACAGTCACTTCAGCAGGCGCCTCAATTTTCTCTTCCGCCTTCTCAGACGCTACTGCCTCTGGCACAGATTCTTTGACTGGCTCAGAAGCTAATGGCTTTTCAGACTCTTCACTTTTGACACGCTCAACTACAGGCTGCTGTTGGCTCTTTTGAAAAATCGACAAATCCAGCTCGACTTCAGGCTCCTCTGCAGCCTTTGGCTTTTTGCGAGCTGATGCCAAAGTAACACTTGCACGTTCAGTTACAGCTCGGTTCGCCGAACTTACAGCTTTTGCCTTCGCTGCCTTTTCATCCTGAAAGTTAGCGCGAACCAAAGCCACAGCTGCGGCGTCAATCTTCGTGTTTGGCTTGGCATCTACTTCAATGCCTTTACCCGCCAAAAAGTCCACGATGGTTTGGATGCCCAAATTGAACTCTCGGGCAATGAGATTGAGTCGTAAGGGTTTGTTAGCGTCGGCCATTGGCAAAATGAGGGCTTAGAAATGCGAATTTAACAGGGAATGCGGTCTTTCGACAGGAATTAGGACAATTCGTCTTTCAAGATTTTCAAGACTTCTCGAATCGTCTCGAGCTCGAGATCGGTTCGGTTCACCAAAAAATCTTCATTACGATTCAATACAGAACGGGCTGTTTCGAGACCAATCTTGACGAATTCCTCCAAGATCCATGCATCGATTTCATCAGCAAATTCGGTCAATTCAACGTCATCGGAAGAATCATCTTCATCTCGATAAACGTCAATTTCATAGTTCGTGAGGAGGCCAGCCAACTTGATGTTGTTGCCGCCTTTTCCAATGGCCAAGCTGACTTGGTCCGATTTGAGATAAACTTTTGCCTCGCGCGTTTCTTCATTCAACTCAATGGATGAGATTTTCGCAGGGCTAAGCGATCGAGTCACGAGCAATTGTTCGTTTTCCGTGAAGTTGATTACGTCGATGTTCTCGTTCTTCAACTCACGCACGATGCTATGAATTCGAGAACCTTTCATTCCGACACAAGCACCCACTGGGTCAACGCGTTCGTCATAAGATTCAACGGCAACTTTTGCACGCTCACCTGGTGCCCGAACAACTTTTTTGATGGTGATAAGACCGTCTGAGATTTCTGGAACCTCTTGTTCAAACAAACGCTCCAAAAACTCGGGTGCTGTCCGGGACAAAACAATCCGCGGATTGTTATTCTTCATCTCGACTGCAGAAACTACAGCCCGAACAGTGTCTCCTTTCTTGAAGAAATCACCTGGAATCTGGCTTTCACGCGGCATAACGACCTCATTGTCCTCGTCATCCACGAGCAAGATTTCACGCTTCCAAATCTGGTACACTTCAGCAGAAATGACTTCACCCACGCGCTCTTTGTAGAGCTGGTAAATGGCGTCTTTCTCCAAATCCATGATTCGACCCGCTAGATTTTGTCGCAACGACAAAACGTTTCGTCGGCCAAAGGACTCCAATTTAATTTCTTCTGACACTTCCTCGCCAACCTCGAAGTCATCTTCTATTTTGAGTGCCTCCGAAAGTGCGATCTCCTCGTTTTCATCCTCCACTTCACCATCGCCAACAATGACGCGATTCCTCCAAATCTCCAAGTCGCCTTTGTCGGGGTTGATGATGATATCGAAATTCGAGTCATCCCCATATTTCTTGAGGATCATGGCCCGAAAAACATCTTCCAAGATGCCCATCATGACCTCGCGGTCGATGTTCTTAAATTCTTTGAATTCCTTGAAGGAATCTACCAAATTGAGCTGTGTCATGCTTTCAATGTTTGCTGCTCGCAGTTAATAATGACTGATTGTGGTCTCGTTATTTCTTCTTGAATGAAACTTGAACCTTGGTCCAATCCAATTTTTCCAATGCGTACGTTTGATCCTCCTCAACCCATTCTTTGGCCTTGCGTCCTTCAATGCGTCGCTTTTCGCGCGTTTGAATGACAATCTCATCCTCCGTGGCGGCAATCAACTTGCCTTCCACCTTTCCCGCCTCTTGAATTTTCAGCTGCACATCCCTACCAATATTCTTGGTGTACTGACGAAGCATCTTCAAGGGCTGATCCAATCCAGGGGAGCTTACATCGAGTGAGAAATCCTCTGCATCCCGGTCCAACTCGTCCTCGAGATGACGGCTGAGTTCGATGCATTTCGAAATGCTCGTGCCTTCATCGTCATCCAACAAGATGCCGATCACATTCCCCTCCCTCACGCGCACGTCCACGACAAATCCTGTACCCCCTTCGAGGTAAGCTTGGGCTAAGTCACGAACCGTTTGTTCTTGAATCACGTTTGCGCGTTTGGTGATGTTTCAGCGATCAAATGTTGCTCACATTAGCAACAAAAAAGAGGGGTGTTGGACCCCTCTTTCAATTCTTTCGCTTTTTGTTATCCGTGCAAAGATAGCGTATTCTCATGGAATTCCCCATCCGAAATATCGGAATGTGGCGCTATTTTCGGCAGGAGCATTCATTTTAAACCTTGTCACAGCCATGTCTTATGTCTTGCAGATGATCGAAGAAGGGGAACATCAAACCCAAGACTTCAAGATGCGGGTGGACAATGCACGGAAAATTGCAAAGACAATTGTGGCCTTTGCCAATAGTGAGGGAGGAAGGCTCCTTATCGGTGTGAAGGACAATGGAGGCATTGTGGGCGTAAGGGCCGATGAGGAAGTTCATATCATAGAATTGGCGTGCCAATCGCACTGCAAACCTGCGGTCGCCTTCGAAGCTCAGGTCTGGAAAGCTGAAGGGCGGTCGGTGCTCGAAATTCGCGTGCCGCGGTCTGCAGCAAGACCACATTTTTGCGAAGACGAAAAGGGGCAATGGCAATCCTATCTGAGGCAGGAGGATCGAATTCACAGGGCCACTCCGGTTCAAGTCAAAGTTTGGCAATACGAAATGCGAATGGACAGGTCTGAATTCCGTTACGATCAGCACATCGGAAAGCTATTCGCCGCATGGCGCAATGGAAGGGAACTCGCGTTCAGGCAAGTCGCTCGGATGGGACGGCTTACATTCACTGATGCTGAAGATTTACTTTGTGTGTTGGTTGTCTGGCGAATCGTTGCTTGGCAAAGAGGCCCCAAAGGTTTGACCTATGCCCTAACGGATGCGAATGCACTGGACGAACTGGAAACGCATGGTCCAGAATCATTTCGTTGGAAAAATTATTCCTGACTGCGAGGCAATATCCCGAACTTTGACCCGTATCGTCTTTGCCTCGTAATGCCTATGCCCCGAAGAGCTGAACAATCCATGACCAACCGCCGAATATTCCTGAAATTCATCCCTCTCAGCCTTGCCGTTGTCATTCAGAGCTTTGTGGCAGTCTTCGGACAGCTCGCTGCAAGCGGTGAAACCACAGCCCAAGAAAACAGGCCGACAGGGACTTGGTCGGATTACTTTCCCTATCACCAGACCCAAGAATTGGTCCATTGCCAAAGCGCTTCATCTCAAACCGGATTTTGGGCAGTGCGAACTGACCAGGCCCTGTTCTTGTACCATGAATCGGACAATAGCTTGCAACGCCTGACTACCGTTGAAGGCATGAGCGGAAGCAATCCCACTGCACTTGCATGGGATGCGAGCGGTGAGATTTTAATTGTTGGATACGCTTCTGGGAAATTGGACTTGTTTTCAAACACGGGAACATGGCTCTATACTTTCAATGATATAACGCAAAGCAATTTGATCGGTGACAAGTCTGTGCTGCAATTGCTCTGGGGAGGAGTCAACAACCCCGAGATGGTCTTTGCCGCTTGTGGTTTTGGGGTCGTTGCCTTGAATATCAGAACACTCGATGTAAGAGACACCTGGTACCTCGAAGGACAACAAAACCTTCGGCGATGCGCTGGTATTGTGGTTCACGAAGGAGAAACATCAGAGCCTGTGTATGTCGTTTGGACCGATTCAGGGATTTTTGAAGCTCCTGTGGACCATCCTTTTTTAAGTTCACCAGACGCTTGGACCCGCTGGAGCGACATCCCCATCGAAACTGCGTCATACGCCCATGTAGCTTTTGCTCCAGGAGGCGACATTGTGGTGCACATGAAAACCGAAGACCCGTCAAGTCCGGATGCACTTTGGCTACTCGATGATGGCCTATGGAGTGCCTTCCCAGATTGGGAAGGTGGGATTGTTTTGGATCTAGAAGCCGCACAGACAGATGATGAAAATCAAAACTGGCTTTTAGCAGTAGCGGACTTCCAGTCGATTCGATTGTTCAATGCCAATTGGGAACAAGTGCAGTTGGACTACGCAGCAGACGGTGTTCCATTGCGTGTCCGAGACATGGCCTTCAAACACCGCAGCACCATTGATGGCAGTGTTGTCACTGAAAACTTTCAAGACTTGTTCATCGCCAACAATGAACAAGGTCTTTTGAAAATGGACATCACCGGTGAGGAACAAGATGATCACTGGGTGTTGGATGGACCTCCCGTTGCCCTGGTCAGGGACATTGATGCGTGGAACGATCGAATCTGGATCGCGTCTGGCGGCATTGATGGCACGTGGACAAGCATGTATCACAAACATGGGCTTTATGGTTTCGAAGGCAATGACTGGCAGTGGATTGACCTCGGCGAAGGAGAAAACAATGTCGCAGGAATCAATGATCCCATGTGCGTTTCAATTGATCCTTTGAATCCTGATCACGCGTTCTTTGGCACTTGGGAAGAAGGTCTCGTGGAAGTGCTCGAAAATCAGGTTGTTGGTGTTTTTAACGCGGAAAATAGTCCGCTACAACCCGCTAATTTTGGTGGGTCCCCGAGGATTGGAGTTGGCGGTGTGGATTTTGATGCCCTTGGAAATCTCTGGTTTACCAATGCCTATGCCGATGAAGGGCTGCATGTGCGGCTGCAAGATGGCTCATTTGAAACGATGGGTCTGGGTGATGCTTTGGGCAACGATGGCTGGCTAGGGCAAGTACTCGCTGCACGAAATGGCTACATATGGTGCATCATGCCACGCAACCAAGGATTGCTTGTTTATGACACGAACAAAACACCTGAAAACACCAACGACGACGACTGGCGGATCCTCACTTCCGATGCCGAAAGAGGTGGGCTGCCTTCAGATGACATCTATTCCATAGAAGAGGATTTGGATGGCGAAATTTGGGTGGGAACGGCGGCAGGGCCATGCGTCATCTACCTGCCAAGCCTAGCATTTGAAAGCAACTTTGAAAATCCAATAGCTTCTCAAATTCTGATCCAACAAGATGGTAATTTTCAATTGCTTCTTGAAACAGAGGTGATTCAAAGCATTTGCATCGATGGCGGCAACCGCAAATGGCTCGGGACACAAAATTCAGGCGTGTATTTGATGAGTTCTGACGGCTCGTCTGAGGTAGCGCATTTCGAAGAAGAAAACAGCCCACTCCCGAGCGACCGGATTTTTGATATCGCCATCAACCATCGCAACGGTGAAGTGCTCATCGGAACGGACCAAGGCCTCATGGGCTGGCGAAGCGATGCCAAAAACTTCGTTGTTGAAATCAATGAGCTCAGGGTGTATCCAAATCCGGTCACCGCCGATTTTGAAGGTTTGATTACCATCGATGGATTGGCATATGAATCTACGGTTCACATCACGACATCTGCTGGCCGAGTGGTGGCGCAATTGGAGTCGGAGGGGGGGCGAGCTGTTTGGGATGGATTGGACTGGAACGGACAGCCAGCGGGCTACGGAGTTTACCTTGTATTTGCCACGGACCAAGCGGGAAATACAGCTGGAACGAGCAAATTTGCCATCATGCGCTGATGGCTTAACTTCGAGCATGGCTCTCTGGAAATCCAAGCTGCCCGACGTTGGCACAACCATCTTTACAGAAATGAGCGCGAAGGCGCATGAGTTCGGAGCGCTCAACATGAGCCAAGGCTTTCCTGATTTCAATCCTCCGAGGGCACTGCGGGAAATGGTCTATCAAGCCATGATGGACGGCCACAACCAGTATGCACCCATGCCCGGAAATCTCAAACTGCGCGAATGGATTGCGACCGATGTAAAAAGACGAACGCAACATGAATGCTCTCCTATATCTGAAATCACCATTGGCGCCGGCGCTTCATCTCTGATTTTTGCTGCAATTCAAACCCTTGTGCATTCTGGAGATGAAGTCATCGTCCTCGCTCCATGTTACGACCTGTATGAACCCGCAGTTCGGCTCGCCGGAGGAGATCTACGCGTTGTTCCTTTGAAACAGGACGACTTCCACTTGGATCTCGATGCGCTGGGTAAAGCTCTTTCGAGAAAAACCCGTCTCATCATTGTCAATATTCCCAACAACCCAACCGGTGCAACCTGGACAATGGATGAACTCGATGATCTAGCTGCATTGTTGAGCGATTCAAATGCCCTGATTTTGAGTGATGAAGTATACGGACCCATGCATTATGACCGCAAGCCTGCTTTGTCCATTTTACATCAACACGAACTTCGAGAACGCAGCATTGTCACCGCTTCATTTGGTAAAATCTTGCATGCCACAGGATGGAAAATCGGCTACCTCATCGCGCCAATGCATTGGACACAGGAAATTCGAAAAGTGCATCAATACGATGTATTCTCAACCGGCGCGCCCTTTCAAGAGGGCATCGCGCGGTTTCTTGCGAGCTCAGATGGCGAGACACATCTTGAAGGTTTAGCGGGATTCTATCAGGAGAAAAGGGATCGCCTTCTAGCTGGATTGACAGGAAGTTCCTGGTCTTTTACCCCCGCAGAAGCGGGCTATTTTCAGGTGCTCGATTACAGCTCATTCGACGATCGTGACGATCGGGCAGTCACCCACAACTGGTGCGCTCAGTCAAAGGGTCAGGGCATTGCCTTGATTCCACTCTCACCGTTTTATCCAGCCACGGATGCTGAGCAAAAAAAACCGAGACAAGTTCGTGTTTGCTTTGCTAAAAATGACACCACCCTTGATGAAGGAATCGAGCGATTGCTGCAGGTGCCACAGATGAAATAGCCATGAATCATCCGACACAAAACTTACAAGTTGCAGCCCTTCAAACGACGCTGCACTGGGAAGACCCCACGGCGAATGTTCAAAGCATCTCGCAACAAATAAAGAGCTTAGATGGCCATACGGACTTGATCGTTCTTCCAGAAATGTGGGCCACAGGCTTTACCATGCAACCGAAACGGATCGCGCTCGACTGGGATGACTGTTGGAAAGACAATCCGAAAAAATGGCCTGCCCCAATGCAAGCCATGCTTCGTTGGAGCCAAGAAAAAGACGCCGCCGTTGTCGGCAGTCTGTCCTGTAAAATCATGGCAGATGCGCGTTTTGTAAACCGTTGCTTTTTCATCTCACCTTCCAATCAAATTGAATGGTACGACAAACGTCACCTGTTTGGGTTTGCCGGAGAAGACCAAGTCTACAGTCAAGGAGACCAATCGAAAACGATCCATTGGCGAGGTTGGAGATTGAACCTTCAAATCTGTTACGACCTAAGGTTTCCCGTGTTTTCCAGAAACAAAGCATCAGATCCGTATGACGTGATCGTCTATGTCGCCAACTGGCCAGAAGTCAGAATTTCCGCTTGGCAAGTACTTTTGCAGGCCCGTTCCATAGAAAACCAATGTTATACGATTGGGGTGAACCGCATAGGTACAGATGGGAATGGGGTTAAATACAACGGTCAAAGCGCAGTTCTTCACCCAAAAGGACAAGCCATTGCTTCTTCAGTCGAGAACGAAACTGCCTGGATTCAAGCCACCCTATCGGCCGAAGAATTGACCATATTCAGGTCCAAATTCCCTGTACTCCGGGATGCTGATGCGTTTGAACTCAAACAAACGCGTTCAAACCCGTAACATCCAATCCAGTGATCAACAAATGGATGTCGTGCGTGCCTTCGTAGGTCACGACAGATTCCAAGTTCATCATGTGACGCATGATTGGGTACTCCCCGGTGATTCCCATTCCACCGAGCATCTGACGCGCATCTCGTGCGACTGTCAATGCCATGTCTACGTTGTTGCGCTTGGCCATTGATATCTGAGAAGAAGTGGCGCGTCCTTCGTCACGAAGTTGGCCCAATCGGTGCGTCAAAAGTTGTGCCTTTGTGATCTCTGTGATCATCTCGGCAAGCTTTTTTTGCTGCAATTGAAATTGGCCAATGGGTCGGTCAAATTGGATTCGCTCTTTTGAATAGCGCAAGGCGGTATCATAACAATCCAATGCTGCGCCAATCGCCCCCCAAGCGATGCCATAACGCGCAGAATCGAGGCAACTCAGCGGTGCCCCTAGACCGTCACGCCCAGGCAAGATATTGGTCTTTGGAACGCGCACATTGTCAAAAATCAATTCCCCCGTGTCAGAAGCTCGCAAGCTCCACTTCCCATGCATTGTAGGCGTGGTAAAGCCATCCATTCCGCGTTCAACAATGATGCCTTTGATTCGTCCGGCTTCGTTCTTAGCCCAGACAACAGCAACATCAGCAAATGGTGCATTGGAAATCCACATCTTGGCTCCGTTCAAAATGACATCTTCACCGTCCTCTTTGAAGTTGGTGGTCATTCCCCCTGGATTCGATCCGTGATCTGGCTCTGTGAGCCCGAAACATCCCATCATTTCTCCAGTTGCGAGTTTGGGCAAAAACTTCTGCTTTTGCTCTTCACTGCCGTATTTCCAAATTGGGTACATGACCAAGCTGCTCTGAACAGATGCCGTGGAGCGCAATCCGCTGTCGCATCGTTCGAGCTCCTGCATGATCAGGCCATAACTAATCTGATCCAGCCCTGGACCACCGTATTGTTCTGGGATGTAGGGCCCAAAGGCTCCTATCTCTCCCAAACCTGGAAGCAAATGACGGGGAAACACACATTTTTCAGCCGCCTCCTCGATGATTGGACTGACTTCCTTCTTCACCCATTCTCGAGCAGTTTCTCGAATAAGCTTGTGCTCTTCTGTGAGCAAATCGTCCAAGTTGTAATAGTCGTGGCCTTGGTATAAATCAGTGCGCATGGTTCAATACGTTATTGCGTTTGAGGCCACAAAGATACGGCTCTACGGCAGAAGAAATCCCTCAAACAAGACGCTTCATGCGCCATTGAGTGCTTCATATGCCACATCAACCTCTAAATGACCTGTTTGGTAGGCCTGCACAGCAAGCCGATCAACCCGTTCGTTGTTGGGGTTACCTGCATGACCCTTCACCCAATGAAATTTCACTTTATGCGTGCGGTACACAATCAAAAAGCGTTTCCACAAATCCGGATTTTTCTTGTCCTTGTAGTTTTTCTTTTCCCATGAAAAAACCCACCGCTTCTCTACCGCGTCCACAACATACTTAGAGTCTGAATAAACGTCCACCTCAAAACCCGGTCGCTTCAAAGCTTCCAAGGCAACAATCACGGCAAGCAACTCCATTCGGTTGTTCGTCGTGCGACGAAAGCCACCGCTCAATTCCTTGCTGTGCTCGCCAGACATAAGCAAGGCGCCATAACCTCCAGGACCTGGGTTTCCACTGGCCCCTCCGTCTGTATAAACGACTACTTTACCCATCTGTCAAAGAATTTTGGGCCGATGCATCATCGATCAATGCCTCGATGATTCGCGCGTAATACTCATGCTCCAATTGCGTCACTTTTGCTGCAATGTCATCCACATCATCGCTCTGCTCTATCGAGCAAGCCGCTTGAAAAATAACACTGCCTTTGTCGTATTCGGGTGTGACCCAGTGTATGGTCATGCCCGTCTCTAAACATTCCGCTGATTTGACCGCATGGTGCACATGCTCGCCATACATTCCTTTCCCTCCGAAATCTGGCAAAAGCGCCGGGTGAATGTTGGTCATTCTGCTTTGAAAGTGGGCCACAATTTCAGTCGGAATTTTTAAAAGAAAACCCGCTAAAACAACCCAATCCACATTGGATTCGCTCAGCATTTCCAAGACAGAACCGCCCTTGAGTTGTTGCGCGTTGAATGATGTCGTCTCTATGCCCAAAGCCCGCGTGCGTGCATACACTCCTGCTTTCGGTTCTGGTCGATTGCAACCCACCCAAACCACTTCGGCCAAATCACTTCCTGAGAAATGCCGTATGATTTGCTCTGCATTGGAACCTGAGCCCGAAGCCAGAATGGCGATGCGCTGTTTTTCCAAGGCTTTTAAAATTCGAAAGCACCCATCGACGCAATGCGTTGCTCAGATTGAACCATCATCTTTTCCAATTCGACCATCTCAGCTTCTAGCTCTGCGCCGAGTGAGTCGCCTGGAAGATATACAGACGCTGTTTGAACCATGACCTCAGCAACCTGCTTTGCAATTCTTCGTTCTTGAGACAAGGAACGGAAACGAGCAGGGTCCAAAGAATGGTAGTATTCCAAATCATCCACTTGGATTTCAAACAATCTTCGGGTCAAGTCAATCCCCAATTCTTTCGCCAAAGCACGCCGTTCATCCGATAGTTCGTAAATCTGCGTGCCTCCTACCCCGGTTGTTGAGGCCAATTCCAAGAGACTGCCTTGAATGCTCATCAGCACCCGGCTCATGGGGACATTTTCCTCGGGCATTTTAGTCAACACTTGCTCCAATATATCCAAAGCACGATCCGGATCATTCTCCTTCATAAGCTCATCGGCCAAGACGGAAAGCTGCAACCTGAAATTCGTCACCATACGGCGATTGTTCTCATCCATGTAGATGCCATCCTCGACATTGTCCATCCCTCCCCACGACCACTTGTCCATGACGTTCGAGTACATCGTCTTCGTGGCAACGCCACCGTACGCATTTGGATTGTCATTCTGTTCGTATCGAATGGGAACCAAACGGTAAGCCAAGCCCTCCAAACGGAAGAATGATTGCAAGCCCATGTAGCTGTCTGGGCCAGTGGTTACCGCAAAATAAATCGGACGTTCCCAGTTGTTGCCACGAATCATGTCCAACACTGCAAATTGGCTTTTCAAGATGTAGCCTTTTGGCTTCCCATTGGCCCCTGACAATGTGAATTCGAGTGATTCAACCCGCTGTTTCATTTCTTCCGAATTCAACACGTTGTGCTCCACAAGTGCAGCACTGTCCACTGGAATTCGAAAGCTGTGCGTGGGCAAAACAGAATAACTCTTGCCACCACCATAGGCCCGGGTTTTGGAATCATCCAAGGCCATTTTCATAGCTGCATCAAGGTCCATATAAGGCGCTGAGGCATTTTGTGGACGGTCCATTACGACGACATCTCGTGTTCCTTGACGATAGCTTTCTTCGTCCATCAAGATGGGCAAAGGTGAGCTCTCATAAGCTTGCCGCTTCATCTGATCGATGTACCAATCCGTATTGAGCAAGCTCAAATTGCAAATGCGAACATCCGTGCGATATCCCTCCACTTCTTGCACATACCAAAGGGGGAAGGTATCGTTATCGCCATTGGTGAAGAGAATGGCGTTTTCCTCAAGTGAATCCAAATAATTCTTTGCAAAGTCAACACCCGTGCGGCGCTTGGCACGGCTGTGGTCGTTCCATCCCTCTGTGGCCATAAGGCACGGAACGGCCAAAGCAAGAACAAGCATCGATTGCGCTCTAAGGGATTCATTGACCGACATCGCATTCAAAAGCCACGCGACTCCCATCAAAAACGCTACAACTCCAGCCATAAAGGCAATGGAGGCGCTCAGTGCATGCGGGCCACCTGTGATCATTTCCATGACATAAAGAATCACTGCCGCAGAGGCACTGCTCCCCAAAACTTGAACAAAACCACGGATATCGGCTTTTCTTGCCCATTCAAACAGTGCGTAAACGCTAAGTCCTATCCAAATAGCAAACGCGTAAAACGACCCGACAAATGCATAGTCGCGCTCCCTTGGCTGGAAAGGATATTGATTGAGGTAAACCACAATGGCCATTCCCGTCAAAACGAAAAGCGCAGCAACAACTAAAAATTGCCGTGGATCTCGAATTGCATGAAAAATCAAGCCAATCAATCCCAGCAATAACGGCAAGTAGTAAAACCGATTGTAGCCTTTATTGGCTTTGGCGACCTCGGTAAGCTCGTCTTGATTGCCAAGACGCTGCTCATCAATGGAAGCAATTCCCGAAATCCAATTCCCTTCTTTGAAACTGCCATGTCCCTGAAAATCATTCTGTTTTCCTGAGAAATTCCACAAGAAGTAACGGAAATACATCCATCCCATCTGGTAGTCTTTGAAATAGCTTAGGTTTTCCAAAGTAGAAGGCATCAAGTCCGTCTGTATTCGGTCGAGTAAGCTCTCCATTTGCCGCACCCGACGAACATCTTCTGATGATCCGCTGCGATTCGCTTGAGCCGTTGCTGCTCGAATTTGATTCTCCAGTTGTGCTTTCTCACCTTCCAAACGATTCACGTAGCCCTTACCAGAAGACAAGCCTGACTGCAAATCGCTGACCATAAGATTCGACAACGTCTGGAGGATTCCCGCATCGGTTAAAGGTGCCCGCTGCATGCTTCCAGACTCCGGATCTCGGACCAAAATTTCAGATTCTGAAGTGACTTCATATCGCTCGTCAAATCGAAGCCCATATGAGCGAAACAATCCCGTCATTGCTCGATTCAAGGCGTCCTTGGACATGCCTCCTTGCAAATATTCTTGGGAGATGTGTGCTTCAAATTGTTGCACGTTCATTCGTTGATCACTCAGGGTGCTCGTAAATGAAACTGCTTGATTGTACCCTTTGTAATTGCTCCAGCTCTTGTAAGCCTCAATGTGATTGGCTTGTGTGGAGTACATCCTCGGAAAGGCTGTCGTAAATCGGGCATCGTAATTCGGAACGCTCCCTTTCCGGTCTCCACTGTCTACATATTCTTCCTGAATGCGCATGCGTTCCGTGCCATTGGCGGCCATCCAAGCCGCAGCACCTCCCTCGCTTCGGAATGACTTCAAACGTTTGTCGACTCCACGGTCTTCGATGATGCTAAAACTTTTTACAAAAGTTGGTCGCCCGTTCGAATAAGGCTGAGTCTTGTCCGTTGGACTTCCCCAATACTCCCCTGTCGCAAGTGGTCGATCTCCATATTGTTCACGATTTAAGTACGACAACAATGCAAACAAGTCCTCCGGATTGTTCTCATCCATCGGTGGATTCGCAGCGCTTCGAATCACAATCACGGCAAACGTAGAATACCCAATCAAAACCATGACCATCCCGAGAACAAAAGTGTTCGCTGCCACCCAATTTTTCATTTGGGTCCACCAAATGGCAAACGTGAGCAAGATCATAAGGACGGCTGCATAAACCATGACGCCGGTGTTGAAGCCCATCCCCAAATCATTCACAAAAAACAATTCAAATTTCCCAGCCAAATTCACCACACCCTTGATCAGGCCTTCCTGGATAAAACCCAAGAGCGCAACTGCTGCGACAGCCGTAAGCAAAATGCCTTTCCATGAAAATTCATACCGCTTGAAATAAAACACCAAAGCGATCGCTGGGATTGCAAGTAAATTCAAAAGGTGAACTCCTATGGACAATCCCATGAGGTAGGCGATCAACAAAATCCAGCGCAAATTCCCAGGTTCGTCAGCCACCGACTCCCATTTCAAGATGGCCCAAAACACCAAGGCTGTGAAGAGAGAAGACAACGCGTAGACCTCCCCTTCAACCGCCGAAAACCAGAAGCTATCGCTGAAGGTATAAGCCAAAGCACCTACCGCTCCAGAACCCAACACCGCCCAGGTTTGCGCACCCGAGATGCTTTTCGCTTCTCCAACTGTAAATTTCTTTGCGAGGTGAGTGATGCTCCAGAAAAGAAAGAGAATGGTGAATGAACTGCTCAGAGCAGAAAGGGCATTGGCAAAAATCGCAGCTGTTTCCGGCGTCGAAAACACCATCAAAAAGCGCGCAAGCAACATGAAAAATGGCGCCCCCGGAGGGTGGCCTACCTCCAATTTATAGGCTGAAGCGATGAATTCGCCGCAGTCCCAAAAACTGGCCGTTGGTTCGATGGTGGACAGGTATACAATCGTTGCGATGGCCCAAATGCCCCACCCTGCCCAATTGTTCAGTTTTTTATAGCTCATATTCATGTTGGAAATCGCTCTTGATTTGCCAGCACGAAGTTAATGCACGTCAGCAGATGAATCACGCCCTTTTTGTGGCTGAACACCTTGCGTTTTCAACTAAATTTTCAAAAATTCAGTGCAAAATCAGAAGTTTTTGATGAATGGGGTCTTGGCCTTTTTGCATCCATGTTAACGCGTACCACCCCTCTGGAATTTGCGCAACATTAAGCGAGCCTGAAGCGCTCAGAATGTCCCGATTCATCAACATTCGACCATCCAGCGTGTGGATGGATAGAATGCCGCTTTCATGGAATTCATTGCCGTCCCAAATGACTTCATCATTTGCCGGATTGGGCCAAAATCGGAAGGCGGGAATTGGCTCATTCGACTCGAAAATGCCGATTGTACCAGTACAATCGGAACAAATCTCCACTTCAGCAAAAACGCCAGAAGGACACTCGGGCGTCTCATAGCCTGCATTAAAAACGTGGCATCCATCTTCTTCGAACGTGTAAGTAATTGCTGACACTCCATAGTCATAAGGCTCTCCATCCAGTGTCCAGAAAATGGTAGCATCCTCAGGTTGATTCAGAGCTCCAATGAGAAATTCATTGCATTCGATTTCGCCCCATTCCACATCGAGCAAACAAGCCTCCTCACCGCAGCCTTCGATCTCTATCTCCAAATCGTACAGCTCCCCTTGGCATGTTGCAGAGTAGAGTTCGGCCGTCACGGAGTAAACTCCATCGCTTGGAAAGGTGTAATCGAAAAAAATCCCCGTAGTCCATTCAATCAATTCACCATTCACGGACCAGCCAATCTCAGTTACGTTCGGGTCATAAAGCCAGAACATAGCATCACATCCACCAAGGTATTCCACCTCCATCGTATCGGAATCAGGGCAATCGCTGCTTTCGTTGTTTGTATAACAAACTTCCATGCCTTGAGGGCAGGCCTCGGTGTAGACCTCGACGCATACGCTCCAATTTGGGTTGAAGTCAAATCCAGCCTCAAAGGTCAAGCCATTGTCGCTCGTTGGCGGCACCACTTGGCCATCGATGTACCATTCGATTATGGCGCCTTCTGGTTGCTCTGGGATTGAAAATGTGTACCACATGCCATCAACGCTGGCGACATCCATTTCCAATGTGCATCCTTCTTCCCCGCAACCTTCCACCACAACCGTGGTGGTCAAATACACCCCCATGGGGCAATCATATGAGGTGAAAAACGCGCTGACCTCGTAGGTGCCAGCATTCGGGAAATCATGCTCGATATAATGACCACCAAGCACTGATTCACCTCCGTCTCCAAAGTTCCAATCAACCGATTCCCCTTGCTGAAAACTCCCAATCTCAAACGACCATGCACAGCCTTCACCAGCAGCATAATCGATGGATTCAGGGCAATAGAATTCCACCGGCGTTTCAACGCAGAATTCCGTTATCCATGCGCCTTCATTACCGTCTTGAATCCATCCGCTCAAAATCATGATGTAATCAGATTGCATCAATTGAATTTCAATCGCACTGAGGTCAACAGCACCGATTTCAATGGACAAATTATAGCACCCCATCGGCAGGCACATCGGAGCAAAGACGCCTGCCTCCGTGACCTCCCAAAGTCCAGACTCCACAACGTCGTTGCTCAGGTCGGAAATTTCATAAGCCACGTTCAATTGTGGAATTTCTCCCCCGGTGAGGTTGAATGCTGCAAACTCGACATTCGCGCAGTCCTGAGCCATTGCTGCAGGTGCGAGTATGATCAAAGCAAATAAAAACACCGCATCGGCGAAGGCCTGTAGACTTTGCATTTCTCCTTACTTTTTGACGAATCGACTGGTGAATCGTCCGACCTCAGTTTCCAAAGACAACAGATATATACCATCGGCTAAATGCTCAATGTTTGCCTCTGTCCGAGCTGGATTGCATTGCATCACTTGGGCACCGGAAGCATCTGAAATGGTTGCAGCAAGCACCTCCAATTCACCCCAATCGAATCGAATCGTTGTGGTTGCTGGATTGGGGTAGAGTTCAAATGATGGCGCATCAAGCTCGTTGATCTCAACCGGTGAAATGTTTTCTTGGTATTCCATCACGTAGCCTTCTGGAAAACCATATCCAAAGATGTTGTTCGCAAAGAAGTCCAGGTCACCATCGCCATCGATGTCGGTAAACTCGATTGCACGAACCCCTAGGTTGTTGTTAGGCAAATTGATTCCCGCGAGAATGCCAAATGGATTGTTTGCCGATGCTGCAAATGAAGGAGCAGAGGAACTGCCTGTATTTTCAAAGTATTGACAAACAGAATTTGCCGCCACTGGACCTGAAAAATAGAGGCTTTGAAGCAAATCCAAATCACCGTCTTGGTCCAAGTCGGCAGCTTCCAGTGAGAATGAGAGCCCACCATACTGAGCCCCATCGGCTGAAGGGAGCAAACCAAAAGGCTCCAGCACTGGTGGCGCAAATGATGGATTCGTTGCTGAGCCCGTATTCTCACACCAATACATTTCATGGAATGCAACATCCCCTGAATAATCCGTCAACGTTCCGAGAAAGTCTACATCACCGTCACCATCAATATCGGCACATTCAAAAGCATAGGTGTACAATTCTGAATCTTTCGATGCAAACGAACCCGATACATCCAAACCAAATGGATTCAATTCCAACGCATCAAACTGAGGAGATGATGGCGTCCCTATGTTCTCCACCCAAAACATTGAGTTGGCGAGGTAAGAGTAACTGTAAGGATTGTAATTATAGAGATAGGCATATTGAAAGCTTCCGACAATATCAAAGTCTCCATCCTGGTCCAGGTCAACGACATCAAAATCAACCCCTGACAGCAATTCAGATTGATCCCATCCTTCAAGCATCCCAGCATCGAAGCCAAAGGGATTGGATTGAATCGGACCGAAGGCCGCCTCAGATGCTGAGCCCTCGTTTTCTTGAAAAACAATGTTCACTTCATAGTCGTAGGAGTAGGAGGTCGGAAGTTCCAACCCAATGAAGTCCAAATCACCATCGCCATCCAAATCCACAAACTCCGTGTTGGTGAGACCAACTGTTTCAGCCGATTGAGTTACCAATCCAAACGAATTGGGCTGAACGGGGCCAAAATCCTGAGCATTTGCTTGAACAGCGCTTGCGCCCAAAAACAGCAATCCACCCAAAGCTCGTTTGATGACACGCGTCGAACACATGTGTCTCAATTCCGCTACGATGCGATGCACTTTGAGTAAAAGACGCTGGGCTTCACTTGTAACCTTGCCATTGGCCTGCTCTATGACACGCTGTGCGAGCTTTGCGGCGTGTGCGAGTTGCCGGCGTTTTCTTGCGTAATGTTGATTCATGTTCTCTCTCTATTTCGTTGCTTAATCGTTGCTTTCTTTTGCCGGTTGACGCCAAAAAGTGGTGTCGGGAAGGGTAACGCCATCAGCATGCACCGGATCCTTCGGGTTGATGATGTTGGGCTTGCGTTTGCCTTTCATCACGTGGACATCATAGATTTCTTCCACGGAACTTTGGTATTGTATAACGCCCACTTTCGACCGTGTTGGCAAATGGAAAATGGCAATCCCCGCTTGGTTGTTTGTCAATTCGCCGGCCAGCATTCCAAAGGTTTTTGATTTCTCCCGAATCTTCGAAAGTCCGATGAACAGGTAATCTTCGTGAAAAGACATGCCGCGAACGAAGCCTCCAAACGACGCGATCACCTCTTTCTCACCAGTGGTTCGATCGATGCGCACCAACTCACCTGTCGCAGAAGTCAATACGTATAGCTCTCCGTTGATTAGCGTCGGCGAATGTGGCATGGCCAAGCCCTCGGCCAAGACCGTGTTGCTCTCGACATCCATGACGATGCCCGTCTTGGTGATGTTTTCACGCCAACTGTGCCGCTCATTGCCCTGGTTGAACGCTGTCACGTAACGTGGACGGCCATCCTCCATCGCAAGGCCATTGAGATGACAGCGATCTTCAGGTGCAATACGATCCACAAAGTGTGGCTGCCACACCGGCGTAAAATTGTACGCATCATCCACCTTCATCAAGCATGAAAACAAGGTGTTCACCGCAATCAGTCCCCCGTCTGCATCAAAATGCACGTCGTGGATATCCAACGGACCTGTGAAGTAAGCCGCACGCGGCATGTACATCGCATCGTAAACGTTGGGTGACTTGGGGTAGTGTGCGGCCAATTGCTGGGAGTTGCGAAACACCAGCACTTGATTCATGCAGGCGATGGCCAATCGATCCGTCTTAGGGTCTTCCGCCACCCCCATGGCCTTTTCAAAATTCCGCGGTAGCTGACTGAGTGACTTATCATCCTTGGCCGAAATGAACACCACTTTACCAGCCTGATACGTGGACAAGGCAATGCTACAGCCAAGACCTTGCAGCAGAGCAGGAACTTGAGGCGTGTAAGTGCAACTGAAAGGTGGTGCTGGTTTTTGGCTCATTGCAATGAATTCACTCTAAAAGCTTCAAAGAAACAACCACTCATCTCTGTAGTGCGTTGCTCCTGCCTAAATTTAATTCACAAATCGGGGGTCTGAGGGCATCACCTCACCACAGGAATCGCACGTTCGCATGGATTCACTGCCATAAAATTCACGGAATCGCGGCAAGAAATCTTTCTCAATGTTCCGCAATTCGAAGTATGTCTCGTGCAGCGGGTGATTGCAAACGTCGCAAAACCACATCAAGCCATCTTTGGCATTTGTGCCTTCTCGTTTGCATTCAATGACCAATCCCAATGAACCCTCCTCGCGCATAGGGCTGTGCGGCACTTTGGCTGGATGCAGGTACATATCACCAGGCCCCAACTTCATGTCAACGGGCTTGCCGTCCTCTTGAATGCGAACGGTGATGTTGCCTTCAAGTTGGTAAAAGAGTTCTTCGGTCTCATTGTAATGATAATCCTTGCGCGCGTTTGGGCCGGCAACGATCATGACGATGTAATCACCACTTTCAACGTAGAGATTTTTATTTCCCACGGGAGGCTTGAGCAAATCCCGATGGTCTTCAATCCATTGGGTCAGGTTGAATGGCTTGGCAATTGACATGATGTGAAATTAGGGAATCTCTCGTCAATTCGAACCCCGAGCTGGCAAACTCACCAACGCCACACCGAGGAAAATTGCAACGGCGCATGCCACGGTATACCATCCCAAATCAGATGTGTAATCACGTCCACCGAATGAAGCCAGAAGAAACGAAAACCCAGTGGTGAGAATCGGCTGCAAATAAATGTAGATGCTCACGACCGTCGGTTGCACGATCCGCAGCGCATAAATGTTCAGCAAGTACACCATGAACGTTGTTCCCAATACCACGTACGCCAAACCCTGCCAATCAGCAATTTGAAAAGCATCCCAGTCAACTGCCAATGCCTGTTTCATGCCAATCGGAAGCACCCAAATTGCACCAAATGCAAACACCCAAGATATCACCGTCAAGGGCCGGTATTTAGACATCAGCGGCTTGACCAACACCAGGTAAAATCCATAACTCGTCGCATTGAGCAATATCATCAAATCTCCTTGCCACGAGGAATAAGCACCCTCCGACTGACCTCCAATGATCATGAGGGTGATGGCGCCTATGGCTCCCAATGCAATGCCCAAAACCTTGCGCGAGGTAATCGTCGTACCCAACAAAACGGAAGAAATCCCCAATACCAAAATGGGATTGGACGTCATGATCAGCGAGGCATTTACAGGGCTTGTGGCATCCAAGCCATTGAAGAAAAGCAACTGATTTGCTGCTACGCCCGTCGTCCCGCAGGCAAAGAGACGCCACCAATCCGAACCGTCAATGCGATCCCAAGGCTTCCCTCCAGCGAATAACACGCCTCTGAGCACCCAAAACAAGCCACCTCCTCCAATGACACGCAACACAATGAATCCGCTAGGACCAATCAAATCTGGCATCAAGCCTTTGGCAACGAGATAATTACCCGCATAGGTTAAGCCTACAATGAGCAAGGCTAGGTGAGCCAGATACGTCTTCATGAAAAATTAAAGTGCCGCACGCGCAGCTTCAACTGAAGCCTTCGCCGATCCCGCAGTGACTTGATCATCAAACAGAAACACCGGGCGCTTGAGGAAGGTGTATTCCTCCAAGATTAACTTCCGATAGTCTGCTTCGGTGAGCGTCTGATCCGCAAGCCCCATGGAGCGAAACTTCATGGCGCGACGAGAAAATAGCGCCTCGTACGATCCCGCCAATTCCTTCATTCGATCGAGATCATCAGCAGAGATTCCCTCGGCTTTGATGTCAACAACCTCGCAACCATTTTGCGCCGGCTGCAGGTCCTCAAAAATCCGAACACAGGTTTTGCACGTTGGCAAGGTGAATGCTTTTTTCATGGTTTTCAATTAAGCGTTTTCCATTTTTTCGATCAAGTCCTTCAAACCAGACTTCCAATCATGTTCGTTGTCAATCACGGCATCTGCTTTGACCTTCCAAGGTTCAATGAATTGGATGTCTGCCGGGCGCACGTGTTGTTTCCATTGGTAACGCACCTCCTCTTCGGTATAACCACGCTCTGAACCGTCTCGAGCAATGCGACGCGCCAAGCGTGTCTCAGGAGATGCATCAATGTAACCCACCATGTCCACTCGTTCTTCCATAGCTGGATATGCCATCGCAAATAAGCCCTCGACAATGAGCCATTCCTCCGGATTAATGGTCACGGTTTCGGACTTCATTACATCACGGTTGTACGTGTACGTGCTTAAGTGAATGGACTTTCCCGAGCGCAACACATCAATGTCACTGACCATTGTGGCGTCATCAATTACGACCGGCAAGTCAAAGTTGGTTTGTCCGTTTTCATCCACCGGAAGCTCCGACTTTGGACGGTAATAATTATCCAGAGAAAGCACTGCAGCGCGGCCCGCAAAATGCTCCCTTAGTCCGTCAAGCACGGTAGATTTACCCGAGCCACTCCCTCCTATCAATGCGAGTATTTTCACTTTAGTTCCTTTTCAATGTTGTGTCAGCCTCTCCAATTCCGCAGCAAAATCGCGGCCGTTTGCAAGGCGAGGAGGCTTGTTCTGCCCGCCCAATTTACCCCGATTCGCCATGGCTTGGTGAAACGCACCTTTTTCCAGCAAACGCACCTTCGCATTTTGAAGAATTGCACCTGAAATCAAATCACGGTAGTACGGATTGCGCTTCAATACACCTTCATTCACAGCTTTCGCAAACGCCTCGACATCCGGTGGCAGTTCAGAAAATTCAATGAACCATTCATGGAATGGCAAACCATTCGCAGGGCTCACCTCCGGTGCCACGTGAAATTCAGTCACTACACCTCCTGCAGACGCCATGGCATCTTGCACGGCACCTTCCACTTCCTCCGCAATGACGTGCTCACCAAATGCACTTGTAAAATGCTTGATGCGACCCGTCACAACCAGCCTGTACGGCTCCATTGAGACGAACTTGATCGTATCTCCGATGTCGTAGCACCACAATCCAGCATTGCTCGTGATGATCAAGGCATATTGCACCCCCAATTCAACCTCATGCAAGCCAAGTCGGCGGCGATTCGATTCAAAATATTCAGCAGCGGGAATGAACTCATAAAAAATCCCATCATCAATGTTCAGCCGCAAACCTTCACCTTTCAATTGGTCTTGGTAAGCGAAAAAACCTTCCGATGCCGGAAAAAGCTCAACCGTATCCACCTCATCTCCTATCAATGTTCTGAAGCGTTCTCGGTAGGGTTCGAAGGCCACGCCTCCAAAAACGAACAGCTCAAAATTGGGAAAAACTTCCTTGACATTGGCTGCACCAGTGACTTCCAACAACCGTTCGAAGTAATTCTGCACCCACGATGGAATGCCACTAATAAGCCTCAAATCTTCATTTTTCGTCTCTTCGACAATGGCGTTCACTTTGGCTTCCCACGGCTCCGTGCAGTTCGCTTCAAACGATGGCAATCGATTGGCTTGCAGGTAATCTGGGATGTGGTGCGCAACAATGCCACTCAAGCGACCCAACAGGATTCCGCCATCTGTATTCGACAACTTCGGCGAGCCTTGTAGAAAGATCATTTTTCCGTCTACAAAACGAGCATTCTTCGAATTATGAATGTATTGGAGCAAGGCATTGCGCGCTGATCCCGTATGATTGGGCATGGAATCAGGCGTGATAGGAATGAACTTGGCACCACTTGTGGTCCCGCTGGTTTTGCAGAAATAATCTGGCAATCCAGGCCATAGCACGTCAGCTTCGCCTTTGACAGCTCGGTCCACCCATGGTTTCAACCCTTCGTAATCCCGAATTGGAACTGCTGCCTGGAACTGTTCGAGCGTCATGCCACTTTGCAATCCATGGTCTCGGCCAAATGCCGTGTTTTGGGCACGTTTCAGAAGATCCTGCAGCAGCCGTGACTGCCTGGCATGTGGCTCCCCTGCTTTCTTGGTTTCCCTCGCAGCAGAAATACGGGCGATGGGTCGGCTCAACAGGGACTTCAAACTCATGGGGCAAATCTACAATTTGCAGGCAGCGCATCATAAAAAAAGGGCGGTCATGTGACCGCCCTTTTCAAATCCTATGGCAATGTTCTTACTTGACCATCATCTTCTTGGTCAAACGCATTCCGTCTGCTACCAAAGTGTACGTGTAGATTCCACCTTGGAGATCAGACACGTTCATGTCAACCTGATGGTTGCCTGCAGGCAATTGGCCTCGCTCAACAACTTGGATCAAGCGACCTTGTAGGTCACGCATCTCCATTGTCACGTTGCGTGTCTGCAACAATTCAAAGCGAATCATGGTCGTTCCATTTGTTGGGTTTGGAACGTTTTGGAACAACTGGATACCGTTGCGGTTCGCAATCTCATCGACTCCAACACGCTCTGACAAAATCAGGCGAATTGCAGGCGTTGCTGTTTGCGACGTGAACCATACAAAGTCACCGGCTCCTGTAAGGTTGTAATCACCTGTAGAGTTGTCCGTATCAGTATCTGCATTTCCGAGAACTGTGAGTTGTGCTTCGCTCTCAAACTCATTGATAACCGCGGCGAAATATGCGTTGTCTGTTCCAACTTCAATAGGGTCCTCAAAAGGCAAGTAAACATACTCGCTTGATGCAGCAGAACCTGGTGTCCACGCATCATCATATGTCCAGTATGCCGACTCAAATGGCGCATCTACAAGTGCCCCTGATCCGTCATTCTCATACAATCGCGTCTCGAATTCCAAATCACCACCGCCACAGTTCGGTCCGAAACGAACCGTCACTCCGTAAGCAGTTGAACCTTCGTTGGCCATGCTATAGTAGTTACCGTATCCACATGGGTTAAACAAACCGTCAATTTCAGAATCACCTGGACCGAACTCCACATCCAAAGCTGCCTCATCGTCATGACCGTACTCATCATCACTGAATACAATGACTTTGCTCAACGTGTTATCCTCTGGGGACTCGTCTTCGTTCGCAGAAGCGATTGTCGCCTGCAACACATAATTGCCTGTTTCAGTTGGCGTCCATCCTGTAGCGATGTAAATCGTGTCTTGAGGATTCGCAGGGCAGTTGACCGCATTTCCAAAGCTATTTACCGTGCCAAGCTCTTCCGTTGTCGTGCTCAGTACGTTGCCTCCTTCGTCCAAAACATCAATGGTGACCGTTGTCTCATCTTGATTGACGTTGCCTGAGTTGCGGTAAAGCAAGCCAGCCAACAAACCTCCGTCTGCCTCTGAAATCGCCTGCTCAATTGGTGTCACGCGGTACTCCCAAATGCCGAAGACATCGCCATTGGTCAATTGCACAGCGGTCAAATCGTTGTCCACTGGATTCTCTGAAATGGTCACGTCATCAATGCCCCAATAGTAGTGGCTAAATCCGTCTCCTGTTTCTGGAGCTTGTAGGTAAGAAAATCGAATCTGAACATCTGCTGAATTAGCAGCAACACAAGAAATATCTACGGACGTGGTCAAGGCATTCGCAGAAGCCGTGTTCGCTGACTCGATGAATGTTCCATGTGCATCGAACGTTGTCCAGTTAGCACCACCATCATTGCTCGCCTGAATGTAGATAGGGGCATACGGATAGCAGCAGTAGCGGAAATATTGTTCCCACGTGATGATCACTGATCCTGAAGCAGAAAAATCTATCGATGGTGAAGTGATCCACCCTTCTGTGTTCTCTACACCATCTGCGATCGGCGTGTTGAAGTAATCACAATCGAATACCATCCAGCCATTGTCAGCTGTCGTTGAGTTCAAAGAGCCGATGTTCGTTGAGAATTCCCCTGCTGGAGGCTGAACGCCTGAAGCTGACCCGTCAGAGTAGTAACCATTTCCAGCAACATCAACGTGCTGCCAAATCTGTCCTTCTCCCGTGTCTTCAACGGTCCATTCACCAATTCCATTGTTGCCTTCAAATCCGTTCGCGAAATCCTCGTAAAAGAGAATCGAACCGCCGCCACGTTGAGCAACTTCAAGTGCTGACTCATTTTCACCACGTACCATTGTTGCCTCAGCATCTGATAATCCAACTGGCATCATTGCAAACGTGTGCAAATCAGTCATTCGCTGGCTTTGCATTGCAGTTGCAAATCCGAGAATAGCAACGCATAAAAAAGTAAAGTTCTTCATTTTGTGAATCTTGTTTTTCGTCGGCTGAAATTACACCAAACAAACCAAAAAACCCCATATTCGGACAAAAGAGAAGGGAACTCCTTGCGGAATTCCCTTCATTTATCATTGCCAGCATAACTGGCGCTTGACACATCGTATGATTAGTCGACCAAAAGTCGCTCAGTCGCGCGGGCTCCATTCACAACCAACGTGGTCATGTAAACACCCGCATTGTATTCCTCGACATCCAACGTGATGCTGTGGTAACCCACAGCCTGAGTGCCTCGGTTGATTCGCGTCACCAACTTTCCAGTGATGTCACGGACCTCCAAAGCAACATCTGAATTCTGGTCCAAACGGTACTGCAACCGCGTTGAAGCATTGGCAGGGTTTGGCGCCAATGGGTACAACTGGAAGTTTGCTGTTGCTACTTCCTTTACGCTTACCGTGTTGGTTGCATCTGGGTTCAAATTCAATCGAACCATAGGCGTCTCGTTGGTGTAGTACCAGTCGTAAGCACTTCCGCTTCCGAAAGGACCGTATACGAATGCCGTGTTATCGTACGTGTACTGCGACTCCCAAATCTGAACGCTTGATCCTCCGTAGTGTTCGAAACCTGCACCAATGACAGATCCGGCAGGAAGCGTTGTTGGCTCTTCCAAAACGAGCGTGTACCAGAGAACATCATCTTCTGTTCCATCGTTGCTGTATTGAGCTGCCAAATCCAATTCGGACGTGCTCACGATCAAACCACCATACTGTTCGGTGATGTAGTTCTCATCAGCACCGTCAAATAAGTGAGCGATCACAGGAGTTCCATCTTCAGAACCTGCTACAATCGCAACATCAATGGCATAAACTGTGACATCTTCGAAGATGTCATAAGGAGCCAAAGCAATGAAGTCATCCGTGCCTTCTCCTGGGAATGCCGCAACCATGGTTCCGTTGTCACGGCCGTAGTGAAGATTGCTCACCTCAAAAGATTGTGATGCTGTATTGTTTCCAGGGTTTTCATCTTCAGCTGTAGCACTTACCGTGTATGTAAGGTCGTAGGTTCCAACCTCAGACATGTCATAAACAACACGCAATGTGTCATCCGTTTGGTAGCTAATTGTGATGGGGTCGGATGCACCAACTTCAGATCCGTTTACACCCAATGCAAGCGTTGAACCTTCTTGGTCCAAGTAACCGACATTGTAAACCTTCGCAGCAGCCTGCAATTCAGACAATTGACCGGCAGCAAACACACCTGCCTCGTATACGCCAGTTGTGAAGTAATCCGTGTAACTCGTGTAGTTGTCAATGCGCAAATCATTCGCAGGTGTTTGGTAGATCTGGATATCATCGATTTCCCAGCTATAACCCCATGTTCCAGACCAACGGAATCGGACCCAAATCTGCTCTTGGCCTCCAGCAGCGGTGGTGATGTCAAATTCTACGAGCGATGGGTTGTCTGTACCATCGCTTGTCTCAAAACCTGGGAAAACTTCCCATCGGCTCGCAACAAGCTCACCATCTCCATAGTCGACGGTTCCATCGATTTCTGCAAAAGTCTCGATACTTGGCCAGTTGACACCATCGCGAGAAACCTCAATGAGGCATTTTTCGCTATCGTCAGAAGCGCCATTATCCCAGCATCGGTAGCGGGTTTCCATTGAAATGCTTACAAATTCGAGTGAGCTGCAATCGATTGGATCTGCAGTCTGCACCCAACTGTTTTCAATCCAAGCAGCGTCATAGTTTGCATCAGCTCCGAATAAATCGGAGTCTACAATCAACAATCCATTATCTGCTGTGGTTGAATTCATCGGACTAGCCGCACTGCCGTCACCCGTTCCTCCGGCCCACTGATTGTAAGGTCCAGCTGGTCCTTCTACAGTGCACTCAAAGTTCAGATCAATGTCTTCCCAAGGTGAGCCAGCGATTGGAGATCCGTTGTCAAATACCCATGAAGAGCATGAGTCGACGTTGCAGTCATGCGACCAAATCACGTCACGTTCTACCTCGGTAGGTGTGTTAAAAGCCTCAAGTCGGCGTTGATTGGCTGTCTTGTTTGCCATAGGCAACAAGCCTTGAGCTGTAACAGCAGTGGTAAGGAGCACAGCGAAAGCTGCAGTGTAAAATTGCTTCATTCTCAGCAGTTTGATGTTTGTGGTTGTGCGCAAATATAAACTCTCGATGCCCACTTATAAAGTTCAGCCCAAAATCTCTTCAAATGAAGAAAGTGGCGGACAACTGCAGACCAAGTTTCGATCGCCGTAGGCATTGTCTACTCGTGCTACAGGGCTCCAGAACTTGCGCTCGCGCATTTCTTTCGTGGGATAACAAGCGGACTCCCTTGTATACGGATGACTCCATTGTGAAGATGCCGCTTCCCGAGCTGTGTGCGGAGCCATCTTCACCAGATTGTCTTCCCGATCTACATCTCCTCGTTCAATGCTTCGAATTTCTTCACGTATCGCAAGCATTGCCTCAACAAATCGATCCAATTCCTCCACGGATTCACTCTCTGTCGGTTCAACCATAAGCGTTCCTGCTACCGGCCAAGAAACCGTGGGCGCATGAAATCCATAATCGATCAAACGCTTTGCAATGTCCATGACTTCTACCCCTGCGGATGCTTTGAATGAGCGGCAGTCTAAAATCATTTCATGAGCGACCGTGCCTTGCTCGCCTTGGTAGAGAATGCTGTAATCATTCTGCAACCGCTCTTTCAAGTAATTGGCGTTCAAAATGGCAACTTCTGTGGACTTCGTCAATCCCTCTTCTCCCAACATTTTGATGTAGGCATAGGGAATTTGACAAATCAATGCAGAACCAAATGGCGCGCCGCTAATGGCATGAATGGCTTGCTCTCCACCGGTAGGAATGACCTCGTGACCGGGCAAGAAAGGGACAAGGTGTTCCGCAACACCAATTGGACCAACCCCTGGGCCACCTCCTCCATGCGGAATGGCAAACGTCTTGTGCAAATTTAAATGGCACACATCCGCCCCAATTAAGCCTGGACTTGTAAGTCCAACCTGTGCGTTCATGTTTGCGCCGTCCATGTACACTTGACCTCCATGAGCATGGACCATTTCGGTAATTTCCAAAATACCTTCCTCAAAGACTCCGTGCGTGGACGGATAAGTGATCATCAGAGCTCCCAGATTCGCAGAATGTTCTTCTGCCTTGGCGCGCAAATCATCCAAATCGATGTTGCCCTGATTGTCGCAACCAATCACCACGACCTTCATGCCGGCCATCACTGCGGATGCCGGATTGGTCCCATGCGCCGAAGAAGGAATGAGGCAAATGTTCCGGTTTTCATCGCCCCTTGAAGCGTGATAAGCCCGAATCACCATCAATCCTGCAAATTCGCCTTGAGCGCCCGAATTAGGCTGCAATGAGACCCCTGCAAATCCCGTAATTTTTGATAAGTCTGCTTCCAACTCCTCCAACATTTCAAGCATCCCTCCAGCCTGTTCCTTCGGACAAAAAGGGTGAAGCTCCGCAAACGCTGCCCATGTGATGGGAATCAACTCTGTCGCTGCGTTTAACTTCATTGTGCAAGAACCGAGCGGAATCATGCTGTGTACGAGGGACAAATCCTTGTTCTCCAAGTGCTTGATGTAACGCATCATCTCCGTCTCAGACCGGTAACGATTGAATACCGGATGATGCAAGTAATCCACTTCTCGCCAGAGACCTCCCAAAAAGGCTCTGTTTTCGGAAACTTCCAACATTGGAGTCACGCCGAATACTGTGCACAAATCCATCAACTCTTGCTGAGAAACACGCTCATGCAAAGACACGCCTACATACTCACCGCCTGGGAAATAGCGCAAGTTAATTTTCATGGCCTCGGCACGTGCTCTGAGAGCGCGCATGCCGTCAGGCCCTCCTTTAACCTTGACCTTGAGGGTGTCAAAAAAGATTTCATTGACTTGCTCGAACTGATCAGAACCGCGTAGGGCTGCATCCAAGATGCGAGCTGCGGAATGAATGTTTTCCGCAATCTCACGCAATCCTTGCGGTCCGTGATACACAGCGTACATAGAAGCCATCACTGCCAGCAGCGATTGCGCTGTGCAAATGTTCGACGTTGCTTTGTCTCTGCGGATGTGCTGCTCCCTCGTTTGGAGGGCCATGCGTAAAGCAGGAGCGCCTAGTCTGTCCTTGGAAACCCCAATGATTCGACCTGGAAAATGCCGTTTGTATTCTGTTTTCGCAGCAAAAAATGCGGCGTGTGGTCCACCGTATCCCATCGGAACTCCGAACCGTTGCGTGGTTCCAACCACCATGTCCGCTCCCATGCTTCCTGGACTTTTCAAGAGTGCCAAAGACATGATGTCTGCAGCAACGACCACTTGAGCTTGCGTGGCGTGAGCAGCAGCAATGACCTCTGTGAGGTCGCTGCATACACCCTCACCGTCAGGGTATTGAAAGAGCGCCCCAAAAACATCATCTTGTGCGATGAACTGCATCGCCTTCCGTGAGACGATTTGCAAGTTCACCCCTAGGTACTTCGCGCGGGTTCGCAACAAATCCATTGTTTGCGGAAAGACAGCTTCATCCACCAAAAATCGGTTGGCTCCAGACTTGGCGATTGCGCGCGGACGAGCGGCAAATGCCATGGCCATGGCTTCGGCTGCAGCCGTAGCCTCATCCAACAACGATGCATTGGATAATTCCATGCCCGTCAAGTCGCAAACGGCCGTTTGAAAGTTCAAAAGAGCCTCCAGTCGTCCTTGGGCAATCTCAGCTTGATAAGGTGTGTAGGCCGTGTACCAACCCGGGTTCTCTAAAACATTTCGGCGAATGACACTGGGCACCTCCGTTGGATTGTAGCCCATTCCAATGTAGTTCCGGAACACTTGGTTCTTGGAAGAAATTCCATCGATGTGTTCCAAATACTGGCTCTCAGAGAGGGCCGGACTCAAATTGAGTCGCTTGCGCATTCGGATTTTTTCGGGGACTGTCTTGGCGATCAAGTCGTCAATGGAAGCAACTCCGATGGAGCGCAACATCGCTTGTTGGTCCTGTTCACGTGGACCAATGTGGCGAGAGGTGAATTTTGAAGCGTGCATGAGGCGATCAAATGATGCACAAATTTAGCTGTTAATGAATTGATTGTATGCATGAAAAGCTCGCATTTGTATTCGAAAACATTGCCTTGTGTTCCAATTGCAATTTTTGGGGTTCAGATGCAATTTCAAGGGCTTTGCACGAACTTTACAGCATGGTTAAACTCGTGGGTTATTCCCACCTCTGGATTGCGCTTGGCGCAATGTGTTCCGCAATGGCAACCTTGCACGCCTTCACACCTGCAAGCGACTGGCACGGCACCCAATGGGGCATTGCCTCCGCAATTGGACTCGGCACAGGCGCCTTGTACACCCTCCAGCGCCGCATCAAATGGGAACGAATGCCAGACAAAATTCCCGCGGATCGCAGGGAATTCATCGCTCGCTGGTCAGGATTAGTCATGAGCGGATGGAGCCTCGCCATCCTCGTTTGGCTCTTCATTTTTTGGGAGAATTTCCCGCAGTGGTTTGATGCGCTTCTACCGATGTGGCCCCTGCTCCTCACATTGTTGATTCTTGCGCTAGGCTATGCATCCAATCCTTTCTCAAACCATTCCAACGGATGGCGTGACTTGAGCCGAATGAAACTTCCAGTCATCGCAATCACATGGGGCTTGGCCACGGTATGGATTCCTGCTGTACTTCATGGCGAAAATGGTTGGAACACGCTGTTGATTGCTCGCTCCCTTGCGCAATCGCTTTTCATTGCCGGCCTTACCATTCCTTTCGACGTTCGTGATTTGAACATCGATCCAACATCCATGAAAACCATTCCACAACGATTCGGAAACAAGGGAGCTCTGGAAGTTGCGCTTGCCCTTTTCGCACTTAGCGGAGGCGTCTTCTTTTTTCTTGGAAAGGCCGAGGCACCTCTAATCGCGCTTGCATGCGCTGTTCCTTGGGTCATTTACGGTCGATCACACCGAAGTGAATGGCTCTACAGTCTCGTCCTCGATGGATGTTTGATTGTTCAAGGCTTTGTTATCTTTTTCTGGTAAGGAATCCGGAAAATGGACTTTTTCGTTGGAACTTTAAGCCCAAGTCAATACTGCATCTATGGAGTCCAACCCTAAGCATTCTTTCAGCATCGAGCACGCTCGATTTATGGACCAAAACGACCCCATTCCAGCGCGAAGATCTGATTTTCACATGCCTGTAATTGGCGGCAAAGAGGTGATTTATTTCACCGGAAACTCATTGGGTCTGCAGCCAAAATGCGCCCAAAATGCGCTCAAGACAGAGCTTGATGATTGGGCAAAATGGGGAGTAGAAGGGCACTTCCACGCTCAAAACCCTTGGGTCAGTTACCATGAGAAATTGGCCAAAGGCCTAGCTCATTTGGTGGGTGCGCAGGAGAATGAAGTCGTGGCCATGAATGCCTTGACGGTGAACTTGCATTTGCTTTTGGTCAGTTTTTATGCGCCAAAGGGAAAACGAACCAAAATCATTTGTGAGGCCAAAGCATTTCCATCGGATCAGTATGCCTTGGCCAGTCAAATCCGTTTTCATGGTGGCAATCCCGAAACAGACCTGATTGAAATCTCCCCAAGAAGCGGAGCAACTTGCATTGAAGAGGAGGACATTGAAACCACCATCAGAGCGCACGCGGACGAACTGGCCTTGGTCATGATTGGCGGAGTGCATTATTTCACAGGCCAGCTGATGGACATGCAACGAATTGCTCGCGCTGCGCACGACGTCGGAGCCTATTGTGGGTTCGACTTGGCACATGCAATGGGAAACGTTCCGATGCAATTGCATGATTGGAATGTCGATTTTGCATGCTGGTGCTCCTACAAGTACTTAAACTCTGGTCCGGGAGCTGTAGCGGGTGCTTTTATTCACGAAAAACATGTCGGTCGGGAGGACATTCAAAGATTCGACGGTTGGTGGGGCCACAATGCGCAGCGGCGCTTTTTGATGGAACCGCAATTTGAAAGCATGAAAACGGCAGAAGCTTGGCAAATGTCCAATGCCCCGGTCCTCAATATGGCCGTCCATGCCTGCTCACTCGACATGTTTCTCGAGGCTCGAATTGATCAGTTGCGCGAAAAAAGCAAACGTCTAACCGCTTATCTGGAAGCAGGAATTCAGCAGGTTGCTGAAGAAGTTGGGTTTCGAGCAGAACTCATCACACCACAAGATCCTGAGCGCCGTGGAGCACAACTTTCACTGGCAGCACACGGGTTTGGGAAAAGTCTTTTTGAAGCGTTGACCAATGCTGGTGTCATCTCCGACTGGCGCGAACCCAATGTCATCCGCATGGCGCCTGTCCCATTGTACAATACCTTTGAAGACGTTGCTGCTTTTCTCATCATTTTGAAGGACTGCACACAGGCGCTATCAACGGAATAATTTCGAATACAACCACTGAATTCCCTATCATGCCAAAGTCATCTCGATTTGCCGTTTTTGGAATGGGTCGCTACGGAAAACAAATTGCCTTGTCCCTAGCCTCCAAAGGAGCTGAAGTCTTTACGTTTGACAACAATGAAACGCGATCAGAAGCAATCAAGGATGATGTGGCCTTGGCTGTAACCTTAGACTCTACTGATATTCGAGCGCTTCAAACTCAAAGGGTCCAGGACATGGACGCTGCCATTGTTGCAATTGGTGAGAACTTTGAAGCAACCATTTTGACAGCCTTGAATCTCCTAGATTTAGACATCCCTCGCGTGATTGTCCGATCCAATGATGATCATCAGAAACGAATCTTATCAAGCTTGGGTGTGAAAGAAATTCTAACCCCTGAAAGCGAGGTGGCAAGCGTGGTATCAGAACGATTGATTCACCCCAACATTGGCGGATTTCTCGCGCTTCCTGATGATTATGAAATCGCCGAAATTCATGCTCCTCAAAATTGCATCGGACGCACATTGGGAAGCATTGATCTGACAAGCCGATACGAATTACGTTTGATTACCATTCGAAGGATTTTCGAATCCGAAGGAGCAGACGGCGAAAGTCAAGAACACATCATTGGAGTTCCAAAACCTGACATGGTGATGCAGGAGACCGACACCTTGGTCGTTTTTGGAACGCTATCCGCGGTGAAGCGTTTCTTGGAAATCAATTCCTGATTGACGCCAAACAACGCCCTCAATAGCTGAGTCCCAAGGTGGGGCCTATCACCTTAAAATGCGAACTGACCCGGAAGCCTCGGTGTAGGGACTCAATTGTCCGTCGACATCCAGGTAATGGCGGTACTTTGCCTTCCAGATGTATAAATCATCCTGCACATAGTGCGTGCGATCAGGCGCCTGTCCATGCCAATAATCTCCGATGGCATCCGCCTGCCATACCAATGATCCCCAGCGATTATACAATCGGAAATCAAGCTCGATCAAGTTCTTCCCTTCAATGCGAAGTGTTTCGTTCAAGCCATCACCGTCAGGTGTAAATGCTGAAGGAACAAACAATGCTGGTTCTGAACAAAAACCCTGCACCATCGTCATCTGTTCGCTGCTGCAGCCCAAGTCATTTGTAACCGTGACACCATAAAGCCCCGACTCTTCGATTGAGATGGCATTGCCTGATTCGCCCGTGGTCCACGCATAACTTGAGAAGCCCGCTGGGACGGCCAACTGATACGAAGTTTCCGGAAAATCCTCGAAACAAAACGATGTGTCCGAGGGGAGAGATGTGCTTGGACTTGGCAACGCTTCAACGACGATCGTTCCAGACGCGAAACAATCTCCCGCATCAGAAACAATCACTTCATATTGACCACTTGCATTGACCATAATCTCCGCTTCGTTTGATCCTGTGGACCACGAATAATCGAACGGTCCCGTCTCTGGATTTGTCGGGGTGGCATTCAAGGCAATGCCTGGATTTTCACAACCCAAAACAGAATCAGGAAAAACCAAATCTGGTCCCTGAGTAAAGGTGACTTCAATGACATCTGACTGCGCACATCCTTCTGTTGAAGTGGCATTTAAACCGTAAGTCCCTGAAGAAACTACAGACAAAACAGGCAACGTTTCACCGGCAACGGACCATTCGTAGGTATAATTGACAGGGAGGCCTGGATCTACAACGACTTCTTCACCCGAGCAGGCCACCAAGTCAGGGCCAAGGTCCATGGAAGGGAAAATCGAGGTGACCTCAATTTGGTCGCTCGCGGTGCAGGCATTGCCTGATGAAAACACGGTAGATGCGGAGATGGTCGCTGTTACCGTATACACTTGTGTGACCTCCTGTAACAATTGGGGATCAGAAATGCTTGCGTTGCTCAGTCCCAATGCCGGCTCCCACAACCAATCTACAGCATCTGAAATGTCAACCGATGCGGACAAAGATTCTGCCAACGTGCTGCAAACTGCCAAGTCCGAACCCGCATCAACAGAGAAAACCGGAAAGACCGTAATCGTGATGTCATCCAAATACACGGTGCCATCTGGAGCGACCATGGTCACGGCATAGTTCGTTGTCGCATCTGGTGCTATGGCAATCGTTTGCGCCAAAGGATCACTCACCTCTGCAGCGGGTTCCCATGAAAATGACCAATCCAAGACGTTTGTTGTTGGGTCGAAAGCCAACACATTGCAATACATGGTTACCTCATCAGCAGAACCTGCGCAAAAGTAGTTTTGTGACGTTGCTATGTAAGGCGCTTGCGCATGAATCAGTCCGCTGATCATGGTGAAAGAAAAAAAGCACACAAATAGCGCTCCAATCGAATGCTTTCGCTCACTCATTTTAAAAATTATCGCTCTTTGAATTCGCATTCTCTAATGTTACAATCACTTCTTCAATCAATCCGTTCCGGCAGCGGAAGACAAATCCCAGGACCACTCAACCAACCAGTTCGATCGAATCGTTGGGTTTTCTTGGGGGTAAAAATACGGCTCAGGCACTTCGAAACCTTTCAAATCACCCATTTCCCAGACATCGTTGTCATTTACATCCCATTCATAACCAAGTTTATAAGACCCTGGATCCAGACGACTAAAAACCAATGTTGTATCTCCTGAGCACCGGATCTCAACGGGAGTTTTCCTGCCCAGCCCAATGGTGAACCATCCGGGTCCTGGCAAATTGCTCAGATCCACCTTCAACTCACCGAAGAAATCTGAGGGATGCACATTCCACTTCCAACGCAACGTATCCGGTTGCACATCTCCCAATGGATTTGTGAGTGCATTGGGAAAAGCGATCAAATGGTACTTAGCGCCATCAACTTCCTTGTATTTCAAGTGCAACTTTCGGCTCAGGCTATCATTGCGGATATCGCTCATCTCGAATTCACTTTGCAGCAACGTATCCGCATCGCTTATGAGCATCCATTGGTTATAATCCAGCAACTGAACTGCCCGGTCAAACGTTAAAATCCGTCCACTTTGAGCCGCTGATGAGCGTGGAAGTTTCTCCAAAAGCATTGGAGATTGTCGGCGGGGGCGCCGTTCCAAGCGAACGTTGGATGTGTCATTGAACGTTTGCCCCATCCACACCACATTTAGCTCTTCGCAAAGATGAATCAAGGCTGAGTCAACCCACATGAATACGCTGTCAACCTCGCGCTCCCAAGGTGCGTGAACCTCGTCCCCTTGGAACACAGCGGCCCATTCTTCTGAATCCATTGTGCCCTCCATCGGAGCTAAAATCCGAATCGCACCTGTAGAGTCCAGGTTGCAGGACTCGATGTACCGTAAGGTTTCTTTCTCAGGAGATTCGAACCCTAGAAGCAATCGTTGCATGGTGTCACCCGATGCAATCGATGTGCTATCGAAAGCCAGGTACTCCCCTGCATCCCATTTGTAATTCGAGTTCAAATCGTCCAAGGCCAAAGGAAAGAAATGACCGCGACTGAGGTGATCAATCTCGAACATCCCCTCTTCGTTTGTGACGCCAATGGCGTCGGGAAGCGAGCCTGTTAGAATGGAATCCAACTCGAAGGGGTCTTGGAACAATAAGATGCGAAGTCCTCCCTGTACCTCTCCGGTCATCCGATCCAACACCCGGCCGTTCAAGGCAAGAGAATCAATCGTAGGGCCTGTGGAAAATGCCCACTTCAGGTCAACGGCAGGGTTTGATTCATGCAAATCCACGATGCCTTTTCCAAATGAAAATACATAGGTCGTAGAGTCTTGGAAAGCCGCAGCATCCATTTCGAGCTGCACTTCTTTTCCTCTGATTCGAAATGTTGGCTTGGTGGGGATGGGAGGAGAAATAACCAGTTGCTGCTGAGGATTTTTCAGCGCCACAAACTCATCGAATGAAATGCGAAGTGATGAAGGACGAACATTGATTTGATCCGTGTATGGTACCATTTCCACGACCTTGGGCGGATCCTCATCCACAGGGCCTCCAGTAGGAGAAGAAATCTGAGCACAGCCGAAAAGGCACAGAGAAATCGCACTCATGAGAACCCATTGCAACGGAAAACCCTTCATGCTTCCCATTGATTCCATGATGTTTCAATCGCTTGTACCAGAGGCTTCAATGCATCGGTATCAGCAGCAGAAAAAGCGTCAAAGTCCACTGAGTCAAGATCCAAAACAGCTACAATACGGCCCTCCGATTGAATGGGGATCACCAATTCTGAATTGGTAGCAGAACTGCATGCTATATGGCCTGAATGTTCATGAACATTCGGAACAATTTGAACCAATCCCGTTTCCCAAGCCTCGGCGCAAACTCCCTTGCCTTTGCGCAAGCGGGTGCAAGCTACTGGACCTTGAAACGGCCCCAAAACCAATTCATTGCGGGCAAAATCCACCACATAGAACCCCACCCAATGCCAATCACAGGCATGCTTCAGCGCCGCGGAAAGGTTCGCCAAATTCGCAACCCGACTGGGCTCCCCCTCAAGCAAGGCCAGGCACTGCGGAATCAATGTTCCATATGTCGCTTTATTCAGGTGCATTTCGTTTCAATCGGTGTGAACCTCTTGCCAAAGATACCGCAGTTCTCGGGGTATTTAAATTCATGCAAGTGCCAGAGTAAGTGCCCCAAGGACCTGGTGATTGGCCAATTCCAACACAGCAGCACACGAACGGATGGTTGCACCCGTGGTCATCACATCGTCAACCAAGACAATCGTCGAACCTTCAGGCGGTCGTCTGCGTCCCATTTTGTAGGCAGAGGCCGTCACATCCTGTCGTTTTTTCATCGAGAGCCCCGTGAGGCTCCGGGCATGGGAATAACGTATCAAAGCCTTTGGATAGACATCAACGCCCCACTCACGGGACACGCCTTTGGCGATCCATTCTGCTTGATTAAATCCACGCTTCCATTTTCTTCTCCAATGCAATGGGACAGGGACCAACACCACTCGATTCGATTTTAATTTTGACCTTGGAGCATCTCCAGCTGACGCGACCCATCGTCCCCATTTCAAGCCAAGCTGCCGTCTTCCTCGGTATTTGAACTCGTGTATCTGATTTTCCAAGGTTGCATTTTCTCGCAGTCTGAAGCCTGTCCACATGCGTGTCAACATGCATCTTTCTTGCATGAACATCTCCCCCTTTTCACCGCGCAAATCCGGCCATTGAGCCTCACAAATAGCACACCCCAGTCGCCATTTTTCTTGCGATGTGAGCCATAAGCCACACTCGATGCAATGACGGGGTATTATCAATTGGTCGCCTCTAAACACGGCATTAAAAATAATTCCACAGAACGCTTGGCTCACCTGAATTATGCACTTGGCTGCCTACAATTGACATCTTAACAGCCGCTGAACGAAATTAGCCGTAATCGTGCAACTCTTGGTTGTCTTTTGACGTAAACCGAACCATTAATCCCATCAAAAAATTCGAAACTCATGGCTTTTCACTTTCACAAGGACCGTGACATCTACATAGCCCAGCAAGAATCCAATGCATCCGCTTATGTGATTCCATTCATTGAAAAGGCCCTATCCATAGATAAAGAACTGAGGGTCATGGAAGTGGGGTGCGGAGAAGGCGGCGTCTTGAAAGCCTTTTTAAACCGCGGATGCACCGGCGTAGGAATTGAGCTCTTGAAGGGAAAAGCAGAACGAGCGAAGCAAACACTTCAAGAAGAAATCGATACAGGAAGGGCAGTTGTGATGAATAAGAATATCTACGATATCGATGTTAAATACGATTTGGAGGGTCTGTTTGATTTGATCATTCTCAAGGACGTAATTGAGCATATTCACGATCAGGATGGAATTCTAAAAAGGCTTCGCGATTTTCTCAAACCTGGCGGACGCATCTTTTTTGGATTCCCCCCATGGCAGATGCCTTTCGGTGGACATCAGCAAGTTTTGGCCCATAGAGTATTGAGCAAAACACCTTATTTCCATCTTCTTCCAACACCGCTGTACAGAGGGGTTTTAAAAGCATTTGGCGAAACGACAAAGTCAATTGAAGACACTTTAGAAATCAAAGAAACCGGTATAACAATTGAACGTTTTGAGCGATTGATTCGAAAAAATCAATTTTCGATTGACCTGAGGACCTTTTACCTGATCAATCCCATCTACAAATACAAGTTCAAACTCAAGCCACGCGTTCAGTTTCAGCTCCTAGCGAGCATTCCTTTTTTTCGGAATTTTGTAACGACCGCCATGTATTACGTGGTGAAAAAAGAAGGCTGAGAATCGAACTGGGGTTGATTCGTCGATTCTGAAACTTCGACGGCAATGGCAATGCAACGATATTTGCACCTGCATGAAGTTCGGAAAACTGCCATCGATTGATCACCTCGCATCGGATTTTTTCGAGTTTCCCGGCTCATCCTGGTTGGTGCACAATTCAAAAGCATCCGTTAACGTTTTTGCCGGAGGCACTACATGGAATGTTCCAACTTGGGTTGGGAGCACTTATCCCGCAAAAACACCGCGCAGATTATATCCGGAAGCTTATGGGAAGCAATTCGGAAGCATCGAATTTAACGCGACACATTACCGCATTTATTCCCCTGATAAAATGCGTGAATGGGCAGAATCCACCCCCGAAGGATTTCGATTCTGTTGCAAGTTTCCCCAAATCATCACCCATTTTCGACGTTTCAAGAATTGCGATGGACCAACCGATGATTTCATCGCTGGTTTGCTTGCACTGGGAAACCGTTTGGGACCGTCATTCATTCAATTGCCGCCTCATTTTGCTCCAAGGCATGCCGATGCATTTTGGGAGTACCTCGAAAAATGGCCGCGGGAACTGCCCTTGGCAGTGGAATTCAGGCATCCCGATTGGTTCCTTGAGAAACAAGATCATTGGCAGCGTCTTGCGGCATTGAATGTTGGTGCTGTCATCAGCGATACGGCAGACCGACGGGATGCGTTGCACATGCAAATTACAGCACAGCATGTGCTTGTGCGCTTTGGCGGCTATGAAGGTCATTCGGCGGATGAGCGACGACTACAAGGTTGGGCCAATTGGATTGCAAGAGCGAAGTCCAAAGGCGTTTCAAGCTTCTATCTGCTCATCCACGAACGGGATAGCCTTTCGACCCCTGCAACGGCTCAAAACTTCAGCAAAGCCTTGAATGAAATCAATGAGGAATCATGCAAGGCACCAAACCCATTGGAGAAATTGCGGTAAAAATTTGGGTTGAATCAGTCTTATTTACTGCAGCTTCATTTGGAATGTGGGCATTCCAAACAAGCTCTTGCATCAACCGTGACACTTCTTATATTTCTTCCCTGATCCGCATGGACACGGTTCGTTAGGAAGCACTTTTTTTTCCGTGCGAATGGGCTCAACTTTTTTGGGAGGTGGTGGCATCGGACGACCTCCCAAACTTCCCGGTGCAGCCGAACGGCTTGATGCAGAAATCGCCTGCTCTTGGATGTTCTTAACGCCTTCTTTCGAAAGGCTAATCTTATTCGGCATACCCGCACGGCTCTGCGGCGCCTGTTGAACCTGCTGTCCTTGCTGTCCCGTTGGAATCGTGCAACGCAACAAAAAGGAAGCGACATCTGCATTCATCCGCTGCACCATTGCTTTGAACAACTCATACGATTCAAACTTGTAAATGAGCAACGGATCTTTTTGCTCAAAACGCGCCAACTGAACATTGGATCGCAAGTCGTCCATATCGCGCAAATGTTCCTTCCAGTATTGATCGATGATGGCCAAAACAACCGCCTTTTCAAGGCTCTCCATCACACTCACACCCGAGGTCGCTACACTTTCATCGATGTTTGTGGCCACTTGCATGGTCTTGCGGCCGTCTGTAAACGGAACCAAGATTTGTTGGTAGTCGTTCGACGGGTCTTCTTGCACCTTTTGGATCACTGGATGAGCGCGCTCGGCCAACTCCGCCAACTTGGTTCGGTATACCCGCTCAGCCTCTTGGTATGTAGAGAATGCCACATCCTCGGGCTGCTCTGAACCAAATGCATCCGCATCGATCGTCGGCTCAATGCCAAAGTCCTTGAGCAAAGCAAGCCGAAACGGTTCGAATTCTTTTCCGGGATGGTAAGCCAGTACAGAGCCCTCGATGAGCTCAAAGAACATGTTGGCAATGTCCGTGCGCAATCGGTCGCCGTGCAATGCATGACGACGACGCTTGTAGATGACTTCGCGCTGTGCGTTCATGACATCATCATACTCCAATAGGCGCTTTCGAACACCGAAGTTGTTTTCTTCGACCTTTTTCTGTGCCCTTTCAATGGATTTCGTGATCATCGAATGCTGGATCACATCGCCTTCCTGGTGACCCATTCGATCCATCATCTTCGAAACGCGGTCCGAGGAAAAGAGTCGCATAAGATCATCCTCAAGCGAAACATAGAACTGTGATGAGCCGGGATCTCCTTGACGCCCCGCACGACCCCTCAGTTGGCGGTCAACACGTCGGCTATCGTGCCGTTCTGTTCCGATGATGGCCAAACCACCGGAGGCCTTGGTGTCATCTGTTAGCTTGATGTCCGTTCCACGTCCAGCCATATTGGTTGCGATGGTCACGGTACCGGGCATACCCGCTGCAGTCACAATTTCAGCCTCACGCTGATGCAACTTTGCATTGAGCACCTGGTGGTCAATCTTTCTAATATCGAGCATACGCGAAAGCAATTCACTGACCTCAACGGTAGTGGTTCCGACCAAAACTGGACGGCCCGCTTCACGCAGTTTCACCACATCGTCAATGATTGCGTTGTACTTCTCTCGCTTCGTCTTGTACACCAAATCCTCTCGATCATCTCGGGCAATGGGACGATTTGTTGGAATCGCCATGACATCCAGATTGTAGATGTCCCACAGTTCGCCTGCTTCTGTTTCCGCTGTTCCCGTCATGCCCGAAAGCTTGTGGTACATGCGGAAGTAATTTTGCAATGTAACAGTAGCATACGTCTGTGTTGCTGCCTCTACTTTCACGCTCTCCTTGGCTTCAATGGCCTGGTGCAAACCGTCTGAATACCGCCGACCATCCATGATCCGACCGGTTTGTTCATCCACAATTTTCACCTTGTTCTCCATCAGAACGTAATCCACGTCCTTCTCAAACAAAGCATACGCCTTGAGCAACTGATTCATGGTGTGAACACGTGCACTCTTTACGCCATAATCCGCCATCAATTTACTCTTCTGCTCTAGTTTGGCCTCATCATCGCCAGAACCATTGTCAATGGTGACCAATTCCGTGGCCAAATCTGGCATCGTAAAGAAATTGTCGTCTTCCATGTTGGCAGTGAGGTACTCAATTCCCTTTTCTGTCAACTCGACTTGATTTTGTTTTTCGTCAATCACAAAATAAAGCTCTGCGTCCGCCTTTGGCATCTCCCGCTTGTTGTCCTGCAGGTAAATGCCCTCGGTCTTGAGCAATTGCTGCTTCATGCCCTCGGCACTCAAGAACTTGATCAAAGCCTTGGACTTAGGAAGTGCGCGATAAGCGCGAAACAAAGCCAGACCTCCTTCTGCGACTTCGTCTTTTGAAGCGCCATCCTTCATCAACAATTGTTTGGCATCAGCCAAGAATCGTTGCGCCGCTTTTTGCTGAATCGTAACCAAATTGACCACTTTGGGCTTCAATTCCTCAAATTCTTGCTGGTCTCCTTTGGGTGTCGGTCCGCTGATGATCAAAGGCGTTCGCGCTTCGTCAATCAGCACCGAATCCACCTCGTCCACAATGGCGTAATGATGCTTGCGTTGCACCAATTGATCCGGACGCTGCGCCATGTTATCCCGCAAGTAATCAAAGCCAAATTCGTTGTTTGTTCCGTAGGTAACGTCCGCTCGATAAGCCTCACGACGGGCTTCGCTGTTCGGTTGGTGCTTGTCGATGCAATCAACCTTCATTTGATGAAATTCAAAAATCGGCGCCATCCATTCGGAGTCACGGCGAGCCAGGTAATCATTGACCGTCACGAGGTGAACGCCCTTGCCGGTAAGTGCATTTAGAAAAACAGGCAACGTTGCGACCAAAGTCTTTCCTTCACCTGTCTGCATTTCGGCCACCTTGCCTCTGTGCAAGGCTGTTCCGCCCACAAGCTGCACGTTGTAGTGCACCATGTTCCACTCAACCTCTGAACCTGCAGCGAGCCATTTATTGTGCCAAACAGCGACATCACCATCGATGGTTACTCCCGCCCTGCGAGCCGCAATGTCTCGATCCCATTGTGTGGCGTCAACCCGCAGCTCCTTGTTTTCAGCCAATCTTCGAGCCGTTTCTTTGACCAAAGCAAACGCTTCCGGCATCACCTCTTCAAGCACCTCCTCGAGTTGTTCATTGATGGTGTCACGGAGAGCGTCGATGGCGTCATAAATCCCTTCTTTCTGCTCCAAATCCTCTTCACCCATGCCCGAAGCTTTGAGCGTGAGAGTGGAAACTTCATCTTCTAGTGACGCAACATGCGACGCAATTCGGCCCTTCAACTCAGACGTGCGCACCCGCAAGTCATTGTCTTGCAACTGCGCAAACTCTCCTTCTAAGCCCAGAACCGCATCGACATTCGGTTGAATCTCACGCAAATCACCTTCCACCTTGTCACCGACAAGTTTTTTGAATAACGCTTTTAGCATGTCGCAAAAATAAGCAGGAACAAGCCGCAAATGGGGCTAAATTTTGCGAAGAGTGCCCGCAATGGTGTGCGCGTGTTGAGAATGTTAAAAACTGGTCGCGACCGACCTACAAAATCGTGCCAAAAAAACTGCAATAAATCTGCTTTTACTTTTCACCAATCGACTAAAAATTAGCGCTAAGACCAGTGCAGTCTGACCGTTGCGCGGAACGTGACACTTCACATGTTAACAACTACATCCGATTGTGAATTCTTTTGTTTTGGCGTTGTGCCCCTCTTTGGATTTTCTTTGGGGAACTGTTGCGGAAGAACCTTTTTTTCGGTCTCACTTCGCTCAAATCAATTGCATCCCTATCGCCCTTCCTCGGAAGACGAAACATGCCTTGAACTCGGAAAGATTTGCTCCTGAGAAGCAAAAAACACCAAGTCAAGGACAGGGATTCGACCCTCTAAACCCGGACCTCCGGACTTTTAAAGGGCCATCGGTTTGACGCCCAGCTGACTCCAACAAATTGAAATTCTGGCGCAGAACGAACCTAAACCGCATCACCAGCCAAGGTGAAGAACACAGAAGTAAAAATGAACGAGACTACTGAAAACCAGGTTGAAATAACCGAAGTCCAAACTTCCATCGAAGAAGTTCTTCCGCAAAACACAGTTGTCGCAGAGCCAATCCTCGAAGACAATCCAAACCGGTTCGTTCTCTTTCCGATCAAACACGACGACATCTGGAGTTTCTACAAGAAATCAGAAGCAAGCTTTTGGACAGCTGAAGAAATTGATCTCGCTGCTGACCTAGTTGATTGGAATGATAAACTGAACGATGACGAGCGATACTTTGTAAAGCACATCCTTGCCTTCTTCGCAGCTTCTGACGGCATCGTGAACGAGAATCTCGCTGAAAATTTTGTTGCTGAAGTTCAATACACAGAAGCGAAGTTTTTCTATGGTTTCCAAATCATGATGGAAAACATTCACTCCGAAACCTACTCGTTGTTGATCGACACATACATCAAAGACGACGCTGAGAAGGACAAGCTTTTCAACGCAATCGAAACCATGGATTGCGTTAAGAAAAAGGCTGACTGGGCTTTGAACTGGATTGATAATGGCTCATTCGCTGAGCGCATTGTTGCATTTGCCGCAGTAGAAGGGATTTTCTTCAGCGGTAGCTTCTGTTCGATCTTCTGGTTGAAGAAACGCGGTCTCATGCCAGGTCTGAGCTTCTCAAACGAATTGATCTCCCGAGACGAAGGCATGCACTGCGATTTCGCCTGCCTTTTGTACAACGATCACATCGTAAACAAGCTACCCAATAAAACACTGCGCAAAATCATCCTTGATGCAGTTGAAATTGAAAAAGAATTCATCTGTGAATCATTGCCTGTTCGATTGATTGGAATGAACTCTGATCTGATGTCACAGTACATTGAATTCGTTGCCGACCGTTTGCTCGTTGAGCTTGGTACTGATAAAGAGTACAATGTGACGAACCCGTTTGATTTCATGGACATGATTTCACTTCAAGGCAAAACCAACTTCTTCGAAAAGCGCGTTGGAGAATACCAAAAGGCTGGGGTTTTGAACAACTCAGATGAAAGCAGCAAGTCGTTCAGCCTTGACGCCGACTTCTGATCTAGCCGGCTTCTCTCATCATCCACATTCACAAAAACATTCCCTGACCCATGCACGTATTAAAGAGAGACGGACGTAAGGAGCCCGTTCAATTCGATAAAATAACAGCCAGAGTAAAAAAGCTTTGCTACGAATTGCACCCAGCCGTGGATCCTGTGAAAGTCGCTATGCGCGTGATTGAGGGAGTATATGACGGTGTCACAACAACCGAATTAGACAACCTAGCTGCTGAGGTTGCCGCGACGAATGCTGTAACACATCCAGACTACGCAAGCCTCGCAAGCCGCATTGCATTGTCGAATTTGCACAAGTCAACCAAAAAGTCTTTTGCTGAGACGATGGAAGACCTGCACAATTATGTCGATCCAATCACTCAAAAGAATGCGTCATTGGTTGCTACCGATGTCATTGAAATTATTCGAGAACAGGCTGATTTCTTGGACTCGCAAATTATTTATGACCGCGATTTCAATTACGACTACTTCGGATTTAAAACGCTCGAGCGCAGCTACCTGCTCAAAATCAATGGCGAAATTGTAGAGCGACCGCAGCACATGCTCATGCGCGTTGCTGTTGGAATCCACAAGGATGACATGGATGCCGTTGTGAACACCTACAACCTGATGAGTGATGGTTGGTTCACGCATGCCACTCCGACCCTCTTCAATTCTGGAACTCCGAAGCCGCAAATGTCCAGTTGCTTCCTCTTGACAACCCAGGAGGATAGCATCAGTGGCATTTATGACACCCTCAAGCAATGCGCTAAGATTTCGCAAAATGCGGGTGGCATCGGACTGTCCATTCATGATATTCGCGCCACAGGTTCATACATCAAAGGCACCAATGGCACGTCCAATGGTATTGTGCCAATGTTGCGTGTATTCAATGATACTGCTCGTTATGTCGACCAGGGAGGAGGAAAACGCAAAGGATCTTTTGCTGTTTACATCGAGCCTTGGCACGCCGACATCTTCGACTTTCTTGAATTGAAGAAAAACCACGGAAAGGAAGAACAACGTGCGCGTGACTTGTTCTACGCGCTTTGGATTCCAGACCTGTTTATGAAACGCGTTGAGGAGAATGGTGACTGGACACTCATGTGTCCCAACGAATGCCCTGGGCTCGCTGACACGCACAGTGCTGAGTTTGAAGCACTGTACACCAAATACGAAGCTGAAGGAAAGGGGCGCAAGACCATCAAGGCCCAAGACTTGTGGTTCAAAGTACTGGAATCACAAATCGAAACTGGAACTCCTTACATGCTTTACAAGGATGCGGCAAACGCCAAATCCAATCAGCAGAACTTGGGAACCATCAAGTCTTCGAACCTCTGCACGGAGATCATCGAATACACAGCACCAGACGAAGTCGCGGTTTGCAACCTTGCATCCGTGGCGTTGCCGAAGTATGTCAATGATGGCAAATTCGACCATGACAAGCTGTTTGAAGTCACCTACCAAGTGACCCGCAATTTGAACCGAATCATCGACCGCAATTACTATCCGATCGTTGAGGCGCGTAACTCAAACATGCGTCACCGCCCCATCGGATTGGGCGTTCAGGGATTGGCTGATGTCTTCATCCTCATGCGTCACCCTTTTGATTCAGATGAAGCCCGTGCCTTGAACCGCGAAATATTCGAAACCATCTACTATGCGGCGTGCACAGCGTCCAAGGATATGGCCAAAGAAGAGGGCGCTTATGAAACTTTCAAAGGATCGCCTGCATCCGAAGGAAAACTGCAATTCGACATGTGGGGTGTCACCCCTACCGATCGTTGGGAGTGGAACGTTTTGAAGGAAGAGATAAAGGAACACGGATTGCGAAATTCATTGCTGCTCGCTCCAATGCCCACAGCATCAACTGCTCAGATCCTCGGCAACAACGAATGCTTTGAGCCTTACACGTCCAACATTTACACACGCCGCGTGCTTTCAGGTGAATTTATCATCGTGAACAAGCACCTGTTGCGTGACTTGACGAAACTGGGGCTTTGGGATGATGACATGAAAAACCGCATCATCGCTGCCAACGGTTCCATCCAAAACATCAACGAGATTCCCGACAATCTTAAAGCCTTGTACCGCACTGCTTGGGAAATTCCTCAGCGCGCTTTAATTGATATGTCCGCAGATCGAGGAGCTTACATTTGTCAGTCTCAATCGTTGAATGTCTTCATGGAGAACGTGAATACGGCCAAATTAACTTCCATGCATTTCTACTCGTGGAAGAAAGGGCTGAAAACTGGGATGTATTACTTGCGAACGAAGGCAGCAACTGATGCCATTAAATTCACCGTGGACAAGAAATATAAAGAAGCACCAGCCACCGCAAAAGCAGCTGTTCCTGAGGCTCCAGAGGCCCCACGAAAAGCAATCCAGGACATGACCGATGAAGAACAAGCAGCTATGGCATGTTCCATCGAAAATGGAGATGACTGTGAGATGTGCAGTGGATGATTTATGAATTGCCCTAACAACCTCGAAAGACCGCATCCATCATTGAATGGGTGCGGTTTTTTTGTGAGAAATCCAGGGTGAAAATGAGCCTCAAGCCTCACGTGAAGCCAGAATCGCCCAAAAGTTGAGCAGCAGTAGCCCAACAGCCAAAAGCAAATGGAGCGGTTGTAATATCGCTGGCATCGCCAGTAAAACAAACGTTACTCCAGATATCATTTGGACCGCTATCAGTGCCAATGACCACTGCGCAGTGGTCTTTATCGCAGTCTTCTTTCTCAATTCTGGTGCAATCCAAATCAGCTGAGATACCAATACAAGCCACGATCCTGAGCGGTGAAACTTCCACCAATCAGGAAGTCCTGCCAACAAATTTGGGCGTTCAATGCCAAGATGAAGCAAAGCGTCGATCTGCTCTCTGACTTGGGTCCCCGCAATCAATTGCGCCAACGTGAGGACAGCAGCTAGAATCAGCCAGAACCTTCGATCGACTCCTTTTGAATTGGTCCAATTGTCATGACGCACTGAATGCAAGATTAGAGCCAGCGCCATGAGGATGAACACAGCACCCAACATGTGCAATGTGATGGAAAATGGAATCAGATTTCCATCCACCACTTTTTTTCCCATCCAGGCCACCAAACCCAGAAAAAACAAATGCACCACCGCCCAAGTAAACGGACGCCACAGACCGTATTTCCAGCCTCCAAAGAATGACAGTACCAACAACAACAATGCAGGAATCCCCGTCAATGCACCGATAAGCCGATTGATGAATTCTACCCATGTATGCACTGGATTGAAAATAGCGTAGCTGTGCCTTGTATACGGTTCCCAAACTCCGAGCAACCGTTCGCTCTCAAAATCACCTGCAACCACCTCGCGCTGTGCGACCCATAGCGTATCGTTTGCTATGAGCATTCGTCCCGTATCGTATGCCTCCCCCTTTTTCCACGTCACCTCTTGCACTTCAGTCGGTGGAATCAACAACCCGAAACATTTGGGCCAATCAGGGCAACCCATTCCAGAACCTGTCATACGAACCACACTTCCTGCCAAAACAACAAGTGAGGTCATGACAAGAGCGACTCGGGTGAGGCGTCGCAATGACCGTTTGATGCGATCAGTTGATTGCGGCTCCTTTGGCAAAATGAATGACTTCTACCGCCTCTACGGCGTACAACTTCCCATCGGCAATGCCCGCAATTGTCTCCACCAATCCGTCCACCTCTACCACTCGCTCATCGTATTCAACCTCAGCGTAATTCAATTCTCGATCCTCCTCAAACGCAATGGTCACATTCGCAACACCATCGACTTTCAGCAATTCTTTTTTGATTTTACCTCCACAGGCATGAGCGCACATCATTCCCGAAACATCCATACGGGCCATGGTCAAATCAGGTGTTCCGTTTTTGTGGTGCTCCGTGACTTCATAGGAGGCCGTTGAGGACTCACAGCCGGTGAAACCAAATGACAACAAGACAAGGCAGCACGTAAAAACAAACGGGCACTTTATCTGTAGAGAGTAACAATCCATGTGCATGCCGCAAATATACGCCGGTGAACAACGACAGATACCCAACATAATCTAATTTCACACCCCATGGCAAGTCACTCATCCCCCAAGAAAAAATGGGCACCTGCTCTCATTTTGTTGCTCCTTGGCTTCGTTTGGGGCAGTAGTTTCATTTTGATGAAATGGGGTTTATTTGCTTCCGACGGAACCGCACTTTTTCCACCCGTTGAACTTGCTGCTTTGCGCATTGCCATTGCTGGCATTGCACTCTTGCCCATCTCACTGAGGCATTGGAGAAAGTTAAACAGAGAGCAGTGGATTTGGGTAAGTTTCATTGGGGTGGTTGGCAGTTTTATCCCCGCCATCTTATTCGCAACAGCACAAACCGCGCTTCCAAGTGCAATGGCCGGAATGCTCAACGCCCTCAGTCCAATTTGGACTCTGTTGATCGGTTTGGCCATATTCGGTGTCAGTATTCAGCGCAATCAAATCGGAGGGATTGCCATTGGATTTCTTGGGACCCTCTGGCTCATCCAAGCGCAGCAATCAGCCAATGCAATAGCAGGAAGTGATGTTCAATCCATCCTCGTCCCGAGTATTCTGCTCGTGATCGCCACTGTCTGTTATGGAATTAGCGTCAACATCACACGTGAAAAACTCCAACAGATCACAAGCCCTGTGATCGCAGCATGCTCCCTGGGACTCGTCGCCCTGCCTGCCTGCTTCGTTTTCCTCAGTGGTGATATTCCACACTTGATCGTGGCTCATCCAGATGGCTTGCAAGGGCTTGCCGCTGTCGCCGTTCTTGGTGCCTTTGGTACAGCTGGCGCGTTGATCCTCTTCAATCAACTCATCGCATGGACCAGCGCCGTCACTGCTGCTTCTGTAACCTACATCATACCGCTGTTTGCTGCGCTTTGGGGCTGGTGGGACGGTGAGCTATTAAACACGCAGCATCTTTCAGCTGGAGCGTGCATATTGATTGGTGTATGGCTAACCAATCGCAAAACGCGAAAATGAATTGAAACCACGTAGAAGACAATTCGTGGAATTGTTGAAAAGTTCCAAAGTTTCCTGTACCTTTGCCACCCCCATTTTCGGGGACCATTATACAATCGAATCATGTATGCAATCGTAGAGATCGCAGGGCACCAGTTCAAGGTAGAGAAAGACCAGCAGGTTTTCGTCAACCGATTGGACGTTGAAGAAGGCAAGAAGGTCAAGTTTGACCGCGTCCTCCTCATCGACAATAAGGGAGATGTAACTGTTGGCGCCCCAGCGATAAGCGGCGCGGAAGTGTCAGCTCAGGTTGAACGCCACCTCAAAGGCGACAAAGTTCTGATCTTCAAGAAGAAGCGTCGGAAAGGTTACCAAAAGTTGAATGGTTTCCGTGCTTCATTGACGGAAATCAAGATCACTGGCATCAAAGCTGGAGGCACCAAAAAAGCTGCAGCCGAAAAGCCAGCAGCGAAGGCTCCAGCAGCGAAGAAGCCGGCAGCCACCAAAACGAAGAAAACTGAAGAATAATGGCGCATAAAAAAGGTGTAGGAAGTTCGAAAAACGGACGTGAGTCAGAATCGAAACGGTTGGGTGTCAAGATCTTTGGCGGCCAAGGTTGCATTGCAGGAAACATCATCGTGCGCCAACGCGGCACAAAGCATCACCCCGGTGAGAATGTTGGAATCGGCAAGGACCATACCCTATTTGCGCTGACTGACGGAGTCGTTGAATTCCGCAAAAAAGCAAACAATCGCTCTTTTGTTTCTGTTGTCCCTATGGGAGACTCCTGAAACAAAAAAAGACCGACAACGGAAGATATCGTTTCGATCTCTTTCGGTTAAACCATATTTGTGACTCCCGACCCTTCATTGGGTTCGGGAGTTCTTTATTTTTACACATTCACAGCTCGTCCTGTGCTGGAATAAATTCAATCATCGCCCATTAGCCATGCTCACCATACAATCGTTGCGAGAAGAGAGAGAGCAAATTGCAGCCGCTTTAGACAAGCGACACATCGATGCACGTCCCGACCTCGACCAAATCCTGCGTTGGGACGCAGAACGCCGCAGCACTCAAGCTCAATTGGATGATCTCCTCGCACAAAGCAATGCTCTGAGCCGTGAAATCGGTTCCTTGATGCGCGAAGGAAAGCGCGATGAAGCAGAAGCCATCAAAGTAAAAACGGCATCCTTTAAAGAAGAAACGGCAGCACTGAAAGAGCAAATGCAAGGCATCGAGCAGCAAATGCATGACGTCCTGTGCACCATTCCGAATGCACCACATAGCGATGTCGTGGCCGGACGCAATGCGGAGGACAATGTCGAAACATTCCGATCAGGCAATGCCGAAACGCTCGACCGCCACGCCAAACCTCATTGGGAGTTGGCCGAAGAAATGGACCTCATTGATTTCGAGCTCGGAGCGAAAGTAACTGGAGCTGGATTCCCATTTTACAAAGGGAAAGGAGCAAAGCTCCAACGAGGCCTCATTCAGTTCTTCTTGCAAAAAGCAGATGAAGCAGGATACACAGAGTACATCCCACCGCTCATGATCAATGCCGAAAGTGGCTTTGGTACAGGTCAACTGCCAGACAAAGAAGGGCAGATGTACCACATGCAAGCCGACGAACTGTTCATGATTCCCACTGCTGAAGTGCCTTTGACCAACATCTACCGCGATGCCATTGTGAAAGAAGGTGATCTTCCCATCAAGCTTTGTGGTTACACCCCTTGTTTCCGACGCGAAGCCGGCAGTTATGGCAAAGATGTTCGTGGACTGAATCGATTGCATCAATTTGACAAAGTAGAAATTGTACAACTCTCACTACCAGACGAATCCTATGCGCTTTTGAACCAAATGGTCGAGCACATCAAAGGTTTGTTGGAAGGACTTGAACTCCCCTACCGCATTTTGCGTTTATGTGGCGGTGACATGGGATTCACATCCGCCTTGACGTATGACTTTGAAGTCTGGAGTGCCGCCCAAGAACGCTGGCTTGAAGTAAGTTCTGTTTCCAATTTTGAAACCTACCAAGCAAATCGCCTCAAATGCAGGTACAAGGGAGCTGAAGGAAAGACCCATTTGGTGCATACACTGAACGGTTCTGCACTCGCGCTCCCTCGCATTGTCGCTGCTCTCCTAGAAAACCATCAAGACGAAAATGGCATTCAGATTCCAGCCGCACTGGCCCCATTTTGTGGATTTGAACGCATTGATGCCTGAGCCAAAGGATCGAATCATGCAAACAACCATCCATTCTCTGCTGTTCTTCTGGATTGTCGCAATGAGTCTTTGTGCGTGCCAATCCAACGTGGAATTTCAAAACCAAGAAAACCAACTTGTTGGCTTGGCTGATTCCATTGAGATAGACGCACAAGCATTGGTGAGCATCCCGGCTGAGGACGCTGCAAATGCTTTTCAATGGGCACAGAAGAATCTTCGCGAATTTGAACTTCTCTTGGAAGATGAAGACATGACGGTCACGCGAGAAGAAGGTGCAGTCATTTCGGAAGTTTCTCGGGCTCGACGCCTCCTCAAAGATCAATCCAAGCGACGTAAATCCTTGAACAACAGTCAGAAGAGAACACTTCTTCAACTTCGGGGATTGGCGCAAGCTCTTGCCCACGAAGCCACTCATGACAGCCAAGGCACTCCAATTGACTCGGCATACATCGCCCAGAATCTAGCGCGTGAATTGGAAATGGGCCGATTGCTAAAAAACAGCATCAACGAGACGCGCTCATATGCGTCACGTGGAATCGCAATAGTAGAAAAAATCAAGCCCAAAAGTGATAGCCTCCAAACCTCGCTAAGAGGACGTTTGGCTAGGCTCATCCTTGAACGTGGTTCTGTAGAATGACCTCCATTTTCCACTGAAATTCGAATGAAAAAAGCCTGGATCCTCGTTGCTTCAGTATTGGTTGCTGCCACCACGAGTTGGAGCCAATCAGATCTAGAACTTGCCGAGTTTTACTACAACGAAGGCTCCTACGCGCAGTCCAAACTCTACCTCGACCAGATATGGAAGAGGAACAAGACCAAGATGGTCTTTGACATGTACTACGATGTACTGGTCGCATTGGACGACTTTGCGTCCGCGGAAAAATTGGTCAAAAGCCGCATGCGGGGTAAAAACACCCGAGCGAATGCCTATGTCGAGCTGGGACAACTTTACCTCCATTTTGGACATGAAGCCGAAGCGCGCGACGCTTTTGATGAAGCCATGGCTCGCCTTCAACCGAGTCGCAACAGCGCGATCGGTTTGGCGAATGCATTCACGAAACTCAATGAGTTGGATCTCGCCCTCGAGGTATATACCAAGGCGCAGGCACTAGGAGTAGAAAACCTCGATTACCAATTGGTTGACCTCGAAGGTCGTCGCGGAAACTATGACGGCATGATCGATGCCGCCATGCGTTTGCTGCACGCCAAGCCAACTTACTTCCGCAACATTCAAAACAGCTTCATTCGCAACCTTCGCGTATTGGACAATCCCGAATTGGGCACTCTGCTCAAAGGAAAGCTCATCGCTTCCGCTCGGAATTATCCGGACGACAGCGTTTATCCGGAGTTACTCGTTTGGTATTTCAATCAGGTGAAAGACTTTGGCAATGCGTTCATTCACGCCAAATCATTGGATTTGCGAGGTGGTGAAGATGGGAACCGTCTCGTTGAACTGGCGCAGACCGCAGCCCGCAATGCGGATTACGACACCGCAGCTCGCTGCTACTCCTACGTCTCTGGCAAAGGACGTGACAACCCGTATTTCTTCACGGCTCGCACACAATCACTTCGGATGCGCATGGAGCCCTTGCTCAATGCCGTTCCTACCGATAATGCCGCCATTGCCAACCTCACCGTAGAATACAGGCAAACCCTCAACGATTTGGGACTTACCGTGGAGACCGCTGGAATAGCCAAAGACTTGGCGCATGCACAAGCATTTTTTCTGCAAGCTCCTGAAGAAGCCATTGCAACGTTAGAATCCATCTTGGAAATCCCTGCCCTTTACGATCGCATGGCAGCTCTCTGCAAACTCGAATTGGGGGATATTCTGGTCTTCCAAGACAACATTTGGGACGCCTCTCTCCTCTTCTCGCAAGTGGAACTCGATTTCAAGGATGACTTTTTTGGCCACGAAGCTAAATTTAGGAATGCCCGCATCAGTTACTACGCCGGAGATTTTGATTGGGCACAAGCCCAACTTGATGCGCTCAAAGCATCAACTTCCAAGCTGATTTCAAACGATGCCATCGATTTGTCACTGCTCATCACGGACAACTATGCTATGGATACGATCAGTGAACCCATGTGGCTCTATGCCCAAGCGGATTTGCTCTCAACACAGCACCGCTATGACCAAGCTCGGGCCAAACTCGATTCCATTATCACCGTGTGGCCCGGCCACGCCTTGGAAGACGAAATTCTCATGACTCAAGGCCAGATGGCTTTGGAACAGGGAGATGTCGACACCGCACTTGTTTTGTTTCAAGAAGTTGTGGACCTCCATTTCGATGACATTTTGGCGGATGACGCTCTTTTCGAATTGGGAAGGCTCAATGAAGACTACCTCGGTAATGAGGAAGCGGCTGCAAGCTATTTTGAGCAACTTCTATTCGATTATCCCAACAGCTTACATGCAGTTGAAGCGCGGCGGCGATTTCGCACCATGCGTGGTGATGATATCGAATGATGCGTTGCAACCATGAAGGACTCCCAAAGAGAAGTCCTTTCATCACTTGGCCATCCAATGAAAAACCCCCTCAGTTGACAGATGTCGCTGAGGGGGTTTTGTTTGGAATTCAATGACTCCAACCAAGTCCAAATAAAAAGGGCTCCCCATCTGGGGAGCCCTTTCTTTAATTACGCTCTGGGTGTTTTAGTTACACAACTCACCGTAGTAAGCAAGGAGAATCAACAGGTCAGCTGTACCAACGATTCCGTCTTCGTTGAGATCTTCAGCACCTCCGTTATCGGAGTTGCTGATGACCTCTGGATCCTGCGCCCCATAGAGGCTCAAGATTGCGAGGAGGTCGTTGGTTCCAACTGCGTTGTCACCAGTTACATCACCAGGGCATTCTCGGAATGCCATCTGCTGAAAACCTTGGGTCAAGAAGATGTTTCCATCCCCAATGGTCGTAGTGAATACTTGGCCGATGCTTCCATCGATTTCTCCAAGTACATCTCCAATTGCGTCAACTTCTCCCGAGTGGTAACCCGAGGTTATTGCTTGGCGGTCCATCGAAATTTGCGCCGTTGCTTCTTGGTTAATCATCGAGAGGCCCCCGAGAACAAACAAGGTATAAAAGAGCTTTTTCATAATTACTCGTTTTTTTGGGGGTTATTCAATCAAGGTTCTGGAATAGTAGTCTCGAAGTCCGATGCCGTTGCAGCAGGGTTGCTTGAGTCCAAGTAGAATCGGATGGTTAATCCTGAATTATACTGTCCACCACCCTCTACCTCATACGTCAAGCTACAAGAAACATAACCGTCAGTTTGACCGCTAGCCAGAGCCACGATGTCAGTGTATCCGATTTGGAAAGTCGCGCTAGCGCCAGCATTACCTGCATTCCAATTGTAAGGATTAGGATTCAAATTTAGCGTGTTTCCACGGCTGCGAAGTCGCGCTTTTTTGATTTCCATATCTGTACCGACCTCGTTCAGATCCGAACCATACACCTTAATTGTGTAGTTAACCTGCGCATCTTCTTCAGTACCATAGAGCAACAAGTCACCATTGATGTAGTAAATGGTATCGCCTGAAGTTGAATTAACCGCTTCGTAATCCCACATCTGTGGAGGTGTGATTGCCGCTGCAATTGCATCATCAACGTACTGTTTGTTCGTGATGTGGTTAGATGACGTTGGCGCAGGAGCAGAAGTGATCTGCCCTGTGACACCCAATGAACCGTTAATAGCCATATGACCATTGTATACAGCATCATCTTGAACAACCAAGCGGTGCGTAGTCAGCGTAGTAGCAGAAGTGGATCCAGACGTGTTGGTTGTCTCAATAGTCACACCCAATCCGCCTTGCGAATCATAAACCGTAAGGATACGGCCTTCATTTTCAGCAGAGTTCAGAGTGAGTGAGTCGTTCACGTCCAGGTTGTCCTGGATGTTTACGCTCATCGCAACGTCCAAGCTGTCGTTGAAGTCAGCGAAGTCACGTACAGTCAATGATCCATCGATGTTCGTCGTATCCAACTGCGTGTCGCCGTCAACGTCCAACATACCGTCCAAGTCAGAGTCTCCGTCAACCTGGAAGTCACCACCGATGTGAGCA
>Ga0208965_1000039_pt1 | contig 64067 bp, 55 predicted proteins | sample AOAMet1_07_M0_10_2_FD_188230 | JGI IMG/M metagenome (GOLD analysis project Ga0208965, IMG submission 188230) | Ammonia-oxidizing marine microbial communities from Monterey Bay, California, USA - CAN11_07_M0_10 (SPAdes) | ecosystem: Environmental > Aquatic > Marine > Intertidal zone | place...
AGACATGACGCTTGAGCCGATCATCGTCGAGGTGGTGACGTTTTTGGTTGCCTACGTCGCGGCCAAGCAACTATCCAGCGCGAGCTGAGGACAGATCGATGTTGATGCTTGTTTTAGGGGTTTCACTCTGGTCACTTGCGCACTTATTCAAGCGCGTAATGCCTGCGATGCGCGAGCGCATGGGTACCGCTGGTAAGCTTGTGGTCACGCTGCTGCTGATCGGTAGCGTTGTATTAATGATCGCAGGTTACCCGGAGGCGACTGGCTCGGTATGGTGGGTGCGGCAGCCGTTATGGGTCTCGGTGAATAACCTGCTGGTGCTGCTTGCCGTGTATTTGATGGTTTCCTCCAGTATGAAAACTCGCGTGACGGGGCTGATTCGTCATCCCCAGTTAACCGCTATCAAAGCATGGTGTGTGGCCCATCTACTGGTCAATGGTGATGCAGCGTCTTTGGTGCTTTTTGGGGGCTTGCTGGCGTGGGCTGTGGTGACGGTAATTTTGATTAATCGTCAAGACGGTAAAGCCGCGATACGGCAGTCATCAGCCGGTTGGGGCTTGGAACTTGTCGGTATTCTTGTGACCGTGGGCTTGTATGGGGCCATTGCCTACGCCCATAGTTATTTAGGCTATCCGGTTCACGGGTAGGCAATGCAGTACGCTCTCGACAACGCAAGTATTAAGGCATCGCTTGATATCCTTGCGCTAAAACATGAGCGAATTGCCAGAGCGGTAGCGCAGGTTGGCTACCCTGAAGAGCGGCGGCGCACGCACAGTTTTGCGACGCTTGCGCGCATTGTCGTCGGGCAGCAGATTAGCGTTTCAGCTGCAACATCAGTCAACACAAAGCTATTGGCCTCACTCGGAGGGGATCTCACAGCGGAAGCAGTATTGCGCGCGGACGAAACCACGCTTCGTAGTGCCGGGCTCTCTCGCCAAAAAGTTGAATACATGCGGTGCCTTGCTACCGCTGAAGCGACCCAGGTGCTGTCTCTGAAGGCTTTGCCTCGCTTAAGCGACGATGAGGCGATCCGCGCGATTACCCAGATTAAAGGATTTGGCGACTGGTCAGCCCACATGTACCTGATGTTTTCATTGGGTAGACCCAATATATGGCCGGTGGGTGACTTGGCCGTGCGCGAGGGGTTTAAGCGTATTCATGGGCTTGAAGAGCGTCCGACCATTAGACAGCTCGGGGAACTAGGCGTGCCGTATCAGCCGTATCGAAGTGCATTGGCCATGTTGTGCTGGCGCTTCTGCACGGCGGAGCCTTTGTGACTGATTTTTCTGATTTCGACGCTCGGTTTATGGCACTGGCGCTTGAAGAGGCGCAGCGCGCTGCCTCGTTAGGTGAAGTGCCGGTCGGCGCGGTCGTTGTTCGCGACGATCAGGTGATTGCGCTTGAGTGTAACCGCCAGATAACGCTGAACGACCCGACAGCGCATGCGGAGGTGTTGGCACTGAGAAAAGCCGCACAGATGTTGGGTAACTATCGACTGCCAGAGTGCGAACTGTTCGTCACGCTCGAGCCCTGCACCATGTGCTGTGGCGCCCTGGTGCATGCGCGAATCAAGCGTTTGGTGTTTGCTGCAAAAGAGCCAAAGGCAGGCGCTGTTTTGAGCAGCGCGAACTTGCTCGATAACGCGTCGCTTAATCACCGCGTGGTGTGGCAAGAGGGCCTTATGTCGAGGGAGAGTTCGCGGTTACTTCAGTCGTTTTTTCGATCTCGCCGACAGTCAAAGGCTCAGCGGATTCCAGTTTAAAAGCGCATCGTCTGAGCGGGTCACTTCACGAATATTTAAAGGGGGGGATACTGCCCGGCTCGGGATGTCTTTGAGTTGCAGTGTCGTGTAGTAGTGTCGAATATTGTCGATGTAGGTCACCGCTTCTTTTCCTCGTGCAAATCCGTGGCGCAGGTGCGGATAAATCGCTGGATTCTGCAGGTCAGGCAGCTGCGCGCGAACATCCTGCCAGAGATGTGGATCGTGACCGTTGCCTTCGGTAAGACGCCTCGCCTCCTCGAGATGAGCCATTCCTATATTGTAGGCAGCCAACGCCATCCAGGTCCGATCCGGGTCGTCAATGTCGCTGGGCAGTCGGCGTAACAAACTGTTAAGGAACCTCGCACCACCGTGCAGACTTTGTTCGGCGTCCAGACGATTCGTAACACCCATTTCCTTCGCCGTGGGTCGTGTGAGCATCATCATTCCGCGCACACCCGTTGGTGATCTTGCAGTAGGGTCCCAGTGCGACTCCTGGTACGAAATAGCAGCAAGTAATCGCCAGTCGATTCGGAACTCTTTCGCAACTTTTTCGATCAGAGGCCGCCATTTAGGCAGTTGCGTTTCAACGGCTTTTTGGAAGGTAAACGACTCAATGCGAGAGGCATTAGCAACACTTCCAAAGTAGGCCTCTTTCGTTTGCTCAAGTTTTCCATTTTGAGCGGCTGTCTTGAGAAACTGATTTGCCTTGTCACGCCACTCTTTAGCGCGCGGGTCATTACCCAAATACCACACCGTACTGAGTGCCTCTTTGAGTTGAAAGGCCTCAGCGACACGGGGGTAAAGGCGTTGTTGCATCGAGAACTCGCCTGAGTCCAACACAGCAATGTCCGCCTTGCCCAGTTCGATGGCCTCAAGTACCGCGCTTGACTCAGCAGTCTCTAAAACACGCCAGCGAATATCCGGATTTATTTCACTGAGTACGCCGAGTCTGAGCGTGTGCTGACTTCCGCGCATAACCACGATGTCGAGATCGTCTAAATCGTCAAGGGATCGAGGTCGATACTGCCCCGCTTTGTAGACGACCACCGGGTGCTGATTGAGATACGTCTCGGTGGACTCAAATAATTGGGACCTCTCGGTCGACCCTGTTAAACCGGCGGCTGCTATATGTGCTTCGCCGCGTTTAAGTGTCTCGAAAACATCCTCTAGCGTGAACGCGACTTTGACTCTCAGGGTCATCCCTTGCGCATCTGCAAATCCACGAATAAGTTCGTACTCAAACCCTGCAGGCCCGTCTGCGCCTAGGTAGTAGGTCGTCGGTCCGTTGCGAGTCACGACCACGAGCTCATTATTAGCGCGAAGGTCCTCGAGCACCGTGGGATTGCCACAGCTCGTCAAGGTCAATACTGCGATAATGAACCAGGATCTCATGTGGCCAGTGTAGCTCAGATCTTTACTCTGAACATTCACCCAGCGGCGCAGGCGCGGTATGATGTGCGCTTCTTCGTTTAGGATCTGCACATGCTTCTTTTGCCCGGGTCGGACGCACTCTCTGCGGCTCGATTTATGCGGCTATCTCAACAGGTAGCTGAACTCGATTCCAAACTGATGCTCACACACGCATATTTTGTTTATGCCGTTGATGCTGAGGGTGAGCTTGACAGCGAAAAGCTTGGTGCATTGCTGCAGCCGGGAACAAGTCCCCTGCCGCGAGGTGACGCGCTGAGCGAACACAATGTTGTTGTTGTCGCGCCGCGCTTTGGTACGATTTCTCCATGGTCAAGCAAGGCAACAAATATTGCGCTGAACTGCGATTTTGACGCGGTTAACCGCATTGAACGGGCAGTGGTCTATGTGATCGACGGATTGGGCTCCCTCGCAGATCTAACGTCATTGCAGGATCTTTTGCATGACAGAATGGTCGAGACGACCCTAAGCGCGCTCGAGCAACTTTCGGGTTTATTCACGGCTATTGACCCGACGCCATTGACGAGTGTGCCAGTCATTGAAGAGGATCGAGACGCCCTAGTCCGCGCCAATATGACCCTTGGATTGGCCTTGGCAGACGACGAAATCGATTATCTGACCGACGCGTTTAAGGCGTTGGGCCGCAATCCGTCCGACGCAGAGCTCATGATGTTTGCACAAGCGAACTCGGAACACTGTCGGCATAAAATTTTCAACGCGTCGTGGACAATTAATGGCATTGACCAGGAATGGTCCTTGTTTGGCATGATTAAAAACACCTACCAGCAGGGCGGTGAAGACGTCCTCTCTGCCTACTCGGATAACGCAGCTGTTGTTGCGGGTCATACCGCGGGCCGTTTTTATCCGGACCCCACATCTCAGTCTTGGCATTATCACGACGAGCCCATTGCCCTATTGATGAAAGTTGAAACCCACAATCACCCCACTGCGATAGCGCCTTTTGCAGGTGCAGGGACCGGCTCGGGCGGTGAAATTCGAGACGAGGGTGCGGTGGGTCGTGGTTCTCGACCCAAAGCGGGCCTGTGTGGATTTACCGTCTCGCATTTAAATTTACAAGAGTACCCGCGACCTTGGGAACTGAACTACGGAAAGCCCGGTCGTATCGTGACCCCGCGTCAAATCATGACCGAGGGTCCCCTGGGTGCTGCCGCGTTTAACAATGAGTTCGGACGTCCGAATTTGGGGGGCTACTTCAGAACCTTTGAGGTTGAGACCAGTGAAGGTGTGAGGGGTTATCACAAGCCCATTATGGTCGCTGGTGGTTTCGGTAATATCAAGGTTGAGCACGTCGATAAGCCGCCATTTGATGCGGGTGCCAAGTTGGTGGTGTTGGGTGGTCCAGCCATGCTTATTGGCTTAGGCGGCGGTGCCGCGTCCTCGATGGCCAGTGGCGCAAGCACCGAAGATCTCGACTTTGCTTCGGTGCAGCGACAAAACCCGGAAATGCAGCGCCGATGCCAGGAGGTTATTGATCGATGTTGGGAGCGTGGAGACAATAATCCAATTGCGTTCATTCATGACGTTGGCGCTGGTGGCTTGAGTAATGCGTTCCCCGAGCTCGTTAAAGACGGCGGTTGCGGGGGGGATTTCGAGTTACGTAACATCCCGAGTGATGAAAAGGGTATGAGTCCCCTCGAAATTTGGTGTAACGAGTCTCAAGAGCGTTACGTTATGGCCATTAATCCCGAGAACCTTGAGGTTTTTAAAGCCATGTGTGAGCGCGAGCGTTGCCCTCATGCAGTTGTTGGGGAGGCGACCCACGATCAGCATCTGCGACTGGGTGACCGGCTGTTTAAGAACAACCCTGTTGATTTACCACTCTCGCTCCTCTTTGGTAAACCACCCAAAATGCATAGAAGCACCGCGCACGTGGCTCCACCTGTTGATTCGTTCAATGGGGATGTTCTTATTTCGGACGCACTCGAGCGGGTGCTGACCTTTCCTGCAGTGGGCAGTAAGGGTTTTTTAATCACCATCGGTGACCGCTCAGTCACGGGGACGGTTGCGCGGGATCAAATGGTGGGGCCCTGGCAAGTGCCAGTAGCTGACGTTGCGGTCACCACAGCGGGACTTGATACGCATTTGGGTGAGGCGATGAGTATGGGTGAAAGAACCCCCGTCGCCACACTGAATGGCCCAGCATCGGCTCGCTTGGCGGTGGCCGAGGCCATTACTAATTTATTGGCTGCGCCCGTCTCGTCTTTGCACGATATTAAGTTGTCGGCGAACTGGATGTGTGCAGCAGGGTACCGTGGTGACGATGCGGTGTTGTACGACACCGTCAAAGCCGTTGGGCTCGACTTTTGTCCGGAGCTTGGGATAACCATTCCTGTGGGCAAGGACTCGATGTCAATGCGGACCCAATGGGATGACAATGGCGAGGCCAAGAGTGTAACGGCACCGGTGTCCCTGATTGTTACGGCTTTTGCCCCCGTAGGTGATGCCCGCGAAACATTGACACCCGAGTTACGTCGCGACGAAGCAACCAGCATCCTGTTGATTGATCTGGGGCGTGGACAGAATCGACTCGGTGGCTCCGCGCTTGCACAGACATACGGTCAGTTAGGCTCAAGCGTTCCTGATGTGGCCGCGGCTGATGTAAAGGCGTTGTTTGCCGCAATGGTTGAGCTAAAAGCCGCAAACACGGTATTGGCGTATCACGATCGGTCTGATGGTGGTGCACTGATTGCACTGCTGGAGATGGCATTTGCCGCGCGCTGTGGGCTCGAGATTGATGTGGATTCAACACCCGAGCAGGCCCCGGCGCTGCTGTTTAATGAAGAGGTGGGTGTTCTGATTCAAGTGGCTGACACACAGCTGAGTGTTGTCAGTGAGGTGCTGGGGAGGCACGGTCTCTCTGATGCGGCAGTTATTTTGGCGAAGCCACGATTGGATGAGCGAGTGGTGGTGAACACGCCGTCATTTGAGCTCATTGACAGTCGTCGTGGCGCGCTGCAGCAGCTGTGGGCGCAAAATAGTTTTGCAATTCAGCGAACGCGTGACAACGCTGACTGTGCTGATCAAGAGTACGCACAGATTATCGCTGACGACCCAGGTTTGAGCGCCACACTGAGTTTTGATGTGTCAAGCGACGTAGCGGCACCCATGATTGCAACGGGCGTTCGGCCCAAAATCGCAATTCTGCGTGAGCAAGGGGTTAACGGCCAGGCTGAAATGGCGGCAGCATTCCATCGAGCGGGGTTCGACGCGACAGACGTGCACATGTCCGACCTTAAGTCGGGGCGTCAGCGGCTTGGCGATTTCAAAGGGTTTGCGGCCTGTGGTGGCTTCTCTTATGGCGATGTTTTGGGTGCGGGTGAGGGCTGGGCAAAAGGGGTCTTATTTGACGCGGCAATGAGTGATCAGTTTCAGGCGTTTTTTGACCGCGAAGACACTTTTGCGCTCGGCGTTTGTAACGGCTGTCAAATGCTGTCAGCACTGGCGCCGTTGATTCCAGGAACCGAGCACTGGCCGAGGTTCGCGCGAAATCTGTCGGAGCAGTACGAAGCGAGATTAGTTCGAGTTCGTGTTGAGGAATCCGCATCAATTTTAACGATGGGTATGGGTGGGTCTGAACTGCCAATTGTTGTCGCTCACGGAGAAGGAAGAGCGCAATTTTCCAGCGCCCATGATCTCTCGGATCTTGAGTCTTCCAAGGGTGTCTCGCTGCGCTACATCGATAATCAGGATCAAGCGGCTGCGACTTTCCCTGCAAATCCTAACGGGTCGCCAAATGGTGTCACCGGGCTTTGCAATGCGGATGGGCGGGTCAACATTATGATGCCGCATCCAGAGCGCGTGTTTAGGACAGTGCAAATGTCGTGGGCACCTGCAGACTGGCCGGAGGACTCTGGCTGGATGCGTTTGTTCCGCAATGCACGCGTATGGGTGGATTAGATTTGAAACTCGATAGCCTAAACACGACTCACAAGCTAAACTTCGCGCCTTTCCAGCACCTCGATGTGCTGTGCTAGTCGTATGGAGCCCCAATGTTAAACCGGTATTCACTGTGGAAAAATGCGTTCATCGCGCTGATTGTGTCGATGGGATTTTATTACGCTGCCCCAAACTTGTATGCGCCCGACCCCGCACTTCAAATTGGTGGTTCTAGCGGCTCGCAAGGTATTGACGAAGGTCTTCTTGCGCGTGCCAGTGAAGCACTCACTGTGGCTGAGATTGAGCACTTTGGTCAGGAAGTTCAAGCCTCCGGTAAAACGGGCCTAGTGAGGCTTCAAAATCGGGACCAGCAGTTAAAAGCGCAGGCCGTACTTCAGCGCGCTTTGGGCGACGGTTTTATTGTGGCGCTCAACCTGGCACCGACAACGCCAGACTGGTTAATGACGGGCGGTGCTCAGCCGATGAAGCTTGGACTCGATCTGAGCGGCGGTGTTCATTTTAAGCTTGAGGTCGATGTCGACGCGGCCACACAGCGCAAGCTAGAACAATACGAAAACGGGATAAAGCGACGACTTCGTGACGAGCGTATTCGGGGTCGAGTAGCGCTCGACGGCACGCGGATTGGCATGACCTTTCGAGCGGTTGATGACCGTGAGGCGGCGCGTGCGGCAGTGCGTGATTTGTACCCCGAACTGTTGCTTGATCGCGTGGACGACGACGCGCCTCAGCTATTTGCTGAAGTGACTCAGGTCACTATTGCGGAAGTGGTTGAATACGCTGTTGCTCAGAATCTCACGACCCTTAGAAACAGGGTTAATGAGTTAGGCGTGTCAGAGCCTCTGGTCCAACGACAAGGCAAGAATCGAATTGTCGTGGAGCTCCCGGGTATTCAAGACACGGCTGAAGCAAAGCGCATCTTGGGGAAAGTTGCGAATTTGGAGTTTCGACTGGTTGCAGAGACCAGTGCGCCGATTTCAGAGCGCCAGCGATTTGATTATCGCGGGGAGAGTCGGCAAGGCATGACGGAATGGCTCGAGCGCGACATAATCATCACCGGCGAGCGGGTTTCAAATGCCGCGTCGAGCTTCGATCAAAACGGCCAACCCAATGTGCAAATTACGCTTGATGGTGAAGGCGGCATGTTGATGTCTCGAGCAACGCGCGCCAACGTTAAGCGACGTATGGGGGTGCTGTTTATTGAGCGCAAGTATCGGACGCGCTACGAAACCGACGAAGATGGCGCTACGGTCGTCATACGGGACCCCTATGACGAGAAGAAAGTGCTGACCGCACCGGTCATCCAGTCGGCGTTGGGCGCTCAGTTCCAAATTACCGGTTTGGACAATCCAGGAGAGGCATCAGAGCTGGCACTTATGCTGCGAGCAGGCGCACTAGCCGCTCCGATCAGCTTTGTTGAGGAGCGGACTGTGGGTCCTTCTTTGGGCGCGGAAAATATTGAACTGGGCATGAAGTCGCTCCAGCTTGGGCTCGCGCTCGTTGTGCTTTTCATGGCCATTTATTACCGAGTGTTTGGTGTTTTAGCGGTCGTTGCGTTGTCTGCAAACCTCGTTCTCTTGGTGGCCGTTATGTCTCTGCTCAGTGCAACACTGACCTTGCCGGGCATTGCCGGTATCGTCTTGACGGTGGGTATGGCGGTGGATGCTAATGTCTTGATTTTTGCTCGTATTCGAGAGGAGCTGGCGTCTGGTACGTCCAATCAACTGGCTATTCACAGTGGGTTTGAGCGCGCAGTAACCACGATTTTGGACGCAAATATTACGACGCTGATTGTGGCAGTGATCCTGTACGCAGTGGGCACGGGACCGATCAAGGGGTTTGCGGTTACACTCTCGGTCGGCATTATCACGTCGATGTTTACCGCCATTATGGGCACCCGCGCGCTGGTTAATGTGGTTTACGGAGGACGGCGTGTTCAGCGTCTCAGTATAGGTCGTGTTCGCATGAAAGCCGATACAAAAACTGAGGGGGCCACGGCATGAAACCGATAGCATTTATGCGTGGCCGCTTTGTTGCGGCGGCGTTTTCAGGCGTTCTTTTGCTTGCCACCGTCGTTTCCTTGGCGGTGCAGCAATTAAACTGGGGTCTCGACTTCACCGGCGGCACACTCATCGAGCTTAACTATGAGGATAGTGCGAATCTTGGTGCGATCAGAACAGAATTGAGCTCAGGCGGTTTTGACGGTGCCATGGTGGTCAGTTTTGGTAACGACAAAGATGTGCTTGTGCGACTTCCGATCAGTTACTCAGACGCTGACGGCGCGAGGATGGTTGACGTCCTGCGAGGTGCAACCACACAGGATATTATTTTACAGCGCATGGAGTTTGTTGGACCGCAAGTCGGTGATGAACTGCGGGAGCAAGGCGGGCTTGCGATGCTCCTCGCACTGGGTCTGGTGTTGGTTTATGTCGGATTCAGATTTCAAATTAAATTTGCCATGGGTGCGGTTGTTGCACTAGCGCATGATGTCTTAATCATTCTCGGGTTTTTCTCGCTCACGCGGCTAGAGTTCGATTTGTCGGTGCTCGCTGCGATTCTTGCCGTCATCGGATATTCCCTGAACGATACAATTGTCGTGTCAGATCGGATACGCGAGAACCTGCGCAAGATTAGAAAGACAGCCCCTTTAGGGGTCATCGATATTTCGCTCAATGAAACGCTTGGCCGGACACTGGTGACCTCGTTGACGACAATGCTCGTTCTCACATCGCTTGCTGTGCTGGGTGGCGATATGATTTTCGGATTCGCAGTGGCGCTTCTGGTGGGGGTGACGGTTGGAACGTATTCGTCAATCTACGTGGCGTCTACCTCACTGCTCGCGCTTGGCGTGACCAAAGAAGACGTTGCGATTCCCGTCAGGGAAGGAGCAGAGCAGGAAGAAATTGCGCCCTAGCGGCTATCGAATCGATGCCGCAATTTGCTTAAGCAGTTTGGGATTTGCGGTCATAATGTCACCACCATCAAGCACATCGTCACTGCCTTTGAAATTGGTCACCAATCCGCCGGACTCTCTAATCAGAAGGGCGCCTGCAGCGATATCCCAAGGCTTGAGGCCTGCTTCCCAAAATCCATCCAGACGACCTGCTGCGACATAGGCAAGATCCAGTGCTGCAGCGCCCATACGCCGAATGCCCATAGAGCTGCCCGCAATTTGTCCTAGGCCTTTGAGATACCAGTCCATCTTGTCATCGCAATGGCCCAAAAAAGGAGTGCCGGTACCGATTAGGCATTCAGCAAGATTCGTGCGATCTGATACCCTGATCCGTCTGCCGTTGACCTGCGCGCCGCGTCCGCGAGAGGCTGTAAACTCCTCTTGTCTGACTGGATCCAAGATAATGGCGTGCTCAAGCTTTCCGCTTTTAACACACGCCATGCTGACGCAATAATGAGGGACCCCGCGCATAAAATTACTGGTGCCGTCGAGTGGGTCGATAATCCAGACATATTCCGCGTCTTCTGGCCCCGTTCGCCCACTTTCCTCGCAGATAAATGCATGGTCGGGGTAGGTTTTCTTTAGGTTGTAAAGAATCTCTTGCTCTGAGGCGAGATCAACCTCTGTAACGAAGTCTGCCTTTCCCTTGGCCTCGAAGCGGAGCCTCGTTAGGTCATCTGACGCGCGGACAATAAGGTTGCCTGCTTTGCGGGCTGCGCGAAGCGCGATATTAACCATAGGTTCCATGAAACTATCCGGGTATGCGGGAAGACGCGCGATGATAGCAAGAAGCGCGCGTCGGCGTTAGGGTTTGCTACACTCGCGGCCCAGCAAATTAGGTTCATTTATGAATTCGAACAACATACAAGTTGTACTGGTAAATCCTTCGCACCCTGGGAACATCGGCGCGGTGGCGCGCGCTATGAAAAATATGGGTTTGCGCAAGTTGGTGCTTGTGGATCCTCGCAAATTTCCAGATCCGGAGGCCCAGTGGCGTTCTGCGAGTGCTGTCGACATTATTAATAGTGCGAGAGTCGTGAGTTCTCTGGACGAGGCGATCAAGGACAGTCAGTTCGTCGTGGGGACGAGCGCACGCGATCGACGGATACCCTGGCCTGTACAAGATGCCCGCCTGACAGCGCGACGAATCGTTGACCACTCTGTCACTGAAAACGTATCGGTACTGTTTGGTAGGGAGGACAGCGGGCTCAATAACGAGGAGCTGAAGCGTTGTAATTTGCACTGTCACATACCAACGCACCCCGACTATGAGTCCCTTAATTTGTCCATGGCTGTGCAAATCGTATGCTATGAGATTCGAATGACGGAACTTGAGGGCACGCTGCCGCGCGAGGAAGATTTCGATTGGGAGAACCCCTTCGCCACGGCTCAAGAGATGGAGTACTTCTATGAGCACCTCGAGGAGACGCTTGTAGACCTTGATTTTCTAAATCCTGCCGCGCCCAAGCGACTGATGACGAGGCTGCGGCGTTTGTTTAATCGGGTGCGGTTGGACGAAATGGAGGTGCAAATCCTCAGAGGTGTGTTGAAAGAGACCCGCCGAGTTGTTGGAGAAAATCGTAATAAATAATGCCCTGATGTGGCGTACTGTGTAATTCTTGACTAAACTAGTCGGGTATTCAGAACATGCCATTGAATTTGCAATGAAATTGACGACTCGAGGCCGCTATGCGGTGACTGCAATGCTCGATCTCGCTATCCACGGTGGGGAGCAGCCCATTACGCTTGCTGACATCTCGGCGCGTCAAGAGATTTCGCTGTCGTATCTGGAGCAGTTGTTTTCAAAGCTCAGGCGCGAAGCGCTGGTGCGCAGTGTGCGAGGACCAGGCGGCGGCTATCAGTTGGCCCGGTCTAGCGCCCTGATTTATGTGGCGCAAATCATCGATGCCGTTGACGAGTCTATCGATGCGACGAACTGTCAGGGGCGTGGCGATTGCAACCACGGTGAGGTTTGCCTTACGCATCACCTTTGGCAGGACTTATCGGACCAGATACATGGTTTTTTGAGTGGCATCAGTTTAGATCAACTGGTTAACCGAGAGGGTTACCCGCAAGCAGGTTACATGGCTGGGCTTGTCGAAGCGCAACCATTGACCGTTAGAGAACTCTAGGCCGAGAGGCTAAAGGACTGATTTATGGGAAAGGCTGAAGTGTTAAATGTGCCGGTCTATCTAGATTACTTGTCGACCACCCCGGTGGATCCGCGCGTCGCAGATGCAATGATCCAGTGTCTTTCGATGGACGGTGTGTTTGGAAATCCGGCGTCACGCTCGCACCAGTACGGCTGGAAGGCTGAGGAAGCGACAGAGAATGCGCGTGGCCAAGTCGCCGAGCTACTCAACGCAGATCCGCGTGAAATTGTGTGGACATCGGGCGCCACCGAGTCTGACAACTTGGCGATCAAGGGCGTCGCGCACTTTTATCAGCGCAAAGGAAAGCACATCATTACCTCGAAGATCGAGCACAAAGCGGTATTAGATACGTGCAGACAGCTCGAGCGAGAGGGCTATGAAGTCACGTATCTTGAACCCAATAGTGATGGATTAACGACACCGGAGATGATTTCTGACGCCATTCGTGAAGACACGACTCTTGTCAGTGTGATGCACGCAAATAATGAGATTGGCGTCGTCAATGATATCGCAGGCATTGGTGAAGTATGCCGTGCGCGTGGGGTGATTTACCACGTGGATGCGGCGCAAAGCACCGGCAAACTGCCGTTGGATATGGACACGATGAAGGTCGACTTGCTGTCGATCTCGGCCCACAAAATGTACGGACCGAAAGGTATTGGCGCCCTGTATGTCCGTCGCAAGCCGCGGGTGCGACTAGAGGCGCAAATGCATGGTGGTGGTCATGAACGTGGAATGCGGTCAGGCACATTGGCGACCCACCAGATTGTCGGTTTGGGTGAGGCGGCGCGTATTGCGAATGAAGAGATGCAGGTCGAGGGAGAACGTCTAAAAGCGCTTCGTCAGCATTTCTGGTCGTCGATTAACGATATTCCCGAAGTCCACATCAACGGTTCAAGAGATCATCGCTTACCGGGTGCGCTCAATGTGAGTTTTGCGTTTGTAGAGGGAGAGTCGCTCCTGATGTCATTGAAAGATCTCGCAATTTCGAGTGGTTCTGCGTGCACGTCTGCAAGCTTAGAGCCGTCTTATGTGTTGCGTGCCTTAGGTCTTAATGACGAAATGGCGCACAGTTCTTTACGGTTCAGTTTTGGGCGTTTTACGACGCAGAGCGACGTCGATCAAGCGGCGCAAAGTGTTCGTCACGCGGTCGAAAAATTACGCGAGTTGTCGCCATTGTGGGATATGTACCAAGACGGTATTGATCTTGACACCATTGAATGGTCAGCGCATTAACAGGCGCTAAGCGCCGAAAGGAGTAGGTTATGGCTTACAGTGAAAAAGTAATTGATCATTATGAAAACCCTCGAAATGTAGGGAAACTCGATGCTGATAGCGACAATGTCGGTACGGGCATGGTCGGGGCGCCTGCTTGTGGCGACGTGATGCGTCTGCAGATACAGGTGAATGACGAGGGTGTGATCGAAGACGCTAAATTTAAGACCTATGGTTGTGGCTCAGCAATTGCGTCTAGCTCACTGCTCACCGAGTGGGTCAAAGGCAAGAAGTTAGATGAAGCGGCGGCGATTAAAAATACTGAAATTGCTCAGGAACTGGCGTTGCCACCTGTGAAAATCCACTGTTCTGTGCTCGCTGAGGATGCCATTAAGGCTGCCGTTAAGAACTTTCGTGAGAAGCGGGGCGAGTAATGACCATTAGCGTAACGACCGCTGCCGCCGAGCACGTGAGCAAACAGCTGACGGCGCGCGGCTGCGGAGAGGGGATTCGCATCGGTGTTAAAACGTCAGGGTGCTCGGGGCTGGCCTACGTGCTTGAGTTCGTAGACCAACGCGACCCTACGGACACCATCTTTGAAACGGATGGTGTGCGCGTTTTTGTGGATCCAAAGAGCTTAGTGTACCTGGATGGCACCATCGTGGATTTTACTCGCGAGGGTCTGAACGAAGGACTTGAGTTTAAAAATCCGAACGTCGCGGGTGAGTGCGGCTGTGGTGAGAGCTTTACAGTCTAAGTTCTGGACGTGAGCGCCCATTAGCGAGGTTTCGTGGCCAATTACTTTCAGTCTTTCGACCTGCATCCTCAGTTCGATATCGAGTTAGGTGCACTTGAGCAGCGTTATGAGCAACTCATGCGGTTGTGTCATCCGGATCGTTTTGCTGGATCACCTGCTTTCGAACAACAGGTCGCCGCGAAGCGAAGTGCGGATATCAATGAAGCATTTGATGTTCTTAAGCACGCCGTTAAGCGTGCAGGCCACTTACTCCAGCTTCAAGGCGTTGACTTGGACAAACTTGAGCGGCAACCCGCATCTCCGGATTTCCTTTTTGACCAAATGATGTTTCGTGAGCAGTTACAGGCATTTAATAGCCTCTCCCAGGCGCGTGCTGACGCGCTTGTCGAAGAAGTCTGCTCGGCTTACTCGTGCACTGAGGCGAAGTTCGTTGAGCACTTTGAGTCCGGTGATATAACTGCTGCTTCGGCCTCCTGGGTGGAGTTCCACTTTCAGCAAAAATTAAAAGATGAGCTGATCAAAACAAAAAGCCAGGCGGGCCATTAGATATGCTTCTCCAAATTTCAGAGCCCGACAGTCCAGTAACGAATCAGCGCGTGAGAAAGCGGGGTCTTGGTATTGATCTCGGGACAACAAATAGCCTCGTTGCGACCAAGTCAGAGCAAAACACCTCGGTACTCAAGGGTCCCGACGGCACCGCGTTGCTGCCCTCCGTCGTTCACTTTGGTCACAAGGTCACGGTTGGCAATCCAGCGCTTGCGTTGGCTGAGAGTGATCCGGGTAATACGGTCGTGTCGGCAAAGCGACTCATGGGTAGAGCGCGCGAGGATTTGAGCCACATTCAATTGCTTGGCTTGGAGGACTCGGACAGGCTTGCCTTTGACACAGCCAGCGGACCTAAAACACCTGTGGAAGTGTCTAGCGAAATTTTACGGGCGCTCTCTGAACGTGCTGCGGACGTTTTGGATGAGCCTCACGACGGTGTCGTGATAACGGTGCCGGCGTACTTTGATGATCGACAGCGACAAGCGACGCGACAAGCGGCCGAAGTTGCCGGGGTGAACGTTTTACGGTTGCTAAACGAGCCGACAGCGGCTGCGGTGGCCTACGGTCTTGACGAAACTATTGCTGAATCGAGCGTGGTGGCTGTCTACGACTTGGGTGGGGGCACCTTCGACATTTCAATTTTGCGAATGGAGCAAGGGTTGCTCAGAGTTCTGGCCACTGGAGGCGACAGTGCGCTCGGTGGCGATGACTTCGACGCTGTGATTGTTGAGTGGCTTCAGACCCAATGGTCCTTGTCCGAGCTGACGCATTCTCAAATGCGACAGCTTCTAATGACTGCTCGAAGAGCCAAAGAAGTGTTGACGGACTGCGACACGGTCACTGTTGATGCGCCCAATTCAGTGGCGCCCAAACCCAGTTTCGAACTCAGTCGCGAGCGACTTCAGGCGTTATCGCAGTCACTTGTACAGCGCACGTTAGACGCGTGCTCTAACGCAATGGAAGACGCGGGTGTCGAGCAGGTGTCGGAGGTTGTGCTGGTCGGAGGATCGACGCGAATGCCACTTGTTCGAGAGTCTGTCGCGGACTTTTTTCACAGTGATCCCCTGTGTTCTATTAATCCTGATGAAGTCGTTGCACTGGGGGCCGCGATTCAGGCCGATGTGTTAGTGGGTAACGGTGATGGCCAGGAAGCGCTGTTACTCGATGTGATTCCGCTCTCTCTCGGCCTTGAGACCTATGGGGGACTCATAGAAAAAATCGTGCCTCGAAATTCGGTACTGCCGGTGGCTAAAGCGCAGGAATTCACAACAGCAAAAGATGGGCAGACGGGCTTAGTGGTGCACGTTCTTCAAGGAGAGCGCGAGCGCGTGGAGGACTGTCGTTCGCTGGCGCGTTTTGAGTTGAGTGGTATTCCGCCCATGGTGGCGGGCGCCGCTCGAATCTTAGTGACATTTCGTGTGGACGCGGATGGACTGCTTGAAGTCTCTGCCAGAGAGGAAATAACGGGGACCGAAACCCATCTTGTGGTTAAGCCATCGTTTGGTCTCTCTGATGACGAAGTCGCTACGATGCTTCGATCGAGTCAACAATACGCAGCCGAGGATATGCAGGCGCGTCAGTTGCGCGAGGCGCGGGTGGAGGCAGAGTCGTTATTGCACGGCCTCGCCGGTGCACTGGAGGCCGATGGAGATTTATTAAGTGTTCATGAGCGGTTAGACCTTGATGGTGAAGTCGAGCGATTATTGCAGGTGTTGGATACGGATGACGTGGACGCCATTCGCCTGCGTGCGGACGAATTGGGTCAGGCGTCGCTTGCGTTTGCTGAGCGACGGATGGATAAAAGCATAAAAGCAGCTCTTGGCGGTGTCGCCGTGTCAGAGCTTGAGTCTTTGGATTAAGGGGCGGGAAATGCCACAGATTATCGTACTACCACACCATGAGATATGTCCTACTGGCGCGGCGGTGGAAGCAGAGAGTGGGCAGACCGTTTGTGAGGTATTGCTGAAAAATCATATCGATATCGAGCACGCCTGCGAAATGTCGTGCGCTTGTACCACCTGTCACGTGATCGTCAGAGAAGGGTTTGACTCGCTGAGTGACGCTGACGAGCTGGAAGAGGACTATTTGGATAAGGCGTGGGGACTCGAGCCCGAGTCTCGGCTGTCCTGCCAGGCCGTCGTGGGTGCTGAGCCGCTTGTCGTCGAAATTCCGAGATACACGATCAATCACGCCTCAGAGAAGCATTAAAAAGCACACTTTTGTTGCCATGACAGCCTGAGGCAAAGGCCTTATACTCCGCGCGCGCAACGCACGTGGTCACTGTATGACCGGACCGAGCGTTCATTTAATTATTATCAGGAGACACCCATGTCCGTTGAACAAACCCTCTCGATCATCAAGCCTGACGCGGTTGCAAAAAATGTCACAGGTCAGATTAATGCGCGCTTTGAAGCCGCGGGACTCCAGATCGTGGCGCAAAAGATGGTGCGTTTGTCGGACGACGTTGCCGGCGGTTTTTATGCGGAGCACAAGGAGCGTCCGTTTTATGCGGACCTCGTCGGCTTCATGACCTCAGGGCCTGTTGTGGTTCAAGTTTTGGAAGGTGAGGGCGCGATTCTCAAAAACCGTGAACTCATGGGTGCGACTAATCCAGCAGAGGCGGACGCCGGTACTATCCGAGCTGATTTTGCGAAGTCGATTGACGCGAACGCAGTACACGGGTCGGATGCTCCCGAGTCTGCAGCGAGAGAGATTGCTTATTTCTTCGCCGCAAGCGATCTTTGCGGCCGATAAGGTCTCTTCGCTCACGATGCCGGATGGGGTGATCGCAACAACTAAGCCCATCAGCAAAGTTAATTTGCTGGGCATGACGCGTGTCCAGCTTGAACATTTTTTTGCTGAGATGGGTGAAAAAAAGTTCCGTGCACAGCAGGTGATGAAGTGGATTCATCATCAAGGCGTATGCGACTTCCAGGTCATGACAAACCTTGGCAAGACGCTCAGAGACCGACTCGAAACACTTGCGGAAATTACGCCTCCGGGCATCAGCAGTCAGCAAGACTCGACCGACGGGACTCGGAAGTGGGCGATCAGCGTCACCGGTGGCGCACTCGTTGAATCGGTTCTGATTCCCGAGGGGGACAGAGCAACATTATGCGTCTCATCCCAAGTGGGGTGCAGTCTTGATTGTAAGTTTTGCTCTACCGGTAAGCAGGGGTTTCAGCGCGATCTGACCGCTGCGGAAATTATTGGTCAAGTGTGGCTTGCGATCAACTCTTACGACGGTTGGCAGCCCGGCAAGGGACGGGTTGTCACCAATGTTGTGATGATGGGGATGGGGGAGCCGTTGCTCAATTTTGATAATGTTGTTTCATCAATGGACCTGATGTGCGACGACCTTGCTTATGGCCTCTCAAAACGCAAAGTGACGCTGTCGACATCGGGTGTGGTTCCTGCACTGGACAAGCTTGCCGAGTTGTCCGATGTCAGTCTTGCCATTTCATTACACGCACCGAACGATGAGATTCGCGACAAAATCGTACCGCTCAACCGTCGGTACCCTATCGACAAGCTACTCAGTTCAGCGCGGGCTTACATCGACGCACAAACTGATAAGAAGCGTGTAGTAACGATCGAATACACCCTACTTGCGGGGGTTAACGATCAAGTGGAGCACGCACAGGAACTGACCCAGCTGCTCAAGGATTACCCTTGCAAGATTAATTTAATTCCCTTCAACGATTTTCCAAATTCGGGCTTTGAACGTCCCAGTGGAAATGCGGTTTCCAGATTTTGGAAAGTCTTGATGGAAGCGGGATTCATTGTCACAGTAAGGACAACGCGGGGTGATGATATCGATGCTGCATGTGGACAGCTCGTTGGAGACGTTAACGACCGTACAAAACGTTCTGCTCGATATCGTGCACAATACGAAGAACTTGAGACACTAGAGGGGTAAGTCGTCCGGTGAAATACGCTTCACTTCTGCTACTCACGGTCTTTTTGAGCGCATGTGTGACCGAAACCTCGGGCCCAGAGCCAGTGCCAGTTAATCCGCAAGTGGCGCTCGAGCAGCGTGTGGGGTTGGCTCGACAGTACATCGGTGTCGGTGATTGGGAGAACGCGAAGCGAAACCTTGAACTAGCAGCGGATATCAATCCCAGTAGTCCGGATGTACTGGAGGCGTTTGCGCTGGTGTTTCAGCGTACGGGTGAGTTTGAGCGGGCTGAACGTAGTTTCGATCGTGCTTTAGCACTCGGTGGCGGTTCGCGGATTAGGAATAACTACGCGGCCTTCTTGTTTGCTCAAGGGCGTTACCGCGAATCTGCAAGCGTCTTCGAGGCGGTCACTAACGACACCCTCTACAGAGGTCGATCGCAAGCTTTTGTTAATTTGGGGCTGGCGCTATTGCAGACGGGCGATGTGCAAGATGCGCGCGCATCGTTTGATCGTGCGTTGCTCATGGAACCGCGAAATGCCACTGCGCTGCTGGAGTTGACTCAGATCGCGCTTACTGAGGGTGATGAAGACGCCGCGAGTCGTTATTATGAACGCTATCGGCAAGGGGCACGCCGTCAAACGGCACGCGCCCTCATTCTTGGCGTAGAGATTGCGCGTCTGCAGGACGATGTTAATTTAGAGGCGAGCAATATGTTGGTGCTGAGAAATCTTTACGCCGAGACGTCAATTTTTAGGGCGTGGACAGCTGCGCAGTTGGAGCAGCGTTAAGACTATAAGAACAATTTAGGGGGACTCTCCATGAGTCAGGCTTCACCGATCAAGCGTCGTAAGAGCCGCCAGATTATGGTTGGCAACGTACCTGTGGGCGGTGACGCCCCAATCAGCGTTCAAAGTATGACGAATACGGAGACGTGCGATGTCAGCGCGACCGTTGCTCAAATTGAGGCGATTGCCGATGCTGGCGCCGATATTGTGAGAGTTTCGGTGCCGAGTATGGACGCCGCTGAGGCGTTTAAAGAAATTAGAAAAGCCTCCCCCGTGCCGTTGGTGGCAGACATTCACTTTGACCACAAAATTGCGCTAAAAGTGGCTGAATATGGTGTGGACTGTTTAAGGATTAACCCCGGTAACATTGGCAAAGAGCAAAAGGTGCGTGAAGTCATTGCTGCGTGCAAAGACAAGGGTATTCCCATTCGTATTGGCGTCAACGCGGGCTCGCTGGGTAAAGAGTTGATGCGTAAGTATCCCGAGCCAACGGCGGAGGCCTTGATCGAGTCTGCGCTGAAAAACGTGGATATCTTAGAGCGACACAACTTTCCCGATTTTAAGGTCAGTGTTAAAGCTTCTGACGTGTTCATGGCCGTCGCTGCCTACCGAGGGCTGGCACAACAAATAGATCAACCACTGCACCTTGGAATTACGGAGGCCGGCGCACTCAGGGGCGGTACCGTCAAGTCTGCCGTGGGTCTTGGTATGTTATTGATGGACGGCATTGGCGATACGCTGCGTGTCTCCCTAGCCGCTGATCCGGTGGAAGAGGTCAAAGTGGGCTTTGAGATTCTCAAGAGCTTAAAAATAAGAGCAAATGGTATTAATTTTGTCGCTTGTCCTAGCTGCTCACGGCAAAACTTCGATGTTATAGGTACAATGAACGAGCTCGAACGGCGCCTTGATGACATTCGAACGCCCATGGATGTTGCAGTCATTGGTTGTATCGTCAATGGGCCGGGTGAAGCCAAGGAGGCTGACGTTGGTCTCACGGGTGCCACACCCAGTAATTTGATTTACCTCGACGGGGAGCCGGATCACAAAATCAGTAACACCAATTTTGTTGATCATTTGGAATCCGTTATCCGCAAGCGTGCTGAGAACCTGGAAGCCCAGCGTGCCCGAGAAGAAGCGGACATTATTTCCAGCAGTCACTAGGACGCACAGTTAATGAGTCAGTACCGCGCTGTTCGGGGAATGGTTGATGTTCTTCCCGATGAAACTCCGTTGTGGCAGATGCTTGAGCAAACTGCGCGCGATGTGATTGGCGCGCACGGCTATTCTGAAATTCGAACACCGCTGGTTGAAAGAACGGATCTTTTTGCGCGGTCCATTGGCGAAGTCACCGATATTGTTGAAAAAGAAATGTACTCCTTTGCGGACCGCAATGATGAGGGCCTCTCTCTGCGTCCAGAGGGCACGGCAAGCACTGTTCGAGCAATGGTGCAGCATAATTTAATCCAGTCAGCCCAACGGGTTTGGTACATGGGGCCGATGTTCCGCTACGAGCGGCCACAAAAGGGCCGTCAGCGCCAATTTCACCAGCTCGGTGTAGAGGCATTTGGTGTGCCGACGCCCGATCAAGACGCCGAGCTTTTGTTGCTCTGTCGTCAATGGTGGAAACGACTCGGTATTGACGATGTTGTGACCTTGGAACTCAACACCATCGGCAGTGCTGAGTCTCGGCACGCTTACAAACAGGCGCTGACCGCGTATCTGCGACAGCACGTCGAGGCGCTGGACGAGGACAGTCAGCGTCGACTCGAGACTAATCCGTTACGTATTTTGGACACTAAATCTGCTGCTACGCAAAATGTAGTCGCTGGTGCGCCCGCAATGGCGGCGTTCCTTGATGACGAATCGAAGGCGCATCACGATCAGTTGTGCGAACTACTGGGGCAGGCAGGGCTGTCTTTTGTTGCCAATCCAAACCTCGTGCGCGGCCTCGATTACTACAACAAGACCGTTTTTGAGTGGACCACTGACCGACTCGGTGCGCAGGCGACGGTTTGTGGCGGTGGACGCTACGACGGCATGGTCGCTCAATTTGGTGGTAAGGCGACGCCGGCGGCGGGATTCGCCGCGGGACTGGAGCGTCTTGTCATGCTGTTGCAAAGCCTCGAGGTTGATGCATCAGACCATCCGGATCTTTACGTCATCAGCGCGGATTCAAGTGCACTTAGCCAAGCGATGCTAGAGGCAGATAGAATACGCGCTGAATTTCCGGGTTTGCGTGTTGTCCAACACCTCGGTGGGGGCAGTCTGAAAAGTCAATTTAAGCGAGCGGATAAGAGTGGCGCCTCATGGGCCATGGTGTATGGTCCAGACGAACTGGCGCAAGGGACAGTGACTGTGAAGCCCCTGCGAACAAACGAAGAACAGACGAGCCTCGACAGAGGTTCATTGAATGATTTTTTACACCGGTTAGAACGACTGGCGAGCGATATTGAGGAGTAGGGAGTGGCTGATCACCTTCAAGAGGAAGAGCAGTTAGATGCGATTAAGCAGTGGTGGGACGAAAACCGTGTCTCAGTCATTGCGGCCGTTGTGCTGACAATCGGTGGGTCGTTTGGGTGGTCTCAGTATCAAGACCATACGGTGAACACAGCAGATGCTGCTGCAAATGCTTACGATGAGGTACTCCAGTTAAAGGTATCTGGCGAGTCTGCAGAACAACTTGCGACGCTGAGCCGCGGTCTACGCGAGCGTCACGCTGGTGACGCGTTTGCTGACTTTGCGTCGCTTCAGGTGGCCTCTGCTGCTGTCGAGGCTGGAGATCTTGCGCTGGCAGAGCGTGAGCTCGAGTCGGTCATGGCCAGTGTTGATCTTGAGACAACGGTCGGGCAACTGGCCCAGCTGCGACTTGCTCGAGTGCTCGCTGCAAATGGTAACGAGGCTCGTGCGATTGCTATTTTAGAGTTAGGTAGCGATTCATTCCCGGCCAGTTATGCACAAGCGCTGGGGGATGTTCACCTCGCGGCAGGTCGACAGGCACAAGCGCTGGAGGCTTATCGCACAGCGCAAACAGCGTCGCTATCACTGGGGGGTCAATTGGGCCTCGTTGACCTCAAGGTCAGTGGCTTGGCGCTGAGAGAAATCAACGAGTCTACTGAGGTAAATCAGTAATGAAGCTATGGCGTCTGCTGATTATCAGCGTCTCAGTGGTCACGCTCAGTGGCTGTAATACCCTCCAGGGTTGGTTTAACTCTGATGACGGCGAGGATCTGACTGCCCCCGTTGAGCTCGAGCGAATTGATGCAACGGTAAAACTCAATAAACAGTGGTCAATCAGTATTGGGGACGGACAGGGCAATGGGTTTTATAGAATTACGCCGGTACTTGAGAACGGTGTCATTTACGCCGCCTCTAGCGATGGTGAAGTTGCGGCAATTGATGCGATAGACGGTAATCGACTATGGCGCGTTGAATTGGAACGGCCACTCTCCGGCGGCGTGGGTTACCACAACGACAGTGTGTATCTCGGCGGTGCTGACGGCTCAGTGCTGCAACTGTCGGCACGAGATGGTCAAGTTTTATGGGAAGCGGCCGTGTCTGGCGAAGTTCTCGCCGCACCCGCAGTCTCAGACGACTGGGTCATTGTTCAGACTTACGACGGTAAGCTTTTGGGCTTTGAGGCCGGTGCTGACGAGCCGACATGGACCTTTACGAGCGACGTCCCGGTGCTGACGTTGCGAGGAACTTCAACACCTATTTTATTGGGTAATAACGCGATTGCTGGATTTGGCGACGGTAAGGTCATTGCCGTCGATGTGGATTCAGGAAACGTCAGCTGGGAGTCTCGAATTGGGGTTCCACAAGGCAGTTCTGAGATCGATCGAATCGTCGATATCGACGGCACGATCACTCAGCAAGGCGTTGAGTTGTTCGTGTCGAGCTATCAGGGACGTGTTGCGGCCTTGGATACGCGCACCGGACGAAAACTATGGCAACAGAACGTGTCCTCGGTCACCGGGACGCACGTGGGTTTTGGCAATGTGTACGTGACCGACGTGGACGGGACTGTCAGCGCATTTCTGCGCAATGGGCAGGGCGTACGCTGGCAAAACATCGAACTGGGTTATCGTGAACTGTCCAGACCGACCCCAATCAATAGTTACGTCGCTACTGTCGACTACGACGGCTACCTGCACTTATTGTCGCAAGTGGACGGTACTATTGCCGGCCGAGCGAAAGTCGGCGGGAGTGCGGCTCGGGCAGACATGATCTCTGACAGCGGTCGACTGTACGTCTATACCGACAGCGGCCAACTCCTCGCCTTTGAGTTAGAGGTTCTAGACTAAGCCAATGTTACCCGTCATTGCGTTGGTTGGACGCCCTAATGTGGGCAAATCAACGCTCTTTAATCAACTCACGAAGTCTCGTGATGCACTTGTCGCGAATCTTTCGGGTCTCACTCGTGATCGTCAGTACGGTGAAGGTCGCTGTGATGAGCAGCGGTTCATTGTGATTGATACTGGGGGTATCACCGGCGAAGAAGTGGGCATAGACGCCGCGATGGCGGCGCAATCACTGGCGGCCATTGACGAGGCCGATATCGTTTTGTTGATGGTCGATGGTCGCGCCGGACTGCAAGTGGGTGACCAAGCGCTCGTTCGTTTGCTGCGCAACCGCAGCAAGCCGTTTGAATTGGTGGTGAATAAAATTGACGGAGTGGGAGAGGACGTAGCAGCGGCGGACTTCCACGGGCTGGGCGTCAGTGGGTTGCATACGATTGCAGCGACGCACAACCGTGGTGTGCGTGCAATGATTGCTGAGGTCATGGAACCGTTTGGCGAGACTCACAGCGAGACCGACGAGCTAGGCGGGGGTATTCGTGTTGCGGTTGTCGGTCGTCCAAACGTTGGTAAATCAACGCTGGTAAACAGGCTTTTAGGTGAAGATCGCGTTGTGGTTTTCGATGAGCCCGGTACGACTCGTGACAGTGTTTTCATTGAATATGAGCGACACGGGCACGCCTATACCTTGATCGATACTGCAGGCGTTAGGCGTCGAAAGAACGTCAAAGAAACCGTCGAAAAGTTTTCGATTGTCAAAACGTTGAAAGCCATTGATCAGGCTAATGTGGTCATCTTACTGATGGACTCTCGCGAGGGCGTTGTCGAGCAAGATCTTCATTTATTGGGACAGTGCATCGAAGCAGGCCGGGGTCTTGTTGTTGCGCTTAACAAATGGGATGGCATGGAGGCTGATGAGCGTGAGCGTGTGAAAGTCGAGCTTCAGCGGCGCTTGATTTTCGTAGATTACGCCGACATTCATTTTATTTCTGCCCTGCACGGGACCGGTGTGGGGCATTTGTACGATTCAATTCATGGAGCTTACGAGTCGGCCACGCGCAAACTGACAACGCCAAGATTGACCAAATTACTTGAGGATGTCGTCGGGAGCCATCCCCCTCCTATGGTCGGTGGTCGTCGCGTGAAGCTTCGATACGCCCACATGGGCGGGCATAATCCGCCGAGAATCGTGATCCACGGGAACTCCACTGACAACTTACCCCAAAGTTATGTGCGGTATTTGGAGAACGCCTTCCGCCGTGAGCTTGACCTGACCGGAACGCCGATTCGGATTGAATTGAGAACAGGAGATAATCCCTACGCAGGCCGAAAGAACAAACTGAGTGAGCGTCAGGTTCAGCGCCGAAAACGGCTCGTATCCCACATCAAGAAAGCGGACAAGAAGAAGAAAAATAAAAAGACGCAGTAACGTTAAAAAAATCCAAAATATCCGCACATTTATTCGTCTAAATTATGAGCGAGATATAAGTCATTTATTTCACAAATAAACCCAACTCCCACATAGTGTGCAGCCTAAATCTGACATTACGTGACGTAGAGGTGTGTTGTGAGCAATTACCTAGAGCAAGTTGAGAATTTGGCGGGTCTGGCAACAGCCGCCAATGGTGTGAGTGCAGAGCAAGCAGTGCGCATGCGTCTGCAAAATCAGTTCAAGACGGGGCTCGATGTGGCGCGCTATACCGCAGACATTATGCGACGCGATCTTGATGCCTACGATGCGGATACGTCTCAGTACACGCAATCGTTGGGCTGCTGGCATGGATTTATTGGCCAACAGAAAATGATCGCGATAAAAAAGCATTTCGGTGATACCCGTCGCCGTTACCTCTATTTGTCCGGCTGGATGATTGCGGCGCTGCGGTCGGAATTTGGTCCCTTGCCGGATCAGTCAATGCACGAAAAGACATCAGTGCCATCGCTCATTGAAGAGCTTTATACGTTTTTACGTCAGGCTGATGCTCGTGAGCTTGGTGGTCTGTTTCGTCAACTCGATGCTGCGCGCAACGAGAATAATGACGTTCAAACCCGAGCGATTATGAATCAGATCGATAATTTCCAGACACATGTAGTGCCGATCATTGCAGACATCGATGCTGGATTTGGTAATGAGGAAGCGACTTATCTGCTCGCCAAGAAGATGATCGAGGCGGGTGCTTGCGCAATTCAAATTGAAAATCAGGTCTCTGATGAGAAGCAGTGCGGGCACCAGGATGGAAAGGTCACGGTCCCCCACGCTGACTTTCTCGCGAAGATTCGCGCGGTTCGCTACGCGTTCATAGAACTTGGTGTTGAAAATGGCGTTATTGTCGCGCGGACAGATTCTCTCGGAGCCGGCCTGACCAAGCAAATTGCAGTCACAAATGAGCCTGGTGACCTTGGTGATTTATACAACAGCTTTATCGACGGTGACGTGGTGCAAAGTGTTAACGATTTGGCCAACGGCGACGTAGTGATGAAAGCCAATGGCGAGCTGATTCGTCCAAAGCGTCTCGCGTCTGGATTGTTCCGCTTCAAGCCCAACACGGGTGAGGATCGTGTCGTTCTTGACTGTATTACGTCACTCCAAAACGGCGCGGACCTACTATGGATCGAAACAGAAAAGCCTCACGTCGGGCAGATTGCGCAAATGGTGAACCGAATTCGTGAGGAAGTACCGACCGCGAAACTGGTTTACAACAACAGCCCTTCGTTTAACTGGACGTTAAATTTCCGCCAGCAGGTCTTTGATATTTGGGGAGAAGAAGGGCGTGATGTCTCCGCATATACGCGTGACGAATTGATGGCAGCTCACTATGACGAGACTGAGCTTGGGCTTGAGGCAGACCGCAAAATTCAGTCTTTCCAGGCTGACGCCGCCCGTGAAGCTGGTATTTTCCATCACTTGATTACGTTGCCAACGTATCACACGGCGGCACTGTCCACGGATAACCTAGCCAAAGAGTACTTTGGTGAAGCGGGCATGCTGGGCTACGTTGCCGGTGTTCAGCGGAAAGAGATTCGTCAGGGCATCGCCTGTGTGCGGCATCAAAATATGGCGGGCTCGGATATGGGTGACGACCATAAGGAGTACTTTTCAGGTGATGCAGCGCTTAAAGCGGGTGGTGCGGACAATACAATGAATCAATTCGGGTAAACATGCCGAATGAGTGGCTAGCGCCCGGTCATTTGACTGGGCTTTTTTTTGCCTGTGACTTGCCAAAGTGCGCCGACCAAAGCAAAGTTCCAAAATGAAATGGGAAAACATAGATCAACAGGTTTGCTCAGTCGCTCGCGCACTGTCAATTGTGGGTGAGCGGTGGACGTTGCTCATTATTCGCGATGCGTTTAAAGGCACTCGACGATTTGAAGGGTTTCATAAAAACTTAGGTGTCACACGGCACAGACTGACGGAGCGTCTCACGATGTTGGTTGACTCGGGGGTCATGACGAAAGTGCCGTACCGGACGAATCCCGAGCGCTTTGAATACCGCCTGACGCGGATGGGACTGGGTCTTTATCCCGTTTTAATGAGCTTTAGTCACTGGGGCGATCAATGGTTGGCGGATGAAAATGGACCTCCGATGACGTATTGGCACAGTCGATGTGCCAGTGGATGTGATCCGCAACTAGCCTGTAGCGGCTGTGGCGAGCCTCTGCGTCCGGAAGAGGTGTCTGCCAAGCTAGGCACTGAGTTGAGTGAATATGTGGCACACTTAGAACGTCAGGGTTTGCCCGCGCCCAGCGATAGCGAGTTGCCCAGGCAAGCGGGTGAATACCGTTTAGCCCAGAATAAAAAGGAACGAGGAATATGAATCAGCAAGCGAACAATCTGATTATGAATGCTGACGAGAACATGGGTAATGTTGAGCGTACCCCCCATGAAGAGCAGCTATTCCGCAAGCAACGTTTATCGGCTGCGCTGCGTATCTTTGGGCGTTTCGGCTTCGATGAGGGGGTCGCGGGCCATATTACCGTCCGAGATCCACTGGATCCTGAGACATTTTGGGTCAACCCAATGGGGCGGTCATTTAAAATGATGCGTGTATCGGACCTTATCCGTGTCGATCACGATGGAAATATTGTCGAGGGAAGCGGCATTTTAAATGGTGCCGCCTTTACCATTCACAGCCAGATTCATGCGGCCCGTCCCGACGTGACAGCGGCAGCGCATGCCCATTCTATTTACGGAAAAACCTGGTCGACGCTCGGACGGCTGCTCGATCCGCTGACCCAAGACGCCTGCGCTTTTTATGACGATCACGCTTTGTTAGACGACTACACGGGTGTTGTTGTCGATATGGACGAGGGTGAGCGTCTTGCGAAGACTCTGGGAGAGGGTAAGGCCATTATTTTGAAAAATCATGGGCACCTCACTGTCGGCCAGTCCATTGAAGAGGCGACGTGGTGGTATGTGACGATGGAGCGTTCATGCCAAGCACAGCTGATGGCTGAGGCGGTCGGTGATACAAAACCTATTCCGCATGAAATGGCGCTACACACACAAAAGCAAGTGGGAAGTACGCTTGCAGGTTGGTTTAGTGGGCAGCCACTCTTTGACGTCATTTTGAATGAGCAACCACAACTTTTAGACTGACAGGTGGTGGGTGTTTTGCATGTCGACTGGCGTACTAGACTGATGCAGTAAAATGGGGTCGATTGAACGCGCTCAACAAGACTGCAAGGTTAAGCGTTTGAACCGCTAGTAAAGGGTAATGAATTGCCTGAACGAGCGTCGGTGGGTCATCGGTTCCGAGCGAGTGGCGCGCCCATTGATAGAACGCGGCTGCAAAAGCAAGACCGAGGAGCGCCCCGACTGACTTTCCAATATCTACGATCTTGAGTTGATCCTTCGCGATGAGCAGGGTTTCAAATCGAACGAGGTAGCTCCCGAAAATCAGTGCGACCTGAAAACCCAGATAAATACCGGCGGCTAACGCAAAGCCCGGTGGGTAAAGCAGAATGGCGATGACGCTAATGAGTGCGACGACCTCCACAGTGATCGAGATTCGAAAAAACCACTTTAGATTAAATAGCCGAGAGTAGGCCAGTGCCACCACGGACGTACCGATACTAAATCCTATGCCCCCTGCAGAGAAAATTTCAGGCGCCAAGGGTGTCATTAAGCCAACGTAGGCAGTACCCCAAACCCCTTGGAAAAATGCATTGATGGATTTATAAGCAATGAATCGATTAAGACGAATGGCCCTGTGGGTCGCCTCCGCCATTTAGTAGTCGACGCCTTTCCGCGCTTTAACGCCCGCGTTGAAGGCATGCTTTATATCTTTTACTTCTGAGACGGTGTCTGCCAAGTTTTGCAGTGCTGCGCCGCCACCGCGGCCTGTGATGACAACGCTTTGATGCTGCGGTCGTCCATCAACTGTGCTGATGACTTCGGATTCACTGAGGTAACCGAAGGCGAGCATATAGGTGAGTTCATCAAGGATAACGAGATCGTAATTGGGATCCGTCAGCATGCGATAGGCCTCGTGCCAAGTTCGCTGCGCAGCGTCAATATCGGCTTGCCGATCTTGTGTGTCCCAAGTAAATCCCGTACCCATTTGATAAAAATCAGATTGAGGCAGGTTTTCGCGCGCGAAGAGTTCTTCGCCCGATAACTGCTCGCCCTTGATGAACTGCACAATACCGACTCTCTGGCCATAACCCATTGCGCGCATGACCATACCAAATGCTGAGCTGGTTTTGCCTTTACCATTGCCGGTAAGCAACACCACGAGGCTTTTGTCAGTATCTGCAGCAGCGATAGAGGCGTCGACGTTTGTCTTCTGTTTCTCCATCGACGCTTTGTGTTTTGCGTCCTTGTTCATCGAGGATCCTTAAAGCGTAAGATTTATACCCAGATACAGTGCCCGACGAGGGCTGCGATATCCAACAATGTCGGTGTACTTCTCGTTCGCCAGATTTTCCGCTCGAACCGAGACTTTGACATTGTTCGTGATGTCGTAGGCGTAACTCGCATCGACGACCGCGTAGTCCTCTAGGTCGCCCCCAAACTCGTCGACGCGATCTGCGGTCTGACGGGCTGTGAGCATCCAACTTGACCGATCGTCTGTGTAGCGGGCACTCAGTTGAGAAGTCAGACCAGGACGATAGGGCAGGGGCACGCCCGAAGCATCGTCAGCGTCGAGTTGGGACACAAAACCGCTAATGGTGAACCGATCCGAGAGCTGCCAGGAGGCAGACGCTTCTACGCCGGTTGATTGGCTTTTACCCTGTATCTGTACGTAACCACTGTAGCCCACTAAGTCGAAAATAATCGCATCTGTAATGTCTTGATCGAAGTAGGTGATCTCCCAGACCAACGCACCACTGGTGTCACGCAAGCCGAGTTCCCAGCCTGCGCTTTGCTCTTCTGACAGCGGTTGATCGGCGGCGGGAGCGTAGGCGAAAGGTCCGCTGTTGTAGCCGATTTCATAGGGCGATGGCGCCCTGAATCCGGTGCCCGCGGCCATTTTAAGCACAACACCGTCCAGTGGCGTTTGAGAAAGCGCCGTGACCCTCCAGGAGGTGTGACGACCGAAATCGTCGTTGTCGTCAGACCGGATGCCCGCGGACAGTGTGAGTTGCTCTGATTGGCGTCTCAGATTTATAAAAGTCGCGTTATTGTCGCGCGTGCGTTGATCAGCACCGTCGTCGTACCCCTGTTCATCAAGATCGATCCCTACGGTGAGGCTCAAGTTGTTCGCCAGATTGCGACTGTGCAAGACCGAGATCTGACGATTTTTTCCTTGAGTGCTAAAGCCCACGGTATTTTCTGTTGCATAGGCTCGTTCGCTATTGCTCTCGCTCCATCTGACTTGCGACGATTGGCCCTCGCCAGTGTGCTGAAGCAGTAACGATTGGCTGTCATTTTGATAGTCGTCTCGGCAATTATTACTGGTGGTGAAGTTCGTCGTGTAGCACAGATCGTAGTCTGTCTCTGCATGGACTTCGCGGGCACTCAGGGTTGCGCTCCAATTCCTCCAATTTGGTGTGGTGTAGGTTAATTGGTAACTTTCGTTGTCATATCCATCGTCGTCGTTAAAGGTGACGTCATCGAGTCGCGCATTGAAGCCGTCGAGCGTCATTTGACTGAGTGAAATCGAGCCCTCACCGAAGTTACTTACACCGGAGCTCAAAACAAGGGATTCACTTTGAAAGCCGTATCCACCCAGCTCAGCACTCATCAGAACAGAGGGTTGACTCGACCCTCTTCGACTACTCAGAGCGATTACTCCGCCGCCGTCAGCACCCCACAAAAGCCCTTGAGTTCCGCGCAATACCTCGATACGTTCGAGCGAATTTGAGACGATGTGTTCCATACGAGGACCGATTTGAGGCGACGAGGGGTCGCTAATGTCAACACCGTCGAGTAATACCTTTGTTCTAAAACCATCTTGACCGCGTATCCGCACACCGCTGACTGCACCGATGCCGCCCGTTTGAGTGGCGGTAATGCCGACTTCTGATTCGAGTAGTTGTGGCAAAGTTGCGGAGCCAAGCGCTGAGATCAGCGCTCGATCAAGCACGTTGACTGACACGGCTAACGCGTCACTTGCAGTGTTTATGCGATCCGCAACAACAACCGTTTCCTCGATTGTGCTGGCAAATAGCGATTGGGGGAGAGCGGCTAACAGCACTGCGGACACAAGCGGGCTGTGCGAGAACTTCAACGTCATAAAAGGCTCCTGTAACTCACATTCAGAAGCGGGAGACTGCAAAGAGGTGGTGTGCTCAAGTCGCATCGGGCACTGACCCTCTGCTGGTGCCCACCGCGCCATTGGGTTTATTTAGGCAGGTATCGGGCTCGGACCACGTGTGACACGGAGTCTGTACCGTTGCGGGGGCAGCGCTGGCTCATCCAGACTTCCCTTTTAACCTACCCGTGTGTTTCACACCTGTAGGCACCTAAGTGGCGGACAGTACGCGCTTGTTGACAGCGAGTCAACGCCGTTTCTGTGCTAGGGTTCGCGCATGAATGATGCCGAAAAAAAGGCCGCGCGCGTGGCGCAGTGGCACCCATTTGTTGCCGAATGTCTGGGGCGCGAACCACGGGGGTTTCGTGATGTTGCCGCCCTTAACACGCGCGGTCAGCCATCGGTAATCGAAGTATGCTCAGTGGTCGACGGCAAGCCGTTCCCAACCCTTTATTGGCTGATCGATGCCGCGCTGTCGCTGGACATTGATCGCCTTGAAGCTGCCGGCTGGATTGCAAAATTACAGTACGAAATCGCACACAGCAGCGAGTTTCAACGCCGCATGTACACGGATCATCGCGCACATATTGAACTGCGAGACAGTCTTCTTTCTGATGACGAACGTCGGGTGCTGAGTGCAAACGGAATGGCCTCAGCGTTATCAGATCGGGGCATTGGCGGCATCAGCGAGCCCGATCGTGTGCGTTGTTTTCACACGTGGTACGCGGCCCATCTGGTCGTACCCAATAGTGTTGGAGCCGTAATAGACCGGCTATTAAGTGGCGCCATTGAGGGGCCACTCATTGAAACTCCACCGGTCGATATTTAATGTGCTGAGGTCATCCGAAGTAACAGAAGCAGAGCTTATTACCCTCGGCATCTCTGACGTACGCCCCGTAAAATACGTCCGGAATACGCTGCCCTGGTGGGCCATCACAAGTCGCTCCTAGCGAGATAGCCCTTTCGTAAAGTGCGTTAACACCCTCCGGACTGCCGCCGTGGAAGGCGACCATAACGCCGTTTCCTGCGCTTGGTACTTCCTCGTCATAGGGCGTACAAATGGCTAACGCAGCCTCCGCAAGTGATGAACCAAAAAACACAATGCGGTCCGTTCCCATGAGTTTCTTCCATCCCATTGACTCGGTGAGCGCCGCGTAAAATTCGACTGCCGCGTCAAGATTGGAGGTGCCAAGGGTTGTGTAAGCGAGCATAAAAAAATCCTTTTTATAAGTTCAGGTCAAGGGTGCACTGTACCTGCGCTGCCAGGGAATAACGACCGCAACTCAGCAATTGTTCAGCTTTTTGAGAGCGGGGTCTCCTCAGACTCTGAGGGAGGTCGCTTCGTAGACGGGCGCGTGATTGGCCGGGTTTAATTTCTTCACCCAAGAGGGGGATCGTCGCCGAATTTTCTGCGGCAACTTTATTTTTTTTCTTTGTCTTAGGGACTGGAGCAGGTAGTGGAAGAGTCGCCGGAAAAACCAGATAGCGACGCAGGTTTTTTCAATCAGCGATGAGAGGCTGAGGCCTTTGGCGCAGCCACAGCGCCTTCGTTTTGGCTGTGGCATTTGCTACCGAGGAATTTTGACGTCTTACGCCTTTGTCAGAAGCCTCATCGTAGGCAACATGAGTGGCGGTGTTGGAGGCAATGAACTTTGGTTTGTCGTAGCCAGTTTATAGGCCTATCCGGTCAGTGTTTTGTGGGGACTCAAGTGGACCCGCGTTAGATAGATCGCGGCGTCCGACCTAAGTTCAGGGTGAGCAGTAGGTCTCTGACCGCTTCGCGGTGTTTGTGGCCGCGTAACTTTTCGATAGCCCGAAGCTCAGTAAGGTGCTCGACCAGTTTAGTGCGCTCATCAAGTTCCGGCGAGTTTGCGAGTGTTTTCAGATTTTGAGCGTTTACATTTGTACGTCGCCAGGCGGCGGTGCTGCATTCGATCTCCCGGCACGCGACGATAGTGTGATTCTCATTTAAGCCGTCAGCCTCTAAGAGGCTCCTGAATTGCCCGACGGTTTGTTCGAGTTTGTTCCAGTCTTTGTCGAGATTATGTTTGAGCACCCGTTGCCTCACTTTCAAGAGACGGTGTTGCGACTTCTGAAGCGCCGTCACATCGACATCTGTTTCTGGGTCCGTATACGGTAACGAATCAAGGTAGCCAAACCACCACCGCTTTACGCGTGTCCACTCGTCGCGACTGAGGAGCTTATTGCAGCGGCTGATCGAGGCTTCTGACAACCTACCGAGGGGACTTGCTGCGCACTGCTGATCTTTCTTCGAGAGTGAATTGCGCAAGAGATCGATCAAGATCAGCCAGTCGATGCCTTCGCTTAGCTTTTGTTGAAGTTTTAACCAGCGCTCGTTTTGCTTGATTGAGTCAGCTGCTGAAACCGAATGTAACTGTGACGTAATGGCAGTGATAGCACTATCAAATCGTTGCATCGGATCAGACTGGAGTGGGTTTGCAATCCACTCAGCACGCGCCCGCTCTAGCTGCTTGCTCAGTTCAACGAGCAAAAGCCTGCGCGAGAGATGTTGTGGGTCGTCCTCTGACATGGTTTCGCTGCTTAGAGATGGGCGGCTTTGAGCGCTGTCTACCCATGGTAACATTCCGTCAGGTAACGGCTAGTAGTCCGCGGAGAAGCCTATGAAGCCCAATGAGGTTCTTACGACAGAGCAGCGAGACGACGTACTGCAGCGCAGCGACGTCAAGGCCTGGGTCGCAGTGATGGTTACCTGGACGCTAACGCTGATCACCCTGATGTTGGTTGGTCACTTCCCGAGTTTTGTAACACTGGCACTCGCGTGGATTGTGCTGCCAGGTCGACAACTGAGTTTGGCGGTACTAATGCATGAAGCGGGCCATGGCAGCTTATTCAAAACACGAGCGCTTAATCGCTGGGTCGGACAGTGGCTCTGCGCCTTGCCCGTACTCAGTGACTTTGATGCCTATGCACGCGGTCACCAAGCACATCACCGTCTGACCGGGACGGTCGATGATCCTGACCTTCCGAACTATCACGCCTATCCGATTTCGAAGGCGAGTCTGAAGCGTAAGTGGTTTCGGGACTTAACGGGGCAAACAGGGTTTAAAGTATTGCAGACCATTGCTCGCGGAACTGCGAGTCAAATGAGTCGCGAGACCCCGACGTCAAATCGGTTGGTGTACCGACAAGTCATGGTTCACGGGGTGTTTGTTGGTATTCTCGCGTTGTTCGGTATTGCGTGGACCTGGTTTGTCTGGGTATTGACGTTTTTGACGTCCTACATGTGGGTCGTACGCTTGAGACAAGTGGGCGAACATGCGGTTGTGCCCGACCTTTACGACCCCGATGTCCGCGCGAATACAAGAACCGTTGAAGCACCGCGATGGCAACTTTTTTTGGTGGCACCGAATAACGTTAATTACCACCTCGAGCACCATTTTATGGCGGGCGTTCCCTGTTATAACTTACCTAAACTTCGATCATTGCTAAAAGCGCAGGGGCTTCTCGACAACGTTCCCTCGGTCGCAGGTTACGGTCAGGTACTAAAAATGGCGGTGCTTCGCTAGGCATTTGTTGCTTTGCTAAACATTTAAGGTCTGACGAGATGTCGACTGGAGGTGTTTACACACTATCGGGCTGAACTGATCTTCCCCTCTCTGGGTCTCTTTTGAGAGTCTGATAGCCCCTGAAAAAGGGCTACTGATTCATCAGACCAAGGAGGGTCTATATGAGACGTTTGAGCACAACTGTACTGGTAACGCTGTCACTTTGTTTGTCACTGCCGGCTGCGGCATTACCCCGAGACGCCCTGATTAATAACACGCTATCACTGCCGGGCGAGATGAAAAAATCTGTTTTGTTAGCGCACGAGTTAGCTGACGTTCGAGGCGCGGTATGGCCTCTGATTTTTGGTATCGCGACGGTCGACTTGGCACTGCAGGCCTATTACTTTGGGGTCTATATCCCAAAGACGCGAGGTGGTCGCGGTTAACGCCCAAACTCATTCCAACGAGCCGTCGCACCGGCGGCTTTATTTGAGGGAGCATCTATGACCACTTCGAAACAGAAGTTAGCTCAAAAATTTGCCGTATTCGCGATTGAGCACAGGCGACAACAAATCTTCTGGTCGACGATGATACAACCGACCATCACCTGGGTGGCATTAGGGTTGACCTATTCGACCCTGACGAGTGATGGTGCGGCTCAACACGCTTGGTTCGCGGGGATGTTCGCGCTTTACGGCGCGCACATTGCCTACGCGTGGTCCCTGTCAGAGAGGACTAAGTGAACGTTCCCGTGTGGGTCGTCGCACTCGTCACTTTCTGGGTCATGCCGCTGGCCAGTGCTTCAAACGATTTGCGGTCAAATCATATTGCTCTGGTAAAACAGACGTCACCTTTTAATTGTGGGCTTGCAGCGCTTGCGATGTTGTTGTCGGCTGGTGCGCCCAAGCCTGTCACGCTGACTTCGCTCTCGGGTCTTGCGGTCACATTGATAGCTCCTACGTCGCTAGCGCACCGAGATCGTGGTTTTTCGGTGAGTGAATTGCAACGATTAGCGGCTGCATATGGTCAGGCGCTTACAGCGCGATGGATGACGATCGACACGTTACTGAATGCCTCGTTTCCCCTTGTTGCGTGGGTACAGCTTGGTGATCTTGGACACTTCACTGTCGTTGAAGGAATTGATCGCGGTCATGTTTTAGTCGCAGACCCTACGCGCGGCTATGTGTCGCTGGATCTTGACGATTGGCAGCGTATTTGGCTCCAGGGCAATCAAGGGATTGCCCTGGAGCTTTGAGCACGGCTCGCCAGTGTTTACGCGAGATCGTGATGAGTCCAGCCCAGATCAACAAGTGCCGGACTCGCGGCTGTCTTGGGGTCTGTCAAGATCACCGAACAGCCGAATTCAGGGTTTAGATAGGTCTTTGCCACTCGGCGTAAATCTTCTAGCGTTGTCGACACGATTGACTCTCTGAGTGCGCGCTTGTGATCCGCAGTTCGGCCGTAAAGACCGTCATAAAACGCCTTTTTAACTTCACCAGAGGGCGAGGCGGGCTTATCCAAGCTCGAAATGACGCTGAGAATGGCCTCTTCTAAAGCCAATGAGTCAGGCTCAGCCGAGAGCACCCAGGCGATCGACGCGTCAAAGTCAGCGAGTGTTTCTAGATTTCGAGGATCTCGGTACGAAAAGAAACGGAAGGCACCCACATTGCCGTCATGGCTGGCACCGCCACCGTAGGCGCCGCCTTGCTCTCGTATGCTTCGATGCAAAAATCCATTTCTGAGGTAGGCCGCTAACACCGAAAGTATCGGCGCATCTGGGTGGCCGCTCGACACTGTCGGATAAGCCCTTGCACAGAAGTTTACCTGCGTATTGGCTGCCCATATTTGATTGGTCCCAACCACGCTTTCTGACAGTGACCACGGTTGAAGATTCCCGGCAGAGGTCAGTCCATGTGCCGCGCTTCTTAACTGGCCTGTTGATGCCTCGCAGTTTTGAGAATCGCTTACTGTCAGCAGATTTAACGACGGTGCAGTGAGAAGATGCGTTCGCAGCGCGGCCAGTTCCTCACTCAAAGATCTAAGGCTCGACGTATCCGCTAAGCTATCGTCTAAGCGACGGAGTCGCGCAATGCCCTCAAGCCCGCTTTGTGTGTGGTAGAGATTTGCCAGCGGACTCATGCTCGCGCAGGCCGCAGTCATCGCCAGGCTGTGGCCTGCCCCCGAGATGCTCTGATCTCTGCGGGCGCGTATCTGTTTAACCAACTCTCGAATACGATCGCCCTCAACGAATGATGCCGCAGTCAGTGTGTCCGTCATTAAGCGGGTTTGGTCGGATCCTTTGTGCGCGAGCGCTTTAGAGGACATAACCAAAAAGCCAGAGATGTCATTGACATCAGATCTGGATGCTCGGGTGGAGACACTCAGACTCAAACTGCCCACACTTGCAGACTGCCGATCTTGGATCTCAAGGTACGTCGTATCGCCTATCCCCACCTCAGTGGCAAGGGCACAGAGAAGGGGGAGTCGCTCTTGCTGGGCTGAGGTCAAGGCTGGTAATTCGAGTGCAATCTGTTGATAAACTAATCCGTTGGTGCCTGCCGTTCCGACAAAGTGTTGCGTGTGTTCATCAACATTGATGTGAGTCAATGCGGGCGTTACAACGTCTTTTGGAATATCAGCAAGCCCCACCTTGGGCAGTATGCTGACGTCATCCACCTGATTTTGGCGGTCTTCCAGGTCCTGCGCGAGTTTGCGGATGTTGTCGATAGCGGGCTGATCGAGATCTGCACGCATTGCCTGTAAGCGAGCTGCCTCGCGTTCCTTGCGTTGTTGATCGAGTTTGGCGTCAGGTGCGACAACAAGGGTCACTCGGTGCGGATTCTCAAGTACGAGCTCACGTAACCGCGTTTTAATAAAGTCGGGATTCGTGATCTTTTGGCGTAAACGCTCTACGGCGGGACTTAGATCAAGTGCGGCGACAGCGTCGCCGTTATGCGTTGCAGCCCCAAGAGCCCGCAGCATTAAATTGAGTCCGTAAGGCATTCCATCACCTGTGATTTCACGCTGGTGCAATTCGATCTGATGCAATATTGCTTCGAGTCGCTCTGGGCTGACCCCTTCGTCTGCGACGGTTCGAATAACGTCAAGGACTTGAGTCTCGAACGCGTTAGTGTGCGCCTCACTACTGCCCTCGATACCGCAGCAAAGAACCATTTCCCGCATGGAGTCTTCGAGACCACACAGCGGCGACGGTGCTGCCCCAAGATCATTGGTTTCTAGCCACTGCATGAGCGGTGAAGCGCTGTTTTCCATGAGCACGGACGATAAGAGCTGCGCTTCCAATAACGTATCTAGGTCTGAGCTTTCGCCCAACTTCCAGCCCATGATTAAGTGTGTTTTGTCGTGAGTGTCGGTGTCTTCTACGGCGTAGCGATGTGCGGCACGCCTCGGTTCTGAAAAAGGCACCTCGAGACCGACTTCAATGTGCTCACTTGATTTTTCAAAGCGTCCGAGCGCCTCGCGCTCGAAAACGTCATGGTGCTGTGAGACTGGAAGATTACCAAACGTCAGTAAAATGGCATTACTGGGGTGGTAGTGGCCTTTGTAAAAGGCCATCAGCTGATCGTAGCTAAGATCGGGTATCGCCTCGGGATCACCGCCGCTGTTGTGGTGATAAGTGCTTGTGGGAAATAACTCAAAACAAAGTCGATCCCACAAGACAGACGAGACTGACGACATAGCACCTTTCATTTCGTTGAAAACGACACCTTTATAGACCAAAGGTGCGTCGGGATCTTTATTTGCCAGCTCAATACGATGCCCCTCTTGTGCAAAGTCGAGCGGGTCAAGTCGAGAGAAAAACACAGCGTCTAGATAAACCGAAAGCAGGTTGTCAAAGTCCTTTGGATTTTGTGTGGCGAAGGGGTAAGCGGTCCAGTCTGAGCTGGTAAAGGCATTCATAAACGTGTTGAGAGAGCGCCTTAACATCATAAAAAACGGGTCGCGGACTGGATACTTCTCACTGCCACACAGCACTGTGTGTTCCAGAATGTGAGCAACACCCGTTGAGTCCTCCGGGACAGTCTTCAGCGCCACCATAAAAACGTTCTCGTCCGAGTCGGTTGCCATGTGAAGATGACGCGCGCCTGTGGCCAAGTGCAGATACTCTTGCACTTCGATCCCGAGGGATTCAATGGTGACTTTGCGCGCCAGCTCGAAGGCTGGGTGAACTGATGGTGTCGCTACTGCATTCATGTTTTTTCCTATGGTTTCTTGCCGGACCGTTCTACCGGTTTAATCCGGTAGAGATAAGGCCATCGTTTACCGCTTAACCAAATTCCCTCGTTACGGGGATCAAAAGCAATGCCGTTGAGTACGTCGGTACCTTGCTGGCGTTCATCTGCGGGTAATAAGCGCGAGGCGTCAATGATACTGCTGATTTGCCCTGAGGTGGGATCGATTCGCACAATCTGATTGGTGAGCCATACATTTGCCCAGATTTCTCCATTGATCCATTCAAGCTCATTGAGTCGGGACACAGGCGTTTCGTTAAGCGTGACGTTGATTGTTTTGACCTGCTTTCTGTCCTTCCATACCGACAGCTGAGCCGATCCGTTGGAGACATAGAGCTGTTCGCCGTCGCTGGTGACCCCCCATCCCTCGCCGGGCAACGGGATTGTGGAGATGATGGACAGGTTTTGAGGGTCGATGACGAGCATCTTTTGCGATCGCCACGTCAATAGATACAGCTGTCCGTCTAACTCGGCCAAGCCCTCCGCAAACCATTTATGAGGAAGATTTTTACGGCTGCGATTAGTCATTGAGGGCCAGTCTGATCGTGCGATAAACGACTCGCCGTAGAGACCCGAACTGACCCACAAGGCGTCATTCCAAATTAACAGGCCTTGCGTGAAGTTTTCGCGGTTAATGGCGCGTTTCTCTACAACCTCATAGTCAAAGATCTGAATCTCGTCTGCGATCAGGTCTGACGACAGCCCAGGGGCGAGGAGTAAAAGTGTTAGTACTATTTTTAAGCCCGGGTTAAGGCAGGGGGCGTTCATCAGTTCCCCCTGATCAACCGGCGCTTCAAGAATCGCGCCGGGGAGATTGCTTGCAGCAGGTAGCGGGGCAGCGGCGGCGCCCGTCGGAACATTTGAGACACGAGGACTTCCGCGAGAATTGGCGCTGAGGTGAGTCCGCGTGACCCCAGACCGGTCATAAGCCAAAGACCTAAATAGTTCGGCTGCTTCGCATCAATTATTTGCTTTCTGTCGTGCCTCAACCCTGCGAAGGTCGCATTAAATTCGGTCTCGTTAGGAACCGAGCCGACGATAGGGAGGTAATCACTGGTGGCGCAACGAATAGCCGCGGCACCACGAAGCGACTCGGCTGTGACGGATTCAGCAAGCGAGGGGATATTTTGAATGAGTTGACTGACGTTGGTTTGGTGGTCTTCGTCACGTTCATCTGTCTCGACGTCGTTGAGGCCGTAGGTGGCACCCACACAATGTGATCCAAGTCGCGCTGGAGGCGTGTAACCCTCATGGCAGACGGTGCAGTTGAGGTGCGCCAGCGGGCCCTTTGAATCAAGCATGGTTGTCTGTCCGCGAATCGGCTGGAGTGGGAGCCATTGCAGCCTCTTATCTTGATTCGCAGCCCATGCTGTTGTTACGACACTGGTGTCGCCAACCGCCAAAGTTTTTCCTTCGGCGTTACAGGCGATCCACAGAAGAGACTCGTGTTGCTCAAGTGTCATTGGGCCCACACCCTCGATCACCCGGATGTTGTCGTGCTCCAGCAGTTCTCTGCAGACCCCTTGAGGGTTGAGCCACCCTGATTGTGGGAAGTGGATGCCGGGTCGTTCAAGCTTGATCCCAGAGATTCGACTGGCTTCAGACGCACTGATGAGTCGCAGTGGACTGTCAGGGTCGTCAAATGCGCAGCCCAGCTTTTCTTGGGTTGGTGTGTCGCTTAGCTGGATGTATCCGTTGAGTTCACCGTCTACGCCCACCTCGAGCGTATTGTTGGCAAATTTCTGATGGTGATGGTCCACCGAATAGGCGTAGGCACCGAGTGAAAAATCCGAGAGCTTGCTGTGCTTGTGCGAAGGTCGAGTGTAGATGACGCCTTGAGGTTGCACGGAGCCTCCAGAGGCGATCTGATTTTGCTCCAACAGAGTGACGCGACACCCCATCTCAGCCATATTTCGTGCGACGTGACAGCCCGCCATGCCGCCCCCAATTACGAGACAGTGTTTGGGCGCAACCCAGTGTTGGGGTTGGTCCCACTGCGTTAATTCGGGGCTTGAAAAATGGTTGGTTATCGCCGGTGTGTCGCTCAGGAAGTGTGCGTGAATACATTCGCGTTTTTTTCCGAAACCTGCGCGTTTAGTGACCGTGAAGCCGCTGTCTTCAAGCCGCTTTCGGACCTTTCCTGCAGCGGTAAATGTCGCAACCACTGCACCGGGTGTGCTGAGTTGGGCAACGCAAGCTAGGACCTCGCTACTCCACATGGTCTCGTTCCTAACGGGAGTGAATCCGTCGAGAAACCAGATATCAACCCAACGTTGATGGTGGCTTCCAAGATCAATGAGGGCTTCCTTGACATCCTCGAACCAAAAGTCGGCCGTGAACCCCTTGACTACATTTTTCCGTCGATGGCATCCCGGAAGTGGGCTTGGCCAACGCTCAAGGAGAGTGTTTAAATTTTTGCTCAGACGCTTAAAGGGGCTGTTGAGCGTCTTGAGTTGCGTCAGGCTCAGGGGGAACTTTTCGATTCCAATGTAGTGGCAGTGGGCGTTAGCGGGTCCAACGTCCTGCCATGTTTCCATGAGAAGCAACAGGTTCAGTGCGGTTCCGACGCCAAGCTCTGTGATCACGAGTGTTTGTCCTGACGTGAGAGACGCCATCTGTCGCCTCACGTCGGCGCCTTCTAGGAACACATACTCACTCTCCGCTAACCCATCTGTTGGAGAGTAGTAGTCGTCATCGAATTGAGAGGATCGCGGTGTTCCGTCAACAAAATCGATCTTGGGACGAGACATTAACTGCCAATCTTGGTTGCCTCGCTCGATCATACTGATAAGCTCTCACATCGACGCAAAGACGCCGTAATTCGCATACGTGGTGATGCTAGCGGTGATTTTAAGGTATTCGTCATTCGCACTGTTTTTTTGGGGAAATATTATGGCCTTGGGTAATTCTACGATGACAAACGACCAGTTGGGCCAACTGACTGCGCACTTGTTAAACAAGGCCTTCATTGAAACGACGAGAACCGTGTCTAAAAGTATTTATCGACGCCTCGTGGACGGCGAGTTGGTTCACGTGACTCAACTTGAGTTTGAGGGCGACGAGAAGGTTCAATTAGACGTCAAGCTCAATCATGCGGAATACCAGGGGGACCTTAATTACTCCAAGTTTCGCGATAGCATTATGGCGTTGCTCCAAGAGCTCTTGACCGCGCTAAGCCGGGAAGGCGCCCTCAAAATATTCGAGGCCAGAGACGGTGATGGAAACCCCACACACACGCGACTAATGGGCGCTTCTGGGCCAACGCAGCACGAGACCGAGATTAACGTCTTGATGGTGTCGATGACACCGTCAGCCAGTGAGCCGCTCATTGTTATGGAGCTTTTGTACATGGACCCCAATCAGTTTGCCGGCGCCGCTAATCGCGGGGAGTCGTGATCTAAGAGTTCAACAGCAGGGGGCGGTATCACTTTCACGGTTTGCTTCTGTGTGGGTGCAATAACGCGAGACTCGCCCCGACAGACCTCTTTTCCGTCTTGGTTTTTTACCGACAAGGACAGTGTGATCCAGGGCTTTTTAGGGTGTTTGCTGTCCACAGTCAGGGCAATGGTCAGCGTGTCTCCCAGAAAAATGGGGGACCGGAACTCGAGATTTTGTCCCAGGTACACGGTCCCAGGGCCGGGAAATTCCAGTCCAATTACGGCACTGACGAACGCCCCAATAAGCATTCCATGTCCGATACACTCGCCGAACTGTGTTGTCGCCGCATACTCAGGGTCGAGGTGAAGTGGATTGTGATCGCCTGACACTACCGCAAAGAGTTCGACGTCCCGCGCTGTGACTAAACGGCTAACTTCTATACCATCTCCTACCGCAAGCTCGTCAAATGTACTATTAGTTACTTCCATGGGGGCCTCGTGTAGGTCACTGATTGAAGCGTTTTGAGAAAGACACCAGATAACACTTCAGAAAGTTCAATAAAAAAACATCATAACGAATAAAACGGGGTTAACCGAATGCAAGCCGATATCAGTGCCGCTATTGCGGCTCGGTACCAAGATCTTAATATTGAGTGGAATGTCGATGTCACGGCATATCCGTCTATCGTGAGCCTGTTCGAGGAGGCCATGCGCAATTTCGCAGACCTCCCCGTGTGTTCAAGCCTTGGACACGCACTGACCTACCAAGAGCTTGACAGGCTGTCAGCTAATTTTGCCAGCTGGTTGCAGATCGACTCCGGGCTTGCAAAGGGCGATCGTGTGGCGATTCAGATGCCAAACTTAATGCAGTATCTAGTGGCTTGTATGGGTACGTTGCGAGCGGGCATGGTTGTCGTTAATACCAACCCACTGTACACAGAGCGCGAGCTGGAGCATCAGCTTAATGACTCGGGAGCTCGAGTACTGGTTGTTCAGGCTAACGTGGCCGAAGTTGCGTCAAAGGTGGTTTCTAAAACCAAGGTTGAGCAGGTTGTTCTGACAGAGATCGCCGACCTGCACCCCGCCCCTAAGCGTTGGCTTGTCAACGGGGTGGTCAAGTACGTTAAAAAAATGGTGCCGAAGGTTCATTTTCCTAATGTCATAAAGTTCAATCAGGCGTTGCGGCGCGGCGCAAGTCAGGCCTTTACGCCGGTCGACGTATCGCTCGATGACCTCGCGATGCTTCAGTACACGGGGGGTACTACAGGCCTGGCGAAAGGCGCGATGTTGAGCCACGGAAACATCGTTGCAAATGTGATGCAGCTCGATGGTTTTTTCGAGACGTTTGGTATCGAGGCGCAGGGCAGTGTTTTCATGCAGCCGCTCCCGGTTTACCACATTTACGCGTTCACTATTTCGATGTATTCGTTGAAAAAGGGCGCGCATACGCTGTTTATTCCCAACCCGAGAGACTTAGGGTCGGTAGTGGATGCTTTTGAGCAATATAAGCCTACCGTATTCTGTGGTCTAAACACGCTATTTGTGGCGCTATGTAATGATCCGCGGTTTCAGAGCTTAACGTTTGAAAATTTGGCGCTTACGATGTCAGGTGGTATGGCCTTGACACAGGACGCGGCAGAGCGGTGGGCTGAGGTCACGGACTGTAAAGTCTATGAAGGTTACGGATTAACTGAGACCTCGCCAACAGCGACTAGTAATCCCGGGAATGGACGCCAGTTGGGGACTATTGGTATTCCAGTGCCGCAAACAGAAGTAAAAACCGTGAACGAACAGGGCGAGACGCTCGGATTTGGGGATGCAGGCGAGCTTTGCATCAAGGGTCCACAGGTCATGCAAGGCTATTGGCAGCGACCTGAGGCCACCGCCGAAGTGCTTGACGAAAGTGGGTGGTTTTCGACCGGTGACGTCGCTGTGATCCAGCCCGACGGCTACCTCAAAATCGTAGACCGCATTAAGGACATGATCATTGTCTCGGGTTTTAATGTGTACCCCAACGAACTTGAGGACGTGTGTGCGAAACATCCTGGCGTGCTCGAGTGTGCGGCCGTCGGTGTGCCTTCAGAAACGACGGGAGAGGGTATTCGCATGTATGTTGTCAAGTCGGATGCAGCACTGACTGAAGACGACGTCATCGCCTATATGCGGGAGCAGGTGACAGGCTACAAGGTGCCTAAGTCGGTCGTTTTTAGAGACGATTTACCTAAAACTAACGTCGGTAAAATCCTTCGTCGTGAACTGAGGGACGAAGCGGCAAACGACTAGAGTGTTGCGCTGTTGAGTTGAGGAGCGAGTGAGAAAAGAACCAAAGGAACAACAGGTCGAGCGTCTGATCCCTCAACGCATAGACTACCCAGAAGGCCTCCCGGTTGTCGCGCGCAAAGAGGACATTATGCGCGCCATTTCAGCACATCAAGTGGTGATAGTGGCCGGTGAAACAGGCTCTGGTAAGACGACCCAGCTCCCGAAAATGTGCCTCGAGCTGGGGCGTGGAAGATACAAGCGTATTGGTCACACTCAGCCACGGCGGATCGCCGCGCGGGCGGTATCGACTCGTATCGCAGAGGAGCTCAAGACGTCTGTCGGCCAGTTGGTAGGCTCTCAGGTTCGTTTTAACGACGATGTAACTGACCAGAGTGCGGTTAAAGTGATGACCGACGGTATCCTGCTGGCGGAGCTTTCCCGCGACCGGCAGTTACAAGCCTATGACACGCTCATCATTGATGAGGCGCATGAGCGAAGCCTCAATATTGACTTTATATTGGGCTATCTCAAGCGTTTACTGCCCAAACGACCCGACTTGAAAGTCATTATTACGTCGGCGACGATCGATGTTGAACGATTTAGTAAACATTTTAACGATGCGCCGATCATCGAAGTCTCTGGTAGGACGTTCCCGGTCGAGGTGCACTATCTCGACAGCGTTGAAGACCGTGATCGTGGTGTTCAGCTGCAAGTCGTACAACTTGTCGATGAGATCGCCGAGGAGCACTACGGTCCGCGTGGCGATATCTTGGTTTTTTGTCCGGGCGAGCGGCAAATTCGTGATCTGGCGAAGGCGCTGCGGGGTCGCGATCGCATACAGGTACTTCCGCTTTATGCGCGGCTGAGTAACGCTGAGCAAAATCGCGTATTTAATCCGTCGGGGCGGGGCTTGCGCGTCGTCCTTGCCACCAATGTTGCTGAAACGTCGCTCACCGTGCCGGGAATACGTTACGTGATCGATCCGGGTGATGCGCGCATTAGTCGTTACAGTCATCGCTCAGGCTTACAGCGACTCCCTATCGAGTCGATTTCCCAAGCCAGTGCAAATCAACGAAAGGGCCGTTGTGGGCGTGTCGCCGAGGGGGTGTGTTTTCGTCTCTACTCGGAGGAGGACTTCCTTGCTCGACCCGAGTTTACTGACGCAGAGATACTGCGGACCCATCTTGCATCGGTCATTCTTCGCATGTTGGAGCTGGGTCTTGGCGATGTGCGCAAATTTCCCTTCGTGGATCCTCCAGATGCCAAGATGGTTCGCGATGGATTTCGGTTGTTGACCGAACTGGGTGCAGTCGATGCCCATGCAAAACTCACACCCATCGGTAGGGCCATGGCGAAATTGCCAGTCGACCCTAAGCTTGGCCGCATTTTGCTTGACGCTGCAAGTCGCGATTGTCTTAACGAGGGTTTAGTCATTGTCAGTGCGCTGTCGGTACAAGACCCACGTGAGCGACCACAAGAGAAGCGCGCGCAGTCAGATCAGCAACATGCCCGTTTTAACGACAATCGCTCCGATTTTATGGCTTGGCTAAACCTGTGGCGCTACCTCGAGGAGCAGCGTCAGGCGCTCACTCAGAATCAGCTCAGGAAATTGTGTGAGCGCGAGTTTTTATCGTATTTACGGGTTCGAGAGTGGCGTGAAGTTCACTATCAACTTGTCGTCTCATGCCGTCAGATGAACTTTCGCGTTACGCCTATGAAACCTGACGATGAGCAGTACGCAGCTATTCACCGTGCACTACTGACCGGGTTATTAGGCAACGTGGCTCAGCAGGATGAGGGGCGACGATTCAATGCGGCACGCAATCGGAAGGTGCAGGTCTTTCCGGCTTCGAGCCAGTATAAAAAGCCACCGAAGTGGTTGATGGCCGCAGAGCTGGTGGAGACGTCACAGGTGTTTGCCCGCCAGTGTGCGGCCATTGAGCCGGAGTGGTTATTGGAGACTAATCCGTTGCTGCTCAAGCGACACCACTACGAGCCTGCGTGGAGTGCTCGGTCGGGACGAGTGATGGCGAAGGAGCGAGTTTCGCTTTTTGGACTTACGGTCAGTGACGGGCAACGGGTCCACTACGCCAGTATTGATCAGAAGACGTCGCGCGAGCTTATGATCCGTGACGGACTGGTGTCGAATAATTTCCGGCAGGCGCCAGGGTTTCTTAAACACAACCAAAAGCTTGTCAGTGAGGTGATGGCGCTTGAGTCTCGGGTGCGTCGGCGCGATCTATTGGCTGATGATGAATCAATGGTTCGGTTTTATGACGAGAGGCTGCCAGAGGATTGCGCCAGTGCGGTCGCTCTCGATAAGTGGCTTCGACGCGACAGCACGGCGGACAACAGCCTGCGGATGAAGCGGGAGCAAGTGCTTACGCGAGATCCAGGCGGAGAAGTTGAGGCGCAATTCCCCAAAACGTTGGACTGCAAGGGTGTGAGCTTCCAGCTGGTGTATCAATTTGATCCTGGTGGTCAACAAGATGGCGTGAGCGTCATTATCCCACGCGCGCTTTTAAACCGTGCACCGCGTTACCTATTTGAGTGGTTGGTTCCTGGCCTGTTGAGGGAAAAATTGATTGCCCTGATAAAAGCGCTGCCCAAGCCCTTGCGAAAACAGTTGGTGCCTGCACCTGATGTGGCCGATGCCTTGCTAGAGCGCCTCATCACAAACGATGAGCCGTTATCGCAGGCGCTTAGTCGCGAAATTAAGGTGCTGCGCGGTGTTTCTGTGTCGCTTAGAGACTGGGAGCAAGTGACGTTAGAGCCGTTCTATCAGATGAATATTCTAGTCGTTGACGACCGAAAGAAGGTGCTGGCTGAGGGGCGTGATCTCAAGACCCTAGTTGCGCAGTTTAGAACGGAGTCACCGGTAGAGGTTGTTACGACACGCAATAACCTGGAGCGCGTCAACCTGACGCGGTGGGATTTTCAAACATTGCCCATTGAATGGCGAGGAAAGTCTGCAGGTACTGAGGTCCTCGCTTATCCGGCCGTGATTAAAGAGGGGTCAGGGCAACTGGCGGTGCGGCTGCTGGACTATCCCTCAGAGGCGAATCGTCAGCACCGATTGGGCGTTGCGGGACTCCTATTACAGAGTGACTTAAAGACGGCGAAATACCTGAAGAAACAATTATTTGTCGATAATGCGGCAACGCTCTCGTTGGCGGGCGCACGTCTTGAGCGAGAGCCCTTGATCGATGCGCTTATCGAGGGTGGGCTCTGGAGGCTTTTGGAAGGGAGAGATTTGCCGCGCTCACCTGAGCAGTTTGCCGAGGCACAGCGCGTTGTGACCGCTCAATGGGTGCCGCATGTTCTTGAGATGGGTAATCATTTGATGGTCGCTGTGAAAATAGCGGCTCAAGCGAGCGCGACACTGGCTCGTTATAAAGTGAGTGAATACGCAGCCTCACGTGCTGATATGACGGCGCAGCTGCAGGCGCTTTTTGAGACAAAGCGCCTCGTTGAGACGCCAACACAGTACCTCTCTTACTATCCGCGTTACCTCAAGGCCTTGCTCAATCGAGCTGAGCGGTTGTCGGCTCAGGGCATTAAGGACGAAAAGTCGATGGCCATGCTGGCGCTGCAACTGGAGCGTTTAGCAAAAGGAAAGCGAGATTATCCAGGTCTGGAGGTGCTGTCACCTGAAGCAGTTCAGTTTCGTTGGATGCTTGAGGAGTTTAGGGTCTCGCTCTTCGCTCAGCAGTTAGGCACTAAACTGCCAGTATCTGCTAAACGCCTCGATCAGCAGTGGCAATCCGTTGAGCACTGGATGACGAATAATCCACGTTAACTGCGCCGTTTTTTTTGATAAAGTTCGTCGGAGTGCTGTGGGAGGCTTTCATTAGTGCCAAGGTTTTTAAAATCGTTTTGTTACGTATCACTGGTTGTGGGCTCTTTGCTCCCTGCCGCGTCGGTGAATGCGAATGACGACCCCTTTGAATCTCTTAATCGCGATATTTTAAAGTTCAACGACGCCGTGGACAAAGTGTTCCTGCGCCCAATTGCGGTGTCTTATGACACTGTGGTGCCGCGCCCGATTCGGCAGGGCTTTGTGAATGCCTATGAAAATTTGTCTGACGTGAATGCGGCGCTCAATGCGCTGCTCCAAGGGCGGCCCGTCCCTGCGGTCAAAAATACTGGGCGGGTGCTTGTGAACTCGACGCTGGGTATTTTGGGCACGATTGACGTTGCGACTGATATGGGGATCGAGCGTTACGAGACCGACTTTGGCCACACCTTGGCGCGTTGGGGGACTCCCGAAGGACCTTACGTCATGCTGCCGTTTCTGGGTCCTAGAACCTTCCGCTCGGGGTTTGGTGACCTTACAGACAGCTTTATGTCCGCCAACGACTATTTGTTTGACGATGATGCGATTACCTGGGGCACTCGGGGCTTGCGCGTGCTTGAGTATCGCGCTGACCTACTGGAGGCGGAAGAGCTGATAACCGGCGATCGTTATGTCTTTATTCGGGACGCTTACTTGCAAAATCGTGAAGCCCAGGTGAACGATGGTGTCGTAGTCGACACCTTCTCTGACTTTGAAGATGATGAGTGGGACGAGGACTTTTAAGCGCTGCGGCGCTCGATTATTTGTTCCGTGTGAGCAACTGCTGATCGGAAAAGTTCAGTATCAGCGCCTTCTTGATGCATTCCTTCGCTCAAAAGGCGTCTAAACACTTTGCCCCCGGGTTGACGTTGATAAAGCCCGAGAACATGCCGAAGCACGTGGTTCATCCGTCCACCCTTGGACAACGTTTCTTGAAGGTAGGGTAGCAAGGCGTCTGCAAGCTCAGAGCGACTCATTGACGATGCTTGGTCGCCAAAAAGTTGGTGGTCGACTTGGCTTAATAACCAAGGATTTTGATAAGCCTCACGCCCTAACATGACACCGTCGACGTGATTCAGGTGCTCAGCACACGACTCGAGCGATGTAATACCCCCGTTAATGACGATGGTAAGGTCGGGAAAGTCGCGTTTAAGTTGATAAACCCAATCGTACTTTAGGGGGGGAATCTCTCGATTCTCTTTCGGCGACAAGCCCTGCAACCAAGCGTTTCGCGAATGGGCGATAAACACTTGGCTGCCGCCTTGAGCGACGGTACCGACAAAGTCTCTGAGTCTGTCGTAGCTGTTATCGTCATCGACTCCCAGGCGGTGCTTGACGGTTACTGGAACCGATACCGCGTCATTCATCGCGGCGATACACTCCCGTACTCGCTGAGGTTGACGCATTAAGCAGGCGCCGAATGTGCCGTTTTGAACCCGATCAGACGGACACCCACAGTTAAGGTTGATCTCGTCATAGCCGGCGTCTTCGCCCATTTTTGCCGCAACAGCGAGGTCCTCGGGTGAGGAGCCGCCTAACTGGAGTGCGACGGGGTGCTCTTCGTCATTAAATCGAAGGTGTCGTTCGTGGTCGCCGTGTATCAGTGCGCCGGTGGTTACCATTTCTGTATAGACACGGGTATGTCGCGTCATGAGTCGCCAAAAATAGCGGCAATGCCGATCCGACCAATCCATACAGGGTGCGGTATTGAAGCGCCAAGGGCTGTAAATACTCTCGTTTACTGTATTGCTCATCGGTGTATTGTCGCATAGGTTATGGCGTGCTCAGAACTAAAGTGACCGTTTCTATGGGGAGTCCGTTTCTTGGGGGGAGTCCCTTTCTGAGAGTGAGGATCATAAGGGTCATAAGTAAGTCACGAGAAAGTTGCGAATGTCTAATGAAGGGCGGTGATACTCCTGCCGACGATAATACGAGGTCAAAAGATGATGATTAATCGCAGGCAGCTGCTTCAGGGTATGGGTGCCGGTGCGGGCGCTATGAGCGTCAACGGCGTGCTGGCTGCAAGTGGGGGCAACGGTGGCTTTACTCACGGCGTTGCCTCTGGCGATCCTTTGTCGGATCGGGTGATTTTGTGGTCACGGTACGTTCCTGAGGGTAATGTGGCGCGCGCCGAAAATATTATCTGGCAAGTGGCTTATGATCGGGCGTTTGGCGATATTGCCGCCACTGGCATGACGTCAACGCATCGTGATCGAGACTTCACTGTGAAGGTAGATGTCACGGGCTTGAAGTCAGGGCGTCGTTACTTTTATCGATTTGTCATTGATGGACATCGATCTCAGACGGGCAGCACAAAGACGCTCCCTGCAGGAGAAGTTAATCGCTTTCGACTCGGTGTTGCGTCGTGCTCAAATTACCCGCAGGGATACTTCCATGCCTATGACGACATGGCGAAAAGTGACCTTGATTTGGTATTACACCTGGGTGACTACATTTATGAATACGCGCGCGGACGCTACGTGAACGCAATAGCAGAGGACACGCTTGGACGGGCCGTGGAACCCCAAAACGAGATAGTTTCTCTTGATGACTACCGAGCGCGTTACGCGGTGTATCGCTCAGATAAGGACCTTCAGGCTGCTCACGCGGCGCATCCTTGGATTTGCGTGTGGGACGACCATGAATTAATGAACAACACCTGGCGAGGGGGTGCAGAAAACCACAATGAGGGAGAGGGCGACTTTGACGAGCGTATTGCCGCGGCGCGGACGGCTTACCACGAGTGGATGCCCATACGAACAGCCGCTCAAACCGATCAAGCACCGATTTATCGCAGGTTTCAGATCGGCCAACTCGCCGATCTAATTATGCTTGATACCCGCTTACAGGGGCGCGACGAGCAACTTGATTACCAGCGTGACATCGCTCAGGCGGGTAGTCCTGAGGCCTTCGTTAACGATTTACTGATGAATCCGCATCGCACTATTTTGGGAGCTGATCAAGAGAATTGGCTCGCGTCTCAGCTCGCGGACAGTAAGGATCGAGGCGCGATTTGGCAGGTCATTGGCCAACAGGTGCTCATGGGAAAACTGATTACTCCACTGATCCCCAAAGAGACGCTGGATGCGCTGGATCTGGCTGATCGGTACAGACCTCGTTTGGAACGGCTTGAGCAAATTGCGCGAGCGAAATTACCATTAAACCTTGACGCGTGGGACGGGTATCCCGCTTGTCGCGAGCGGATTCACGGACTCTTCAAGCAATTTGCACCGAACCCTGTTGTGTTGGCGGGCGATACGCACAATGCGTGGGCTTTCAATATGCAGAATCAGCAAGGGGACGAGGTGGGTGTAGAGATTGGCACACCTGGAGTGACGAGTCCGGGAATGGAAGCCTACCTTCCTGCGCCATCGCAGATGATGCGAGAGGCATTTAAAGCCAGCAGTACTGAGCTGTTTGACCTTGATACGACACGCCGAGGCTGGACTGAGGTTGAAATGACACCGACAGAGGTGACCTCGAAATGGCGGTTTGTATCAACTATTTTGGAGAGTCAGTACCAGATTAACGAAAGCGAAACCCTCTTGTGCAAAGTCGGTGACAAGCGATTTAGTGTGCGCGATTGAGCGCCCTATTGGGGCGCTGTTAAGCTGCAGATTGTCCCGGTATTGCGGACAGTAACTGCCGTGTGTAATCGCTTTCTGGCGTGTTGAATACGCGAGCCGTGTCACCCACTTCTTCAAGCTTGCCTCGGTAGAGCACTGCAACTCGATCGGCAATTTGGCGAATGACGGCGAGGTCATGAGACACAAAGAGCATCGTTAAGCCGTACTCGTCTTTGAGGTCCTTAAGCAGGTCTAAAATTTGTGCCTGAATAGTCACATCGAGGGCTGATACTGGTTCGTCTGCGACGATGAATTCTGGCTTTGTTGCCAGCGCTCGACCAATGGCAATCCGCTGACGTTGCCCACCGGAGAATTCGTGAGGGTATTTTTTAGCAAAGCTCCTTGCCAACCCGACGTTGTCCATCAGCGCGGTGATGGCATTGTCCAGATGTGAACGCGTGACAATTTTGTGGAGCAGTAGTGGCTCAGCAAGTGTGTCGTAAACGGTCATACGCGGGTTGAGCGATGCGTAGGGATCTTGGAAGATCATTTGCATTCGCCGGCGCAGCACTTTTAGGTTGTTACGGTCCAGTCCACCCACATCAATACCGTCAAAACTGATTCGGCCGTCGGTAATGGGGGTTAGGCGCAGTAGCGATCGGCCAAACGTCGACTTTCCGCTACCGGATTCGCCGACCAGTCCGAGGACCTCACCTTGACGGATGGTGAGTGAGACATCGTCAACCGCTTTGACGGGCTCTTCGGCGTTGTTGCTGGTGAAATAGGTCTTGAGATTAGTCGCGGTAATTAAGTTGGGCCGGTCTGCGTCTGATTTAGGCGTCTCGCCACTCGGAATGGCCGCTAACAGCTTTTGCGTGTACGGGTGCTGCGCTTGCGAGAAGATCGCCGAAGGCGTGCCTTGCTCGACAACATGGCCTTTTTCCATCACCACAATATGATCGGCAATATCGGACACTACAGCCAGATCGTGACTGATGAAAAGAACCCCAATGTCTCGTTTGTCTTGAAGCGCTTTTATCAGTCGCAAGATTTGAGCTTGAATGGTGACGTCTAGTGCAGTTGTCGGCTCATCGGCAATTAATAACTTGGGTTCAGCAATGAGGGCCATAGCTATCATGACCCGCTGCCGCATACCGCCGGAGAATTCGAAAGGGTACGCCTGCATCGCGACTTCGGGATTCTGAATACCCACTTCGTCTAACAGCTCAACGGCACGCTTTGTTGCGGCCTCCTTGTTGGCGACGCCGTGCACAATCAGCGGCTCGATGAGTTGTTCACCAATTCTCATGTAGGGGTTTAGACAGGTCATTGGGTCTTGGAAGATCATGGCAATATCGGAACCACGAATGCCTCGGAGCTCACGCTCAGAGAGACTGAGAAGGTCACGACCGCCAAACTCAGCAGTTCCAGAGTCCACTCTCCCGGGGGGTTGAGGAATTAGCCCCAGAAGGGCGTAGCACGATACCGATTTCCCCGAGCCACTTTCCCCAATTATCGCGGTAATGGACTTTGACTCAACGTTGAAACTGACGTTCTTCACGGCCTCTGTGGTGCCGTTACGGGTCACGAAGCTAACGCTCAAGTCGTTTACAGTTAAAAGACTCATCGACTAATCCTTAGAGCCGCGAACATCAAGCGCGTCACGTAGGCCATCGCCTAAAAAGTTGAGTGAAAAAAGTGTAATGGTGAGTGCTGCACCTGGGAAGATCAGTAGCCAGGGGTACTCTTCCATGGTCTCGGCACCATAGCTAATTAACAGACCCCAGCTTGTTTGAGGGGGTTGAATACCCAGCCCTAAAAAGCTCAGGAATGCTTCGAGTAACATCACACTCGGAATGGTGAGTGTGGTGTAAACGATAATCGGTCCAATGGCGTTAGGGATGATGTGCCTAAAAATAATCGCCGCAGGCGCCAAACCGAGCGATACCGCGGCTTCGACAAACTCCTGTTGTCTCAGCGACTGGACTTGTGTTCGCATAATACGAGCCATGGTGAGCCATTCCACAGCCCCAATAGCGAGAAATAACAGTAGGATGTTGCGACCAAAGACGACCATTAACAAAATAATGAAAATCATGAATGGCAGCGCATAGAGAATGTCTACGAAGCGCATCATCATCGAGTCAACCCGGCCGCCGACATAGCCTGCGACCGCCCCCCACGTCACGCCGATCACCAGTGCCACAGCGGTGGCTATGAAGCCAACAGCGAGAGAAATTCGTCCGCCGTAAAGAATTTGAGTCAGTAGGTCACGTCCAAAAATATCTGTGCCGAGCCAATGCGCAGCAGACGGCGGGGTGGCACCCAGATCAAGGTTTTGGGCTTCATAGCTGTAAGGCGCGATCCAAGGGGTCAGGAGGACCAGTAACACCATAACGACCAGAACAACGCCGCCAGTGACGGCTGCGCGATTTTTCTTCAGCCTTAGCCAGGCGTCGTTCCAGAGCGAGGCGCCTTCTTCAGCCTCAACGATTGCCCCGATGTCTTGAGTGCTCATTACGCGCCTCCCTTAAACTGCGCACGCAGTCGCGGGTTTAACCAAGCGGCTATGACGTCACTGATCAGGTTGAAGAACACAATGAGCGTCGACAAGAACACCGTGGTGCCCAAAATCATGGTGTAGTCACGGTTAAACGCGGCTTGAACGTAAAATCGCCCCAATCCTGGTATTTGAAAAATAGTTTCAACCACAAAGGAGCCGGCAAGAAGCCCGGCGAAGGCCGGACCTAAAAAGGCGATAACGGGAATTAATCCTCCACGGAGCGCGTGTTGCGTGACCACCTGCCATTCAGGTAGCCCCTTTGCGCGAGCCGTTCGAATGTAATCCTGTGAAAGAATCTCGAGCATGCCCGCACGACTGAGACGCGCAATATAAGCTGCATAAGCCGAGCCGAGGGTGATCGATGGAAGAATCTTATCCCCGGGAAGATCACCCCATCCGGCGATGGGCAGCCAGTCAAGATAGATACCAAAGACTAAAACCAGTAACGGCCCTAATAGAAAAGAGGGCATGCAAATGCCGATCATCGCCATACCCATCGGGATAAAATCTTGTCGTGTATTGGGTTTCAGCGCCGCGAAGACACCTGCTAATACCCCGACGAAAAGCGCGAAGGTGAGTGCGTATAGACCGAGTTCGGCGGTTACCGGTAGCCCGCTACTCAGAATTTCGTTGACGCTGCGGCCCGGATATTTAAACGAGGGACCTAGGTCGCCGCTACTGAGGTCTCCCAGGTAGGCGACGTATTGCTCATGCAGTGGAAGGTCAAGCTTGTACTGAGCTTCAAGTGCTCGTTTGACCTCGGGGAGCACGGCTTTTTCGCTGTCGAAAGGACCACCTGGTGCTGATCGAACAAGAAAAAACGTGGCGGTAATGACAACAAAAATGACGGGTATCGCCTGCAGGAGACGCCATAAAATAAAACGGACCACGTTATTTAGACTCCGTGTCGAGACGCCGCCCTGGATGCAAGGTGACGTACTTGAGATTCAAAGAATCCATAAGGTTTGGATAAATCCCCTCAACGCTTGGGTGAATGAGGTGCTTGCTGGTGTAGGTGTAGATAGGAATGATCGGCATGTCATTCATCATCATCGTTTCGGCCTCAGTAAACAGACTGTAACGCGCCTCGCGTGTCTTGGCCTTGGGTGCGCGTTCCAAAATAATTTCGTCGTAAATATCGTTGGCGTAACCGGTATTGTTATTTCCGCCGTCGGTAATAAAGAGGTCTAGGAAATTGTTTGGGTCGACGTAGTCACCGATCCAGCCGCGCCGGGCGACTTGAAATTCGCGTTGTGAAACGGAGTTGAGGTAGACCTTCCACTCTTGATTGGCAATCGTGATGTCGATGTTGAGTTCTTTTTTCCACATTTGCTGAACAGCCACAGCAATCTTCCGATGAGCTTCTTGCGTGTTGTAAATAATCTCAAGTCCAGGCCATCCTTCCCCGTTGGGGTAGCCGGCCTCAGCCAACAGGTCGCGGGCTTTGCTCGGGTCATAGCTGAACAACTTAGGGGGGTTATAGCCCAGGGTGTCCGGCGGCGTGATGCTGTAGGCCGCAATGGCGGTGTCTTGAAGTACTGTTCGTGTCAATTTGTCTCTGTCGAGGGCATAGGAGAGTGCTTGGCGAACCAGCACGTTATCGACCGGCGGTCGATCGGTATTAACAAGGTAGTAATAGGTGCCTAAGTAAGGAGACTGAACGTAGGGCGAATTCTCACGCGTGCGGTAATCGGGGATCTTGTCCAGGGGGACCACCGCGGTGTAGTGCAGTTGCTCTGCGCGAAACATGCGCTCTTCGCTGACCACGTTTTCTGTCGGATAAAAATAGACGCCGTTGAGTGCGACGTTATCACGGTCCCAATAGTGCTCGCTTTTTTTAATAATTATTCGACGATTTAAAGACCACTCTTCGAGTGTAAACGGACCGTTGCTGACAATGCTTCCTACCCGCGTCCACGGCGTAAAGCGATCGGTCATTTTCCCATGTTTGAGCAACGTCTCGGGATGCACGGCGAAGCTGCTGTAGTGATCCATGAGCTGAAGAAAGTAGGGCGTTGGTGCGTTGAGTGTGACCTGCAGTGTCTGGTCGTCTAAGGCTTTAACACCCACTTCATTGAAGTCGGTGATTTCTCGTTTTGAGTACGCCTCTGAATTTATAATCGGGTAGAGCATGTAGGCATAGAGTGAGCCCGTATCGGGGTGTAACGCTCGGTTCCAGGACCAGACGTAGTCTGACGCCGTCATAGCTTCGCCGTTACTCCACTTCGCCTTAGGGTTGATGTAAAAGGTGTAAACCGTCCCGTCCTCGGAGATTTCCCAGCGTTCAGCAACGCCCGGCTCGGGTTCTAGCGTCTTGGGGTTTTTGACCGCAAGGCCTTCGAAAAGAGCACGCACAATGTGATTTTCAGGGACGCCGGTAACCACTTGAGGATCGAGGCCTTGAGGCTCTGCTCCGTTTCCGTAGTGAAGGTAGCCTTCTCGATTTCCTGACTCAACATTGCTTTCGCCACTACCGCAGGCAGTGAGGAGCACCACAAGGGCACTCGCAGGTACTAATGATTGAAACAAACGCATCGTTCTTCTTGCTCTTGGATTTGATGCATCCTACCGAAATTTAGAGACTGGGGGTATGCAAAGTGCCGAATTAGGACGGTTAAAAGTTGAACTCATGGGTCCTGAGCTCTGACGTCTTCTGATACCATCGCGCTGTTGCTGACATCACCTATTTTAAAGAGAACTCAATGACCGTAAGAACACGCGTAGCACCCTCTCCCACGGGCGATCCACACGTTGGCACGGCCTACATGGCGCTCTTTAATCGTTGTTTTGCCAAAGCCCATGGCGGTCAGTTTATTCTGCGTATTGAAGACACCGATCAGACACGCAGCACTCAAGCGGCAGAGCAAATGATTTTAGAGTCGTTAAAGTGGCTGGGCTTAGATTGGGATGAAGGTCCTGATGTTGGTGGAGCGCACGGGCCTTATCGGCAGAGTGAGCGTCGCGATATGTACGCGAAGTACGCGATGCAACTGGTCGATCAGGGCGATGCGTTTGCCTGTTACCGGACACCAAGTGAGCTCGATGAGCTCAGAGAGGCGAGGCGCAGTGACGGTCGATCGACCGCACTCAAGCCTTCTGATTTAGCGTTGCCAGAAGCGGAGCTTTCAGCGCGAAAAGCCGCAGGTGCACCGTTTGTCATTCGAATGCGGGTTCCAGAAGCGTCGGGCGTGTGTGTGGTTAAAGATCGGTTGCGCGGAGATATCGAGCTCGACTGGAGTATGGTTGACGCTCAAATATTGTTGAAGTCAGACGGCATGCCAACCTACCACCTTGCCAATGTAGTAGACGATCACCTGATGGAAATTACTCACGTGATTCGAGGCGAGGAGTGGCTAAATTCTGCGCCAAAGCATCAGCTGTTATATCAATACTTCGGCTGGGATATGCCCGAGCTCTGTCATATGCCACTGCTTCGCAATCCTGATAAATCAAAGCTGAGTAAGCGCAAGAATCCGACGAGTATTCTTTATTACGAGCGGATGGGTTTTCTGCCTGAGGCGCTTTTGAATTACCTGGGTCGTATGGGTTGGTCTATGCCAGACGAGCAAGAAAAGTTTTCGCTCGACCAGATGCTGGCGGCGTTCGATATTGATCGCGTGTCACTCGGTGGACCGATTTTCGACGTCGAGAAGCTCAAGTGGCTCAACGGATTATGGCTGCGCGAGGACTTTGATGTTGATCAGCTTAAGGCGAGGCTCAAGGCGTGGCTTTGGAATGATGACACCTTGGAGCAACTGCTACCGCATGCCCAAGGTCGGATGGAGGTCCTGTCGGACTTTGTACCCATGTCGGCTTATTTACTGTCTGGTGAGGTGCCACTAACACCCCAGTTATTTGAGGGGGCCGCTGAGTCCGCCGATGAACTTACGAGGCGTTTACAGTTCGTTCTGTGGCGACTGGAGGTTCAGCAAGATTGGGACCGCGCCGCGTTGTTCGCGAGCCTTAAAAGACTCTCTGACGACCTGAATGTAAAACCCAAGACACTCTTTGCTCCCTTGTTCGTTGCAATATCGGGTAAGACGAGTGCGTACTCCATCCCGGATTCAATGTCGATTCTGGGGCCGGATCTAACACGTGCGCGCCTTCGAACCGCTATTGCGGTGGTCGGTGGTGTCTCAAAGAAAGCGTTGAAACGGCTCGAAAAAGAGTACGCTGCCCTCGCCGGATGATTATCGAGGACGGTTGAGCAGGGCAATTAGGGCGAGAAGCGAAACGGCCACCTCAAAGCTCAAGACACTCCAGGTGTAGCTTGTAAAACTGGACGTCATTTCGATGCCGACCTGGCTGCCCGCGACTTCGACTTTGGAGTCGAGTTCACGAAATACTGTGATCGCGCGTGCCGCCGCAATGTAGCTGATAATCACGAAAAGAAGCCAAAGCCCCGCTTTCAGGTATTCCTTAATCAGTGCTGAGGCGATAAGAATTGAGCCAATGGCAATCTGAAGGCCACCGTACATCGCTGCAATCTCAGCATAGGCGTCCTGAGTCGCGATGAAGAGGCCCGACCATTGTGCGGGTATTTCCGGGTCGTAGACGCTAACAACGCCCAAGCCGAAAAAAATTGCACCCGTTACCCCTAAAAGAAGTTGACCCAACACGTTGTATCTCCATTATTTGTCGCTGAACAATAACAAAGTTGGCGGGGCCCTGATACCAAAAACGGTGCGCCGTAGCACTGCACGCACCGCATTTAATGCTCACTGAGCCTAAGACAAAGCTAGTTTGAGTAGCGAGCGTCTAAGGCTTCTTGAATCAGCGGTAATGCCACTTGACGTAAGAACGCAGGTGGCGCGCCAGAGTCTCTGCTGGTGTAGTCATCAATGGCGATAAACCCGGCGATTCCTCGTCGTACATCCATGAAGCTGATGGCTCCAAACGCGCCCGCATCCGTGTATACGCCAGGCTGGTCGCCCGCTATCCACCAGCCCATGCCATAGGGGGTAGGGTTAAAGGTGAGGCTGCCTCGGTCTTGACGCATTGACAGTAGAGAGGCGTCGCTTAGCACTTGTGTCTCGCCACAAAACCCCCCGTTGAGGTGGACTTGTAGGAGCTTCGCGTAATCGGACAAATTTGTTATTCCGCCTCCCTCGACGTTTGGATTTTGCTGGCCGGGCATGCTGTCTGCCGATGCACCGTCGAATGAAGTGTACGTATTGCCACTGGCTGACAGCTCGTCCCACGGGTTTCCGAAGGTGAAAACGTCCAGTTCACAGGGCGTGCCAATGTATTCGTCGAAAAGTTGGTTCCAACTGGAGTTATTTGCAATGGCTGCGGTCATTCCCGCGATCTGCCACTGGCTGCCACCGTAGTCGAAAACGCTCCCTGGTGGGTTTGTCGTTGGAAGTTCGTTTTGAACCAGTATTTGCCCGCAAATCTCAAAATTCATGAAGGGTTGGCCAACGAACTGACAAAGGTGATTAAAGTCTGCCAGCGTCGGGCCCACGGGCGATCCATAGCCATTGTTCAGCAAACGGAGTCCGGGAATTCCTGACGTATTACTGACCATTTGCTCAACTGTTCTGTCAGCGTAAACGCCGTCAAAGGGGAGGTACGTGCTGGCCGGCTCGCCGATCGAAAAATCAACGTCCGGATCTTCATCGAGTGCCATGATGGCCATGACGACCGGTACTTTACTGGTTGATGCCAGCATTGTGATGAGATCCGTCGTGTGATCGCCAAAAACTTTTTGATGGGCAACGCCATCTTTATCGACCAAGACATAGCTGATGCCATCAAAAACAGTACTGTCATCAATGAAGGTTTGAAACGCGGCGTCAACTGATGAGTAGTCGGCTTGCGGAAATGCCTCTAGTACTGGGGCGCTGACTGTTGGTGGCGTGTAGTCGCTGTTACCACCTCCACCGCCACATGCGACCAGCAAGGCTGGCAACACTGCCGCAGCTGCGGACAGCTTAAGGATCGAGGTTCGAGGATGGAACGTGCGAGTGCGGACGTTAATACGGTCTTGCATAGCATCACCTTTTTTTCTGTTTATTGTCATGTTGTTTAAATCGCACGCAGTTCTTAAAAATACGAGCACGTCACCAATGTAGCGTTGACGTCGATGGTTATCAATCCTTGGTAAAACCGCTGGCGCCGGCCGCCTGACAAACCGAGGTGGCGGTGTTGGGCTTCGCGCGGGTGATAGACGACAGGCGAGTAGAGCGAGGGATAGGAGGTGTTTTGATTGATAAGCGCGACTGTTCGTCTCCGCCATGGTCCGTGTAATGGGCTCTTGCGCATTATGCGAGAGAAAAGTGGGCCAGAAGATTAGCCGTCCTAAATAAATGTGGATATACTTGCGCCCGTCATTCAAGTACCACGTGATTTGGGGCCATAGCTCAGCTGGGAGAGCGCAACACTGGCAGTGTTGAGGTCGGCGGTTCGATCCCGCCTGGCTCCACCAATTCGACATATCTCTGCGAACCACCTGTTGGGGGTTCGCAGGGGACCAATCTGAAACAGCTTCTTAATCACCCGACTGCGTCCGAGACCATCTCGCAATATCAGAAACGGTTAAAGACCTATTTGATCAGCCCCTTAAGCCGATCGCCGAGCTTGCTCTTAATCTTGTCTTCTGCCCTCGACTTTGCCTCGTCCTTGAGCGCATCCTCGGCTAGGTCTTTGAGCTGATTTTCCAGCATTGTGTTATCCACTCGGACCTTTGGCGCCACTACTGTTCCTTGCACCTTAACGGGCACCTCGAACTCGGCTATCGGCACCGTTCGGCGCTTAATGATCAACTCCGAATTTCTCAGTGTAGCGAGCAAATCTAGTGCTAATTCACCCTCACTCGCGTAACGGAACTCACCGTCGAGACTGAGATCAATCTGCCCACCGTTAACCCGGCTGGCGATAGCTGGTTTCAACGACGACAAGGTGCTCTTTACATCCAAGCCATTGAAAGTGACCTCAATGCGGTTCGCGCCAGCACCACGGAGCTCATCAAGCTGTAGGAGTATCCCAATTGACTCGTCGCCTGAGGTCACCTTGAGTCGAGGAGAGACGGCGAGCTGCTTGGGGTTTGAGGCTAAATTTTCTGCTAAAACAGTCAGGTCCTTTTCGGCAAGAGCGGCAATACGAATTGACTCCACCGACACCTTCTCTGCCAGAGCAGACCAATAGCCGTTTTCAATAGGGGTAAATGAGATTGTTGTATAACCACTTTGCGCAATTTGTTCCTCTAACCACTCTTGATAGCTAGGCGAACCAGGAGCAGGCTTGGACTCAGAGCCCTCGGGAATGATTCCTTCCCAACGTTTTAACCACTCCTGAACTTGCCTTAAACGGTCAAGCCAGCGCTCTGCATCTTCCACGTAACTACCCACTTCGTCTGAGGTGGGCGCGTTAATGGCAACGGGTCCTATTAAAGGGCTGGTCAATTGCCCGGGGCTTGTTCTTGGCAAGCCGTAACGGGCCTCTTGAGCCCGAACTTCCTTGATTAAAATACGCTTAGAGAGCAACGCCGCACTCGACACTGAAATCTGTAACTCTGCTGCTGAGAATAAATTCAAAGAAAGATCAAACGAGTCCGCCACCGCCAAACCGGTCACATCCAGGGTTCCCGTCCACACATTTAAGCTCAGGCGGTCAATATCTACCGTGGCGCCGTTGGCGCGTTCGAGCACGGGCACCAACGCGCTCTTAAGATCTGATTTTGCCCACTGCCAGAAAACCAGTGTGAGGAGCGTAATGAGCAAGGCAGCGATGAGCCCTTCTTTCAATCGGAAGACAGGCACGGCTTTATTGAGCGCTGACCCAAGGCCGTCTTCAGACGACTTGCCGAGCAGCAAGGAGAGAGAAGTCCGACCGAGAAATGATTGCGCGAAAGCGTCAAAGGTTGCGGTGGTCTGTAAATTAGCACCGGCGGCACGCATTTTTTGAACGCCGCGATTTACGATTAAGGCTGCGACCAAGGCAAGAGGCGTACCGGCAACCAGAGCGCCCACCGTCGCATAGCGCTCAAGACCAAACCAGGCCAATACGGGTAGCTGACTCAGGTTAAGGAACGCGAGGCCTAGGGGTCCATGAAGAGCGGCCTGCCCAAGATCAAATAGCCATGAAAGGCTCACAAGCAGAATGGTCTTCGAAACGATTAACGACAAAGCAAACAGGCCGGTGTTAATACGAATGAGGGCGGAGCACAGTAATAGGACCGCGACCAAACCAATACTAGCGCCGTAATCCGGAATCATGCCTAACAAAAAACCCAGCACGACACTGCTCCAAACGTGAGCCGGCAATAAGCCCCCCTTCATAAACTTTCTGGCTGAACCGATAAGCATGTCATTCCCTCTCTATAGCCACTCCAAGATACCCCCAAAGCGCCTGCATTCAAGCGTTCAATTATTAACACGGGGGACTCAATAGCGAAGAGACAAAGGTCCGCCGCTTCCGCCAGTTTCGGGCGGTTATGTGAAAGGTCGTTCTCCAGGGAGCATGCCACGGCGACGCAGACACATGCAGAAAGGAGTGCTCGGGCGGTCGCGGGTGTCTTTAAAACAATGCACCCCGCGTTGTGCTCAACGATTAACAATAATTATCGCACCGTGAATCGTATTCGGCCCGTCTACGACTATAAGCGTGTTGATGCGTTTCAAGGATGCTCGTGTCGGCGAGCATTTTCTGTACCGTATGTATCATGATTATATGTTTTGGTGGCGTGACATCCGCCACGAGGACAATTCAATACTGTTTTTATGGGATCACTTTAAAAGCACTAGTGACCCTTCACTGATTGCTCTTGGAACGGGTAGAGGCTGTCTATCGGCGCATATTGGTAGTCCAGCGCGTTAAGCCGAGTTGTTCCAAACCAATCTCCGGGCGCATCCACGACCATGATTGTTTTAGCGTAGCCGGTTTCATCGAATCCTCGACGAAAGTGGACACGTGATTTCACGACAAAAACGTCGTAGTCATCTGGATTTAGATTGGCAATGAACAGCGGTTCTGTCGTCCGAATCTGAACGTAGGTCGGCACGAGAAACAGCACGTTTTGATTTCCGAATTCGATGACTGCAATGTGATCGAAGCCCCAGCCCTCACCAAAGTATTTTACAGTGCCTGTAATGCGCACCGGCTTACCGGCTTGTTCGCCAGTAAAGCCACCAACTTCTCGATCAAACGTGTCTCCGGGTTTAGCGCCACGCTCTTTGAGTGCATCCAGCGCCGACTCATCACGGAGTGCGGCATACATCATTTTGCTGACGTCGTTTTTGAGGAGTGCTTGTAAAATCCAGGTGGCGTCGCCCGGCCT
>Ga0208965_1000048_pt1 | contig 59542 bp, 64 predicted proteins | sample AOAMet1_07_M0_10_2_FD_188230 | JGI IMG/M metagenome (GOLD analysis project Ga0208965, IMG submission 188230) | Ammonia-oxidizing marine microbial communities from Monterey Bay, California, USA - CAN11_07_M0_10 (SPAdes) | ecosystem: Environmental > Aquatic > Marine > Intertidal zone | place...
GAAAGTGTCCCGCCATTCCTTGGATGCCTCGATGCCATGGCCAGTAAGCGGCCGTTCCATGATCTTTTCGGATGTGAGGTTCCACGCCCATACGCGGGACTGCACCGAACACGGCATCGGGATGTCGGTCCGGGTCAGCGCGGCCGCGCCAACGCCGAGGATCAGCGGTGAGAGAAGAATGATGGCCGACATTGCGGTCATCAAAATCCGGAACCCGTGATGGACGAAAATCATGACCACGCCAATCGCCACAGCCATGCAGATCACGCCAAGAAGGGCGACATCGGTGCCGATCATGAGGAAGGCCACAAAGGCGACAGTGAGAAGCGCGACGCATGCGGCGACAGTGGCGCGCCCCGCGAAGGCGGCAGCCAGACCAATCAGAATCGGCAGGCCAAGTACAAAGGCGTTTGCGCTTCGCAGGATGTTCTGCGGGGCTTCTTTCACCCGGTCACTCATCGGCGCATAGAGGTCGAGCGTAAGTTCCGGAAACAGCCCCATGGAGAGTGTCAAAAGGCCGTGCAGGCCAAGCATGCATCCGACCACCAGCAGGGACTGGCGCCCGGCGCTCTGCGGAATGCGAAGCGCTGCCGCAATCGTCAGCGTGCCGGCAAGTACTGTCAGCAGGATGCGCAGACCTGCCGCATCCACATTCATGGTGCCTTCTGACAGCGCGCCATCAATAATGGAGCCTGTTTCAGCGGACCAGAGGCTGCTCGCGGCCGACCAGGCGGCCAGCGCGAACAGCGACAGGACGATGAGGTTGAAGCGGCGAAGAGGCGCGAAGAAAGCCGCTGCGATTGCGGTCAGGCCAATCAGGGCAGAATAGCCCTGCGCCCCGAAAACGGCGACTGGCAGCCAGAGCACGAATGCTATGGCCAGTACTGCGGCAAAGCCTGCCCCGCGCCCCTGTGTCATCCTATTCGTCTCCAGCTTTTCTGAGGTCGGGCGGTGTCGCTTCCGCAGCAATTTTCGCCGCTGCCTCGTCGAGACCAAGTATTTCCTGGCCCTGTGAGCCAAAGCGCCGCAACGCCACCTTGCGATCATCAGCCTCGCGCTGACCCACGACGGCGATCACGGGAACTTTCCGGAGGGAATGTTCACGGACCTTGTAGTTGATCTTCTCGTTGCGCGTATCGACCTCTACGCGGAGGCCGGCCGCGCGCAGGGTACGGGCTGCTTCCTCGGCATACTCATCCGCGTCCGACGTAATCGTCGCGACGATGACTTGCGCGGGCGCCAGCCAGAGCGGGAAGGCCCCGGCAAACTCCTCGATGAGGATGCCGATGAAACGCTCCATAGAGCCCAGAATGGCGCGGTGAAGCATGACAGGACGCTGCTTGCTGCCGTCAGGCGCCGTGTACTCAGCACCAAGGCGTTCCGGTAGCACATAGTCGAGCTGCAACGTGCCGCACTGCCAGACCCGGCCGATGGCGTCCGTCAGCTGGAATTCGAGCTTCGGTCCATAGAAAGCGCCTTCGCCGGGCAGGATCTCGCATGGAAGGCCTGCCGCGTCGACGGCGTCTTTCAGGCCCTTTTCAGCGCGATCCCACGTCTCGTCGCTACCTGCGCGGACGTCCGGGCGCGTCGAGAGCTTCACGGCGATCTCTTCGAAGCCGAAGTCACGATAGACGCTTTCCAGCAGGCGGCAGAACTTGATCGACTCTTCGACGATCTGGTCCTCACGGCAGAAGATATGTGCGTCATCCTGCGTGAACTGGCGCACGCGCATGATGCCATGGATTGCGCCGTGCGGCTCATTGCGGTGACAGCAGCCAAACTCCGCGAGGCGGATAGGCAGGTCGCGATAGGACTTCTGGCCCTGCTTGAAAACCTCGACATGCGCCGGGCAGTTCATCGGCTTCAGCGCCATCAGTTTGGCGTCTTCCGGCACCGAAATCTCGACCCCTTCTTCCCCTTCAGGAATGAAGTCAGGCACGATGAACATGTTCTCGCGATATTTGCCCCAGTGGCCGGATTTCTCCCACTGAACGGAGTCCATGAGCTGCGGCGTCTTGATCTCGTCATAGCCTTCGGCGTCGAGGCGGCGGCGCATATAGGCCTCGATCTGGCGCCAGACCGTATAGCCATTGGCATGCCAGAACACTGACCCGGCCGCGGCTGTGCCGTCGAGATGGAAGAGGTCCAGCTGTGCACCGATCCGGCGATGGTCACGCTTTTCCGCTTCCTCAATGCGCAGCAGGTGGGCCTTGAGGTCCTTCTCATTGGCCCAAGCCGTGCCGTACATGCGTTGCAGCATCTCGTTGCGATGATCGCCGCGCCAGTATGCGCCCGCCAGCTTCATCAGCTTGAACGACTTTGGTAGTTTCCCCGTCGATGGCAGGTGCGGGCCACGGCAGAGGTCGAACCAGTCGCCCTGCTTGTAGACCGTGATCGGCTCACCCGGCGGGATGATGTCGTCTATGATCTGCGCCTTGTATTCTTCGCCGATCTTCTTGAACGTCTCGATGGCGTCTTCCTTCGACCAGACTTCCCGGACGATCGGGTAGTCCTTGTCGATGATCTCTTCCATCTTCTTCTCGATGCGCTCGAAATCCTCCGTAGAGAAAGGCTTCTCGCGCGCGAAATCGTAATAGAAGCCGTCATCAATCACGGGGCCGATCGTAACCTGTGTGTCAGGGTACATCTCCTGTACGGCCTGCGCGAGCACGTGGGCGGCATCGTGCCGGATGAGCTCAAGGCCCTCCTTGTCACGCGCCGTCACGATGGCGACCTCTGCGTCGCCGTCCAGCGGGCGGTTCAGGTCATAGAGTTCCCCATTTACCTTGGCCGCAAGCGCAGCCTTGGCGAGGGATTTGGAAATGGATTCCGCAACATCGGCCGGGCTTGCCCCGTCCTCATACTGGCGCTGCGATCCATCTGGTAGCGTTACATTGATCATGGATTTGCTTTTCAGTTCGTCTCAGGGCCTGCATCCGGGAAGGGCCGCTGCGTTCTGGCCCAGTCTCCGGCACGCCAGGGCGCCCAGACAGGTATCGTGTCTGCTTTCTCAGGAACAGGATCGTATCCGCTGGAGCCGCCAGGGCGGCATCGCGACAGCCGGGCCAGTGTCATCCATCCGCCGGTCCACAGACCATGACGGGAGACGCAATCAGCACAATATTCGCTGCACGACGGTACATGACGGCACTGTGCTCCAAAAACCTGAAAGGCGGGAGACAGCGTCAGCTTGTACGTTTTGAGGGCCGCATGCGCGACCTTGCTGCGTCGTTCGGACATAAGGCTTCATGGCCCAGTTCGTGTTTCGTCGAAAGCGGTTCTAGACGCGTGGACGGCGGCCCTCAACCCGATAAGGCTGCAGGATTTTCTTCCCGGGGCTGCCTCTCGGCTACGGCGGTCACGCTCAGGCCGCCGCAGCCCGCTTAGTTCGTGCGGTTTCGATGGCCGCGCAGGCCGCATCGAAAGCCAGCATCGTCGAGGTGTGGCGGGGCGGATAATCAGCAACGCCTTCGAGGTGACGCAGCTCTGCAAACCGGCCTTTCGGTGGCTCACCATTCTCTTTCAACATCGCTTTCAATGCGTCACGCGCGGCGAACACTTCGTCCACCGGTGCGCCGACCGCATGCTCGGCGAGCACAGCTGTGGCCGCTTGCCCAAGGGCACAGGCTTTCGGGTCGACAGCTATGGCTTCGACCGTGTTGCCGTCTTCGCTGAGGCGAATATCAACGCGTACGATCGAGCCGCAGACACGTGAGACCTTCTCCACCGACGCATCTGCCTGGGGAAGCGTCCCGACATGCGGGATATTGGCGGCGAGTTCCAGCACGCGATTATGATATAGCTCTGCGCTCATGGCCCATAGATCGTCCCGATAGCGCTGAAGATCAAGTAAACTCGGTGAAACCAGCCCTAGATGCCGAGAAAAGCCATGACGCGCGGCAGGATGCGGACAAGCAGCATGGCGGCCCCCAGAAGGCTGCCAATCGCGATAATCAGGAGCACGCCGTCGCGTGCGGTAAGGGCAAGGCCGAAGAGAAGGACGGTCAGACCGGGCAGGAATGGGCCGAAGGGCACGAGCCCCAACGGGAATGTGATGAGCGCGGCAGCGACACAAGCTAAAGCGACGAGGTTGATGAACGGCACCTGCGTCAGGAAAGTCAGGCGCGGTTTCAGGATCTGGTCCACCGCATGGGCGTGCTTTTCGATCATGTGGATACCGCCGATAAGATGCTTGCGCGGAAAGCTGAAATCGAGCGCGCGGCGCGGCAACCATGGATATTTCAGTCCAATTACGATCTGTAGCGCGAAGATCAATGTGACGAGCGCGATCAACCAGTTTGCGCCGGGGACGATGGAGAGTGGGCTGATTGAGATGAAGCCGAGCAATAGAAGCACCGGGCCATAGGCGCGGCGGCCCACCGCATTTAGGAGGTCGGCGATCGTCACTGTCTCGCCCTCTGTTCGCTCTTCCAGCGAGATCAGAAGCGAGCGAAGATTGTTTACGTGGCTCATGGGGCCCCAGCAATTCGATCGTGTACGATGTTTCCGTCCGCATCTTTCATGCGAATGTTCGTCTCATAAACGCTGCAGACCACGAATACGTTCACACAGCGTTCACGCGCCCAAAATTAACGCATATTAACCAAAAAGCTTGTCTCTCAGGCCTTTAATGGTAGGCTGAATACTGAATTTCTGAGGGGAGCTATCCATGAAAACCATACGCCTTGCAGCATTGGCTGCTTCTGCACTTGGTCTGACAATGTCTGCGGCTGCGCAGGACTTTATGAAAGAGGCCACATACGGCACGATTGAGTTGAGCGCGGGCTTCCAGCCTGACCCTCATGAGATCGACTTGCGTGCGGGCGGCAGCCTCGATGCAACCGATAAGCTTGGCTCCAATTGTCCTGGTTTTGTCGCCGACGCGCCAGACTATGACCTGCTCTACGATAACGGGTCTGGTTCGCTTCCGCTTATTATTACCGTTCGCTCAGCGTATGACACGACACTTGTGATCAACACGCCAAATGGCGACTGGCTCTGTGACGACGATAGCGGCCCTAGCCACAATCCTTCCATCCGGTTCGATCCGGGCGCCGATGGTCTCTACGATATCTGGGTTGGCACCTATGAGCGCGGCTCTCTTCAGGACGCCACCCTGGTAATTTCCGAGCTGAGTTCTTCGGAGGACTAAACTCGCCACCCGAGACCTGAGAACGCCCCGGTGCTGCCGGGGCGTTTTTCGTTACCTGAAATTTCATCTGGTAGACTCTGCGTACACGCGTACCGCAGTATTACTGCGGCTCGAAATGCGCGCCGAACCGCTGGATGTCATGCGATCTCGTGGCGTTGCCCTCGCGCTGGATCAAATAGAGGCGGTCATACTCATTGGCCTCTACAATCGGCTCTCCGGGGTCTGCCCCCAGAAATTCAGCAAGCGCGAGCGTGGTATTGGAGTGGCCCACCACCAATACCGTCACGCCGTCCGCGGTGATTTCATCTGCGAGCGACTGCAGGTCTGAGGCATCATAGAGCTGCACTTCGATACCCAGCCGCTCTGCCAGCGGCGCGGCGGTTTCGCGGGTGCGGCGATAGTCGCTCGACCAGATATTCTCAATGTCCTTATCCGACAGCAGGTCAGCAAGCGTATCGGCTCGAAGAAGGCCATCGCTGGTAAGCGATGGATCGTCGCCAGACTGTTTTTCTGCATGGCGCACGAGATAGACCGTGTACGTGGTATCGGCGCTCTCGCCTGCTTCTCCGGGTAACACCGCGCAAGACGCGGCCGCGAACGCCGCGGCAAGAACTGTCAGGAGCAGAGCGAGGCGCTTCATCCGTTCAGTCCAGACTAGATACGGCGCCAAGTCGAACCACCTGCGCCATCCATGACTTCGATGCCTTCAGCAGTGAGCTGGTCCCGAATCCGGTCAGCCTCTGCCCAGTCCTTCGCCTGACGGGCATCTAGCCGGGCCTGAACGAGCGCGTCGATCCGTGCCTTGTCGTCTTCGTTGCCGCCTTGCTCCCAGGCTGAAGGCGATAGCGTCAGCAGGCCAAGCTTTTCGCCTGCGGCCAGCAGTTCGGCGCGTGCCTTTGCCATCTTCGCTGCGTCCTTGGCATCAGCTGCGAGGTTCGCCTCAGAGGCAAGGCGCGAGAGCTCTGCCAGCGCAACCGGTGTGTTCAGGTCATCATTGAGCGCCTTGTCGATACTCTTGTCGCTCGCCTCACCGCCTTCAGCCTCCCAGACGCGGCGCAGCGCGCCATAGATGCGGCCGAGCGTCGTCCTTGATTGCTCCAGCAGGTCGCGCGTCCAGTCCAGCGGGGCGCGGTAATGGCCGGACAGCAAGGCGAAGCGCAGCACTTCACCCGGCCAGTCCTCAATCAGGTCATGAATGAGCTTCACATTTCCGAGCGACTTCGACATTTTCTCACCGTCCATGTCGAGAAAACCATTGTGCAGCCAGTAGCGGGCCATTGGCTCTCCATGGGCGCATTCGGACTGGGCGATTTCATTCTCATGGTGCGGAAACTGAAGGTCGATGCCACCCGCATGAATGTCGATTGTCTTGCCTAGATGGGCTGCAATCATCGCCGAGCACTCGATGTGCCAGCCCGGACGTCCGGGGCCCCATGGGCTATCCCACGTCGCGTCTTCGGGTTCGCCCTCCTTGGCGAGTTTCCACAGCGCGAAGTCTGCCGGGTTGCGTTTTTCATCCGACACCGCCACGCGAGCACCGGCCTCATTGTCCTCGATATTGCGACCCGACAGTTTGCCGTAGTCTTCCATCTGGCTGACATCGAAAAAGACGCCAGAAGCCGCTGGATAGGCGTAGCCTTTGTTCACCAGTTGCTGGGTCAGGCGGACCATGCCGTCAATATGCTTTGTTGCCCAAGGCTCAATCGATGGCGGCAGAACATTCAGGGCGGCCATGTCCGCATTGTAGATTGCCGCATATTTCTGCGTGATCTCGTCTATCGGCGTGCCTTCCTCAAGTGAGCGGGCAATGATCTTATCCTCGACATCGGTGATGTTGCGGGCATAGAGGACGGATGCCTCGCCATAGGTCCGCCGCAGCAGGCGGAAGAGGACGTCAAAGACGACCGGCGGGCGGGCATTGCCGATATGAGCGTAGTTATACACCGTCGGCCCGCACACATAGAGCGTCACGCGATCGGGGTCCTGAGGTTCGAAGACCTGCTTTTCTCGTCCAAGCGTATTGTAGAGCTTCAGGGGCATGTGATCTGGCTTCTTCTGCCGGCGCGGCGTCTGGGATTAAGAACTGTGGCTGCTTGAACGCAAATTCTGGCGCGCGTCAATTCGCCGGGGTGCTGGCAGAAGGAGTAGTGCTGCCTCTGGCGACCGCAATTTTCTGGACCAGCAGAAAGGCGGATGCGGTCAGAATTACGGGGCCGAGCGGCGCAAGAAAGGTGATCATCGGCAGGAGCAACAGGGCGCCGAGCACCAGGTTGAACCGCGTAAGAGCAGGGCCGTCTCCTGCCTCTCGCGTCAAAACCAGATAGAGCGCTGGTACCAGCGCCAGCATGTCGTAATTGAAGGCGTAAGGTGAAAACAGGAATATGGCGACCAGCAGCAGGGCGCACTCCATCTCTGGCGCCGCAGATGGTTTGCGAAACGTCCAGACGGTGAGGCCGAGCGCCAGCAGCGAAAAGGGCGCCTGGATGAGCATCGCCGATGAGGCGTCGAGTCCCGCAAGCCTCCCCAGTGCAAACCCTGTCGGCATCATGCGCAGGAAGATCCCCGTTCCCTCTTCTGCCACAATGCGCTGGAAGGGCAGGACGTGGCCGAAATAGTCCCGCCACATGTCGACACCGAAGACGAGCGCCGACAATCCCACCATCAGGAAACACGTCACCACTGCCGAAGCGATGACGGTCCAGTGACCTCGAAGGAGAAGGAAAACCGGGATTAGCAGTCCAAGCTGCGGTTTGACGGTCAGTGCGCCGAGACAGATGCCGGCGAGGATCGGCCTGCTGCGAGCAAGGCGGACCCCAAGGAAGAGAAGCGCGCCGGTGATCAGCCCGTTCTGCCCAAAGGCTGCGTTGATCAGGAAGGCGGGCGCCGCGAGCGTAAAAAGTATGTATGTGCTCCAGCGGCTATGCTGGGGCTCGAAACTGCACCGGGTGGCCGCGACAAAAAGTGCCGCGCCGACCCCGATCCAGAGTGCATAGGCGGGAAGGTAGCCCACAAGCCCAAGCGGCAGCACGAAGAACAGGTAATGCGGCGGGTAGGACCAGTTCAGGCCAAGCGCGATGTCATACTGGGACTGCAGATAGGCTCGGTACTCGCCGACCTTCATCAGGGTCTCGCCAGCTGCGTCGAGTACAAGCCTGCTTGCACTGTAATAATTGACAAAATCACGCCCGACCAGCTCACGGCCGGTCACATCTACGAGGCCGACAGCTGCACTGAGATAGATGGCGTATGCGAGCGTCGAGACGCATAGGATTGCGATCGCATAGTATCGAAAAAGCCGTTGCATTTCGCCTTGTTTTCTCGCCCCCCTGACGGGCCGTCTACAGGCGTTCATAACTAGCAATTCAGTCTTAACAGACCGCTTCGCTGACAGCTCCTGTCGCGGCGGCAGTGATGGCGACTTGTAGAAATAGTGATCCAGTTGGCTTATGTGGAAGTATACGCCCTGAGGGAACACTAATGGGCGGGCGTTAAGTCCGGTATTGGGGTGCATAGGGCGCACTCACAGAACATCTGGCTCGACCCCCGTCCCTCAGAAATAGGATGATTTGGCAATGGACGCCATTACGAGAGATGAAAACCGGGGTGAGATGGATCCCGTGAAACGGCCGACGCAGCAGGAAGCCGAAGACGCCGTTCGTACACTGCTCGCATGGGCGGGCGATGATCCGCGCCGCGAGGGCCTGCTTGATACGCCGAAGCGCGTCGTGAAGGCTTATAAGGAGTGGTTCCAGGGTTATGAGGAAGACCCTGTGAAATATCTCTCCCGCACCTTTGATGATGTGCAGGGCTATGACGACATGGTCATGCTGCGTGAAATCGATGTTGAGAGCCATTGCGAGCACCACATGGCGCCTTTCCTTGGCACGGCCTATGTCGCTTACATGCCGACCCAGGCGGTTGTCGGCATCTCCAAGATCGCTCGCGTGGTCGAGATTTTCGCCAAGCGCCTGCAGACACAGGAAACGATGACCGCGCAGATCTGTGACGCCATCACTGATAGCCTCGCACCAGCTGGTACCGCCGTGCTGATCGATGCGGTGCACCAGTGCATGACGACCCGCGGCGTACACCATCCGAACGTGTCGACGATCACGACCCAGTTCACCGGGGTCTTCAAGACCGACAAGGATATGCGCGACCGCTTCCTGCGTCTCGCAGGTCGTTAATCCGCAGGCGGCCAATTGGCCGCATATCCGATGACCGAAAAGTATTCTATGAGCCGCCTCGTCATGAGGCGGCTCTTTCATTTTCTGGCCCTGCTGGGGCTGCTTGCCTATCTGGCGAACGGGGCACAGGCGCATCTGCGTATTGTGCCGGGAGAGACCATTTCAATCCCGATCTGCGGCGATGGTCTTAGTCGGTCGATCGAGATTGATGTTGGTGGCGGCCATGAGGACACGTCAGACCGCACCTGTTGCGGTGATTGTCTCGTTCCGCTGGCCCTGCCGGTCACGGCGCCTGTGCTGCCGCAACGGTTAATCACCGCATCCGTATGGACGTCCCAACCTGTCCGCTCTGCGGGCCATCCCCGCTCGCCGCTCTGGCCCGGGGCGCCGCCTCAAGGCCCCCCTCATTTCGCATGACCTGAAAACTTATTGATCCCGCAGCGGTCTTGCTGCGCGGCACCTTCTTTTCATGCGAGAAACAAGATGAACTACAGAACACTCTGCGCAGCGGCAGCGCTTACTTTTGCCGTGCTTCCTTCTGCCAACGCCCATGAGGGCGATGGCGGCATGGTCACCTATGCCGGCGACCATGCACCTATTGGCGTCATGGCCGACCACCGCCACAAGAAGGGCGAATGGATGGTCTCCTATCGCTACATGTATATGGACATGTCCGGTAACCGCGACGGCACTGACAGCATAGATCCCGATACCGTCGTGACTACCGTGCCCAACCGGTTCGCTGGTGCACCAATGATGCCGCCCACCCTGCGCGTCGTTCCGCTGGATATGCCCATGAAGATGCATATGGGCGGCGTGATGTATGGCCTGACGGACCGCATCACCCTGATGGCCATGGTCAATTACCATACGAAGGAAATGGACCACCGCACCTACCAAGGCGGTATGGGCACTAACGTTCTCGGCAACTTCATGACTAAAGTTTCCGGCTGGGGCGATACGAGTGTCGGCACCATTCTCGGCCTCGACGATGGCTCGCGTCCGCATGCGCAGGTCAATGCCTCGCTCATGGTGTCGATCCCGACGGGGTCGATCACTGAGACGGGTCGCGTCCTGACGCCAACGAATATGCGTCCTGAGACGAGACTGCCTTACCCGATGCAACTCGGTTCCGGCACGTACGATCTCAAACCAGCTCTGACGGCCCGCAGCCGCGTCGGCCAGTGGAGCTATGGGGCACAGGTTTCGGCAGTCATCAGGCTGGACGAGAATGATGAAGGTTCCGCGCTGGGCGACGTCTTCGAGGCGACCGGCTGGCTGGCCTTCGAGCCCCAGCCCTGGCTGTCGATTTCGGGCCGCCTGAAAGCAAGCACCAAGGGCGCGGTTGACGGGATCGATCCGAACATCATGGCCCCGGTCCAGACCGCCGATCCTGACAATCACGGCGGCGAAACTGTCGAGGCGCTGTTCGGGATGAACCTCGCCGGGTCCACAGACTGGCGCAAAGGCCACCGCCTCGCGCTGGAGTTCGGCGTCCCGCTCTACCGCGACCTCAACGGCCCGCAGCTGGAGACCGACTACACGCTGACGTTCGGCTGGCAGAAAGCGTTCTAGGCAAACCGGCCGGGCCCCAGACCAGAGCCCAGCCAATTTCCTGCTTGACCGGACGGGGTGCGCTCTTATTATCGAAAGTCGATAATAAGAAGAAGGACACCTCCCATGCGTGCAGAACTGGTCCGCGTTGGCCTGCATCAGGTCGATATCAAGATTGTCTCCGATGACGGCGAAATGCATGTGCTCCAGTGGCGGCGCAACCTGCTCTGGGATGAGGTCCTGCTCAATGGCAAGCGCCAGGCGCATTCTGGCGGGTTCGCCCGTGAAAAATGCTATGGTCTCGTCTTCGGGAAGGCGCTCGATGGCAGTGGCGGCACCAAGGTGATGCTGCTTCTCGACCCGTCGACCAGCTATGGCAATTGGGGCAATCCCAACCAGCAGCTTTCAGGCGTCCGGCTTGAGACAGCCGATGGTCCTGTCGTCGCCTTCGGCACGCTGGACCCGAAGAATCTCGAAAAGCCTGCGACCTTCTCCGACTGGATGAAAAAGACGATGGGCATGGACTGGGGCGACGAACGCCGCCCTCACTAGTAAACACAGCCTCATGGTGAGCGAAGTCGAACCACGAGGCGGGAAATATCGCGGATCGCCCTCGTCCTTCGACTTCGCTCAGGATGAGGGCGTTTCACTTCCCGTCAATTTTGCGATCCTAACCGCTTTTTCGTCATCCCGACATGCGGCCTGGCCGCTGCCGGATCATCCGGCCAGTCATGCTTGGGGTATTGCGCGCGCATATCCTTGGCCATGTCGCGGTAGCCGCCCGCCCAGAAACCCGGAAGGTCTTTCGTCACCGCAATCGGCCGCCCAGCAGGTGAGATGAGCTGCAGCGTCACCGGCACGCGGCCATCGGCGATGGCAGGCTGGCGGGTCATACCGAACAGCTCCTGCGCCTTTGCTTCGACCAGCGGCGCATTGTCGCTCAGATAATCGACCGATGCGTTCCGGCTTGAAGCGAGCGGTACCGAAGCGGGCGTCAGCGTGTCGATCTCCTGCGCCTTTGGCCAGCCAAGCGACTGCTTCAGCGCGTTCAGCACCGCGCCGTCTGAGGGAAACTGGAAAGCGCCGCCACTGAGCGCCGGGGCAAGCCAGTCGCCCACAGACAGGCGAAGGCTCTCATCATCCAGAACGGGCCAATCGTCGAAGCCGCGCGCGATCAGCTTTAGCCGGGCCAGGAACACCGCCACGGGTGCGCCAATTCCGGCGGCGTCGACCCCGTTCTCATGGACGAAGTCGACAAACGCGCTTCTTGCGGCCTCGCCTGATGGTTTGGGTGTCGGCGTTTCAGAGAGGACGATCTGGCCGATGGCTTTCACCCGCCGCCCCCGAAAGCTGCGTGTTTCGGGATCAAAGCTCGCCCACTCTTCTGTCACTGGCGGGTGGAGTTTCAGGACATCTGCTTCGGCAAGCGGGGCGGCCAGCGTGATGCGCGCCCGGCCTGCCGCGCCGATCATGTCCGCCACGACAATCCATTGCGAATTGCCAAGGCCTGCATCGCCCGACAGGTCTCCGGCGCGGCCATTGGCGAGCAGATAGCTCGTATCGGACCCATCCCGGCGCCGGGCGATCTGACCCGGCCAGGCCTTCGCCAGCAGCAGGGCCGGGTCGCCTGAAGGCCGGGCCCCATTGCTCCAGCGCTCCGCCTGGCGTTTTAGCGCCTTTGCCCGTGGGCCATTGTCGCGCCTGAACCCGTTCAGCCGGTCACTGATGCTGGCAGAGCGCCCGCCCATGCCCGCCTCGCTTGCCAGCGCGGCAATTTCTGCGGCGAGGGCGCGTTCGCCATCGCTTGCCGCGCTCGCGACAAGGCTTGCATATTTCGCGTCCAGCGGCAGGGCCGCCATCTCCTTGCCGCGCGGTGTGAGTTTCCCCGCCTCGTCCAGCGCGCCATACGCCGCGAGAGCTTCACGGGCCGCTTCAAGCCTCCCGCGTGGCGGCGCGTCCAGCCAGGTCAGCCGGTAAGGATCATCTTCGCCCCACTCAGCCAGCGACAGCAGCAGACCGGAAAGATCAGCGTTCAGGATTTCCGGGACCGGCGCGGCGATCAGCCCGCGCGTCTCTTCCTCATCCCACAGCCTGTAGCAGACGCCCGGGCCAAGGCGGCCTGCGCGCCCGCGACGCTGGTCCACATTCGCTTTTGCCGCCCGGATCGTTCGCAGCACCTGCGTCCCGCTCGCCGGCTCAAACTCCGGCACGCGCGCCAGGCCGGAATCAACAACGACATGGACGCCATCAATCGTCAGGGCGCTTTCGGCGATATCGGTTGCGAGCACGATCTTCCGTTGGCCATCGCGGGCCGGGCGCACCGCTTCGTCCTGTTCCCCGGGCGATAGCGCACCGAACAGCGGATGCACGCTGACATTGTCTGGTAGGCCCGTCAGCCGCTCTGCCGTGCGCCTGATTTCGCCAGCCCCCGGCAGGAAGCAGAGCAGAGAGCCGGTCTCGGCCCTGACCGCCTTGCCAATGGCGGCGGCCATCTGGTCCTCGATCCGGTCGCGCGTGCGGCCAAGATATCTGGTTTCAACCGGATACTGGCGCCCCTCACTCTCGATCACCGGGGCATTGAGCGACCCGGCAATCTTCTCTGTGTCGAGCGTCGCTGACATGGCAATCAGGTGAAGGTCGTCTCGAAACACAGCCTGTGCTTCAAGCGCCAGCGCAAGGCCAAGGTCAGCGTTCAGGCTGCGCTCATGGATCTCATCAAAGATGACCGCCGAGACCCCCTCAAGGGTCGGATCAGCCAGAAGGCGGCGCGTGAAGAGCCCGTCCGTCATGACCTCGACAACAGTCTGCTTTGACACCTTGCGCTCGATCCGGGTCGAAAGGCCAATGCGTCCACCCGTCTTCTCCCCGATGGTCGATGCCATCCGGTCGGCGGCCATGCGCGCGGCCAGCCTGCGCGGTTCCAGCACCAGCACCTTGCCCGGCAGTGCATCAAAGCCATCGATCAATCCGGCCAGCGCCAAAGGAACGCGTGTCGTCTTGCCTGCGCCGGGCGGGGCAGCCAGCACCAGTCGTTTCCGGTCCCGGATGACCGAGCATATTTCGCCGAGCAGGCTCTCAATCGGAAGGGCTGAAACGTCACTCATTGCGGGCGTCGTATCGCAATCTGACGGTCATGACACGGCTTCTCGCAGTGGCTTCCCGCATCCATGGTTTCGTATTCTGACCGAACCGCGTAAGGAACTGCGCTTAAGTTTTCAGCAAAAGGCGAGAGGCCATGGCCGATACGCTCGAATTTTCCATTGTCGTCCCCATGCATAATGAGGCTGGCAATGCCGCCGGTCTTATCGATGAGATCGCTACCGCGCTCGATGGCCGCGCCTATGAGATGATCATGGTGGACGACGCCTCCAGCGATGATACGCGCGCCGTCCTTGCCGGGCTGAAAGCGAGCTATCCGGCCCTGCGCGTGCTCAGCCACCGCGCCAATGCAGGCCAGAGCCGCGCTATCCGCACAGGTGTCCGCGCGGCACGCGGCCGGGTGATCGGTACGCTCGACGGGGATGGCCAGAATGATCCGGCCGACTTGCCAGACCTTTACCGGTCGCTCACACGCGCCGACGCGCCGTCCGATCTCGTCATGGTGATGGGCCGCCGCGCCAGCCGCAAGGATACCGCCTGGAAGCGCTTCGGGTCGAAATTTGCCAATGCAATCCGCCGGCGTATGCTGCGCGATGACTGCGACGATAGCGGCTGCGGTATCAAGGTTATCAAGCGGGACGCCTATCTGTCGCTTCCCTATTTCGACCATATGCACCGCTACATGCCAGCGCTTGTAAAGGCCGAAGGCTATGCCGCCGAATTCATGGATGTGAACCACAGGCCGCGCGGCGCGGGCACGTCCAATTACACCAATTTCGGACGCCTCTGGGCCGCGCTATCCGATCTGAGGGGCGTGACCTGGCTAATCCGGCGTCGCCGCAATCCGGGGGGGGCGGACGAGCTTTAGCCGGTCGGTCTCCAGCGAGTGAAAGTCTGTCAGTTCGCCTGATCCGAGATTCCGCTTAACAGCCAGCACCTGCCGGGTTAGTCAGGCACGGTTAATGTGGCGCGTGGACACTTGCCTGCGCAGCCTGAAAAAGGGGGTGTCCTATGCGCGCACTGTTCAGTTTCTTTCCTCTCCTGATCGTTCCGGTCGCGATCTACAATCTGATCGCGCTTACCTATTCCGGGACGACGGTAAACTATGATGCGGTGAGCAATGCCTCGCCCCTGCTTGAGCTTCTTTCCGGCTCGCTTGTGACCTTCCCGATGATTTCTGGCGTCAACTGGTCCATCACCAATGGCGAAATGCTCGTCTTCGTCGCAATCACGCTGCTTTTCGTGGAGATCGTGAAATCGACCAGCACGGGCACATCCTCCATTCTCAACCATGCGGTATCGATGATCCTCTTTATCGTCTGCCTCGTTGAGTTCCTGCTCATGCCGAATTTCGCGACGTCGACCTTCTTCATTATCATGAGCATGACGCTTCTCGATGTACTGGCCGGTGTCATTGTCACGATCGTCTCAGCGCGCCGCGACTTCGGCGTTGGCGAAGGCTTTGCCTGATCGGCGTTCCAAGCGACAAAATTCATGCAGGTTGAGCGGGGCAGATGAAAAATCTGCCCCGTTTGCGCTTCACACGGATGAAAACACGTCTAGTGTCGCACACCGTTGAGATAGAGGGAGCCGGAGGGGCTTATGGACGCGATTTTTGGACCGGTCGAAACGGTCAGTAACTTTATCTGGGGCGGCAACTGGGGAGATACACAAATCCTCCCGATGGGGCCGCTAGCGATCATCCTGCTGGGCACAGGCCTTTTCATGATGTTCCGCGTTGGCGCGCGTCCGCTTCGCCGTTTCTTTCCGGCGCTTGCAGAGGTCTGGCAGGGCCGCAAGGCGCAGGGCGAAGATGGTGCGATCACCCCATGGCAGGCCCTTTCGACGGCGCTGTCCGGTCAGGTCGGCACGGGTAACCTCGCAGGCGTTGCAACCGCCATCACACTTGGCGGTCCGGGCGCAATTTTCTGGATGTGGATCACCGCCATCTTCGGCATGGCGCTGGCTTTCTCGGAAAGCTCGCTTGCCGTCAAATACCGCGAAACCGATGAGTATGGCCGCATCAATGGCGGGCCCATGTACTACATCAAGAATGGCCTCGGTAAGAAATGGGCCTGGCTTGCGGTGATCTTCTGCCTTGGCACGCTGTTCTCGGCGATGGTTACCGGCTCCATGATCCAGGCAAACTCAATCACCGAGGCGGCCCTGGAAACGGGTTCTGCTGTGTTCGGTCTTTCCATCCCGACATGGCTGATCGGCCTGATCCTGGGCGCTCTGGTCTTTGCTGTGATCATTGGCGGCATCAAGTCGATCGGCAGCGTGGCAGGTAAAGTCGTGCCGATCATGGCTGGCGCATATGTGTTCATCGCGCTCATCGTGCTGATCATCAATGCGCCGAAAGTGCCGGGTGCTTTTGCTGAAATCATCGGTTCGGCCTTCGGTCTGCGTGAGGCCGTTGGCGGGGCAACCGGCTATGCGGTTCTTGCGGCTATTCGGGCGGGTATCGCGCGCGGGCTTTTCTCCAACGAGGCGGGCCAGGGCTCTGCGCCGATCGCGCACGCTGCTGCAAAGACGAAGAACCCGGTCCAGCAGGGTGAGATCGCCATGATTGGTGTGTTCATCGACACGATCATCATCTGTACGATGACGGCGCTTGTTATTCTGACGGTGACGGGTGACTTCAAGAAGTCCGGCGCGCTTGTCGCGGCGAACCAGTGTATCGAGGCGGGCCAGACCCTGCCGGAAGGTGCATCGCTCGACACACTCTTCCCCAGTGCCTATGCCGATGGCCGCGCGGCGTTGATCGAGCAGAATGGTCCAGCAGCCGTCGCCTTCCTGGAGCAGTGCCAGGCGGCAGGTATCAACATCGACGAGGCCGCGCTTGCCGGGGCATCTGACGCCAGCGTCCTCATGGATGTCGATCATGCCTGGGAGACCGATGCGAACTCTGCAGCGATTACGACCCGCGCGTACGGGGCAGCCTTCCCGGGCGGTGAGTTTGTCGTGCCTGTCGCGCTCTTCTTCTTTGCTTTCACGACGATTATTGGCTGGTCCTATTATGGCGAGCAGGCCGTGACTTTCCTCCTTGGGGAGTGGGCGACCCATCCTTTCCGTTATGTCTGGATCATTGTTGTGTTTGCGGGGACGGTACTGCCTGCTGGCGGTCTTTGGCTGCTTGGTGATGTCTCGAATGCGGCGATGGCCTTCCCGAACCTGATCGCGATCATTGCGCTTTCAGGGGTCGTAGTGGCGATGCACAAGATGAATGATGACCCTGATCATGGTCATCCGGTTATCGACAAGACAGAACCACCAAAGGAGTAAAACACCCCCGTTCTGACGGTGCAGCCACGGTGTAGTGGCGGTGCACTGGCGGTGTTTTTTGAAGACCTTTGAGGCGGGCGCCAGGAGACTGGCGCCCGTTTCTCTATTTAAGCGCCCTGTTAAGCATCGCGGCGGCAAAGTCTGCGCATGAGCGATGCTGCCCGCATAGATGCCTTCCTCGAAATGATGAGCGCCGAGCGTGGGGCCTCCCCCAATACGCTGGACGCCTATGGGCGCGATCTCCGCGATGCCTCGGACAGTATGCGCGGCAAGCTGACGCGAGCGGACGCAAAAGATGTGTCCCGCTACGTGTCCTCACTCGCGGCCCAAGGGCTGGCACCGCGCACGCAGGCGAGAAAGCTCTCTTCAATGCGCCGCTTCTTCCGCTTCCTGTTCGAGGAGGGCGACCGCAAGGATGACCCGACTTCAAAACAGGAAGGCCCGAAGGCGGGGCGTGATATTCCGGATGTTCTAAGCCGCGAGGAGGTCGAGCGCCTCATCAATGCGTGCGGTGAGGATGTCAGGATGCGCTGCCTGCTGGAGCTGCTTTACGGGGCGGGCCTGCGTGTCAGCGAGCTGGTCAGCTTGAAGCTTGGCAATCTGCCACGCCGGAAAGGCGGGAATTGGGAAACGCGCGACATCATCGTGCGCGGCAAGGGCGGCAGGGACCGGCTCTGCCCGCTCGGGGGACCGGCGCTAGAGGCGATTGCAGGCTGGCTGGAGGTTCGCGAGGACAGCCTGCCCAAGAAGACACTGAAAGCTAACGGCGCGTCTGCCTACCTGTTTCCCTCACGCGGGAAGGAGGGGCATCTGACGCGCCGGCGCCTTGGCCAGATGCTTGACGCATTGGCGATAGAGGCGGGCATCAATGCATCGAAAGTGCACCCGCACGCCTTGCGCCATGCCTATGCGACACATCTGCTGCAAGGCGGCGCGGATCTCAGATCCGTTCAGACGCTACTTGGCCATGCGGATATTTCGACTACGGAAATCTATACCCACGTCCTGACCGATGAGCTTGCCGAATTGCTGGAAACAGCTCATCCGCTAGCTCGATAAGAGTTATGCAGGCGCTTGCCGCGCGCAGTTGCTGCTCCACCTTTCGCACCAGCATTAAAGTTCTGCTGCAATGAAAGGACCCACCCCCATGACCAGATCCGCTACCTTTGCCCTGACCGCTATCGGTCTCACCCTCGCCGCACCCGTCGCGATGGCAGAACCTGTCGCCTATGAGTTCGACAAGGATCACACGACGATCGTTGCGAGCTGGGACCATCTTGGCTTCTCGCGGCAGGGTATCGAGTTTACCGACTATGACGGCAATCTGATGCTGGACATGGAAACGCCTGAAAACTCTTCCATCGAGGTAACGTTCAATCTCGCCGACGGTGGCTTCTGGGTTGGCACGCCAGGTGATGATAGCTTCGAAAATCACCTCTCTTCGGGTGACCTTCTCGACGTTGAAGCTTTCCCGACGGCCACCTTCACGGCAACGTCTTTCGAAACCGAGGACGGCGAGACTGGCACGATGACGGGTGATCTGACGCTAAAGGGCGAGACCCGCCCGGTCACGCTGGACGTCACGCTGAATAAAGCTGGTGAGATGCGCGGCACGACCAAGGCTGGCTTTTCCGCGACAGGCACAATGATGCGGTCCGAATGGGGCATCGACTATGCCGTTCCGGGCGTCTCGGATGAGCTTCAGCTGATGATCGAGACGGAGCTTGTCATGGTCGCCGACGATGCCAGCGAATAGACTGCATTAAATTTGCGAGAGCAGCTTCCGCAGGGCCGGGCGCGCGATTATTTATGGTCGCGCGCCCGAACTTTTTGGACGCCTGTTCTGTCTGGAGCTTCCCTATGGCCGCATATTTTCGCGCCGCAGTCGCTGGCATTTTCATGTTCGAGATTTCGGCGGCTTTCCTCATGGGCCTGTCCGCGCTCATCCTGTTCGCGCTTCACATCACGGGCGCGATCTTCTGGGGTGTTGAGGCGATGACGGCTGTCGGCGCCCTCTATCTGAGCAGCCTCTTCTTCCGCAGCGCCCTCAAATATGAGCGCCAGTCCGAGACGATTGACCTGCGCCGCGGTTAAGGTCGAACGGCAAGTTATGGCTGGCCGTCAGTCGACCGCCGTGACTGCGCCTTCACTCGCCAGTCTTTCTTCAATGCCCGATTCAGACGCCGACCAGTGGTCGAACGTCCCTTCACCGCGCGCGCCTCTCTCCCATGCGAGAGCGGCAACGCGGCCCATGCCGGTAAAGCCGGTTGTGAGCGCGGGGCGGGGCAGGGGACGGGCATAAGCCTCATCTGGCGTTACAATCGTCCAGCCTGCGCCGCGTAATCCCTTAATAGCGGCTGGCAGAAAGCTCGCGGCGGCGTCATTTTCATGCAGAAGAAGCGTGTGCACTGGCTGGTTATCGAGCCAGGTTTCCGCAAGTGAAGCGGCGTGCTCTGCGGCATCGACGATCATCGCGACATAGACATCTGACAGGGCGGCCTCATCGACACTGGCGTCTTCCGCGACGGCCTGCCGCCACTGTCGGTCGAGGTGCCAGTCATATGTATCGACTGTGACGTAACCGTCGCCTAGCCCGCGTGCGTCCAGGCCATCCCAGACAGACTCGCGCTTGTCGCTGTCGCGTCGGCCCTGATCCAGAAATGGATAGCGGAACCACAGGCGTCGGTTTTTCAGCCCCTCAAGGTGTGCTTCGGCGCGGTCGATATCAGACAGGAAATCGTCCGCCTCCACCTGATAAAGCCAGGGGTGGGAGTGTGTGTGGTTCGCGATTAGGTGGCCAGCATCTGCGTAGCGCTCGACGCGGGCCTTGCCGTCTTCAAGCTCTTCGACCCCATCGGTCGTGACGAAGAAGATGGCCTGCACGCCAGCGGTATTCAGGCCCTCGATCAATGCCCCGGCCCTGTCCCAGTTGCCTTTCGCACCCGGTCCGAGCGGAGCATCATCGATGGTGATGGCAATTCGCCGCTCGGTATCCGGCACGGAGGATGCAGCCTCCTGCGCGGTGGAGGCCGCGCTGGCGAGCCAGGCGAGCGCGACAGCGAGCCAGATGTAACGGAGCATCCTAGTTTCCTTTAAGCGCCGAGAGAAAAGGGCGAGGCCCAACGGATTGGACTAGGTCTGAGAGTTTCAGTCAAACGCCATTGACCTTGTGCCCGGTGACGGGTGCATTGGTGCCGGACAGATATGAGGACAGGCTTCATGAGATTCCCTTCCATCCTTTTCGGCCTCGTCTTTCTGGCGGCGGGCTGCGGCAATGATGCTGGTGAGACAGCGCCGCCGCCCGCACCACCTGCGCCGGAGGAAAGCCCCGCGCGTGTCGACACAACCGGCGAAACGGCCAGCGTCTCGATCAAAGATTTCGAGCCGCTGCTGGGCGATGGTTGGACCGGGGAGCTGGTCTATGCCGATCCGAACGCGGACAGTGGACAGGGCACGGTTGAGGCGGAGCTGGAGGTCAGCCGCGAAGGTCGCACCTTGACGCTCGACTTTTCGTTTCCGGGCTCGCCGCAGGGCGATGGAAGCGCGCCCCTGGAGATTTCCGAGGACGGCGACTGGATCAATGATGAGATGGTGCTCAGGCGCGAACAGAGCGGCGAGTTGCTGACCTTGCTGACCCGGCAGGAATGCATTGAGGGGCGCTATATCGCTACATGCGAATACCTTTACGACATTTCCGAAACAGAATTTTCCATCGCCAAGGCCTATCGCCTCGCTGGTGAGGAGGAGCAGCGTTTCGGTCACCAGTACAGCTTTCAGCGCGACGTAGCTGGCTAGACTTTTGAAAGCAGGCACATTTCGCCTGCCCACTTTACCGGATCTGGGGGGAATAAATGCGGACAGTCATAGGCTTGGTAGCCACAGGCGCACTTGCGGCCTGCGCGCAGATGCCATGGAGCGAGAAAGAGCCTGTGCTGCCAGCGGTGCAGCCCGGCGACCTCGCCATGCTTGAAGGAAGCTGGGCGGGCAGCCTGACCTATCGGGACTACAGCCCACCGCATGAGGATGTGAGCATTCCCGCAACGCTGGAGGTGGACAAGCTGGACGAAGGAATGCGTCTGGAGCTGAAATATCCAGACGAGCCATCCGCCTACGATAGGTCCATGCTGATCGCATCCGATGAAGGACGGACATTGAACAGCGAGACCGTAACGTCGCGCGCGCAGAGCGACAGTGAAGTGACGATCGTGACCGCGTCGGACTGCGAGGATGACGGGCGCCCCGCCCAGTGCGAGGTGACCTATACGCTTTCGCCCAAGGTCTTCGAAATGACCAAGATGGTGGCGCTGGAAAGCGGTGACGCGCCTTTCAGGCGAAACGCCTATACGTTCGTGCGTACGGCTAAACCCGACTGAAAAACGTTCCAGAACCAGTGCAATCTGGCGGGCTGAATTGACGAGCAGTCAGCGAGGGATATGTTGCGCCGCAACAGGAGGATGAGGATGAGCCAGAAAACACCGCGTAATTTCTTCAAGCCGCTCGCCATTGGTGCACCGGACCCGATGCGGGAGTTGCCGATCCGTCTTGAGCGGATGATCCATTTTGTGCCGCCGCATCTCGATAAAGTTCGCGCCAAGGTGCCGCAAATGGCCGACCAGGCCGATGTCGTACTGGCCAATCTCGAGGATGCTATTCCAGCGGACGCCAAGGATGCAGCCCGCGACGGCGCCATCGAAATGGGCAAGATGGTCGACTGGCAGGCCAAGGGCACGGGCTTCTGGAGCCGGGTCAATCCGCTGAACTCGCCATGGTTTCAGGAAGACGTTTCGCGCCTCGTGCTAGAGGCGGGTGAGCAGCTTGATGTCATCATGCTGCCCAAGGTCGAAGGACCGTGGGACATTCATTTCGCCGACCAGTATGTGGCGCAGCTTGAGGCCAAGGCAGGCCTGAAACGGCCAATCCTTTTTCATGCGATCCTCGAGACTGCGCAGGGCATGGCGCTGGTCGAGGAGATCGCGCTCGCGTCTCCGCGCATGCAGGGCATTTCGCTTGGGCCGGCGGATCTTGCCGCAGACCGAAAGATGAAGACGACCCGCGTCGGCGGTGGTCACCCTTATTACCGCGTCGTGGACGATCCGAATGAAGACGGCTCCAAGCGTGAAAGCGCGCAGCAGGACCCGTGGCACTATACGATTGCGCGCATGGTCGATGCCTGCCGCATGGCCGGGATCAATGCCTTCTACGGCCCGTTCGGCGACATTGCCGACAGCGAAGCGTGCGAGCAGCAATTCCGCAACGCCTTCCTGCTGGGTTGTTCCGGCACGTGGAGCCTGCATCCGAGCCAGATCGAGATTGCCAAGCGCGTGTTCAGCCCGGCACCCGATGAAGTGAAGTTTGCGCGCCGGATTCTCGAAGCCATGCCGGACGGCACGGGCGTCGCGATGCTGGACGGGAAGATGCAGGATGACGCGACCTGGAAACAGGCCAAGGTCATCTCTGATCTGGCTGATCTGGTGTCGGAAAAGGACCCGGAATTGGCCAAAGCGTACGCGGCGGACTAGGTTGGGGGGTGTATCCAAGAGCAATCAAGGAGACCACCCTTTGACCCACTTCAGAAAAATCATCGCATTTACAACAGCTTCCGCCGCGCTCGCGGGCACGGCAGCTGCGCAGATGGACTATCATGGCTTCGACAAGGAAACGGTCGACGCCCTGAATGCGCGCATCCTGGAACCGCTGAAGAGCGAGGAGCTAGAAGTCCTCGCGCCGCATCGCGGCATCGAGGCCTGCGGCGGCACGTCCAGCGTTGATATGCTCGTGCCTGAAGGATGGGACGCGCGCGCTGCAGGGGCCAATCCGGTTGGAGGGGATGTTGCAATGCCTTATCCTACCACGGCGCTCGCCCCTGACTTTCCACCGCTTTACTCTACGCTCGGTGTCGAGGGCGCCTGTGAAACCATCTTCAGTGTAGATGCAGACGGCAAGACGGAAGATATCCTCGCAATGTGTACCTTACCCAAATTTGCGCTCGCGGCGACGAATGCCCTCGAGGCGCTGGAGTTCGAGCCTGCGGACGGGAAGGACACTGCCAAAACGGAAGACATCCTTTTGCCAATGAATTTCTGCCTGGATGAGTCTTCGAACGATTAGGCGCTTTCCACAGGGGCCGGTGTTCTCACCGGCTCCGGACATTTTTCCACTCTAGCCGAAAGAACATTGAGCCGATGCGATTCTTCCATCCCCTGCCGGGTGCCCTGTTGCTTGCGGCGCTGTCTGCTTGCGCGGTTGACCCCTATGCGCCTGCGCCAATCGACCAGCGCGGCGTGAATGCGCCGGTCGGACAGGCAATGGGCGTCCAGCCCGGACAGATCGCGGCCTGCGGTCATGCGGGGGCGCCGGTTGCAGACCTGCGCTATCCCGATGGCTGGCAAGCGCGGCTCTCGCAGGGGGCGACCATGAGTTCGGGCGGTGGCGGCGATGAGCTTCTTGGCGGTGTCTCTGAGCCGGATGCTGTGGTTGGCACGGATGTCCTGCCAATTGTGCCGCCGCAACCGGTCTATCCGGCTAGTGCGCTTGATGCGGGTCAGGAAGGGCGCTGCGAGATCCTTATGGATGTGAGCCCGGCAGGGGCACCGCAAAATATTCTGACAGCATGCTCTGCGCCCCAGTTCAACGCACCGACGTATCAGGCAGCGACGGGTCTTCGGTTCGATCCGCCGCACGAGGGCGGGCGCTCCGTGCGGCTGGTCAATGTCGTCTATCCGATCTCATATTGCATGGATCAGTAGAGGCAGCGCGGATCATCGGCTGCCCGGGAGCAAAACATGAAAACCTCCGTGGTGGCCGTTCTGGCGTCGCTATTCCTGACTGCCGGGGCCGCCGATGCGCAGCAGCGCGAAGTCTGGCAGACCGAGATCGGGACCGTGGTCTATGACCATGAGACCGCGCGCGGGGAAGCGGTGCTGACCTTCCCGATAGCAAACAGCGAGCAGCGCGGTGTGGCCTTCATCCCGCAGCTGGCTGGGAACCGCACAGACCGCGGCGTCTTCTACGGCCTCTGGATTGAGCCGGACGGATCAGGCGCGCCTGCCTGTGATTTCGCGATAACGGACCCTGAGACAAATACACCCCGCCAGACCTGGGGGCGTATCCAGATGACCTTTGTCGACCCGGGCGTTCCTTCAAGCTGGGTCTTGCGCAGGGGCTATTGTTTCGACGACTATTCGGAATTCCTGATCGGTCGACCGGTTGGGGGCCGGTAGACACGAAGAGATGAGGGGACGCACATGGTGGCGACGACAGGATATTCAGACAATCTGCAGCGCTGGATGGACTATTTTCACGGGGCCCATGATGCCGCAGCGCTCGATGCGATCCTGCATGACGACGTCGTGTTCCAGAGCCCGATCGTGCACACGCCGCAGCGCGGCAAGCCGATCACCATGATGTATCTCGGCGCAGCAGGTGAAACGCTTGGCAATGACAGCTTTCGCTATGTCCGCATCTTTGATTGCGGTGACAAGGCCGTTCTAGAGTTCGAGACCGAGATGGACGGCGTGCAGGTCAACGGAATCGACATGATCGAGTGGGACGAGGCGGGCCTAATCACTGACTTCAAGGTCATGGTGCGTCCATTGAAGGCGATCGAGGCAGTTCATGCGTCGATGAAGGCCATGCTGGAGCGCATGAAAGGTCAGCGCGCATGAGCGGACGGCCTGTGCCGGTCATCCTGACCGAGCGGCTGAAACTGCGCGCGCATGAGGCGTCCGATTTCGACGCGCTGGCGACCCATTGGAGCCATCCGGAAACGATCCGGTTTATTGGCGGAACGGCCCGCTCGCCGCATGATGTCTGGAACCGGAATGTCCTGCGCAATCGGGGGCTATGGGAGGTCCTGGGCTATGGCTACTGGTTGGTCGAGGAGCGCAAGGGCGGGGCGTTTGTGGGCGAGGTCGGCTTCGCAGACTTTCACCGCGACACCGAGCCAGGCTTCTGGGGCGTGCCGGAATGCGGCTGGGTCATCTCGCCCGACAGGTTCGGGCAGGGCTATGCGAGCGAGGCCGTGAAGGCGGTCCATGACTGGCTGGATCATGAGACCGCGCACGACAAATGCTGCTGTATCATCGATGCCGAAAACGCGCCGTCGATCCGGATTGCGGAGAAGATTGGCTATGTCCAACACGGTACAGTGCGCTTCAACGAGGAGGATGTGATGTATTTTGAGCGTGCCAAGGGCGGACGGAGCGCCTAGGAATCGCCCAAAAGCAGCACTAGGTTCATCATTATGCCAACGACCTATCTCGATTTTGAAAAGCCGATCGCAGAGCTCGAGACAAAGATTGCCGAGCTGGAAGCAGTCTCCCAGCAGGGCGAAGGCCCGTCGATTTCCGATGAGTTGAAGAAGCTCAAGGACAAGGCTGCCAAGCAGCTGAAGGATACGTATTCCTCGCTGACGCCGTGGCGCAAGACGCAGGTTGCCCGCCACCCGGAGCGACCGCATTTCAGCGATTATATCGAGCAGCTTTTTGACGACTTCCAGGAGCTGGCTGGCGACCGTGTTTTCGGCAATGACGAGGCGGTCATCGGCGGCCTAGCGACCTTCCGGGGCCAGAGCGTCGTCATCATGGGCCATGAAAAGGGCCGCAACACTGAAAGCCGCCTGCGGCACAATTTCGGCATGGCGCACCCAGAAGGCTACCGCAAGGCAGTGCGCCTCATGGATCTGGCCGACAAGTTCAAGCTGCCGGTTCTCTCATTCGTCGATACGGCAGGCGCTTTTCCTGGCAAGGCCGGCGAAGAGCGCGGACAGGCCGAAGCGATCGCACGCTCGACGGAGCGCTGCCTCACGCTGACGGTGCCGATGGTGTCGCTGATCATCGGCGAAGGCGGGTCTGGCGGCGCGATCGCCATTGCAGCGGCAAACCGCGTCCTCATGATGGAGCATTCCATCTATTCTGTGATCTCTCCGGAAGGCTGCGCGTCGATCCTTTACCGCGACTCTGCCAAAGCGCGCGATGCGGCTGAGGCGATGAAGATCACGTCTGAGGACCTTCTGAAGCTGAAAGTCGTCGATGATGTCGTGAAGGAGCCGATGGGCGGCGCTCATCGTGACCCGCAGCGCGCGATCAGCCAGGCCGGGAAGGCCATCGAAAAGGCACTCAGCGAACTGGCAGGCCTGTCACCCGTCGAGCTTAAACGCCAGCGCCGTGAACGTTTTTATGCGATTGGACGCGAAGGTCTGAACTAGGCTTCCTTATCCAAGTCCACGAAAGGCAGGCCACGTCCTCGCCCTTAGGGGAGAAAAGTCCGGGACGGCCCGGCGCTTTTCTGATGGGATCATGCCATGGCGTGGATCATTCTTTTCGTGGCCGGACTGCTTGAGGTCGTCTGGGCCTATTTCATGAAACAGTCGGCCGGTTTCACCCGGCTCTGGCCGAGCGTCATCACGTTGACGGCGATGATTGGCAGCTTCGCGCTGCTGTCATGGTCCATGCGCGTCCTGCCTTTGGGTACGGCCTATACGGTCTGGACGGGGATCGGCGCGGTCGGGGCGTTTTTGCTGGGCATCATGTTTCTGGGCGAAAGCGTCAACTCAATGCGTATCGCCGCAGCGGTGCTGATCCTGTCAGGGCTGGTTCTGATGCGCCTGTCGGCAGCGAGCTAGACCGGCCTACCAGCGAGCGTCGTGTCCTATGGCGAAGCCGTCGCGCCTGAATCCAAATGCGCCTTCACCCGACCAGTTCTTCCCATCCGGGAACTGGACGGGCACGCCGTCCAGAAGGTCAGGGTCGAAGAGGCGCATGTTGACGCCGACCATGTCGTTGACCTTGTGGGTATCCTTGAAGGCGTGAGTGCGGACCCAGTGCGTTGTCGCCCCGCAGGTTTTGCAGGAATGAACGTCTACGGCGGCGAGCGTCTTGTCGCTGCGCGCATATCCAACGGTCTCGCCGTCGGTCGTCACCGCTTCAGGCTTGAAATAGCCCCAGGCGCTGCCTGTCTTGCGGCAGAGGCTGCAATTGCAGTCGAAAATGAAGTCCGGCTTGGCGTCAATGGTCACACTGACCGAGCTACAGAGGCAGTTGGCTGTCATGATTTCTATTCTGGTTGAAGGGCGCTGAGACCACGAGACTAGTCTTCTTCGCACATGTCGCAGCTTTCCACTGCCGGGTCATGCTGCAGCCGTTCCAGATCGATGCGGTCTCCGCAATAGAGGCAATGTCCGAATTGTCCGCGCTCAAGACGCTTCAATGCCGCTTCCACGCGCTGAAGCTCGCGGTTTCGGTCGATGCTGGTTGCGCCAATGATCTGGGTTTCGCCCAAATCGGTATCGGCGCTGTGAGGCGTTGTTGCACGTCCCAATCCCTGACCCATACGAGGCTTCATGGATTGAGCCTGCGCGCTGTTTTAAGTCTTGGCAAGGGCTAGCCAGGAAAGCACGGTATGGTTTATCGATAGTCGAGAAGTTTTAGCCTTCCCGGAGGGATTATGGGGCCTGCGCCACTCGAACTGGACGCCGTGACGAAACGCTTTGGCAGTTTTACGGCGGTCCGCGATCTGACCATGAGTGTGCCCAAGGGCAGCATTGTCGGCTTTCTTGGCCCGAACGGGGCAGGCAAGTCGACCAGCCTGCGTATGGCGCTTGGCGTGTTGAGCCCTGATAAGGGGAAGGTCAGTCTTTTTGGCGCCCAGCCAAATATTGAAAGCCTGCGCCATGTCGGCTTCCTTCCCGAAGAGCGGGGCCTCTACAAGAAGATGACGGCGCGCGCGACGATTTCCTATTTCGCACGGCTGAAGGGCATGAGTGCAGGCGAGAGCCGCAAGCGTGCCGATGAGTTGCTCGAGCGTATGGGTCTTGGCGACTTTGCGCGGTCGCGCGTGTCGAAGCTCTCCAAAGGTATGTCCCAGAAGGTGCAGATCCTGTCATCGCTGGCCCATCAGCCGGATTTCCTTATCCTTGATGAACCATTTTCCGGCCTCGACCCGGTCAACCAGCAGGGGCTGGAAAACATGATCATCGAGGAGCATAAACGGGGCGCCACGATCCTGTTCTCGACCCATGTGATGGAGCACGCCGAGCGTCTCTGCGACTCCATTGTTATGATGGCGCGAGGCCGCAAGGTTTTTGACGGTACGCTGGACGAGGCGTTCGGGGCGCTTGGCCGTGCTGTGCTGATCGGCGTGTCTGCCGGGTTCGACCTTGATGCCGCGCTGAAGCCAAAGGGTTTTCATATCAATGAGCGCAGCGGTGATATCTGGCGGGTGAGGCTACCCGCCGGCGTCGACGCGCAGGATGCCCTGCGCGCCGCGATCGATGCGGGTGCGCCGATTACGAGTTTCAGGCCGGAAGAGGCGCGTTTGCGCGATGTCTTCGTGTCGCTGGTCTCCGAAGCCGAAGCTGAAGACCTGCGCCAGTCGCTTGCTGCCGACACTGCGAGGAAAGTCGCATGATCCGTTCAATCTATCTTGTCGCCCGGCGCGACTATCTTGGCTATGTGCAGGCCTGGGGCTTCTGGCTTGGCCTGCTGCTGACGCCGCTATTGCTGGCGGTGGCGATCATGGCGCCGACCTGGGCAGAGAACTCGCAGCCAACGCGCTATTACGCCGTCATCGAGAGCGGCACTTCCTTCTCAACGGTGCTCAATTCCGAGCTGAACGAAAACCGTGTCGAGATGGCGAGACTGTCGCTTGATCCAGCCAGCGTGATGGGGGGCGCCGAACCTAATGAGGCGCTGGTCGCCTTCGATGAGGCGCTCCAAAGCGGTGCATCTATCGAAGAGGCGCTGGACCGGGCGGGGGCACCTGCTTTCGAACTGCCTCAGGCAGGGTTCGTGCAGGTCCCGGCGCCCGCCACCACGCAGGAAGCGATTACACCCTATTTGTTGGGCGACCAGCTGATTGATACGCCCGAAGGGCCGATGCCTCTCTTTGCGGCGATCTTTGTGCCCGACGGTGATGGCGAAATCGAATACTGGAGCGAGAATGTCACCGCTGACACGCTGCTGCGGCGGGCGAAGTCGACCGAAAGGACGCTGGCCGAGCGGCGCATTTTCGAGAGGGCGGGCGTTGACCCGACACTTTTGAGCCGTGCCAGTCAGGAAACCCGGCCCGTGACCGAAAGGCGTGCGCGCCCGGCTTCTGCTGAAGGCGGCTCACAAGTGACCATGGCGGACCGTGCGCCTTTCTATGCGTCGGTGCTTATGGCCTTCATGCTCTGGTTCCTGATCTTCTCTGTTGTGAACTATCTGCTGATGGGCACGATCGAGGAGCGGTCGAACAAGATTTTCGACAGCCTGCTGACTTCGGTAAAGCTGCCTCACATGCTGGCGGGCAAGCTGCTCGCCGTGCTGGCAGTCGCATTGACGCTGATGGGGGTCTGGGCGATTGGCACGACGATCCTCGCGACGGCACTCGGGGACATGATCGACCCGGGCATTCGCGGGCCAATCTTCACGGTGCTTGGCTCTGTCGGGGATATCCAGCTTCTGCTGCCGGCACTGCTCAGCTTCGTGCTTGGCTATCTGATGTATGGCGCAGTCTTTCTCGCGCTCGGCTCTCTTTGTGACACGATCCAGGAGGCCCAGACACTGATGACGCCGCTGATCGTGATGCTGATGGTGCCGATGTTCATGATCACCGTTGCGATTTCCGATCCAGAATCGCCGCTGATTGCCGTGATGAGCTGGGTGCCGTTCTTCACGCCATTCCTTCTCATCCTGCGTATCCCGACCGTACTGCCGCTGTGGGAAATCACCGGGTTGCTCGTCCTGATGATCGCCGCTTCGCTTCTGGTGCTGTGGCTGGCCTCGCGCGTGTATCGCGCAGGCGCGGTGCATGGCGCGGGTGTTGGCGATGTCGGCAAATGGTTCGGTAAGCTGGTGCCAGGGAAGAAGTCGAAGGCTTAGTGGAAGCACCTTGCTGCTTCATCCTTCGACGGGCTCAGGATGAGGTATAGTATGCTGCATCCTATCAAATGACCTCACCCTGAGCCCGTCGAAGGGCGAGGTCGTTCGCGCTGTGTCCTGGCGACCGCGCAGTGTTCAGACATGAAAAAGCCCCTCCGGCCAGGGCCGAAGGGGCTGATTTCACGCCAGATAGGCGGTCTGGTTCTAGGCCAGACCCTCGCGCTGGGCGCGCTTACGAGCAAGTTTGCGAGCGCGGCGCACAGCTTCTGCTTTCTGGCGAGCCTTCTTTTCGGAAGGCTTTTCGAAATGCGTGCGGGATTTCATTTCCCGGAAGAGGCCTTCACGCTGCATTTTCTTTTTCAGCGCGCGAAGGGCTTGTTCGACATTGTTGTCGCGGACGACGATCTGTACGATGTTCAAATCTCCATTTGTTTTCCCAGCCGGTAGAGCCAACTGAGACATAGTCTGGCGTGATCAGATACTTGTGAAGGCGCGCCTATAACACCAATTTTTGAGCTTGCCTACTCCCGGAGCCAGCAATGACAGCACAACGCCCGTCAATAAGACTACAGGATAAATGGCTGGAGGCGCTGCTGCCGCATGTCCCCGACACCGGCTGGACGGATCAAGCCGCTCAAACTGCAATGGGTGAGGCGGGCATAAGTTCCGATGAAGCTGCTCTTGCTGCACCTGGCGGAGTTGGCGATCTCGTCGAGCGTTTCTTCGACCGGGCTGAAGAGGGCATGCTGGCGAAGCTGGAAGAAGAGGACCTTTCTACGCTGCGCACGCACGAAAAAGTGGCGGCCGGCATCAAAGCCTGGTTAGGCGCACTTGAGCCCCACCGCGAGGCGGTTAAACGCGCTTCGGCGCGTGGATTCCTGCCTTGGAACGCGCGGGATGCTGCCCAGCGGACATGGAAGACGGCCGACGCGATCTGGACGGCGGCAGGCGATACGGCGACTGACTATAATCGCGAAACCAAGCGCGGCCTTCTGTCTGCTGTGCTGCCGCCTATCGTGCTCTACTGGCAGAATGAGCCTGATGATGCCGATCTCGACGCGTTTATTGCGAAGCGCCTCGAGAATGCGATGACCTTCGGCAAGTGGGGCTCAAAGATCGCAAAGCCGGGTCTTGAACTGCTGGACAGGTTGCGCGGGCGGGGAGACGACGGGTAAGAGGGCGCGAAACGTCCCAATTACACCACTGGATCGAAGGCATGTTCGACCTTTTTCTCGCGCCCGCAATCGCAGGCGGCGGCGCTCCGGCCATTGTAAGCCCTGAAGCTGAAGAGTTGCCACGCGCTGTTCACCGGATGATATCGGCCGCGATGAACACGCATGACCCCGCCCAGCTGGAGGCAGTGACGGCCGCTGCGAAGATGGCCTATCCGCAGCATACCGAGAAAATCGATGCGATTGTTGAAGACCTGAAGCTACCAGTTGAGCCACTGCGGATTCAGCCTGTCGTGGTGCCTGCACCGCAGCCAGCAAGGTTTGAGCGGGCAGACTATTGGGAAGATCGCAATGGTGAGGTCTCACTGAGCGCCGCGGAGACCAGGGGCAATACCGATACGCTATTCTTCGGGCTGCAGGGCAAACTCAACCTGAAGCGCCGCTCGCAGATCCACCGCCTCGAAACCTATGCGAACATGGCAGAGGCCAATGGGGTCGACAGCCAGAACAATTGGGGCGCATCCTACCAGCTCGACACGCTCTGGACCGATGCCTATTTCGGCTATGTGCGCGGCTCATTCGCGCGTGACGACTTTGCGGGTTTCAAGACAGATGCATTTGCGGGCGTCGGGGCGGGCGCGTACCTCATACAGGGCGCGGCCATGACGCTGCGCAGCGAGTTCGGTCCGGGCTATCGCTTCCTCGATATCGCGAAGAAGGACGGGACCGTCGGCTCCATCGGTCTCTATGGCGCAGCGGAGTTCGACTGGCTGATCGATGAGGACTGGACGCTGGAACTGGATACGAAGGTCAACTTTTCGGGGCCGACGTCTACGGTGCATCCAACGCTGCGCATGAATGCGGACGTCTCCGATCATGTGCAGGCAGGCGTCTCATATGATGTGCGCTATGAGTCCAATCCGCCGCTGAAGAGCGAAAGCCTCGACAGGATCCTGCGCTTCAATGTGAAGTACAAGTACTAGGCCGGACCGGACAGATTGGCGGCGCGCTGGCGTGGGGGTGTCATGCGTGTGGCGGGCTGCTAGCGGGTGCGTGGCGTGGCCTGACGGGGCGGGTTTGAGCATTCTTGCGGTTCAGCTTAAACACAGCCAACCGAAAGGAATAAGGTCATGCAATTCAGGGCCGATGCAGAGAAAATAAAGCGCTGGCGCGAGGAACGTCACTGGTCGCAGGAGCACCTCGCAGAGCTTGCCGGGATCGGACTTCGCACTGTCCAGCGTATCGAGAAAGGCGAGCAGGCTTCTGGTGAGTCGATCAAGGCGCTGGCGGCGGCGTTCAATGTCGATGTCATGGCCTTGACGGTGGATGCGAAGTCCGAAGCGGCGAAGGCCGCCGTGCGAACGCATGCAGAGGGACTGGCGGCGCTCAAGCTCTCATTCTGGATCCACCTGGGAAGCTGGGGGCTTGGCATGCTGATCTTCCTTGCCATCGGGGTTACCCAGCAAAACATTTTTGTGATGGTCGTGCCAGCCATGTGGTGGACTGTCGGTTTGGCGGGGCATGCCCTCGCCGTCATGATCGTATCACTGGCCGGCCACTATGAGAGACAGCGGGGTCCGGTTTAGGGAAAGCCGTTCCGAACCGGCGCGAGGGGCCGCTAAGCGCGCCCAGTCCGCCTGACGGCATGGCCCATCTTGCGGCCGGGTTTGGCGTCGCGCTTGCCGTAGAGGGTGAGGATTGTGCCCGCGGCAAAGCTTTGCGGAGGGGCGAGGGCTTCTTCGCCGAGCAGGTTTTCCATCTCGACATCGAAGTGGCGCGTTACCGGCCCAAGCGGCCAGCCGGCGACGGCGCGGATGTGCTGTTCGAACTGGCCAGTGGCGCAGGCTTCGGGGGTCCAGTGACCTGAATTGTGGACGCGCGGGGCCATTTCATTGGCGAGTAGCGTGCCGTCTTCCAGAACGAAAAGCTCCAGCGCGAGGACGCCGATGTGGCCCGTTTCTGTCGCAAGGGCCTCGGCCAGTTTACGGGCGCGGGCGACAACGTCGTCCGGCAGGCCACAAGGCACGGTCGACCGTTTGAGAATTCCGTTCTCATGGTCGTTCTTGCTGGGTTCGAAAGCTGTCATTGACCCATCTGCGGCGCGCGCAATAACGACCGAAATTTCCCGCTCGAACGGGACAAGCGCTTCAAGAATGGCAGGCGCTTCGCGGATTTCCCGGTAAGCGGCAGCAAGGTCATCGCCGGATTTTACGCGGACCTGACCTTTGCCATCGTAGCCGTCGCGGCGGGTCTTCAGGAGGCCGTCGCCGCCGAGCGTCTCAAGTGCGGTCTTCAGCTGTTCAACACTATCGACCGGTTCGAAGGCGCCCGTCTCGATACCTATGGCGTTGAGGAACTGTTTTTCGGCCAGTCGGTCCTGTGAGACTTCGAGCGATTTGACGCCGGGCCGGACGATCGCGCCCTTCGAAACGAGGTATGCAACCGATGCGACGGGGATATTCTCAAACTCGTAGGTGATGACATCGCAATTCTGGGCAAAATCGCTGAGCGCGGTTTCATCGTCATAGTCTGCGTCCCAGTGGCCGGCCGCGACGCGTGCGGCGGGCGGGCTGTCGCCGGGGCAGAAGATATTCACATCGAAGCCAAGCTTGGCGGCGGCGCTCGCCAACATGCGGCCGAGCTGGCCGCCGCCAACGATGCCGATTACTGATCCAGCTGGAAGCGGGCTCATTCCTCCGGCGCCTCGCCGACACTGTCGGTCTGTGCCTTGCGATAGGCGTCGAGCCTGGCGGCAACGTCGCTATCATTCAATGCAATGATGGATGCCGCGAGAAGAGCGGCATTGACGGCGCCCGCTTCGCCAATCGCCAGCGTACCCACCGGAACGCCTTTTGGCATCTGGACGATGGAAAGAAGGCTATCCATGCCTTTCAGGGCGCGTGATTTTACCGGGACACCCAGAACGGGAAGTGGTGTCATCGCGGCGGTCATGCCGGGCAGATGAGCCGCGCCGCCTGCGCCTGCGATAATCACTTTCAGGCCGCGATCACGTGCGCTTTTTGCGTATTCCGACAGACGGTCAGGCGTGCGGTGAGCCGAGACGATACGGGCCTCGTGGGCGACCCCCAATTGCTCGAGCGTTTCGCAGGCAAGCTTCATGACAGGCCAGTCTGACTGGCTGCCCATGATTACGCCGACGCTTGGTTGGGATGCACTCATTGTCTGGCGCCCCTCTTTCAGGAAGCGGCAGAACATAGAGGTCGGCCCTCTGGCGTCAAGACGTGCTGTTCTGCTGGCCGTAAGGCCCGATACATCCTATAATTGGCGGATGGACAGACCAGGTGAGCAACTTGCCCAAAGCGGCAAGATCAGACGTGCAGCGACGCCAGCGGAAAAAATGCTGGACGCGCTGGACCTGCCTTTGACTTCCGGCGACCTTAAAGTAGACGCGGGGCTTCGCGCACTGGCTGAGGAAGTCTTATACCTGAGGGGGCAAGAGGCGCGCCTCCACCGTGCGTTGTCATTCTCCGAGGCGCTTGCTGATCGCGACGCGCTCTGTCCGGTCTTCAATCGCCGAGCCTTTGTGCGCGAGATCTCGCGCGAAATGGCGCTCTCCCGTCGGCACGGAAGCTCGCTCTGTCTTCTTTATATAGATCTTGATCGCTTCAAGCTGGTGAATGATCGCTTCGGCCATGCGACGGGCGACAAGGCGCTGAAATCTGTCTGCAAGCTCATCAACTCCAACATCCGCGAAACAGATATTGTCGGCAGGCTGGGCGGCGATGAGTTCGGCGTGATCCTGTCTCATGCGCTGCGTAGCGACGGAGAGGCAAAGACCACTGAACTTACCAAGCTGATCAGCGATATGGTCATTACTGCCCCGGACGGGAGAACGGGGGAACCTGTGTCGCTTGGAGCGTCCTGCGGGATCGTCCAGTGGGATGGCCGGGTGAGCGCCGATGCCCTTATCGCAGCAGCGGATGAAGCGATGTACCGCTCAAAAACCGAACGCCGCCGGACACCGAAATGAAATCCTCTTCATGCCGACGATTTTTCGTTGAATCCACGTGACCGACCTTTTCTGATGTGATTTACTGTGACCTCAAAAGCACAGTTTTCTCATCAGCAAGAAAGGAGCATGATACATGTCACTACAAGGACGTATCTCCGAACTCTCTAGCCGCCATCAGCGTCTTGATGAGGAGATTGAGCAGGAGCAGAAGAGACCCGCCGCGGATGAAGCCCGGCTTCACGATCTCAAACGCCGTAAGCTCAAGATCAAGGAAGAGCTTCACCACCTCAAACCGAACTAGTCTGGCAGTCTGGCGTTACCTGATCCGGTGGGGCGCTTCCTGCCGGATCAGGAGCCCAGATGGACCAGCCAGTTACCCTTATTCTCGGACTCGGCCAGATGACTGGCGAGGCTGTAGCCCGGCGTTTCGCTGATGAAGGCCATGCCGTTGTGGCCTGTGACCAGAGTCAGAAGCGGGTCGAGAAGTTCGCCGATAGCCTGCGCGACAGGGCGATCGTCCATCAGGAAGACCTCGATACGCAAATCGGGGTGAAGAATGCGCTGGCCGCCGCACTGGAAGCCTACGGTCAGGTCGATCACATCGTCGCTGTTCCGCCGATTCCGCCCAAGACGGCTTTCACCGAACTCAATGTGGCGGATTTCGAGAAGGCGCACACCAAAGCGCTACGTACCTCGATCCTCATCCTGAAAATGTTTGAACGCCATGTCGCCAAACGCGTCGATGAGGCGGGTGAAACACTCGGCCGCAAGAAGCAGCTTGGTTCGGTCACATTCGTGCTTTCGCTATCTGCCCAGCAAGTGAGTGAGGGGGATTTTGCCGACGCGGTCATGCAGCATGCGATATTGGGTGTCGTGAGGGCAGGGGCCGTAGATCTGGCATCCAAAGGTATCCGGGTGAACGCGATCTGCGCCCTGCGTCCACGTGCCGAGAGTGAAGACCCATCACTGCGCAAACGTACACCGCTTGGCCGCGCCAGTCTTGCCGACGAGATTGCAGAGGCCGCGCTGTATCTCTCTTCGCCGAAATCGGCGATCATTACAGGCGAAACGCTGGTCATGGATGGCGGTCGCTCGCGCCTCAGCGGTATTATCGACGACTTTGAAGACTAGGCGCGCCTTTCAGCGTACCAAGGAAAAAAAAGCCCCGCAGGCCTGACGGTCTGCGGGGCTTTCAGTTTCGGGGAGGGTGTAAAGGTTTATTTTTTCGGGTGCAGTATGACCGGCATCCAAGTGTAACCCTTTACGAAGGAATGGGCATTGCGCTCTGGCTCTTCCAGGACTTCGATATGCTCGAAGCGTTCCAGAAGCTCTTCCCAGAGAATGCGCAGCTGCAGCTCTGCCAGGCGGTTGCCGACGCAGCGGTGAATGCCGAAGCCGAAAGAGATGTGGTTGCGGGCCTGCTTGCGGTCGATGATGAGGCGGTATGGGTCTTCGTCCCAGAAACGCTCATCGCGGTTGGCCGAAACATACCACATGGCGACCTGTTCGCCCTTCTTGATCGTCTTGCCACGCAGTTCGACATCCTCAAGCGCGGTGCGGCGCATATAGGCAAGCGGCGTCTGCCAGCGGATCACTTCCGACACCATGTTCGGGATGAGCGATGGGTCCGCTTTCAGTTTATCGAACTGGTCTGGCCACTTGTTGAGGGCGTGAACCGATGCCGTCATCGAGTTACGGGTCGTGTCATTGCCGCCAACGATGAGCAGGATCACGTTGCCGAGCAGCTCCATCGGCGTCATGTTCTTGGTCTTCTCGCCGTGTGCGAGAAGGCTCATCAGGTCATTCTTGACCGGCTTGGACTGACGGTCCTGATAGATGCCCATGAACGTAGTCAGACACTCCATGAGTTCCTGCTTCCACTGGTCAAGGCCGCCGGGACAGATGTCCGGATTGTGCGGGTTCGTCGCCACGTCAGACCAATGGGTCAGCTTGCGGCGATCCTCGAACGGGAAGTCGAACAGGGTTGCGAGCATCATGGTAGTGAGCTCGATCGAGACGGTGTCGACCCAGTCGAACGGCTCATTGACTGGGAGGGAGTCGAGCAGGCCCTGTGTCCGCGAGCGGATCAGCGGCTCGAATTCCTTGAGCATGTTCGGGGCGACCGCTGGCTGCACGGTCTTGCGCTGTTCGGAATGGCGCGGCTCATCCATGGCGATGAACATCGGCAGTTCGAAATCATCGAAAGGCGCGCCAAGCGTGATGCCGCCATATTCCCAGGACGATGAGAAGCGCTTGTGGTCGATATCAACGTCGCGGACATCGTCATAGAGCGTAACGGACCAGTACGGGCCAGCAAAGCTGTCCGGCGTGTAGTGAACCGGATCATTGTCGCGCATCCACTTGAAGAAGTCCCAATGGGCGTCGCGGCGCCAGAGCTCCGGGTCGAGGATGTCGAACGTTTTCATGTCGACATCTTCAGGTGACGGGATCGGGGCGTCACGGTCGAGATGGAATTCCATCAGTTTTTCGCGGCCCGTCGTCTTTGGGCGCTCTACATTGTGGGGGATCTTTGTTGCGGTATCAGCCATGTCTTTGCCTCCTGATCTCCCGGTGTTCCGGTGAGTTTTCTTGAACCTCACCAAAGGTAACACAGAGAGAATGAAAAAACCATGACGCAGGCGTCATTTTTTACGCGTAACGTTCGGCGCGGGCTTTCTCGATGGCGGATTTCAGGGCGCTGTGCAGGGATTTTCTTTCACCCGGCGTCAGGAAACGCCCAATGACATAGGCCTGCTGACCGTGGGCGAGCTTCAGTTCGCTTGGCTTGCGTTCCGGGAAATCGAGGGAGAGACGGGCGAAACCAGTTGGCAGTTCGACACGGCGCGGATCTTTACCGGGGGCGGTGTGAGACATGGCAATCCGCTCAGCCGTCACTTCGATACGGGTCTCCTGGCGCAACTTGTGAAAGCTGGCCCGGAAGGCGAGCCAGATGGCGAGCGCGTCTAGACCGAACCAGGCGATGACAGGTACCGCGCCCATTGACAGGAATATCATGCCGCCAACGAAGCTCATGAGACCGACCAGGCCCATGACGACCAGAAAGGCCCGCGGGCTGAGCGCCGTATGTGGCGTCAGCGTGGCATCGAAGTAGACGGGTGAGTGGTTTTCAGTCATCGCAGGCTAGGAAATACGATCGCAGCGAGCGTTGACAAGTTGACGCTTGATCGCAGCGCCGCGGCATATACACCACGGCCTATGGCAAAGACCCCGACGAAAACCCGCAGGAAGCGCCGGTCCCCAACGCTCGGCCCTGAGAAGACGGCGCAGCTTTATGCCGCGCTGGCCGAGGACAGGCCCGCGCCTGAAACAGAGCTCAACTATCACAACCCATTCACGCTGGTTGTTGCCGTCGCCCTGTCAGCGCAGGCGACCGATGTCGGCGTGAACAAGGCGACGAAGAAGCTTTTCGAGATCGCTGATACACCAGAGGCGATGCTGGCACTGGGCGAAGAGGGCGTCGCCGATCACATCAAGACGATCGGCCTCTGGCGCAACAAGGCGAAGAATGTGATCGCGCTTTGTGAGCTTCTGATTGAGGAGTTCGGCGGTGAGGTACCGCAAACGCGCGATGAGCTGACGAGGCTACCAGGTGTCGGGCGCAAGACGGCGAATGTGGTGCTGAACGAGGCTTTTGGTCAGCCAACCATCGCGGTCGACACGCACATTTTCCGTGTGTCGAACCGCACCGGCCTCGCGCCCGGTAAAACCCCTGATGAGGTTGAAGACCAGCTCGAACGCGTGACGCCGGACGAATTCAAGAAGGGCGCCCACCACTGGTTGATCCTGCACGGGCGCTATGTCTGCGTGGCGCGCAAGCCCAAATGCTGGCTGTGTACGATCAGCGACATCTGCAAGTTCAAGGACAAGACACCTGACCCGGCCCGGAAGGAATCTGATCTGGGGCCGAAGGGGTAAGGGAGCCGCTCGCGCTCGTCCTTCGACTTCGCTAGGGATGAGCGCTTGAGAGCTTAGCGGAGAAGTGTCTAACGCGGGGCGCGTTTTGCCAGGATGCGCTGCAGGGTGCGGCGGTGCATGTTCAGGCGGCGAGCCGTTTCCGAGACATTGTGGTTGCAGAGCTCATAGACGCGCTGGATGTGTTCCCAGCGGACGCGGTCTGCCGACATCGGGTTTTCCGGCGGCTCTGGCAGGCTGTCGCCCTTGTTGACGAGCGCGCGGATGATGTCCTCGACTTCAGCTGGTTTGGCGAGATAGTCGGCGGCGCCGGCCTTCACCGCGGCGACAGCGGTCGCAATCGCGCCATAGCCGGTGAGGATCACCGCGCGTGCATCCGGGCGGTATTGCTGCAGTGTTTCGACGACGTCGAGACCTGATCCATCCTCCAGACGAAGATCCAGGACTGCGAAAGCAGGTGGGTTCATCCGGGCGATGTCCTTGGCCTCGCTGGCACTTGAGACCGCCGATACGAGAAAGCCGCGCTGCGTCAAGGCACGCGCGAGTCGCTGTAGAAATGGGCCGTCATCATCAAGTATCAGGCAAGTCCGGTCCTCAACATCCTTGAGGGCCTCATGAATTTTTACGGTAACGTTATAGTCCATGATCAAGTCTCCACTGTGGGACCATTTATTTGCATTCGTTCGGATTCCAAGCTTTCCAGTGCGCTTCGCGGCCAGACAGCCTGTACAATTGCGCCTTTACGCGGCGGGGTGCGATTACGCGTCGCAATTCGCCCGCCCGTTCTTTCGATCAGTGTCTTTGCGATGAAGAAACCGAGCCCCATGTCGCCGCCATGCAGATGCGCTTCTCCGCGCTGGGAAACGTAGGGCTCTCCGAGTTTCGGCATGACATCGGGGGCAAAACCGGGCCCATCGTCGCTCACCGTCACCATGAACTGCTTGTCGGTCCAGCTGGCGGCCGCCTTGACGTGGCTATCGGCAAAGCTGACCGCGTTTTCAACGAAAGCCCCAAGGGCGTGCAGGACTTCGGGGCTTCGACGGATCGTGGGAATGCGCGGTTCGCCATTCTCTCCAGCTGACCAGGTCACGTTGAGGGTGACACCGAGCCCTCTGAAAGGCGCGGCGGCTTCTTCGACCAGGCTGGAGAGTGGCATATTGGCGTGGACAATGTCCTCTGCCTCTCGTGAGCGGCTGAGCTGGCGCAGGATGTCGCGGCATCGGTCGGCCTGCTCTGCGATCAGGCGGGCATCGTCGTGGTTGGGGTCGTCAGGTTGCAGGTCGCCAGCAAGCTCCTTGGCGACAAGGTGAATTGTCGCGAGCGGGGTACCAAGCTCATGTGCGGTCATTGCGGCCATTGCGCCAAGCGCCGAGAGTTTCTGTTCGCGTGCCATGACGACTGAGGCGGCATCCATCGCGCGCACGAGCCGGGCTTCGTCCTCGCTGAGGCGTACGGATGACACGGCAAAGAAGACGATGGCGAGCAAGAAGGCAGCGAAATGCCCCCATTCAAAAAGGGCGGGAAGGTTGAGACTGCTCCCCGGATACCAGGGCAGATCGAGCGCAAAGACTGGCATCACAGCCGCAAGCGCAATGGCCAGCCCGGCGATGAGCGCAGAATAGCGTGGGCGAAGGCTGCTTGCGGCAACCGTAACGGGCGCAAGAAGGAAGAGAAGGAAGGGGTTCGACAGTCCGCCCGTCAAACCAAGCAGAAGCGCTAGTTGTACTGTGTCGAAACAGAGCTGTAGCGCAGCTTCCCACCCTTTCAGCAGCACCTGATCTCTCATGGCGAAGGATAGAAAAACGTTCAGCCACGCCGACGCTGCAATAACGGTCAGACAAGGGCCGAGCGACACGTCGAAGCCCAGGACGAAATTGACGAAGAGCACGGCGGCGGTCTGGCCTCCGACGGCAAGCCAGCGCAGAGTCGTCAGCGTGCGCAGGCGGGCGCGTCCACGCGCGGCGTCCACGCCGGCAAGCCCGGTCGGCAGCAGGCTGTAAAGTGCCTGCTCTATTCCTTCGCGAGACGCATGGGCGTCGTCCATCCTTGCCCTTTCAGCTGTGCCGCGGGATGCGACACTGTAGCGGCGCGGTGCCATCTTGATCGAAGCACCTGTCCAACGCATACGTAGCCGCATGCGTATCAGATCGACAATTCTCTTATCATCTTTCCTTCTCGCGGCAGCTTGCAGCGGCGCGAACGAGGCGAGTGAAACTGCCTCGCCCGGCGAGACGGCGAGGTCAGGCGGGCCGGTCGCGGGGTGTACCTCGCGCGCCTATGAAGAGATTGGTGGCCCGTTCGAGCTGACCATGCACACAGGTGAGCGAGTGACCCAGAAAGACTTTATGGGCAAACCATCGCTCGTCTATTTCGGCTTTACCTATTGTCCTGATGTGTGTCCGGGTACGTTGGTCGCGATCAATAATGCCTATAGCCGCCTGCCGGAGGATATGGAGCGCCCGCAAACGCTGCTGATCAGCGTCGACCCGGAGCGTGATACGCCAGAAGCGCTGGCCGACTATGTGCAGAGCAATGCATTTCCCGATGGCCTTGTGGGCCTGACCGGGACACCGGAAGAAATCGAAGCGGTTGCGAATGAGTTCAGCGCGGCCTTCTCACGTGTCGAGACGCCAGAAAGCGTGGCCGAATACACCATGGACCACACATCGCTCATCTATGTGATGGGCCCGGACTGGAAGCTGAAAACGTTCTTCTCGGAGACGATCACCAATCCGGATGAAATGGCTTCATGTCTTGAGACAATCTTCGGCTAGCACTGGCTGATTGCCAAAGCTTGCCGGCCCGCCTATGTTGCGCTGCAGCATACGGAAGGTAACGCTTTGCTCTACGCTCTTGTTGAAATGAACCGCGCGGCCATGGCGCCGCTGCGCTTGCAGGCCAAGGCTACCGCATCCTTCTGGAGTTCGCCGATAAACCCGGCGCGCGATACGGACGCCGGCCGTGCCATAGCGGCAGCGGCTAATGTATTCGAGCGCGCGACCCGATATTACGGCAAGCCTGAGTGGCAGATCGATTCAACCGAAATCGATGGTAAAACCCATGCCGTCATGCCGGTCACAGCATGGTCGTCGCCATGGTGCCAGCTCGTTCATTTCGCAACGGCAGGGGCACCAGCGAACCGGCCGGACCTGATCATCGTTGCGCCGCTCTCTGGGCACTATGCGACGCTGCTGCGTGGCACGGTCGAAGCCTTCCTGCCGACCCATAATGTCTACATCACCGACTGGACGGATGCGCGGATGGCGCCGATCTGGTTCGGCCGCTTCGATCTCGACGACTATATCGACCACATTCAGGACATGCTGGCTTTCCTGGGCGCGGGGGCGCACGTGCTGGCTGTCTGTCAGCCCGGCCCGCCCGTGCTCGCTGCTATCTCGATGATGGCAGAGGACGGCGCCGACGCACTGCCCGCAACCATGACGTTCATGGGCTCTCCTATCGATGCGCGCCGCTCACCGACCGTGCCAAATCTTCTGGCAGAAGAGCGTAGCCTCGACTGGTTCCGCTCCAAGATGATCCACACGGTGCCGCTGCCATGGGCAGGTGCTGGCCGCCGGGTCTATCCAGGTTTTATCCAGCTTAGCTCATTCATGCACATGAACTGGGACCGGCACGTCGATGCGCAGCACCGCTTCTTCGAGCACCTGATCGAGGGGGATGAAGATGGCGCCGAAAAGCATCAGGCGTTCTATGATGAATACCTGTCCGTGCTGGACCTCACCGAGGAATTCTACATCCAGACGATCGAGCGAGTTTTCCAGAAAGCGCTCCTGGCCAAAGGCGAGTATCGCTACCGCGACCAGCGCCTCGTCAAACCGGAAGCGATCTCATCTGTCGGCCTGATGACGGTCGAGGGTGAGCTGGATGATATCTCAGGCATCGGCCAGACGCAGGCAGCACATGATCTCTGCGCAAACATTCCGGACACGCTGAAGGAAGACTACGTGCAGCAGGGCGTCGGCCATTACGGCGTATTCAATGGGTCGAAATTCCGTCAGCAGATCGTGCCGCGGGTGATCAAGTTCCAGCAGCATGTAGCCAAGGCGCGCTAGCTTTCGCCTGCGCGCCCGGCCGGGTGAATTTACTCGCCCTGGGCGCGAAGCTCTGCTTCCGCTTCCAATGTAAGCGTCTCGCCAGCTTCAGTTTCAAAGCTGAAAGAGATATTCGCTGTTTCACCGGCTGAGAGGTCTTCGACCAGCCCGAAGAACATCAGGTGGTTGCCGCCGCGCGCCAGCGTGAGGGTCTCACCGTCAGCGATCTCGAAGTTCTCTACGGGACGCATCTGCATCGTGCCGTCATTCATCTCCATCGTGTGCATTTCGACAGTGCCGGCGATATCGGAGATGGCGCCCGTAAGCGTAACACTGCCGCCTTCAACCGAAATCTCGATCCCGCCCATGGTCACATCCCTTCCGGCGATAGGGGCCATGATGAAAGCGTCCTCATAGGAAAGGACCGGGCCATCAGTTTCAGCCGGCTGGCTGCAGGCTGCGATGAGAGCGGGGGCGATAAGCAGGGCAGAAAGGCGTTTCATTGAGGTGTCTTTCACGAGAGGGGAGCTTGAGGGTGAAGGCGCAAGGCTTAAGGACGCCAGAATCCAACAATCCGCCGAACTTCTTCCATCACCGGTTCGGCAATAGCTTCAGCCCGCTCGGCGCCGATACGAAGAGCGGCATCGATTTCATCCGGATTGTCCATCAGCTCTCGCATGCGGGTCGTGATGGGAGCGAGGTGATCGACAGCGAGGTCGGCGAGCGCAGGCTTGAATGTGCCGAACCCCTTGCCGCCATACTCAGCCAGCACCTGTTCGTCAGTCATATTTGCGAGCGCGCCATAGATGCCGACGAGATTTGCAACTTCCGGCCGACCCTCGAGACCGTCGATATCGGTCGGCATGTCGCCGAGCGTATCGGTCTTCGATTTTTTGATTTTCTTCGCAATCGTGTCGGCGTCGTCGATCAGGTTAATACGCGAATTCTCCGCCGGATCGGACTTCGACATTTTCTTCGTGCCATCCTTGAGGCTCATGATGCGCGCGCCCGGCCCCTCGGTCAGGGCTTCCGGAAGCGGGAAGAAGTCCGGCGCGCCGTATTCGCGGTTGAAGCGGTCTGCGATGTCGCGCGACAATTCCAGATGCTGGCGCTGGTCTTCGCCGACTGGGACGTGCGTTGCCTTGTAGGCAAGGATATCCGCAGCCTGCAGCACCGGATAGTTGAAGAGGCCGACCGAAGAGCGCTCAGCGTCCTTGCCGGACTTTTCCTTGAACTGGATCATTTTCTCCAGCCAGCCCATGCGGGCAACGCTATCGAAAATCCAGGTGAGTTCGGTGTGCACGCGGACAGAGGACTGTGCGAACAGGACCGATTTTTCCGGGTCTACGCCGCTCGCCATCATGGCGGCAGCGATCTGCCGGGTCTGATTAGCGAGCTGTGACTGGTCGAAAGGCATGGTGATCGCATGCAGGTCAACGACACAGAAGACGCAGTCCCAGCCGTCATTCTGAAGTGTGGTGAATTTCTTCAGGGCACCGAGGTAATTCCCAAGGTGGAGATTACCGGTGGGCTGGATGCCGGAAAAGACCCGTTTGGGCCCGGCATAGGTCAGGGTGTCTTGCTCGCTCATGGCGCCGCCAATAGCGCAAGGCTCTAGCGGCGCAAAGCCCCCTTCATGTCACTGAGACGAATAGCGCCAAACAGGACTGCGAAAACCAGATAGGCCCCAGCCCCGACGAGGGCGATCACGATCGCGCCGACGAACTTGGAATCGAGTGCGACCTCGGAGATCTCGGCGCTGATGCTGGCGAGATACCAGAGCAGCGCGCCGAGTGCCGATGAGGCCAGTAAGACTGAGACGAGACGTTTGAGAAGCTCTGGCCCCGGATTGTACCAGTCGCGCCGTTTCAGCGTCGCGAAGAGCAGGATGACATTGATCCAGGCTGCTGTGCTGGTCGCGATGGCAAGGCCGGGGAAGCCGTAAACGCCTTGTGATTTCAAGAAGAAGAAGAGACCAGCGCCCAGGACCGTGTTTACGACCACTGAGATCAGCGAGAAGTTCATCGGTGTACGCGTGTCCTCGCGCGCGAAGAAGCCCGGCGCGAGTACTTTGATGAGCACGAATGCGGGGACGCCCCAACCGAAGTGGAAGAGCGCCTGCGCCGTCAGCGCTGCGTCATCGCTGGTAAAGTCGCCGCGCGTGAAAAAGCTGTCGACGAACAGGAACGGCGCAGTCATGAGCGCAGCGGCCGCCGGGACGGTCAACGCCATGGCGAGGCCGATGCCATTGTCCATCGTGTCGCGGCTGTCAGCTTCATCGCTCGCGCGGGCTGCGCGGGCTAGACGAGGCAGTATGGCGAGGCCGACGGCGACCCCGACAAGGCCGAGCGGAAGCTGGTAGAGGCGATCAGCCGAATAGAGCCAGGACTTTGCGCCTGCCTCAAAACTTGCGAGCGCCTGGCTGACGACGATGTTGATCTGCATGCCGGAGGCGGCGATCGTTCCCGGAATAGCCAGCGCCGCGACCCGCTTCACGCCGGGCGTGATCTTCGGAATACCGATGCGAAGGCGCACCTTCTGACGGGAGACGCCATACCAGAGCAGCGCCACCTGAAGCGCGCCTGCCACAGTGACGGCGGCGGCAAGTGATTTTGAGACCTCGTAATTGTCGGACCCGATAAAGGCCGCGCCGAGCATACAGATGTTCAGCAGCGTCGGCGCCCCGGCCGACATGCCGAACCGTCCAGCCGAGTTCAAAACACCCGACAGAAGCGCCGCGAGCGCCATGAAGGCCAAGTATGGCATGGTGATTTGCGTCAGCAGGATTGCCAGCGGAAAGTGGACCGGGTCATTACGGTAACCGCCATGCAGCAGAAGCATGATCCAGGGCATGGCGATCTGCGCGATGATTACGAGGCCCACCGTGACAGCGAGCAATCCTCTCAATGTCTCTTCTGCGAGCCTGCGGGCGGCTTCCTCGCCTTCGGCTTCCATGGTGCGGGCATAAGCAGGCACGAAGGCCTGCGCGAATGCGCCTTCGGCAAAGACGCGCCGAAAGAGGTTGGGGAACATCAGCGCGGTGAAGAAGGCGTCCGCGACGGGGCCTGCGCCTAGCTTGGCGAGGATGACCAGATCGCGAGCGAAGCCGAGGATGCGGCTGCCGAACGTCCAGCTCGACTGGGTCAACGTGTTGCGAAGGACGCTCATGCTCGGTGCGCTACAGGGCCAAGGTTAACAATCAGAAGCTGTCTGCCGCATTTGCCTGCTTCAGGCTGCGGGCAGGGGTACGCGGCGCGTCTGGTTCTTCGCGCTGGAGCACTTCCAGCAATTTCTCCTTGAGCGCCGCAAGCTTGATGTCGGTATAGCTGGCGGGGAGCTGGACATAGAAGGCGTCGAACACCCGCTCGCCATAGCTGCCGACATGGGCCGAATGGATGGAGATGTTCTCGTCTGCCAGGAGGCGTGCAACATCGTGCAGGAGGCCCGGCCTGTCGCGGCCTGCCACGTCGATCACGGTGTAGCCATCCGACAGCGTGTCATCGATCTTGACCTGTGGGATGACCTTGAAGGCCGCTTCGCGCCGGAAGGACTTCGCCGGAATGTTGGCGACGGGCTCATTGGTGGCAAAGGCACGGCGAACCTCATTCTCGAGGCGCCTTAAGCGGCCTTCATCGCCAGCTGCAAAGATGCCGCCCTTGCCATCCTGAAGGATGAAGACGTCAACGATAAAGCCGGATGGCGCCGTGAATACCTGCGCAGAGACGACGTTGGCGCTTTGTGAGGCAATTGTCCCGGCGAGGCGCGAAAAGAGGCCGAGCCTGTCCTGACCCGCTACGAGCAGCGACACGCCGCCGCCATCCTCGCGCACATGAGCAGAGACGATGGGCGGGTCACCGGCTTTTATGGTGCGGGCATGCTGTTCGAGTGCGTCGAGATCGAAGCCAGTCCAGTAGGCCGGGTCCATGTCGGTCATGACTTCAGGGATTGCGCCGACGCGTTCTGCAAGCTCTTCACGGTTGAGCGCGGCGCGGCCTTCAAGCTCGCGCGAAACGCTGATTGCATCCGTACGGCCACCGCGCAGGGCCGCTTCCGTGTTCTGGTAGAGATCTTCGAGAAGCTGGCCTTTCCAAGCATTCCAGATGCCGGGTCCCACGGCCCGTATGTCAGCGATAGTGAGGATGTAGAGAAGGCGCAGGCGTTCTATCGAGCCGACCATGGATGCAAAGCGCACAATGGTCTGTGGATCGGCAATGTCGCGTTTCTGGGCGGTCTCGCTCATTTCGAGATGGTGGCCAACCAGCCAGGCGACGAGGTCGGTTTCGGCATCAGACAGGCCGAGGCGTTTACCTGCGGCCGTCGCCGTTTTTGTGCCCTCAATCTGCTGGTCGCCATGACCCTTGCCGGTGTCATGCAGCAGCATGGCGAGATAGAGGATGTGCTTGTTATCGATCTTCTGGAAGAGGCGGTGAGGCAGTTCAAAGCCTTCCCCACCGTCCCGGTCCATCTGCGCCATATAGTCGACGGCGCGGATCGTGTGCTCATCCACCGTGAAGTGGTGATACATGTTGAACTGGGTCTGGGCGACGATGCCGCCAAATTCCGGAATAAACCGGCCGAGCACATCAGCTTCGTTCATGCGGTGAAGCGCAAGGCCGGGATTTCTGCCGTTGACGAGAAGGTCGATGAAGATCTTGCTCATCTCTGGCTTCGAACGTGTGCGCGAATTGATGATCCGGGCATTCCTGGAAGCAATCGTCATCGCATCCGGGTGAATGTCATGGTCAGTTTCATCAGCCAGCTGGAACAGGCGGATGAGGTTCTCCGGTGATTTCTTGAAGACTTCCTCGCCCGTGACGCTTACGCGTTCGCCATCAAGGATGAAGCCTTCATGTGCCATGGGCTTAGGCGTGCCGGTGCGGATGAAACGGCGCCAGCCTTCAGGTTTTTTGATCTGGTCGGCTTCGAGTTTGGCGGCGATAATGCGGGTCAGATTGCCGACATCCTTTGCGACCAGGAAGTAGTGCTTCATGAAGCGCTCGACGCCGAGCTGACCGGATCGGTCGCGGTAGCCCATGCGGGACGCGATCTCGGGCTGGAGGTCGAAGCTCAAGCGTTCTTCGGCGCGCCCCGTGAGATAGTGAAGGTGGCAGCGAACCGTCCAGAAAAACCGTGCGGCGCGGATGAAGACGCTGTATTCATGCTTGGTGAACGGGCCGGACTTCATCACGTCTTCTAGTGAGACGCCATCATACATGTGCTTGGTGATCCAGTAGAGCGTCTGCAGGTCACGCAGCCCACCTTTTCCCTCTTTCACATTTGGTTCGACCACATAGCGCGTATTGCCCTGTTTGGCGTGGCGACCGTCCCGTTCGGCCAGCTTGTCAGCGATGAATTGGGCGTCATGACCTTCAACCGCTTCCTTGCGAAACTTCGCTTTCGTTTCTGCGGCCAGTGCCTCGTCGCCGAACAGGAATCGCGCATCCAGCAGCGACGTCTTGATCGTTACATCCTGCTTTGAGAGCCGGATGCACTCTTCAGGCGTGCGGAAGGCATGCCCGACCTTAATGCCGACGTCCCAGAGGGCATAGAGCATATATTCGATGACGCTCTCTGCGTGAGCCGACGCTTTGTATGGCCGGATGAATAGCAGATCGACATCGCTTGATGGGGCAAGGACGTTTCGGCCATATCCGCCCGTTGCGAACACGGCGAGGCGCTCTCCCTCTGTCGGGTTACGGGCCCGGTGAACATGGACGGTGATATAATCGTACAGCGCGTGTAGTGTCTCATCCATGACGGCAGACAAGAGCCGTGCCGTATCAAGACCGCCTGCGCCCTGCTGCAGGCGTTCCTGCGCGATCATCCGGCCGCGGAAGAGCGCGCCATGCAAGTGGTCGAGCACCTGTTTGCGGGCTTTCGCCTCATCTGAGAGATTGTCGAGGAAGTCCGAGGTGAGCTTCACGCGAAGCGCGCGCCCATCGATAATGTTCGAGATATTCCACTTACTGGGCCAGCGACGTGTCGGCAGCTTGCGGTGGACGAGGGATTCGCTCTGTTCGCTCATGCAACACAACCTAGCGCACATGTCGGGCAAGTGGCCAGCTTTGCTGCAATCGTTTAGTCGCCTGCTGAACGCCGCAGTGAGATAAAGGCTTGCTCAAACACTGCCTCCGACGATGCGCAGACAATCTGTGGCCCCTGTTTGGCTTCCCGGCCGCGCCAGTCACGCGCGATGCCGCCCGCGCCCCGCACAACCGGGATCAACGCCGCGACATCATGTGGCTGCAGGCCCGTCTCGCAGACTAGATCGATACTGCCAGCCGCCAGGCGCCCATAGGCATAGGCGTCCAGACCATAGCGGCAGATGCGCGCGGTGTGCCGGATATGTGTCCATGCCCCCTGTTCGGCAGGATTCATAATGAAGGGGTCGGTCGTCGCAATAATCGCCTGACGCAAGTCCTCACAGGATGAAACACGAATTGGCGTGCGGCCTTTCACCGTTTCCAGCCAGGCTTCGCCCGGAGCGCCAATATAGCGTTCCCCTAGTACAGGCTGATCGATAAGACCGATGACAGGGTTACCGTCAGGATCGGCAAGCGCGATCAGGGTTGTCCATACCGGGAGGCCCGCCAGAAAGGCGCGGGTGCCGTCGATCGGGTCGAGTAGCCAGGTCCAGCCAGAGCTGCCTTCGTGCCTGCCAAATTCTTCGCCATCGATGCCGTCAGCCGGTCGCTCTTCTGCAAGGATGGCGCGGATTGCCTCCTCGCCAGCACGATCTGCAATGGTGACGGGGTCATAAATGGCGCCGCCTGCCTTGTTTTCGGCATCAATACCGGCGCGGAAATGCGGCGAAATCGCCTGCCAGGCCGCGTCAGCGAGCCGGCCGGCAAGGTCTACGAGGTCAGACTGCGATGCAGGGAGGGTCATGTCTCGCGCTTATGGCGCGCGAGACGGGAAGGTCAAGCGGCGCCGGTGCCACTCTGGTCGGATTCGAGTGCCTTTGCGAGCTCAAGCAGACGGCGGCGCGGGCGTTCGCCAAGCCGGTAATAGGCGCGCACCAGTTCCAGGGTTTCTTTCTGGCTCAGGATGTCGCCGTCCATCGTATCGGCATCATTCGCAGCGAGGAGGTCGTCCTGTTCGATGCCATCAAAGAAGTACTGAACGGAAACATTCAGAGCTTTGGAGAGATCGAAGAGGCGCGAAGAGGTCATACGGTTCGCACCGCATTCATATTTCTGGATCTGCTGGAACCGGACCCCCACTTGCGAAGCCAGTTCCTGCTGGGTCAGGCCGAGCAGTCTGCGGCGGCGGCGTAGTCTCTTTCCTACGTGAAGGTCGGTATTGTCAGTCATGCCCGGCTCCCCTTGATCATCCTTAAGCCCGGGATCGTCCCGGTTTGAGCGTCGCAGAAATGGAGAGCAAACTTCATGCCGTCCGGTTGTTTCAGTCTGATTACATGCAAAAACGCATTGATGCGGAATTTTGGTCTTGCATTTTGTGCGCCGCACAATAAATTGGTTTCAGCACTGCGGTGCTAACGCCTTCTGGCGTTTCCTCCCTTTACCTTTTTCGGCCGCGCCAGCCTTGGCGCGGCCCTTTTTTTATGGGCGCAGACGCTCGCTCAATTCAGCGATATTCCCCATCAGCCCATCTAGCTGATGCGACAGCTCGCTCATTGCGTCAATCTTTGTGACTTGAGCTTCATCAAGGTAAAGACGCCTGTTTATCTCTATCTGCAAGGCGTGGACGTGCTGTTTAGGCCGTCCATACTTCCGTGTGGTAAAGCCCCCGGCATAGGGCGCGTTTCGCACGACGCTATATCCCGCCTTGCGTAATGTTCTCTCCACAAGGCTGGTGAGCTGGCCCGTGCAGCTCGATCCAAAACGGTCGCCGAGGACGAAATCTGGAAGATCACGGCGTCCAGGTTGTGACGACGGCATGGAATGGCAATCGATCAGAATGGCGCAGCCAAACTTCTGACGCAGCGCAGCAATCTCGTCGGATAAAGCCGCATGATAGGGCGTGTGAACAAGATCCAGGCGAGCGCGCCCGTCGGCTGGGTCCAGCTTTTTTGCATAAATGAGCTCGCCTCTTGCGCCGATCCGCGGGAAGCATCCCAGTCCCGCTTCGACCCTGACGGTCGGTACGGCCACTGGTCCGGGCGGGTCACCGTGGAACATGGACGCGTCAATTTCGCGCGGGTCCCGATTCAGGTCGACGAAAGAGCGTGCATAGGTCGCCTTGAGAAGGCGCGCACCATATGTTGGCGCGTTCGCGAACAGCTCATCTACATAAGCGTCCTCTGTCTGTTTGAGATCAATCAGCGGCACACGCAGGCTATTGCGGAAATAATCCGGATATTCGCGTCCGCTATGGGGAGAGGCGAAGATCAGGGGGCGCTCGTCTGCCTGTGGTTTGGCCAGGCTGAAGGCCGGCCACCTAAGTCCACTCCCCGGTGCGGGGCTCTGCTCTTCTGTCGCCGTGATCGTCATCGAGACATAGGTCGGTCATTGGCATCGCGGGTCAAGCATTACTCCCACGTTCACCGTCGATTTACCCGAACCATGCTTTGTGCCATCAAACGTTAGTCAGAAAGCCGGAACGCAGTCCCCATGAGCAAGATACTTCTCGCCGAAGACGATGAAATGATGCGCACCTTCCTGGCTGCCTCGCTGAAACGTGCAGGACACGAAGTTCAGGACTTCGAGGATGGCGAGACGGCGCTCAATGCGCTCGAGCGTGAAGTGTTCGACCTGTTGCTGACTGACATCGTCATGCCGGGCATCGATGGAATTGAGCTAGCGCGACGTGGGGCCGAGCTCGATCCGGCGATGAAGATCGTATTTATTACCGGGTTTGCTGCTGTCGCACTGGCTTCCGGTACGCCAACACCTGCAGGCGCAAAGATCCTGTCGAAGCCATTCCATCTGCGTGAGCTGGTCGAGGAAGTTGACCGCGTCATCGCTGCCTGACATTTGCAGCTGAAACAGGCTTGACTTGGATCGCTTGACGTCCGATTAGGGCCGCTTCGAAACGGATGGGCGGTTAGCTCAGCGGTAGAGCACTACATTGACATTGTAGGGGTCACAAGTTCGATCCTTGTACCGCCCACCATTTCCAGAGTTCTTGAATTTGTGATGCCTGCGCCGCGGCGTAAAGCTCGAGCGCGGTCGAAACGTACTCTTCTGGTGTCCGCAGTCGTCTGCTCCGAGAGAATTCGCAACGCAGGTGGCGAAACTGCGCTCGGGCCTCAATTCACTGATTTATATGTGAAAACAATCGATCCTTCTCGTGTGTACCGAGCGAGATCAGGTTTCTTTATAGCATAGATAATATCAAATAATGCGAAAAATTTTGCGGAACGTTTCACTATGCAGATAGTAAAAAATCTAAACAATACAGTGGGCGTGAAGGTTAACGTATAGGGTGCGAAGTATAAGATGCCAATTGTTCAAAACCGGGAAATGTTTCATTAATGACCGGTCTGCCTAATCCTCTCAAAGCGGGAAAAAATTATCCTATCTCTACCTAGGGATGTGGTGCCGCAAGGAGGGACGATGTTACGTGTTGGAGTGCAGGGCCGCCGGTTTTCTAAATGTCATAAGGGCTCGTCTGCGGTCGAATTTGCGATCGTCGCGCCGGTGCTCCTGTTCCTTTTGTTTGGCATAATCGCGTATGGCGTATTCTTCGGCGCAGTTCATTCAGTTCAACAACTGGCGGCCAACAGCGCGCGCGCCGCTATAGGAGGGCTCGACCTGCCCGAGCGCCAATCGCTCGTGGAGCAACACATCGCTGCGAGCGTCAACGAAGGTGGGCTGTTAACACGTGACGCCCTGACCGTCAGTGTTGAGCCGCTCAGCGAGGATCCGAGCTTTCTTCGAGTCGTTGTCGATTTCGATGCCAGCCAGTTGCCGGTCTGGAATCTCTATGATGGCCTCCCTCTTCCGGAAAAGAATATTCGCCGGGAGGCCGTTATCAGAGCTGGGGGGTATTAATGTCCTCCGATCCTAGGAAACTCACAAATGCAGAGCGGCTGGGCCGAGATTGCCGGGGCAATGTCGCGGTGACAACTGCCGTCTTCGCGCCCGTTGCGGCAATGATGGCCGCGCTGGCAATCGATACTGGCGCGATCGCCACGCAGAAACGTGCGCTGCAGGGTCATGCGGACATGGCAGCTCTTGTCGCTGCGGCAAACCTTCAAAAAGCGGAAGGCGCTGCCCGCGCTTACCTTTCGGATAATGGGCGCTCGAGCATCGAGATCCAGCGCGAAGAGGGCGCTGAAGAGGTGCGCTCGACGACAGGCATCGCGATGCGGGTCGAGACTGGCCGGTACACTGCTGACAGAAGTCGTCCGGTTTCAGAGCGTTTTGTCGCGGGCGGGGAGCCGTTGAACGCGGCCCGAGTGTCCCTGTCAGAACCACAGCACAGATTGTTCGAGTTCCTCGGTCGTTCGCCGAAACCCCTGGACGTGTCCGGCGTCGCTGTCGTGTCTGCTGAGGCGGGCATATCTGTAGGGTCGCGTCTCGCCCGCCTCGAAGGCGGAATCGTGAATGGCCTGCTCTCAGAATTGCTTGGCGTAGAGATTGGGCTTTCGGCGATGTCCTATGACGCATTGCTCGACGTAGATATCGATATGATCGATTGCCTCGAATGGCTCGCGGATGATCTGGAACTGACGGCTCTCACTTATGAAGATGTGCTCTCAACAAGCATTGGACTGGAGCATCTTTGGTCCGCAATGGCTGAGACTGCGAGCGACAGCGCACTTGCCAGTCAGGCCCTGCGCTCACTGTCTCGCGACGCGGCACGAAACCAGCGCACCTTGAAAGTTGGTGAGATCATCGAGCTGGGTCGAATTGCGCCGCGTACGCTCGGTGATCCTCCGGCAGGCACGGGGGTTCGACTGGAAGCTCTGCCGCTTCTGATGGCGAGTGCCATCACGGCAAATGGAAGCAATCAGATTGATCTGGGGCTTTCAGCGCAGGCTGGACGTCTTGTTGATATTGACGCCTCGCTTGTCATTGGAGAACGGCCAAAGGGGCAGTCCTGGTTTGCCCTGTCTGGTCTACCTAGTGAGACGGTTTCCACGGCGCAGATGCGTCTTTCGCTGACGGCGAAGATTGGTGCGGGCCGATTGTTGTCCGACGCGCTGATCAGCCTTCCAGTTCACATCGACCTTGCGTCCGCTGATGCGCGGGTAACAGACATTGTCTGCGAGCCGGGCGAGCGGGAACCGAAAAGGGTAAATGTCGCCGTCCGACCTTCCATTGCGCGCCTGCGCATCGCCGACATCAGTGGGTCGGGCGCATCGGAGCGCGTCAAACCTGCTCACGTCCTGAATGGGCGTCTGATCCAGATCGACGCTTTTGCAGACATCCAGGCTGCCAACCCGAATCATACGCAGCTGCGCTACATGCACTATGAAATTGGCGGAGACCCCAAAACGGCGGGCACCGATAGAGCATTGGAGGGGCTATTTTCATCGGCGATTTCAGATCTGCACTACGACATTGATGTGATCGGCTTACAGCTGCTTAGCGACGCTCACATCGCGTCTATACTCTCGGGACTATTCAGTGAGCTTTCCGCACCTGTCGACAGGCTCATCTTCAGCCTCACCTCGGCGCTTGGCCTCGGTCTGGGGGAGGCCGACGTCTGGGTGCACACGGCCTCATGTAATGCCCCCGTACTGGTGCAATAGATTTTTTTTGACCGCAGTAAGAAACCAACTACCTTCTCAATGTATTGAATAATATAGTTTTATATAAAGCGCTCTATAGAAATAGACGCGCCTTGAAAATATCTTGAGGAGAGATGATGGCGAGGCCGGCAGGGGTCCGAAATCAAGATTTTGAGCAAAAGAAGCAGGCGCTGACCGATAAACTTCTGGCTTTTGTGTTAAGGGATGGCGTCGAACGACCCTCTTTCAGACAACTGGCCATCGCAGCCGAGACCTCTGAACCAACTCTACGGCATTACTTCACGGATCGGACTGGCCTGATAATCCACCTGCTGGAGCAGATTACCGAACGTTCCGTGCCTCTAAGGGAAGCCCTGAGCCAGCCTCAGGATAGTCTGGATGATGCCGTCACAGGCTATTTCAGGCAAATGGCGGTGCTTACCAAAACGGACGGATATGTGAGGGTGCACGCCTTTGGTATTCGTGAGGCCATGGGTGACGAGGGCATACAGAAGTTTTACCTCAAGCAATTCCTGTCTGCCGGAATTGACTCGGTCGCCGAGCGCCTCGTGCGTTCGAAAGATGGTTTGACGACGTTTGATGAAGCGCGTCACGCCGCCATCCTCATTGTGTCTGCCTCTCTTCTTCGCGTCGTGCACCAGGAAGTCCTGAAAGGCAAAGTTCACCAGCCGCTTGATGAGGAGGCCTACTTCGACAGAGTGGGCAAATGGCTGCTCGACGGCCTGCGGTCATCCAAGGGGCCATCAGGCAAGTAGGTCCGAGAGTCGCTCCACCGTCTCTGCGGGCGTGGACCAACTCGTTACCAGTCGGTGAGAGCCACCAATCCATGGATAGAAGGTTGCGCCTGCATCCGTCAGCGCGCGAAGGTTTGTCTCGCTGAGGCGCACGAATATTTCATTGCCCTGAACCGGGTGGACGAGCTGAGTTTGGCCGTCGCGGCAAAGTAGATTTGAGATCTCTCGCGCGCGCTGATTTGCAGTGGCGGCGAGGCTGAGCCAGCGATCGTCTGCAAACATGGCGATCGCTTGTGCCGCAAGGTAGCGCATTTTGGGCGGCATGTGGCCGGAGCGCTTTGCGCGGGCTTTCAACTCATTGAATTTCTGCCGGGCATTGCCGAACAGGATGATGATCTCGCATCCCATCGCGCCCGTCTTGGTCAGGCCTAGCGTGAGCACATCAACGCCAGCCTTCCAGCTCATCTCAGCAGGTGATGCGCCTGTCGAAACAAGGGCATTGGCAAGCCGCGCACCATCAAGGTGGACCGTGAGACCTACATCCTTCGCGAGCGCGCTGAAGTGCTTCACCTGCGCGGCCGCGTAGGCGGTGCCAGATTCGGTGAGGTTGGTAAGCGACAGCACATGGGCAGGCGTCTCATGCACAAAGTCTGGCTTGATCCCGGCGAGTGCCTCGCGCAATGCCAACTCGTCAATCTGTGCGCCTTCGCCGGGTAGGAGCTGCAGCTTGCCGCCGCCGGTAAAGAATTCAGGCGCGGAGCGTTCGTCCCGTGCAATATGGGCCTCGTCATGACAGAGGATGGCCCCCATGGGCGGGCAGAAGCAGGAGAGGGCAAGCGCGTTTGCCGCTGTGCCCGAGGCGCACAGCCAGAAGTCAAAATCTTCTGTCTCAAGCACACGCGTCAGCTCATTGCGAAGGCGTGTTGTCACTTCATCGGCGCCGTAGCTGGCCTGCATGCCGTTATTTACGCCAGCAAGCGCTTCAAGAACGGCGGGGTGTGCCGGGGCGGATGTATCGGAAGAGAAATTCATCAGACCTGCGTGTCGGGTGTCTGCCACATGAGGTGTTGGCCACCATCGGCGGCAATCATCTGCCCAGTGACACTATCAGCAGCAATAAGGTAGCGCATCGCGCGCACGATCTCTTCCGGGCGGGAGCCTTTGCGGGTCAGCGTTGCCTGTCTCTCGGCCTCAAACTCGTCTTCGCTCTGATGAACGCTGGCGAGGGTCGGGCCGGGGCCGATGCCGTTCACCCGAATATCCGGGGCGAGCGCCTGTGCCAGTGTTTTCGTCGCCGTCAGCAGGGCAGCCTTGGATAGGGTGTAGGTAAAGAATTGCGGATTGAGCTTCCAGACCCGCTGGTCAATCACATTGATTATGAGACCTTTCTCGTCACCCGGGAGGGCTTTGGCGAAGGCCTGCGAGAGCGCAATTGGCGCGCGCAAATTGGCGTCGAAATGAAGGTCCCACCCTTGCCGGTCATGATCGAGCGCGGTGTCGTCCTCGAAAGCCGACGCGGAATTGACCAGCAGCCGCAGCGGCCCACCGAGCAGATCCTGCGCAGATGGAATAAGTGCCTTGAGGTCTTTTTCTTCGGTGAGATCGCCCTGAACGATCACGCCCATGCCGCCCGCCTTGCTGATGGCGTCAGCAGTTTCCTGAGCGCCGTCCGCTGAAGAGCGGTAATGTACGGCAACGCTCCAGCCATCTTCGCCAAGCGCTTCAGCCAGCGCGCGCCCGATGCGTTTGCCAGCGCCGGTGATCAGCGCGCGTTTGGGGGTCAGCTTATGATCTGCCAATCCAGTTCTCCACTTCGCCTGTGACGTCCCAGCCATGCACAAGGCCGTAGATATACGCGGCATAGGCCAGCAGCATCGCGAGAGCTGCAAGCCGCGTAACCCGGCTACGGGACAGGACGAACAGGCCGAGAACTATGGCGGCTGCTGCGAGTGCCCAGTGGTCGAACTGAAGAAAGGTTGGCGCAAGTTCTGTTGGACCGAAGAAGGCGATGATTGCACCGGAGCCAGCCAAGTTGAAGATATTCGAGCCGATAACGTTGCCGATCACGACCTCACCGCGGCGGCGAAGGCCAGCCGCGATGCCTGCGCCAAGTTCAGGCAGGGATGTGCCGATGGCGAGCAGGGTCAGGCCGATCACCTCTTCCGGTACAGCGTAGACGCGCGCGATGCCGACGCCGCCTTCGACAATGAGGTGCGCGCCGAGCGGCAGGCCCACAAGACCGACGATCAGGTTCAGCCACATGGCGGTTGTGCCCAGCGACTCGCCCTCATCCTCAAGGCCGACGTCAATGCCCTTCCGGATGCCTTGCGACGTCCAGACCAGCATCAGGATTGAATAGACGAGCAGGCTGCTCAGCAGAATGAAGCCAAAGACCGGTGTCAGCGGCAGGAAGGCCGTCCAGCCGATCCAGAGTGCCGTGACCGCAATCATGATCCAGTAGGACCGGCGGAGACCGAACTGCTGCGTTGCGAGAGGGATCAGGAAAGCCGGGACGGCGAGCACCAGCCAGACATTGGCGATGTTCGAGCCGACGATATTGCCAATAGCAATGCCGGGTTGCCCCTGGCTGGATGCATCTACGGCAACGACCATTTCAGGGGCCGAGGTACCGAAGCCAACGATAAGAATGCCGGCCACGAGTGGGGACACACCTATCCGGCGTGCAAGTGCCACAGCCCCATTTACAAGAAAGTCGCCCGCGAAGGCGAGAATGACGAGGCCGCCAACAAGGGCTGCGAGAAGCGTCAGATCAGGCAAGGGTACTTTTCAGGCGACCTAGTCGAGCCGGCGATAGTCGATCAGGTTCAGGATGGCGAAAATGGCGACCGTCGCGCCAATTGCGATGAGTGCAAACATGGTCTTTAGCTCCGAATTCGTCGTTCGTTGGGCTAACTAGACTGTGTTAGCCGGTTTGGCGAGGGGCGTTTTCACAGATTGGGTCAAGTTATGACGCGTATAAGACAGCGGATCTTTCAGGCGTGGTTCCGGTTCAGGCGTCCCATGACACTTGGCGTTCGCGCTCTGGTGCAGCGGTCTGACGGCAAGGTCCTGCTGGTGCGCCATACCTATACCAAGGGGCTCTACCTTCCCGGCGGGGGCGTCGAAAAAGGCGAGATTGCCAGCGTTTCATTGCTTCGTGAGCTGAAGGAAGAAGGCGGTGTCGAGTTGACCGGCACGCCGCGCCTTGTGGGTATCTATTCAAATGAGGCGATCTTCCCGAACGATCACGTCGTTTTCTATCATCTGCGGCCCGGCGAATGGGTGGGCGGGGAGGCGACAAGTGTTGGGGAGATATCAGAGATCGTCTGGGCAGACCCACATGCCCTGCCAACTGATACGACGCCGGCGACGCAGCGGCGCGTCGCTGAAATCTTCGCGGACGGACCGAATGACGGCTATTGGTGAGGGTCGTCGTCTGATGCGGTCAGGCCCTTCACATACTCCACAGCCGTCATCACGGCGAGGACTGCGGCAACCCATACCATGACGAGACCTGCCAGCAGCGTGCCGCGAGACAGAACCCAGTTTGGCGAATAGGTATCAGCGTCAGATGTGATGGCACTAATCGCCATACCGAGCAGGACCAGCGCAATGCCGCCCAGCACCAGCGCGGTCTTCATCTTGGCGCTGTTCGACACTTTCATCGTGCCCGGGTTGCCCATCGCTTCGCGCATGGCGGTGATAAGCACGTCGCGGCTGACAATGGCGAGCGTGGGTAAGGTTATGTACCAGGCCCAATTTTCGATAAAGGAGAGCGCCAGCAGGGTGGACGCTGACAGCAGCTTGTCGCCGATGGGGTCAAGCCGTGCGCCGAAAGCCGATTCAGCGTTCAGTTTCCGGGCAAGCCAACCGTCGAGC
>Ga0208965_1000060_pt1 | contig 54041 bp, 42 predicted proteins | sample AOAMet1_07_M0_10_2_FD_188230 | JGI IMG/M metagenome (GOLD analysis project Ga0208965, IMG submission 188230) | Ammonia-oxidizing marine microbial communities from Monterey Bay, California, USA - CAN11_07_M0_10 (SPAdes) | ecosystem: Environmental > Aquatic > Marine > Intertidal zone | place...
GGGTTTGGAATACCGATGTATGGAAATCCTCTGAAGATTCCTCCTCCACTTCACTTTTCGCCATCGATGAGCTCTCAATTGACGCGTCGAATGTCATCGTGAAAGACCGTCGAATCGCTGTGGACTTCGCTTCGGCTTCACTCGCCTGGTTCGAAGGTGTTTTGACCGCAACTGGTTCTGGCAGAATCGGACAAATCGTTTCCCCTGATTGGAACACGTCCGTTCCCCTTACCTGGGACGCCTCGTGCACCTACGATGCTTCAGCCAATGAGTTGAAGCTCTCTATGGAAAAAGCTGATTGGATGCAAGCCACTTGGGAGTCGCAACTGACTTATGGCGAAGCAGGGTGGACAATCACAGGTGAAACACAAGGCCTCTCAGTGAATTCCGTCCTCGAACTCGTGCCGCTTACGGATCCATGGATCGCATTAAAATCAGATGCAAAAGCCAACGGAAAATGGTCCTGGGAAAATGATGTGTTCAAATCCAATTGGCAAATCAATCCGAGCCATTGGCGTGTGCCATTGCCAGGGGAACCGGACCAAAACCTAGATGTGGACGCAAGCGGGAAATTGTGGCTGAAGTACGAAAACAGCAGATGGCGCGCAGACCTCCCTGCACTCAAAATCAAAACAGGCGGATTGCAGTGGCAAGGGACAATCAACGATTTCCTCTTGGACCGAGGAACATTCAAAGCCAACGGAACTGGAGAAATAAATTGGGTCGAGTGGGACGCAATGCCACTGGCCCTTCAATGGACCGGCAGCAGACCACAAACAGGAACAGCTTCTTGGACGGGCACAATTGCTGCCACAGGAAATGGCCTGTGGAGCGCCGAAGCCGACTGGAGTGCGCTCGATTGGCGCGGTACCTCAAACGAAACTTCTTGGGCGTTCAATGGCTCTGGCAAAATCACCGACGCAGCCTTGGTTGCCTCGGATTTTGCCGCTGAATGGGATGCGTCACACATTTCTGGCAACCTCTCCGTCCCATCTCCTTTGGAACAATGGCGCCAGAAAACATCGCAACTCGAAGCCACTGTTCAAGTGGACCATTGGGCATTTACTGCAGATGAAAATGACTCTGAGAACCCAATCAGCTTGGTAGATTTGCAACTTCCTGCGGGAGCGGATTGGACGATTCAAGCATCTGTGAGTCACCTTCAGTATGGACTCTGGGCGATGGAAAATGTTGAAGCGATTGCCCGACTCACTCGGGATGTTTGGACCGTGAAACGATTCTCCGCGGCCACCTTGAGTGGCGAATTGCGGGGAGATGCAATCATTGAGTTTCCATCTGCTGAAAACGCCATCATAATCGCTCACCCCAATCTTTCAGGGTGTGATTTGCATGAATTGTTTTTTGCTTTCGAAGATTTCCATCAAAAAACCCTGCGTGCTGAACATCTCACCGGCACGTTTGGAGCATCGGGGTCCGTGCAATTCGAATGGATTGAAGACGTGCGTTGGCAGCCTCAAACACTGGATGTACTTGGGACGGTTTCATTGGAAAGGGGCACTTTGAAGAACCTTGAAGCCTTTGGCGACATTGCAGATTATTTGAAGGAAAATCGAATGATGGCGCCACTTGTCGATCCTGAAGACCTTCGAAATCGGCTCCGGTACGTGGAAATCGAAGATCTTGAATCTGCGGTTTACATATCCAAAGAATCTGTGCAGCTTCCTCAGGTTGACATTCGCTCATCCGCAATGAACATTTCATTGGAGGGTGCATACGGATTGGATGAATCCCTGGACTATACCATGGGATTTGCCATGCGTGATCTGCGAAACTCACGCAACGATGAATTCGGTCGCATCGAAGATGATGGTCTTGGACAACAGTTTTTCATCGCAATGGAAGGAACGCTGGACGAACCGAAATACAGCTGGGACCGCGATGCGCAAAAAAGCCACCGACGTGAAAATCTGCAGCGCGAAAAGGAGCTTCTCAAAACCTTGTTCCGAAGATCTTCCAACTGACCCTAATTTTGTCCCTATGAATTTTCGTAAAAAAGCGCTTGATCACATCGAATCTGCGAAGGAAGCTTTGATGCAGGAGCCAGCCAATCCGGCTGTGTGGAACCAACTGCGCAATGAACTGCACCAGGCATTGGTGGCTGCAACCTTGGCGGAGCACATGACGCCAGTGGACGAAGAGCAAGAGCAACCGGAAACCATGTCTGAACCGTTGCCAAAACCCCTCATTCCCGAGGCGGTCGAACAACATTTTGAGGCGGAGCCTGAAGCTGTAGCTGTGGTTGCTCCTGAAGCAGCTGCCGGGCCGAGCATTGCAGAGGCCTTGAGCGTGCAGCGCATTGCTTCCATCCAAAGCACACTGAGCATCAATGATCGGGTGCGGTTTGCAGGCGATCTCTTTGGCGGAGATGTCGAAAAACTCCTCAGTGCCTGCAGCAAATTGGAACAAGCAGAGTCCTATGAGATTGCGGTTGAACAATTGGAAAAGCAAGTCCTGCACGATGTTGACTGGGGAGATGAAGAAGGGGCGCCTTACGAGTTTTTACAACGTCTGCGCCGTTTATTTGCGTGACCATGTCAGACTTTGAAATGCAACGGGGAGCCGTTTATCTCGTTCCTACCCCCATCGGCAACCTATTGGACTTTGCACCCCGATCCGTTGAAACACTGAAACGTGTGGACTACATCCTCGCAGAGGATACGCGCACCACCGGCAAGTTGATGAAGCACTTTGGAATTGAGACGACTTTGAAAGCGCATCATCAGCACAATGAGCATCGTGGCATACCGGGTTGGATCAGCGCTTTAAAAACCGGTCAAACTTTAGGTGTATGCTCTGATGCAGGCACTCCCGGCATATCGGATCCTGCTTTTTTATTGGTGCGCGCATGCGTCGAGAATGATGTTCCTGTCATTTGCTTGCCGGGGCCCACGGCATTTGTCCCTGCCTTGGTCGTGTCTGGAATTCCATGCGATCGGTTTGTGTTCGAGGGGTTCCTTCCGCACAAAAAAGGCCGACAAAAGCGCCTAACTGCTCTGGCAGATGAAGAACGAACCGTGGTGCTCTATGAATCTCCTCATCGCATCATCAAGCTGTTGGAAGAAATCGGCACGCATTGCGGACCCGACCGAGCCATTTCGTGCTCCCGAGAAATCAGCAAACTGCACGAGCAAACGCTGCGCGGCACCTCTCATGCGCTCATCGAACACTTCACTGCCCACGAACCTCGGGGAGAGTTTGTGGTCATTGTTTCAGGCAAGAAATAACGAGGGACGAGCTTCTTAGAATAGTTTCCCGTGCAAGTCGCTGACCTGCCGAATTCCGATCAACTCCATGTTTCCCGTTTTTGGAGTGTCCAAATTCCGCGCATGGCCACTGTAAAACATTCGCTTCATGCCCAAACGTGATGCTTCCGCCATGCGCTGATTCATGCGGGGAACGGGGCGTATTTCACCAGTCAGTCCGACTTCGCCAGCGAATACGGTGCCGTATGGCAATGGGACGTCCAATACACTGCTCAAAATTGCCGCCACCACAGCAAGGTCCAATGCAGGGTCTTGGATGCGCAATCCGCCTGCCATGTTCAAAAAAACGTCTTGGGTACCCAGTTTAAAACCGCAGCGCTTTTCCAGCACTGCCAATAGCATGTTGAGGCGCCGCAAATCAAAACCTGTGCCCGAACGCTGAGGTGTTCCATACACCGCAGAACTTACCAGAGACTGAACCTCGACAAGCATGGGACGAGCCCCTTCCATCGCCGCAGAAATCGCTGTTCCACTCAAAGTATCTTCATCCGAAGTCTGTCCCAAAAGCGCATTGGACGGATGGTCCACTGGAATTAAACCGGATCCACGCATTTCATACAAGCCCAACTCAGCGGTGGTTCCAAATCGGTTTTTCGACGCGCGCAACATGCGATAAGCATGGTGACGATCTCCTTCAAATTGAAGCACCACATCCACCATGTGCTCGAGCACCTTTGGTCCTGCCAAAGAACCTTCTTTGGTGATGTGTCCAATGAAGAAAACAGGGATATGATGTTGCTTCGCGTAACGGGTAAAAGCCCCTGCAGTCTCACGGATTTGAGAAACAGATCCCGGTGCGGATTCAACTTCTGGAAGAAACATGGTTTGGATCGAGTCTACGATAACTACGCTTGGCTTATTGGCTTCCAATTCCCGCAGCACAGCTTGCGCATCAGTCTCTGGAAAAACATACAGCGCGGGTGATACATCACCTAGTCTTTCTGCGCGCATGCGCACCTGCTCGGGACTTTCTTCACCTGCTACATAAAGAATCCGCTCTGACTTTTTGGCCATTGCCAATACCGATTGGAGCATCAGGGTCGACTTTCCAATTCCCGGCTCTCCTCCCAACAATACCACAGCTCCTGGAACGACTCCTTTTCCCAATACCCGGTCAAGTTCTGGATCACCCGTAGACATGCGATCCATTTCCATCACCCTCACATCAGCAAGTGGTTTGGCTTGAACAGGTTGAAGTCCTTTGCTCACAGATTGAATCGCCCTCTGGGATGGCGTCGCAGCTTTCACCGTAAACGCCTCAAGGGTGTTCCAAGCCTTACACCCCGGACATTGACCTACCCATTGGAGGGATTCGTGTCCGCAGGAAGTACAGACGTAGTGCGTCTTTGATTTGGCCAAGCTCGAGGGTTTAAATCCGCGAAATCAGTCGCGAAGAATGGTCACCGCACCTTTGTACTCACGTCCATTTTCTGGCAACAACATCGTGTACCAGAACGTACCGGTCTCATCGTTGTTCGGCCTCCATGCGTCTTCGTTATCGTAGGCATTGCTCGTGTAAACAAGCTTTCCCCAACGGTCGTAGATACGCATGTAAACGTCTTCATATACCTCCAATCCCGTGATGTAGAAGCTCTCGTTCATGTCGTCACCGTAATCAGGCGTAAACACGTTTGGAATGGTGAGTTCGCAATAGTCTACGAGCACCTCCCATTCTTGGCGAATGCCTCCAACTGCGCAAGGGTTGATGGCTGAACCGACCAGTGTAATGCCGTACTCCCAGCATTGTTGGTTCAACATCGAGCTCACTACCGTCATTGCATCTTGTGGATCTCCGAAATAAATCGTTGTGTCTTGACACTCGACCCACCATTCATACTCTCCTGCACCATCCTGATAAGCGGTTCCGTTCCATGTTTGTGCGCTCAAATCAAAGTCGTACTCAACTTCTGGACACATGGTCAAAAAGTCTCCATCCTCCAGAATTGGCTCTGCGTCAATCGTAGGCGGCAAACCGATGTACAAATAAGTGCAGACCGTATTGGTTTCGCATCCATAAGGATCCGTGTAATCCATGCAAATTTCTGTGCCGTCATACGAACTTCCATCTGCCACTTCCCAGTTGATATCAGTTGAACCATCAGGCCATACAACCGTGTAGCCATCTGGCAATTCCGGAACAATCGCAGCAGTGCCGTCCCCGATGCAATCCACTGTCATGCTTTCGAGCGGTGAAGGGATTTCGCCCACAATGGTAATCAAGGCACACGCCTCGCCTTGCCCACACTGGTTGCTCACCTCTACACAGAATTCACCTGTAGAGACAGCGGTATATTCCTCTGCAATTTCACCTGGAATCAAGTCGCCATCAATGAACCATTCAAATTCCAAATCGGGCGTATCTGGGCTTGTCGGATCGAGGTAAACCTCCCCGCCGTCGCACAAGCTCTCGTCCTCCAGCTCTGGTTCGGGCGTGTATTGCGAATAAAGGGGCAGGGACGCTGTGGCGGTGCCGCAGCCATTTGTAATCACAACCGAAGCATTGTACGTTGTTGCATTTGAAAACGAAAAGTCGTTTTGAAATACGTCATCATCTCCAGGAGCAGACCAATTCAATCCAGCTGTTCCTCCAATGTCAATGACGTCAGCGAACACCGTGGTCGTTTCACCATTGCACAGCACATCATTCGCTGTTGACAATGTGACGGAAGGCTCTTCAGTAATCTCCACATCGTAGCAGTAATCCTGCGCACACGTCTCCTCCGTGAAACAAATCTCATACAAACCGTAGCCGGTAGGGAAGAAGTCTGTATCGTATTCGTCTGTGTTTGAAAAAGACCACGGTTCAGGACCCGAAAGGCAATTCCATGAACCCACCGCTGGCGAAGCCTCGCAATCTGCGGCAGTCAATAAAATTGTACCCGGCGCTAAATCGTTCAACTCAATCCCATTCTCGTAACCACAATTGTAGACAGTAACAGAGAGAACATCGGAATCGATGTTTGCATCCTCGTAGAAAATCAACTCCATCTCGTCACCTGCAGCAATGTCAAAATCAAATTGCGTAAAACCCGCTGAAGAGGTAAGAATATAACTGTCCGTACCGTTGATGATCAACTCCATATAACTTCCTCCCCATCCAGAATCCTCATTGGAGCTCATGTAAACGTAAAACGTTCCTTCTTCCGGACTCGAGTAACCTCCGTCAAACGAGACTTCGTTCGGTATGCCATCGCAAAATGGTTCTACCGTGGCCTCTGGGATATAAGACCCCACCGTTTCGATGATGAATACCCTTTGGCCTTGACAGCCATCTTCGTCCGTGACCAACAGACGAAAAACGCCAGCTGTGAGCTCAGCCCCTGCTTCTCCAATGGTTCCAACCACTTCGCCTCCGAGTCCATTCCAGTCTCCTTCCCACTCGTAAATGTTGTACCCTTCCTGCTCGAGCGAATCGACGATTGCCACAGTGGTTTGACCAGGACAAACCGAAGGGGGGTCAACTTCTACATCCGGAAGGAAATAAGGGCTCTGATCCACATAAAACTCCTCAACAACGGTGCATTGATCCAAATAACCCGTGACAAAAAATGTTCCGCCAAAGGTGTATGTGTTGGTGTTGCCCTCTGCTCCATTGGACCATATGATCTCGTCAAAAGCACCAGCAGCTGTGATTTCCACTTCTCCTCCCGCACAAATTGCTGTGTTGCCCTCCAAGACCAAATCAGGCAATTCGATGTTGAGCACTTCGATGACCACCGTCAATTCTGTGACGCCTGTAGGTGCTCCGTCGTCTGTTGCTGTGATGTTGATTTCATTGAGACCAACGTTCTCGGGCAACGCGGTGAATAATCCTGTTATGTTGGCCGTTTCTCCATCCGTCAATTCATAATCCCATCCAACTAAATCGTTGGTCTCGACAGTGATCATCTGATTGGGTTCTGGTCCCAAAAAGCTCATGTTGATGTCATAGGTATTGCCCAAGCACATGAAAAGCGTGTCACAACCCAAACTTCCCGTTGGGAAAGGATTGATGTTTTCGCTATCCTCGGAAGCATCCATATTGAAAATGCGGTAGTCCAACCAGTTGACTCCGTCATCGTTGCCGGGTCCTGTGCCCTGAGGTCCATTGTACGTGTCGTCCAATGTATTGAACCGGCCAAACTGCAGGTACGGTCCAAAGTCCGGTGCTGCATCCATTCCGACCGTTGCGGGACTATCGCCACAACATCCCGCAGAACCACCAACATCACCGTGGGCCCAGTTCATGTCGAGGTAACACATCTGTGTATTTGCTCCGTCAGGCAGCGCACCGGAGTCATCGCTCGTGATGACAATTTGGTAAGAGTTCAGCAATTCTGTGTTGTCGTTGTAGTATCCAACGTCAACAAAGTTGATGTAGACTTCTTCCTGAGTGACTTTGTAATAAATCTCCCCTGATGTGGTGTAGTCCGAATCTGCCCAAAAACCGGCAATTTGAGCCACCTCATCTGTGGTAACCGGAAATTCTTCTGGCGTCCAATCAATCGTGTAGTTGTCGAACGAAACAGACCCTTTCGAATTCAAATAAAAACTATTGTAGACGATCCCGTAGAGCTCAAAATCAAAGTCAATTTGGATGGGAGGAGTTGAAAAATCCACAAACTCACCCGCTCCAGCAGTGTAATACATGTCGTCTACTGTGATTTGATTGTACGAAGCATCCGGCTCAATCCAACAATCACAGCCTCCTGTCTGTTGCATCCTCGCTTGCTTCCGAGCCTCAATTTCATCCGCATGATCGAGCTTCCACTGATCCTTGCGCTCTTTCAGAATTTTGCGCGCTTCGGTCTTATCAAATCCGTCCCACGCCCGCAAGATGATGTGTTCATCACGGTTCATGTTCAATACCGCTCCTTTGAATGAGCCGTACCGATCAAGAATGTCTTCAACCGTGGTCATTGACGGTTGCTCATACGCTTCACTATTCATCGAAAAATCAAGGCCATCATTGGTCAAAATTTGACCAAATGATAGAACCGAAACAAGCAGTGAGGAGAGGACAAAACAGAATTGCTTCATGTAAATCAGGTTTTCATATTCAGAACTCATAAATCACTAAAAACGTTGCGTTCTCAACAATTTTGGATTCGAGAAGTTTGTAAATATAGTACATCGGAGCGCCATAAGAAATAAGCAATGGAACATCCGGCAAAACGAACCCCTTGAGCCGTATTTTTGCGGCAGACGAATCCCCGATGAAGAACATCCGTAATTTTTGCATCATTGCCCACATTGACCATGGCAAAAGCACCCTGGCCGACCGTCTGTTGCAGACGACTGGCACCATCAGCGAACGGCAGATGCAGGATCAGGCCCTCGACGATATGGACCTCGAAAGAGAACGGGGAATCACCATTAAAAGTCACGCCATCCAAATGGCGTACACTTCAGCAAGTGGAGAAGAGTTCATCTTCAACCTCATTGATACGCCGGGACACGTTGATTTCAGCTATGAAGTTTCGCGGTCCATCGCGGCTTGTGAAGGCGCCCTGCTCATTGTGGACGCCACCCAAGGCATTGAGGCGCAAACGATATCAAATCTGTATCTCGCCTTGGAGCACGATCTTGAGATCATTCCCATTTTGAACAAAATGGACTTGGATTCTGCGGATCCTGAGGTCGTGGGCGACCAAATTGTAGACCTCATCGGCTGCACGCTCGACGACATCATCCCCGCAAGTGGGAAAAGTGGCCTTGGAGTTGACGAAATTCTCGAAGCAATTGTCGAACGCGTGCCAGCACCAAAAGGAGACGTTGAAGCGCCACTTCAAGCCATGATCTTCGACAGCGTTTACAATTCGTTTCGAGGAATTATCGCTTATTACCGGATCATAAACGGTCGTCTGAAAAAAGGAGACCGTGTGAAGTTCTTTGCGACCAATCAAGTCTATGAAGCGGATGAGATTGGAACATTGGGCATGGATTTGTCGCCAAAAAAAGAAATGTCAGCGGGCAATGTTGGCTATATCATATCCGGCATCAAAGACGCTCAAGAAATCAAGGTTGGTGATACCATTACACTTGAATCGTCTCCATGCGAAACGCAAGTCCAAGGATTCGAGGATGTGAAGCCCATGGTATTTGCCGGAATCTACCCCGTAGATACCGAAGATTATGAAGAATTGAGAGCTAGCATGGAGAAGCTCCAACTCAATGATGCGTCCTTGGTTTTTGAACCCGAGTCTTCTGCAGCCCTCGGTTTTGGATTCCGTTGTGGATTCCTGGGCATGCTCCACATGGAGATCATCCAAGAACGGCTCGAACGGGAATTCAATATGACCGTCATCACCACCGTCCCCAACGTGAGCTACCACGCATACACGAAAATGGATGAAATGCTCATCGTCAACAACCCGTCGGATTTACCAGAACCCAACCATTTGTTGCACGTCGAAGAGCCCTTCATAAAAGCACAAGTAATCACCAAGAGCGAGTACATCGGGCAGGTAATGAACTTGTGCATCGAAAAACGCGGTGTTTTAACGAACCAGGTGTACTTGACATCCGATCGCGTAGAGCTTTCGTTCGAAATGCCACTGGGTGAGATTGTTTTTGATTTTTATGATAAGCTGAAATCAGTCTCTCGGGGATATGCCTCATTCGACTATTTCCCAGATGAATACAAAGAATCGAAGTTGGTCAAACTGGACATCATGCTCAATGGCGATCCAGTGGATGCCCTCAGCGCTTTGATTCACAAAGACAACGCTTTCGATTTGGGCAAACGCATTTGTCTGAAATTAAAAGAACTTATCCCGAGGCAACAATTCCTGATTGCACTGCAGGCGGCCATCGGAGCAAAGATCATTGCCCGAGAAACCATCAAGCCAGTCCGAAAAGATGTGACAGCAAAATGCTACGGTGGTGACATTACGCGAAAGCGAAAGCTCCTCGAAAAGCAAAAGAAAGGAAAGAAGCGGATGCGTCAAGTGGGCAACATCGAAGTTCCCCAAAGCGCCTTCTTGGCCGTTTTGAAATTGGACTGATCAGTCTTTCGGCTGAGGGTCAGCGACAGCATTTTTGTTGGCCAATTGACCACACGCTGCGTCAATGTCCTTGCCTCGCGATCTGCGCACATTGACGATGATGTTCCTAGATTCAAGCAAATCCACGAAGGCGTCAACGCTCTCGCTACTTGCCATTTCAAATTCTCCATCATCAATGGGATTGTACTCAATCACATTGACTTTACAAGGAACGTGTTCGCAAAATGCCGCTAACTCACGAGCATCATCCAGATCATCATTGAAGTCTTTGAAAATGATGTACTCATAGGTCACACGGGTGCCTGTTCTCTCATGAAAGTACTTCAGTGCCTCTGCCAACGCCTCCAAGTTGTTGGACTCGTTGATCGCCATGATGCGATTCCGCTTTTCGTCATTGGCTGCATGAAGTGAAAGCGCCAAGTTGAATCGCACTTCATCGTCCCCCAAGCGTTTAATGGCCTTTGCAATCCCTGCTGTGCTCACCGTAATCCGCTTGGGTGACATGCCCAACCCTGGTTCTCCGCAAATTCGATCGATGGATTCCAACACAGCGCTGTAATTGAGCAAGGGCTCTCCCATTCCCATGTATACGATGTTGCTGAGGTTCTTATCGTAATGCCTGTCAGCCAGTCCTCGGATCATCTCCACTTGGTCGTAAATCTCAGCTGCGCTGAGGTTTTTCAGTAGTTTCAGTTTTCCAGTTGCGCAAAACTTACACGCCAAGCTGCATCCCACTTGAGAAGAAATGCATGCCGTCATGCGTTTGGATGTGGGGATAAGAACCCCTTCAACAACTTGGCCAGCACGGACGTCAAAAGCACACTTGATGGTCCCGTCTCGGCTGATTTGCTGATCTGACAAGTCAATTCGATTCAACTCAAATTCAGCTTCTAACTTGGCCCGAAACCCCTTGGACAGGTTGCTCATTTCTTCAAATGAAGCCGCAGATTTTGTCCAAATCCATTCTTCTAACTGCTTCGAACGAAAAGCCTTTTCGCCCAACGCAACTACCGCTTCCTTCAATTCTTCTTGGCTCAATAGCCTGATGTCGCGCCGTTTCATGTGGGGCAAAGATAACCCTCGGCGGTGGCGCTACGGTTTTTCAAATGTCCCTTGGTCCTCTGCTGCTAAATTGACCTCCGTTTCAGGCTGTTCATTCACCATCAACTGGATGAGTTCCTGTCTCACTTCCTCACGTTTTCGAACGGCTACCGGAACTTCCTTGCCGTTCGGCAATTGCAAAACTCCTTTGCGATGATTGAAGGCCTGCACCGATGCCAGACGCACCAAAAATGAGTTGTGAACGCGCTTAAACAACGGGTCCTGAAGCATTTCAGCAATGCGTTTCAGATTTTTGGACACCGTGATTCGCTTCCCAGATTCCAGGTACAAGGTGGAATAGCTTCCTGATGCCTCCACAAACAAGATGTCGGCATGACGAACAAAATGCCGCTGCCCGGATGTGATCAATTCCACTCGGCGTCCCCCCGGCTTTGGTATTTCCTTTTCGGGTTGAACCCGGAGCTTGTGTGTGATTTGCTTGGCACATGCAATCAAATCGTTGCCATCCACAGGCTTCAACAAATAGTCGAACGCTCGCTTTCGCAGCGCCTCAACCGCGTATTCGTGGTAAGTGGTGCAAAAGACAACGTAGAAAAATCGATCCTTGAATCGGTCCAACAATTCCAAACCAGATTCGTGTGGCATCTGAATATCCAAAAACACCACTTCAGGTGTCAAGTCTTTGATCATTTGATACGCCTCCGAGGCGCTGCTCGCTGTCTGAATAATTTCAAAGTGCGGACAATGCTTCTCAATTTGACGGCAAATGGCCTGACGCGCGTGCATCTCGTCATCGACAACAAGGCATCGGATGGGTTGGCTCTTTTGATTCATGTGTATTCGTTCTCAACACAAATCAAATGATTGCAAGGGTTGAGCGGGTTGTCGGGTTTACACACGGCAATTGTGAATTTACAATTGGTCTTCAATCCATCATTGCTCCAACAAACGGAGGGCCATATTGAGAACACGTCGGATATCCGACGGCAAAGGACCTTCTTTCCGTTTGTCCTTTTTGTAACCCGTTCGCACCACGACCAAGTCCAATAGAGGCACAGAAATGACCATTTGTCCGCGCAATCCTTCCATGCAACTGAATGGCATGCCTGAGTCGGTTTCGCCCAGCCAGATTTGATAGCCATAATGTTCCGCATCGCATTCATCCGACATCGCAGCTATCGGCGTAAGCATTTCTGCCATGTACGTTGAATCGATCAACTGTTTGCCATTCCAATTCCCCTGATGATTGATCAATTTTCCAAACCGAGCATAGTCACGGGAAGTCGCATAATAAGCTGCAAAACAACGTTCGATTCCGCCTTCCTCATCGGGCGCATCCAACCCCCAAAATGCATCATGCTGAGCGCCCATTGGGTTCCACAGTCTGGTTTCCACCCATTGGCTCAAAGAACCTTCATCCAGTCCTGCGATCAATTCGCCCAAAAGCATCGTATTTCCTCCTTCGTATTTCCATTCGGAACCAGGAGTTTCCTCAACGCGATAAGGCTCGAGCAATCCTTGAATATCTCCCCGGTAATAAGCCTTTGCCATGAAGCCGAATGGATTGGCATAATCCTCTCCAAAAGGAATGTGCGAGCGCATTTGCAGTGCCTCCTGGACGGTGAGGCCTCGACCACCATCGCCAGCAAATCGCGGGAGGTAATCGGCCAACTCATTTTGAACATTCACTTTGCCATCGCTCACCGCGAGGCCCAATGCCAAAGCCACAATCGACTTGCAGGCCGAAAACGAATTGGTCAAAGTGGTGTGGTCATGGCCTTGCCAATATTCTTCGAATAGCAATGTATCCCCATGCAAAACCAAGAAACTCGCCGACATGTATTCATCGTGCCAGGCCATTTCCTCCTCCGTGAACTCCATGTTCCAGCTTTTCTTAGCCACCCAAGGCGATGGGTTTTCAGCAGCAGCGATGGTTCTTAAGTCCCGAAATTCAATGTCATCGATGTTTGAATTGTTCCAACCTCGGGCGTACGTTTCAACGAGTCCTCCCCAAATGTATCCGTGGCCAGTGATGTAACTCAAGGCCACCAACGCTGCAACGATGATGAGGATTGTACGCGTCGTTTTCATGTTCCATGATTTTGCTCGAAGTTCCGGAAAAATCGACGGTTTCAGTCCCCCGAAATCAAATTCCAGTCGAACAGCTCGGTAAGATGCCCAATCATACGCTCGGAAACCTCCATTTGGTTGATTTCCTTTCCACATTCCTGCGCCAGAGAAGTAACTCCGCGGTCATCTATTCCACAGGGAACGATAAGCTTGAAAAAGTCCAAGTCTGTGTTCAGGTTGAATGCAAAACCGTGCATGGTGACCCAACGGGAACATTTCACCCCCAGCGCCGCAATCTTGCGCGCATCCATTCCTCGATCGGCATCAATCCAGACGCCTGTTAGGCCTTCAATCCGGCTGGCTAAAACACCATAGTCTGCACAGGTGCGAATGATGGCTTCTTCCAACATCCGCATAAACCTGCCAATGTCCGTATAAAATTGATCCAAATCCAAAATGGGATATCCCACGAGTTGTCCCGGTCCGTGGTATGTGATGTCCCCACCCCGATTGATGGGAAAATATTCAACGCCCAATTCGTCCAATCGTTCTGGAGAAGCAACCACATTTTCAGGGTCTCCGGATTTTCCAAGGGTCAAAACATGCGGGTGTTCGACAAAAAGCAAATGGCTTTCCGGCAGATCCAATGCCGGATCTTCCGAGCCTTCACGTTCTGAAATTCCCGCTTTTTTTCGGGCAATCTTTCGTTGCACAATGGCCTGCATTAGCACTTCCTGTTGCTTCCAAACAGGCGTGTACGACGCACGGCCCAACGAATGAAAGTGAACGCGGGGCTTCATCTCCGATCAGTTAATCTTGGAGAGAGCATCTTTGAGGTGATCGATGTTCTTGATATCCACCGGGTCCCAGCCCAAGTGCTCAGCCAAAAGCAAACTCAACCAGTCACCGAGGTGAACCAAATCGAAAAAACGTAGAATTTCATTCGATCCATCGCCCTCAACCACCACAACATCTGCGCCTTGATTCTGGAAAATATCCATGCAAACATCCATCCGAACGCGTGTTCGCGCATGATCTTCTGGGGTTTGAATGATCACGGCAACTTCACTTTCTCCTCCGCCTTCCCAACCCACCAACTCGTTGTGGTTCATCTCTGGAAAAACATGGTGATTGCAAAGGGTTTTGCTGTTTTCATTCAATTGTTGCCGCCACCGAATGATCAAGCCTTCTTGGGCCGCGTCGGAATACAGCATGATGCGGCGTCCTTCCACCAAATCCAAAAGCGCTGCAGCACGGTCGATGGTATTCTCTTGATTGGCAGTAAGATGCGCAGCAACTTCTCCGAAGGCTGAATGCATTGCATCTGGAACCAAGCCCGCAGAATGGAGCACGTGCATCACAGAGGTGAATGCATATCCAAATTGTGAACGAGGAGGCTGGCCACCGGGAAACCGCACGGAAGGCCAACCGTGCTCATCACACCTTCTGCCCAATTCTCCGCCAGAAGTAATGGCCGCAATGCGTGCGTTTTTAGCGACTGCTGCATCCAAGGCCATGAGTGTTTCCTCTGTGTTTCCAGAATAACTGCAAACCAAAACGAGGGTTTCGCTTCCCACCCACGCTGGAATGGTATAATCGGAATTGGCTTGAATGAATGCTGGGCTAGAGCCAGCAAGCATTTTCGAAGCAATGGCTCCGCTGATGCCGCTTCCGCCCATGCCTAAAATCAACGCACTCGAAGGCTTCCAACCTTTCCAGTCCAGCGGAGTCTCCTCTGCGATGCGCCAAGCGTCTTTCATTTGATCCGGAAATCCGGTGATCAATGCCCTCATTTGTTCCATGTTCGCTCTCGTTTTTTGAATGCTCAAAGCTTATTCAGCCCAAGCAAAGGTAAGGCCAAATCGCACCATGCGCCCGGGTTGCAGCACTTGTCCTCGATCAGCAAACTGCACATCAAAGAGGTTGTCCATTCGCACGCTTCCTTTCCAAAGCAAGGAAGCACCTTCATTGCCTTGGAAATTGACATCAAAGCCCCAAAGGTGCGTGAAAAAATCGTCTGAAATGGACGACTGAACATTGCGATTTTGAGCACTCCCTCGCACCGAAAAGTCCAGTGGCCCTGCAACACCAAAATTCACCATGACATCGTATTTGTTCCGCATGTAATCGAAGACATAATTCGACGTAAAGCCGGACGCAACGCGATTGGCCTCAAGCCAAGATGCGCCAATGCGGGCTGAACGCACGTAAAATTGTTCTGTGGATTCGGCACGTTGATAGAGCATGGAAACATCTCCGCCGAAAAAGTCAACTTCGGCCACGTTGGTGGCCTCATACAAATCGCTTCCGTCGAATTGCACCCAATCAATCAAATCGCGTCCTTGACGAATAAATCGCGTCGTTTCAATGGAAAATTGATGCGACGATTGCGATGCCGAAATGTTCCAGCGTCCTCCGATTTCTCCTTGGTCTGCGTATTCCGATTTCAAATCTTCACTACCTACGGCGCCCCCCAATGTGTAATACAAATCGGTGAAAGATGGGTGACGAACCGAACGACCGGCTGAACCAAAGACCACAATTTGATCCCCACGGCCAAAGGCCATTCGAGCATTCAATGCTGGAAGCAAGGAACTTCCGAAACGGCTGTTTTCGTTGACCGCCATCGTAGCGGTTACAGCCAGCCGATCTCCTGCCCCAAAGTACTTTCCTGAAACATATGCATCGATGTTCAACCGATCATCCTTATAAGCATAATCCGAATTCTCATCCACCAGCAATCCAAGACGGTTGCTTAGAATTCCCTCCGAACGCGCATCCACCGCAGCTGTCCAGGTCATCGCCTCACCCAACCAACTCAGTTGGCCATTGATCGCCCCAACCAAAGAGCGGTGCAGATTGGCTCCTTGGTACCATCCCGCCGCGGTATCGGGTGTGGCAAAAAGTGAGGGAGCAACGTAGTATCCATCATCTGTGAGCGCATACCAGTTTGATTCTTCTCGGTACAATTCGAAACGGTCGCTGTGCGCTCGCACGTGACCTGCTGCCGTTGCGTTCCAATTTCCTTGTCGCCTGGACCAAGCCAATTGCGCAACCGCAGCAACCGTTTCTTCATGTTGATTGGGGTAGGTCGAAGAATAGAAGTTCTGCGCACCAAAGGATTTCGATTCTGCAGCAAATAGTGATTTCCACTGACTGAGTCCTCGTTGGTACCGTGCGCCCCAAAAAAACCGATTGATCTCCATATCCGAATTGGGAATATAGCCATCTGTTTTTGCCTGCGATAAGCTGAAACTGTGCCGCATTTTTCCGGTTGAAATTTGTGCATTGGCACGCAAACGCGTCCAATTAAAACTGCCCAATTCTGCTGTAACGCTCGCTTTCGTCCCTGCTTTATCGACAGAAGTCTCCATTAAAACGCCTCCGGCAAAAGCACCAATGCCAGCCCAAGGTCCAGACCCAGAACGCACAACTTCTACATGCCCCAAATCTTCAGGGTCAATTGGAATGTTCATGAGGTGATGCCCCGTATGTGGCGCTGACCAGCGAACGCCATCAATCCGCAATGCTGTTTGCTCGTATGATCCGCCCCGGATGCTTATGTCTGTTTGCACCCCCCAAGCTCCGCGCGTGCGCACATCCATGCCAGGAATAAATTCCAAAGCCTCCGCAATGGAAGCAGTCCCTCGCCATTCTGATGGCAACATTACTGTCGCTGACTTGGGAGATGACAACAAAGGCAAGGCATCAAAGTCAACGCCCAAAACGGATGCTTCAGACAAGTCAACCTTGATCTGACTGGTGTCAGCTGCAAGAGGATCTGCGGCAGATACAATTTGACAACCCATAAAAACCAAAGCGAAAACACCGGAGAGAATCGAGCGCATGGAAAATAGCTTTTTGTGAATCGATGCAAAGCTAAACGTCTGAAGCAAACCAAGCGTCGCGATGCGGTTTTCACGATGTAACTTTGGGGCATGCAACGATCGGAACAAGAACGCGTGCGTCGCGATTCACTGGCAACTCTACGAAAGATGGGAATTGAGCCCTATCCTGCAGCGGCATTTGAGGCAAGCCACAGGTCAAAAACCCTTGCGGCATCTTTTGAAGATGGCATGGAGGTCACCTTGGCGGGGCGCCTTATGAATCGCCGAATCATGGGCAAAGCTTCTTTTGCTGTTTTGCAAGACAGTGAAGGCACTGCTCAGCTCTACCTCAACAGGGATGAAATGTGTCCCGGAGAGGATAAGTCATTGTACAACGACGTTTTCAAAAAACTCTTGGACCGAGGTGATTTCATTGGAATCCAAGGCACAACCTTCACAACCAAAACCGGAGAGCAAAGCGTGAAGGTGAAAGCCCTCACGGTATTGTCCAAATCACTCAAGCCCTTGCCTTCCGTAAAGGTGGACGAAGATGGCAACGTGCATGACGCCTTTACAGATCCAGAATTGCGCTACCGCATGCGCTATGTGGACTTGGTCGTGAATCCGGAGGTGAAAAAGACCTTTGTAGCGCGTTCTCAGATCATCCGTAGCATTCGCGAATCATTTGACCGCGAAGGATGGTTGGAAGTCGATACTCCTGTGTTGCAGCCCATTCCCGGCGGCGCAGCCGCTCGACCATTCGTCACCCATCACAACGCACTGGACAGCGAACTTTACTTGAGGATTGCAAATGAGTTGTACCTCAAGCGACTCATTGTTGGCGGCTTCGAAGCCGTGTTTGAATTTTCCAGAAACTTTCGAAACGAAGGAATGGATCGCACGCACAATCCCGAGTTTACTGTGCTCGAGTTGTATGTTGCATACAAGGATTATCAATGGATGATGAAGACCACTGAGCAGCTTTTGGCCAACATCTGCCAAGCAGTTCACGGGGGCAATAAGGCCAACCTCAATGGGGTTGACATCAATTTTGCTCCGCCTTACCAGCGCGTAAGCATGCGCGATGCAATCAAAGAGCACACCGGAATTGACATTGACGGAAAGACTGAGAAACAACTCAGGGCAGCTTGCGAAAGCGTAGGCCTCGAGACGGATGCAACAATGGGCAAAGGGAAGCTGATCGATGAGTTGTTTGGTGAAAAATGCGAGCATCACTTCGTACAACCCACCTTCATCATTGACTACCCTGTGGAGATGTCTCCCTTGACCAAAGTGCACCGTGATGATCCCAATTACACGGAACGATTCGAATTGTTCATCAACGGAACAGAGGTAGCAAACGCCTATAGCGAGCTCAATGACCCCGATGATCAACGGCAACGCTTCGAAGACCAACTCGCACTCGGAGAACGCGGTGACGATGAAGCAATGTTCATCGATCAAGATTTCCTGCGTGCATTGGAATACGGCATGCCGCCAACGAGTGGAATTGGCATCGGCATCGATCGCCTGGTCATGATGCTCACCGATCAAACGTCCATTCAAGAAGTTTTGCTGTTTCCTCAAATGCGCCCTGAAGTGTTTGATGAAGGACCCGATGCTGCTGGCCTCAAATCAATGGGCATTTCAGAAGATTGGATTGCGCACATCATCGCCGCAGGATTTGAGTCCCCATCCGCGCTTGAAGGCATGAAGCCTGCAGGTTTGCGAGAGAAGCTCAACGGTTTTCGAAAAAAGAACAAATTGGACTTGCCTGCGCTTTCTATTGAGGAAGTTGAGGGTTGGTTTCAACCCGCTAATTAAGCCCGTATATCATGCCCGCTCCATTCCAAAATTCCACCGTGATCGACGTGCTAAAGTCAATTTTCGATCCGGAAATTCCAGTCGATATATATGAACTGGGCCTCATCTACGAGGTGAAAATCACAGATGATGGCTTTGTCCATATTGAGATGACGCTCACCTCTCCCAACTGTCCGGTTGCAGAAAGCTTGCCTGCGGATGTGGAAGAAAAAGTCGGCAAGATCGACGGGGCTACGGGTGCAAAAGTCACCATTGTTTTCGATCCACCTTGGACCCAGGACATGATGAGCGAAGAAGCAAAACTCGAACTTGGATTCCTGTGAACGAAGCTGAAACCACGCGCGGAATTGCGATTTTGGGCAGCACCGGTTCCATCGGAACACAAGCCCTTGATGTCATTCGCGAACAAAACGAACGACTACACGTCGAAGTGTTGTCTGCTCATCGCAATGCAAAATTGCTCATTGAACAGGCCCTTGAGTTCCGCCCCAATGCTGTGGTGATTGGACAACGTGAACTGTTTCAAGAAGTAAATTCAACCTTGTTTGACGCAGGCATTAAGGTGTACGCGGGCCCTGAAGCTCTGGAGCAAGTTGTGGAGATGGAAGGTGTGGACATGGTGCTCACCGCCTTGGTTGGCGCCGCAGGATTGCGTCCCACTTTGAGCGCAATCCGCGCGGGAAAAAGCATTGCCCTTGCAAACAAAGAAACGCTTGTGGTCGCTGGAGAATTGGTCATGGCTGCGGCACTTCAAGCCGGGGTGGACATTCACCCTGTTGACTCAGAACACAGCGCCATCTACCAGTGCCTCGCTGGCGAGGTCTTAAACCCCATCGAGAAAATCATCTTGACGGCCTCTGGCGGTCCATTCCGAGGAAAGAATCGATCGCAGTTAGATGCTGTGACCAAGGCCCAGGCGCTCAAGCATCCCAATTGGGACATGGGTGCTAAGATCACCATTGACAGCGCGTCCATGATGAACAAAGGGTTGGAAGTCATCGAAGCGAAATGGCTCTTTGATTTGAAGATGGATCAAATCGACGTGGTCGTGCATCCGCAAAGCATCGTGCACAGTTGTGTGCAATTCGAAGACGGATCCATCAAAGCGCAATTGGGTTTGCCGGACATGAAATTGCCCATCCAGTATGCTCTGGGTTATCCCCATCGACTGCCCAATACATTTGATCGATTTAGCTTCATAGATTATCCGCAGCTGACATTTGAGCAACCCGATTTGGAAGCGTTCCAGAACCTCCAACTGGCTTTTGATGCAGGTCACAAAGGCGGCAACGCTGCCGCAGTTTTGAATGCTGCCAATGAAATCGCCGTCGCTCGTTTCTTAAACGATGAAGTATCATTCACAGGAATGACCGGTATCCTAGAGCACGCCCTAGCGACTGTGAGCTGGCAGGAAAAGCCCGATCTAGAGGCCTTGATTGCATCGGATGCCGAGGCACGCGCTGTGGCGCGTGAATTCAAGGCTTGAAGCCTTCGCAGACATAAGCCTGATCAAACAGTCATGATGTCTGCCTCTTTCGCAGACAATACCTCATCAATTTTCTTGATGAATTGATCCGTTAGTTTTTGGACTTCTGACTCTCCGTCTTTTGCCAAATCCTCGCTCAAACCTTCTGATTTAGCGGCCTTGATGAAATCATTCGCCTCCTTCCGTGCGTTTCGCACAGAAACCCGCGCATGCTCGCCTTCAGAACGCGCCCGCTTCGTAAGGTCACGGCGCCGCTCCTCTGTGAGTGGCGGAATGTTGATGAGAATGGACTCTCCATTGTTCATCGGATTCAATCCCAAATTCGCATTGATGATGGCCGTCGCAACCGGATCAAGCATGTCTTTTTCCCACACCTGCACCGTCAGCGTTCGCGCATCGGATGAGTTGACGTTGGACACTTGGCTCAACGGAGTCATAGAGCCGTAGTACTCGACCTTGACGCTGTCAAGCATTGCTGGGTGCGCTTTCCCCGCACGAATCTTTTGGAGCTCAGCCTCCATATGCTTGATTCCCTTATCCATGGCTTCACGCGCCATGTCCATTGCCATCTGAATTTCCTCTGTCATGACCTTACCGTTATTGGTTTACCAAAGTACCAACATCTTCTCCCGAAATCAAGCGTTTCAGGTTGCCTGATTTATTCATGTCAAAAACAACGATTGGGAGGTTGTTTTCATTGCACAGTGTGATGGCCGTCAAGTCCATCACCTTCAAGCCCTTTGAATAAACTTCATCGAAACTGATTGTGTCGTACTTCACTGCATTTGGATCTTTCTCCGGATCGGCGCTGTAAATGCCGTCCACACGCGTTCCTTTCAAAATCACATCCGCATCAATCTCAATGGCCCGCAACGAAGCTGCAGAATCCGTTGTGAAAAATGGGTTTCCCGTCCCTCCTCCAAAAATAACGACGCGCCCCTTTTCCAAATGTCGGACCGCGCGGCGGCGAATAAACGGCTCCGCAATTTGCTTCAACTCAATGGCCGATTGGAGCCGCGTATCGATTCCAGCGCTCTCCAATGCGCTCTGCAATGCCATGGAATTGATGACCGTAGCAAGCATTCCCATGTAATCTCCTTGGGTCCGCTCCATGCCTCCCTCCTCAGCCTGCACACCGCGAAAGATGTTGCCTCCTCCAATTACAATGGCCACTTCTAACCCCAAGTCCACTGCCGTTTTGATTTCGTCAGCGTATTGCTTCAGGCGATCGTTATCGATGCCAAACTGCTTTTGCCCCATGAGTGCCTCACCACTCAGCTTGAGGAGAATTCTTTTGTACTTCATTGCTGGTGCGAATATCCGAATATTCCGTGAAGTGCAGAGCAGAAAAACAAGAAAGGGCAACCCAGTTGGATTGCCCTTGCCTAAATCTTTGTCTTTTCTTCGGATCAGTCGAGCGATGCTCGGCAGAAACCGGTGGCTTTTGCCCCGCTGCTCAAAGAGTCAATGTACTGAGCAACACTCTTCTTTCCATCCTTGATGAAAGCCTGGTTGACCAATGTTGCTTCTTTAAACCACTTCTTCAAACGGCCTTCAGCAATCTTCTCGGCCATTTCTTCGGGCTTGCCCTCTTGGATTGCAAGCTCCTTGCCAATGCCGCGCTCTTTCTCAATCAAATCAGCCGGAATCGTAGACTCGTCCAAGGCAACAGGCGCCATAGCCGCTGCTTGCATCGCTACGTCACGACCACCTTCACCGACAGCTCCATCAAATGCTACTAGCGTAGCTAGACGATTGCCCGGGTGGATGTAAGATGCTACGCTCGTGCCTTCCAATGTATCGAACGATCCAATCTCAATTTTCTCACCAATCTTTCCGATCTGCTCTGTGATTTTCTCACCGATGGTGATGCTTTCGCCTGGGAAAGTTTGAGTCAAGAGGTCGTCCTTTGAAGTAAGCTTTCCGTTCAAAGCAACATCCAAGATGCTCTGAGCAACTGCAACAAACTCTTCATTCTTTGCGACGAAGTCGGTTTCGCAGTTCAAAGCAAGCAATGCTCCAAAGGTGCCTTCACCGTTTGCACTCGCCAAAATCGCTCCTTCTCCAGTTTCACGGTCACCGCGCTTGGCAGCAACTTTTTGTCCCTTCAAACGAAGGATTTCAATGGCCTTCTCAAAATCGCCTTCTGCTTCTGTCAGGGCTTTTTTGCAATCCATCATGCCTGCTCCCGTATGCTTACGGAGCTTGTTCACTTCTGCAGCTGTAATGCTCATATGAAATGGTTATTTGCAACGGCTATTGCATCCGTTGCGGTTTCTAAATCAAAAAGGGTTAGGCCTTCTTCTCGTCCGCCTTGTCTTCCGCCTTGTCTTCAGTCTTCGCTTCAGTCTTCGCTTCAGTCTTCGCTTCGACAGCAGCAACTTCTTCAGCAGCAACAGGCGCTTCAGCAGCGGCCTCTTCACTCACTTCCGGAGCAGCTTTCGCAGCTTCTGCTTTCGCTTTCTTGGCTGCAGCTTGAGCATCGGCTTGATCCTTGTCCGCTTTGCGGTCTTGCAAACCTTCTGCTACTGCTTGAACCAAAACGTCCAAAACCAAACCAATGGAACGGCTTGCGTCATCATTTGCTGGGATTGGGAAGTCTACAGGCCGTGGATCCGAGTTTGTATCCACCATGGCAAATACAGGGATTCCCAATTTGCGAGCCTCTGCAAGTGCAATGTTTTCTTTCACAACGTCTACAATGAAGATTGCGGACGGGATGCGGGTCAAATCCGAGATAGAACCAAGGTTCTTCTCCAACTTGGCGCGCTGACGGCTCACCTGCAAGCGCTCACGCTTGGACATGGTGTTCAACGTACCATCCTGCTCCATTTTGTCAATCTGCGACATCTTTCGAACCCCCTTTCGGATGGTTGCAAAATTGGTCAACATTCCTCCAGACCAGCGCTCGGTGACGTAGGGCATGCCTACAGCCTTGACGCGATCGGCAACAATTTCTTTTGCTTGCTTCTTCGTCGCAACGAACAAGATTTTCTTACCGCTCTTGGCAATTTGCTTCATCGCTGCTGCAGCTTCTTCAAGCTTTACGCCTGTTTTGTGCAAGTCAATGATGTGAATGCCTTTCTTCTCTGTGAAGATGTACGGCGCCATGTGTGGGTTCCACTTGCGCTTGAGGTGGCCGAAGTGAACTCCGGCTTGGAGCATTTGCTCGAATGTTGTCTTTTCCATGTTTACTTTCCTGGTTTAAGCAATCCGATGGTAGCCGCGTGACTCGCGAGTCCAAAGAATTTGGATGCTAAACAAATAATAATGTTCTGTTGGGTGTGATTAACGCTTAGAGAACTGACTCTTCTTACGCGCTTTCTTTTGACCGAACTTCTTTCGCTCAACCATTCGCGGATCACGTGTCGTGAGACCGACCTGCTTCAACGCTGGCTTCCAATCAGGGTTGATTTCAATCAACGCCTTTGAGATGGCCAAACGGACTGCTTCTGCTTGTCCTGTGATGCCTCCACCGTCAACGTTGACTTGGACGTCATATTGACCTGTTGTCTCAGTCAGCATGAAAGGCTGATTGATTTTGTACTGCAACACAGATGTGCTGAAGTAAGTAGCCACGTCGCGCTTGTTTACGGTAACGTTTCCTTTTCCGGGCTTCATGTACAAACGCGCTACTGCGGTCTTCCTTCGGCCAGATGTATTGATGACTTCCATTCGATGTAATGATCAAGCTTGAATCAAGCGTTCAATTTGAATTGCTCAGGCTGCTGAGCCTCATGTTTGTGGTCCGGGCCCACATAAACATGCAGGTTTCGAAAAATCTCTCGTCCGAGTGTGTTCTTTGGAAGCATGCCGCGTACAGCATCCTCAACCAATGCAAAGGGCTTTCGCTTCAATTGCTCGATTGCAGTGCGCTTTCGCTGGCCACCTGGGTAACCCGTGTAACGGATGTACTCCTTTTGCTCCCACTTCTTTCCTGTCAAAACCACCTTTTCTGCGTTGACCACAATTACGAAGTCTCCACAGTCAGCATGTGGTGTAAAATTCGGCTTATGCTTTCCGCGCAATCGCTTAGCAACTTCGGACGCCAATCGGCCCAACGTTTGGCCTTCAGCATCAACGAGCAACCACTTCTTGTCAGCGTTCTCCTTATTGATGGATCGGGTTTTGTAGCTCAAAGTATCCACAGCTCAGTGTTTTGAATGTTCGAATTCTCCCCAAAATTGGGGGTGCGAAGATAGCAAACGGATGTTTACAACCCAAGACATCTTGTGGACAAAAATGATTAGTCCTCAGACTCACTGGACTCGCTGCGGCCAGGTGATGGCACTGAAGCCTTCTGATTTCCGCTACTGTCAAAGGATACAGAACGTTTGTCATCCTCAGAGTTCACCTCCCAAAACCGAAACTCGTCGGAAGATAATTTCAAATAAATGATTTCTCCCCCTGCAGAAATCCCAAAAGAAAACGACTCCTTTCCTCCTTCGTAACCCAACCAACAACCTCCTGGAGGCAGAATCGTTGTGCCAAAGACCAGCCCTTCCTCATTCAGGTCATCGGTCAATGAAAAATCGCGTAAATCGCACGGCACTGACGACATGCTTCTCAGCTCAATAAAGTCGGAGGGTTTTCCTTTGGGGTGCACTTCCGAAAGATAAAGTTGATCAATGACACACTGCCCAAAAGTTTGCCGAGGTGGAGACCAACGATTGCCCTCAGCACTATAGACGCGAGCCGCAGGTGCCGACTGCTTCCGTTTGCGAATCTTGAAATCAGGCAAACGCCAATTGATGTTGAATCGAATCACGTGCTCCGACCAGGGGTCAGATGTTTGCCATTCATCGGACCAGACATATGCAAAACTGGTGCTCAATTGCTGGTTGATCTCGTGCTTCAATTGAACTTGAACCCGTGTGCTCCAATCCACAGAACCCGACTCGATGTCTTTTGCAAAAAACTCGTAGCTCGGAACCAACGTCCAGCGATCAAATAGCTCCCTTGCGTATCCCAGACGAAACCGCTGGACCAAGTTTTCCGAAATCGAAGCGCCTTCGTTGAATGCCATCGATTTCCAAGCTTTTGTGGTCATCAGCCTCCACTTCCATTCACCTTGGCCGCTTTTGGCCTTTCCGTCTAGGCGAAACGCAAAACGTCGGCCCGATTCATAGGCACCCAGATATCGTTGGCGTTCAATCCATCTCAATTGTGCTGCAGCACGCCATGTTTTGTTGAGTCGGTAACCAACTCCTGCGTTGACAAATCCACGGTCATGCCATGTGCCTCCCATGGACCAACGGTTCTCCCACTTCAAAGACCAATTCCAATCCTTGTTGACCTTTTGATCTACCCCAAGGCCCAACCAACCGCCGGTGTCGGTATACTGAGCGTTCGCGGTCAAAAGCACTGCTAAAAAAAAGATGAGTGTTGTGCCCTGACGCATCGATTAAATATCCTCGTAAATGCGAATTGGCTCCAGCTCCAACGTTTCGTCGCCCTTCTCGATGGTGACTTGTTGAATGATTGCAACATCCGGTGCGTTGTTGCTCGTAGGCATCGTATCCTCGCTGTAAACGTAGATTGTGTAATCGCCTGGGCGCAATCCATAAAAGGCGAAGTCACCGTCATAATTGGTGCGCACGCGGTCATCCGGTCCAACCCGATCTCCATAGGTAATGTAAACGTCTTGATCGATCGCCGGAACAACGATTGCGCTCAGCGGATTGGTGATCACAATGCGCTGCTCAATTTCCACATTGCCCGTAATGGTGGTAACTCCGCCCTCACCAGCCGTTCGGGTGCACCCCATAAAAGCAATCAAAAAACAAGCGAATAACGCTTGAACCAACTGCCGATTCATCGAATATTTTATCATTTATAAAAATTGCTTGCGCTCCATGAGGTTGCAAAGTAATGCCTGAAGTAATTTCGAGCACTATCATGATGGTACCACACGAAGAACATTCTCCACTGCAGCATACTGGCCTCGGCGAAGGCCGCCTTGAAATCATTTGCGGCCCGATGTTCTCGGGGAAAACCGAAGAACTGCTCCGACGCGTGAGGCGTGCTCAAATTGCGCATCAGCCCACCGTCATTTTCAAACCGGCAACGGATACCCGTTACAACAAAGAAGCTGTGACGTCCCATGACTCCAATGCCTTGCCGTCCGTAACTGTCGCAAACAGCGCCGAAATCTTGAATTACCTCAGCAGCCAAGCCCGGCCGATCACAGTGATCGCAATTGATGAAGTTCAGTTCTTTGACGATGCTTTGCCAGCAACCTGCATGCGATTGGCGGATCAAGGCATCCGGGTCATCGCAGCAGGATTGGATTTGGATTTCACCGCCAAGCCATTCGGGTGCATGCCAGAACTGCTCTGCTTGGCCGAAGAAGTCACCAAACTGCATGCGGTATGCATGGAAACAGGTCGCCCAGCGCACTTTTCCCATCGGATTGCTGGGGGAGAAAACACTGTTGAAATCGGCGAGAAAGACCGTTACATCCCATTGACCCGCCAAGCTTTTGTGGCTGCACGCAACGAGGAAAACAAACAATGACCGTCGGCGACTGGAAAAACTGGTTGAATGGCCTTTCCCAGCTCGATGATTTCAAGCTGATCCAGACACGTCAAGAAGCAAACATCAGTGCCTGCTTGCGTGCAACCCAAGATTCCCGTCAACTTCCATTGGCTGCTGCAGACGAAACACTCTTCATCGCCATCCATGGTGCCTGGCACAATGGCCATGATTATCTGGAATCTGCGCACGGAATGGGGGCGCGTTATTTCATTGTGGAGGAAGGTGCTCAGATGCCTGAATTAACAGACTCCGACGTGCTCGTCGCTTCGAACCCCCTCCTCGCTTGGCAAGACTTCGCTCGCCATTGGAGAGGCGTCTGCAACATTCCAACCGTGGGCATCACAGGAAGCAATGGCAAAACAACCGTCAAAGAATGGTTGATGCAACTTTTTGCCAAAGACCACAATGCTTGTGGCAATCCAAGAAGCTTCAACAGCCAAGTAGGCGTTCCTTTGGCGCTGGGGGATCTGTTGCCTGAACATGACATTGCCTTCATCGAAGCTGGGATTTCAGAGCCTGAGGAGATGAAGCGTCATTGGCACGCAATCCGCCCCACGCTCGGCATTTTGACGCACATCGGAAATGCCCATGTCCAAAATTTCGACGATGTCAAAGCGCTCACACGTGAAAAAATTAGGCTTTTTAATGGCTGTCAATGGGTCGTGATGCCTGGTCAACTGGATGTGGCCAAACAAATGCTAATCGAACAGGATATTGAGGTCAAAACATGGGGCGAAGAAGAACATGATACGTTACGCGTAAAAAGCCAAGTGCACAGCCGCGGGCGAAGCGTTGCCATTGCTTGGAATGGATTGGAGTCCATTTGGCAATTGCCATTCACCGGGGAAGTCGGCTACAGAAATGCGATGACGGCAGCCCTATTTGCGTTGGAATGGGGCTTGGATGAAGTGCACATTCGCGAGAGTCTTCTTCATTTCCAAGACTTGGAGCATCGGATGCAACGGCTTCAAAAATCCGACGGATCGTGGTTGATTTCAGACGCCTACACAAACGATTGGGATGCCCTGCAATTGGCCGTTCAAGACCTGAATCGCCTTCCGGGTCAATTCAAAACTGCAGCGATCATTGGAGAAATCCCTGGCATGGACCTCGAAGGTGCGCGGCAAGTCGTTTCATTCATCCGAAGCAATGAGATGGATTCCGTCTGGTTGATCGGACCCGCTTTTCAAAACTTGGCTGGGCCGGATGAAACAGCCTTACAAAGTGTAGAAGATGCCCTGGAGTTGCTGGCCTCAAACCCGATGGTTTTTCAAGGTAAAAACACCCTCATCAAAGGTGCAAGAGCAGCGCAATTCGAGCGATTGATCCCAGCTTTGATGCACCGCAGTCATTCGGTGCGATTGGAGTTGAATCTTTCCGCACTGGCGCAAAATCTCAGAGCAATTCGCACATTTGTTCGTGAACACGCCCGTCCAGCCACTGACTTGATTGCCGTCATCAAGGCCTCTGGTTACGGAACCAACGGCCCGGCGATTGCGCGGCAATTGAAATTCCATGGCGTGAGCATGCTTGCGGTGGCCTGCACCGAGGAAGGGGTGGAACTTCGTCAGCACGGCATCGTTTCAAGGATCATGGTGCTCAATCCTGAGCCTTCCACATTTGCATCGCTCCTACAATACCGCTTGGAGCCCTGCATCCACAGTTTGCAACAACACGGAGCTTTTGTGGAGGCATGGCGACAATGCGGAAATCAAAAGCCTTGGCCGATTCACATCAAAATTGACACCGGGATGCACCGCTTGGGGTTTGGCCATGAAGAGGTTTCCGTCCTGATCGCATTGCTTAAGGATCCCGTCACGCTGGTAAAAACGGTTTTTAGCCACTTGGCAAGTGCCGATCGGCCCGAACAAGATGATGCCACCAGAAGGCAAATCAAGCGCTTCGAATCCGTTGCTCACGCGCTGCGTGAAATCCAGCCCGACATCAAAACGCACCTTCTCAACTCATCAGGCCTGATCCGATTCCCTGAAAACAGTGGAGATTATGTGCGTGTTGGAATTGCTCTCTTTGGCGTGCAACCCGATGGCGCTCAAACACTCGAGTTGCAGCCGGTGGTTCGCTTTCACACCGTGGTCTCTTCGCTGCATGACATTCCCGCAGGCGAAGGTGTCGGTTATGGCTTAGAAGACGCCGCTGATCATCCGCGTCGCGTCGCAACATTGCCCTTGGGTTATGCCGATGGTTTTCCCCGCAACCTCTCCAATGGAAGGGGAAGCGTAGTGGTGCACGGTACGTTTGCTCCTGTAGTCGGAAAAGTCTGCATGGACATGGTCATGGTCGACGTCACGAACATTCCGCTCGCACAAGAAGGAGACGAGGTAGAAGTGTTTGGATCCGAACAACGCATCGAAGATTTCGCTGCAAACGCCGGAACCATCCCGTATGAAATTCTCACCCGAATCCCCAGCCGCGTGCAGCGAGAACAGCGGGGCGGTTGAGCCTTATACAGCCTCTTTCAATCGGTACTTATAAAGCATGCGATTGATCCACCAATACATCACGGGTACGATGATCAACGTGAGGAACGTAGCGAAGGTGAGTCCATAAATAATGGCCCAACTCATCGGCTTCCAAAACACGTTGTTATCACCTCCAATGTAGATGTGAGGGTCATACTCAGTCACCAAGGTGACAAAGTCGATGTTCAAGCCGATAGCCAGCGGCAACAACCCGAGAATCGTTGTGATCGCCGTGAGCAAAACAGGCCGCAACCTTGTTCGACCGCCCTGGACAATGGATTCCTCCACTTCCGCAAATGCGAGATGATCACCAGTTCCCAACTCTTTTCGTTTGCGTTCCCGAATCAAATCGGTGTAGTCGATCAAAACAATGGCGTTGTTGACCACCACACCCGCCAGTGAAATGATTCCGATCATGGTCATGATGATGACAAAATCCATCTGGAAAATAACCAAGCCCAAAAGCACTCCAATCAAGCTAAAGAACACACTGAAACCAATGATAAATGGCGTGGTAATGGAGTTGAATTGTGCCACAATGATGAGAATGATGAGGAACAATGCCACCAACAAAGCCTGTGACAAGAAAGCCAACTCTTTCGCCTGCTCTTCCTGTTGACCTGTGAAGGCAAATTCAACCCCACGAGGCGCATTGAATTCCTTCAATGATTCCTGCATTTCCAAAACAATTTCGTTGGCATTCGCTCCTTCCAAGACATTGGAGCTCAACGTGATCACACGGTCCAAATCTTTTCGTTTCACGCTGCTGAACGTCGTGCTTCGATCTGCAGTGGCCACCGCTGAAATTGGCACCTCCTTGATTTGACCGTCGGAAGCGCTTCGAAAAATCACCTTTTGATTCATCAACGCATCGACGTTGTTTCGAGATGACTCTTCAAAACGAACGTTGATGGGGTAATCATCTTCCCCGTCTTTGAACGTACTTACCTCTCGTCCAAACAAAGCAGTTCGAATCGTATAGCCGATGTTTTGCGTGGACAGCCCATAGCGCCGGGCCTTCTCGCGATCGATGGTAATTGGCAGTTCCGGTTTGCGCTTGTCGACGTCAATTTTCAGTTCTTCCACTCCTTCAAAATCCAACTCGCGCAGGTATTGCCGCATAGAATTGGCCGTGACCAGCACGTCGTCGTAATCGTCACCGCGGATTTCGATGTTGATCGGTGGGCCTTGAGGCGGTCCGTCCGAGTTTTTCGTGACGATGATTTCTGCGTCAGGATAGCCCGACAAACGCTCGCGTACAGAGCGCAACACATCACGCGTGGACTGTCCTCTTCGCTCTTGGAACTTCACAAAATTCACAGCAATCCGCGCCTTGTGCGGGGTGTTCCCCAATGATGGCCCCTCCTGAGGATCGCTGGTTCCGTTGCCCACTTGGCCAATGATGGAATTGGCGATGTACGCCTCCATTTCACCGGTCTCTGGGTTGGGCCGTTGAAAGCGTTCCTCGTTCATCACTTCCAAGACCAGCGATTCAATTTCACGAGTGATCCGATTCGTTTCTTCAATGTCCGTTCCGATGGGCTTGGTGATGAAAATATTCAGGTACTGCGGCTCATTGCTCGGGAAAAACTCCACCTTGGGTGGAAACGCTCCAAGCAAAACAAAAGCTACCACCATCAAACCAGCTGTTCCAAAGAAGAACGTCCAAGGACGTCGACCAGCCAAAGCATAGCGCAGGAAACGCTCATAACCCTCTTCCAAGCGCGGCAGGAATCGGTTTTGAAAGAGCAACGTGCCTGGATTCAATACATAGGCATTTGTGATTGTCAGCAAACCTGCAATCATGAGGATGTTGCCAAATGCTGTTGCGCCCAATGCCAGGAAGATTCCACCAAATACAATCAATGAAATGGTCACTCGGTGAGCGCGCTTCTTGCTCACCCCATCCTCGCCAACACGCATGAAAGCGGCTGTGAGCACTGGGTTGATCACCAAAGCCACAAAAAGGGAAGAGCTCAAGACGATCATCAACGTGATCGGCAGATATTTCATGAATTCACCAATGAGGCCCGGCCAAATCGCCAACGGTAAAAATGCAGCTAGCGTCGTCGCCGTTGAAGCAATGATTGGCCACGCCACTTCACCCACGCCTTGCTTCGCAGCAACGATGGATGATTTTCCCTCGTCCATCAAGCGGTAGATGTTCTCCACCACCACAATTCCGTTGTCCACCAGCATGCCCAAGGCCAGAACGAGCGAAAACAGAACCATTACATTGAACGTAATTCCCAACGCGCTCAGAATCATGAAAGACATAAACATTGAGAGGGGAATTGCAACACCCACAAACAATGCGTTGCGCAATCCGAGGAAAAACAACAAAACACCTACCACGAGTAGCACCCCAAAAATGATGGAATTCTGCAACTCATCCACTTGGGTTCGAGTCTGATCCGACTGATCATTTGTGATGGATACTGTGAGATTCTCAGGCAAGTAGTCGTCCTTGGCGTCCGCAATGATTCCATTGATTCCGTTTGACGCTGCAATGAGATTTTCACCGGCTCGCTTGATGATATCGAGGGACACCACCGGCTTCAAATACTCTCGTGCATAGCTGGTTTTTTCCTGCTCTACAAAATGCACACTTGCCACATCTCGGAGGTAAATAGGTGCGTTATTCTCGCTTTTGATGATGACGTTCTCAATGTCTTCCATGGATTCAAAATCCCCAACAACTTGCACCGAGCGTCGAAAGTTGTCGACGAGTAAATCTCCTCCTGAGATGGTGATGTTTTCCTGAGCAATCGCACCTGAAATGTCATTGAAACTCACCTGCATTGCTTCTGCACGCAAATAATCCACGACCACCTCGACTTCCTTGTCCATCACTCCGCGAATGTCCACCTTGGAAATCTCCGGAAGCTCTTCGATTTTCTCCTCGAGTGCTTCGGCGTAACGCTTCAATTCATCCAAACTGTAATCGCCTGAAAGATTGACATTCATGACCGGCAACAGCTCTGAAAAATTCAATGCAAATACATCAGGATCTGCTGGTAAATCATCGGGAAAGTCCGGATCTGCCTTTGCACGATCCACAGCATCTTTGACTTTCCGCAACGCTTCGTCAGATGTGACGTCGAATTCAAACTTGACATCCACAGCACTGTAGCCTTGAATGGAAGTAGAGGTGATCTCATCGACCCCTGTGATGGTTTTGATTTCCTTCTCAAGCGGACGGGTGATGAGCTTTTCAATGTTCGATGGGCTGTTTCCCGGGTAAGGTGTTCCGATGAACACTTCAGGGACAACAACCTCCGGAAAACTCTCTTTCGGTACCGTCAAGTAACTGTATAGCCCCGAAATGATGATGATGGCAACGAGCACAAATACCGTAGTGGCATTGTTCACGCTCCAAGTGCTCAGTCCGAACTCTCGTGCCTTTTGATTTTGCGATTGGTCCTCCATAAAATCAGTCCGTAATAAGGTTTACTTCTTGTCCTTCTACCACGCGGTTTGCACCTCGGGAAATCACATCATCTCCGAATGCAAGGCCCGAAGTGATGAGCAGGTTGTCACCAGAACCCATGCCCGATGCAATGAGTGTTTTTCGAACGATGCGCACATCGCCCTGACCTTCGGCCACAAAGACAAACTCGTCACCGTTGATGTCTTGCTGGACCAAGGCACTTGGCAAAACCATTGCGCTATCCAAACTAAGGTCCTGCAGCCAAACACTTGCATACATGTTCGGTAAGAATTTACTGTCTTCAGGCAACGGCAACGAAATCTCCAAGGTGCGGTTCGCCGGATTGATGAACTGACCCACCCGACCGACTTTGGTGCGAATGGAGTCGACTCCGCTCACAATGACTTCAGCGGACATTCCCTTTGACACTTTACCCGCGTAATGATCACTGACACTCGCTCGCACATACATGTCCTTCAAATCAACAATCCGAACCAATGGGGAACCAGGAACTGCAAATTCTCCAGTCTTTGCGAGGCATCGGTCGACAACCCCTGCAAAGGGAGCACGCATCACGGCCATCTCCATTTGTTCTTCCAATGTTTTCAATGATCCTTGCAACGATTCAAGCTGCGTCTTGGCTTGCAAAAATTCAATCTCTGAACCGATGCTCTGCTTCCACAAACGCTCCTGCCGCTCAAAAACAGCTTGCGCCAATTCAAGTTGGGTTTGCAATTCTGAGGCCGAACGTTCCATCACGTCCGTATTGACCCGAACCAAAGGTGTGCCCTCAGAGACCTGCTGACCTTCGCGCACCATCACCTCTTCAATGGCACCGCCAAATTCAGTCGTCAACAACGCGTTGCGATCTGTTTCAACGTTGCCCTGAACTGAAAATCGGTGGGTGAACGCTTGCGGTGCAATGTTCGATACTCCGACCTTGAACAAACTCGTTGCCTTTGCTGATTCGTTGGCTTCACTCGATTCTCCGGCTTCCGTTTCAGACGATCCACAACCGGCCAAGGTCAAAACCAAGATCATTGCGGGAATTCCCAATGCTGTTTTCATGTGCGCTGTATAAATGCTATTCATCGTTCTCTTCTTTCAATTTTTTCCGACCGTATTCAGTCAAATGCCGAAAGGGCTTTTTGCAGGTCAATTCGTGCGTTGAGCCAATCCAACGAAGTGGTTAGTTTTTGCAGTTTGGCCTCTAGCAATTGGTTTCTCGCATCGTTCATATCAAAGCTAGAAATCATGCCCTCCTTGTACCGCACTTCCGATTGCATGTAGATTTTTTCAGCCAAGCGCTCACCATTGGTCGCATTGTTGAGCAACGCCATCGCTTCGGAAAAGGAGGTGCGAGCATTGTCATACTCCATTGTCGCCGCCTGTGAAATCTGTGCCAATGCGATGCGCGCGCGTTCCTCCTTTATTTTCTTTTTCTCAACCTGCTGTCGGCCTCCGAAACTGGTCCAAACTGGCATGGAAAAATTCACCCCCCACAACTGCACCGGGTACCATTCACGGTCCTTTTGAAAGAAATCAAAAGCATCACGCTGCGCGTTGTTCTGATTGGTGTAAAACGCCGAAACTTGCGGCCAACCGCTCGCTTTTTGGCTTTTGACATCCAATCCCGCCAAGCCCAAGAAAAGCTCCTGCTCCTGCACGCCAGGGATTTCTGAGGCAACAAAATCGCGGCTCAGCCATTCCAATTCTTTTCCACTCGACATCAAATCATCCATTTCGTCGGTCAACTCCAATTGAGCATCTGGCGCAACGCCCATCTGGAATCGCAACAACCCTTTCGACATCGAAATCTGTCCCTGCGAAGCCATCACCTGAGCTTCCAGGTCATTGATTGCCAAATCCATTTGGCTCACAGCAAGCTCATCTGCAAACCCCGCTTCATTCAAGGCAGCCACCTCATCGCGGGTGAATTGCACAAGCCGGAGCGCTTCATTTGCCAGAGCCAAACCTTCTCCTGCAGCCAGCACAAAGTGATACGCTTCTGCGACCTGTTGCATCACTTCATCGGCCGTGCGCTGTTGTCCGCGTTCTCGGCTCGAAACCAACAACTGCGAAGCTTTCAATCCAAAAAGGTAAGACCCGCTGAAAATCAGCTGTGATGCCTGCACGCCGTAATTCGCTGTGTGGCTCTGCCCGAATTGAAATTCAGAAATCGCATTCGGATCAAAAGGCGGTGCATCGATGCCAACACCGGTCGCTTCTGCAACGCCGCCAAAAAAATCTGTGAGGTATGCCGGGAAACCAAAGACGTCTCCAGATGCAACTTGAATTGGAATGTCGATGTACTGGCTATAATCCGCAAGGATGTTCACCTGAGGCAATCCCGTTGCGAGCAGTTCCTTCACGTCGCGCTCAGACTTTTGCATGTCCAACGCTGCGTACTGCACTGCAAAAGCCTTTTCAAGTGCAATTTTTTGTGCCTGTGCCAGCGAAATGGAATATGATTCCTGTCCACGGGCATGGGGTAAAATCATCACAGCAATTGCAAAGGCTACAATGGCCGATCGCATGAAATTTCTATTCGTATTCATTGAAACAACTTTTCTTTTTCCAATTTGCTTTGGAGGTACTGCGCACCTTTTTCCGTCGAAATGGCTCGGATGTGATACAAGGAAGACTGCACATACAAATCTGACAAACTCAACTCCCCTTGAAATGTGCTGCGTTCCCCGCATTTTTGGACTTCGTACCCGATGGCCACAAGAAAACGCGCTGTCAAGACCGGATTGATGTCAAGGCGATACAGCTCTTCTGTTTGACCGCGCCTGATGTTGCGCTCCACAGTTCCGAGAATGATTTCGTCCTCTCGTTTTTTGATGGTCTCGAATGCTGTCCGGTGATACTTTTTCAAATCATGCAGCATGCTTGGGTGCATCTTGCTGATCACGGTATGCACAAAATCAATGATCGCCAATTCCGAGTCGATGGCATTTCCATTGTGATTTTCCGCCTCTGAAATCACTTGTTCCATCTGATCGCAATGCGCACTCATGCAACGTTGGATCAAATCGTCCTTGTCGGTAAAGTGGACATACAATGTCTTTTTCGAGACTCCGATCTCACTCGCTAGATCCGCCATATTGACTGAACGAATGCCCAAGCGCAGAAAAACATCCATGGCTTGCTGGAGCAATTGTTCTGATCTCTCAGCGCCTTGATGGGATGTGATTTGTGCCATTGCGGCGGCAAAGATACCTTCAATGCTCTCTGGAGGAAACGAAAATAACGTTAAAACGTTTCTTCCGTTTTTTTGCAAACACTCAAATGATATCCAACGGCCACGATGCGAGCAATCCCGACAATTCCTCTTTGCGAAATTTCGCTTTTTGCAGGGAATTCTCATTCGGATCGATGCGCCAATGCGCAGCCAACGTGAAATCCGCAGCCTTCAGGTTTGTTTGCTCAAAGAGCGCTCCTTTCAAATCCACTTCGTTGAAGCAGACTCCCTCCGCTCGAGCTTTTGTGAAATCCACATCTTGAGCGTTGCACTTTTCAAATCGCACACGCCTCATGTCCAGCGCATGAAATGATGCCGCCGTGAGATTGCATCCAATCAGTTGAAAGGATAGGCCTAACGGATTGCAAAGCTCAAACTTGACGCCCAAGAGTTTACATCCCTCAAACCTCACTTCTTGAAAACCCAGCCCCAAGGTTTTGGCATTGGAGAGGTCGCAATCATGGAAGGCGCAATCCTCGAACCGAGCACCTCGCAAATCACATCCTGCCCAATTCACATTGCGAAAGGTGCACGATTCGAAACGGCTGCCTTTCAAGCTCTGCCATTCTGTCTTTCCATCAAATTCAAGCGCATAAACATCCATTATTTGAGTGCTTCAGCAATGACATCGTCGGCTGCGTGCGCAGGAAGGGTCACTTTGAGAAGTGGTTCTTGATCCATCGCCCGCTGAATAGCCCATTCCGCACCTTCATTTCGGGCCCAACTTCTTCGGGCAATCCCGTTGTTGACATCCCAATGAAGCATCGACGTCAAGCGACGTTCAGCATCCGCACTTCCGTCGATCAGCATTCCAAATCCACCGTTGACGACTTCACCCCATCCGACTCCACCGCCGTTGTGCAGTGAAATCCATGTTGCACCTCGGAATGCGTCTCCTGCGAAGTTTTGGACGGCCATGTCAGCGGTAAAGGCAGAGCCATCGTAAATATTCGAAGTTTCTCTAAACGGCGAATCGGTGCCCGAAACATCGTGATGGTCGCGGCCCAAAATTACCGGTCCTGCCAAACGATCTGCTGCAATCGCATCATTGAATGCCTTGGCAATCTTCATGCGGCCCAATGCATCAGCGTATAGAATCCGTGCCTGTGATCCCACCACCAATCGGTTGGCTTGCGCACCCTTAATCCAGCGGATGTTGTCGTCCATTTGCTGCTGAATTTCAGCTGGTGCCTCTTTCTTTAAATCTTCCAAAACTTCACACGCAATGCGATCCGTTAGCTCCAAATCTGCTGCTTCGCCACTTGCACATACCCATCGGAAGGGTCCGAAGCCGTAGTCAAAGCACATTGGACCCATGATGTCTTGGACGTAGCTCGGATACCGAAAGCCTGTCCCGTCCGTATTCATGATGTCCGCTCCTGATCGCGACGCCTCGAGCAAAAATGCATTTCCGTAATCGAAGAAATACGTGCCGCGAGCGGTGTGTTTGTTGACCGCATCAGCATGCCGTCGCAACGACTCTTTTACATGATCTGCAAAGGCATCCGGATCGCTGGCCATCATTTTGTTGGAGGCCTCAAACGAAAGTCCAGCAGGATAATAACCCCCGGCCCAAGGATTGTGCAACGAAGTTTGATCTGAACCCAAATCCACAAACAACTCCGCACGGTCAAACGCCTCCCAAACATCCACAACATTTCCCAAGTATGCATATGAAACTGCTTCCTTCGCTTCCACAGAAGCGCGCACTTGCAAGACCAATTCTTCAACGTCTTCAATGACGTGGTCCACCCATCCTTGCTCATGGCGTTTGTGTGCTGCGTCCGAATTCACTTCAGCGGTGACACTCACGACTCCGGCGATGTTTCCAGCTTTGGGTTGCGCTCCACTCATCCCGCCGAGTCCTGCCGTGACAAATAGCTTTCCGGCAGGACCTGAACCGGTTTTATCGTTCATGCGCACGGCATTCAAAACTGTGATTGTGGTGCCGTGAACAATGCCTTGAGGACCAATGTACATGTACGACCCCGCCGTCATTTGACCGTATTGAGAAACTCCCATCGCGTTCATTCGTTCCCAATCATCAGGCTTGGAGTAATTGGGAATGACCATTCCATTGGTCACCACTACACGCGGCGCATCCTTGTGCGATGGAAACAATCCCATCGGATGGCCACTGTACATGGCTAGCGTCTGCTCCTCGGTCATTTGACTGAGGTACTGCATGGTCAGACGGTACTGAGCCCAGTTTTGAAAAACTCCGCCGTTTCCGCCATAAGTGATCAATTCTTCCGGATGCTGAGCCACTGCAGGGTCCAAATTGTTTTGGATCATCAACATGATCGAAGCCGCTTGATCGCACTTCGCTGGATAAGCCGAAATAGGCCGAGCTTTAACCGGCTGACTTGGTCGCAAACGGTACATGTAAATGCGTCCGTATTCCCTCAATTCTTGTGCGAATTCAGGCGCCAATACAGCATGTGTCTCCGCTGGAAAGTATCGCAGCGCATTGCGCAACGCTAATTCCTTCTCCGCAGGTGACAAAATATCTTTTCGAACCGGTGCATGGCTCACATCTTCAGAGCGTGGAAATGCAGCCGGTAAATCTGCCGGAATGCCTCCTAAAATCTCTCTTTGAAACGCCCTCAGTTCGTCGGTATTCATGAAAGTGGTCATGGTTTTCGAATTTTTCCGGTTCGGCGATCGTACCCGTATGGACAATGCTTGCAGCCGCTCTGACAACAATGACCACGCTTCAGGTGATATTGTTCCGTAAAGACAATGAAGCCTTCTGGGCTGTAATAAAAATCTTCCGGGTCCAAATCGCTCTGCATGTTGCAAATTTACCACCTATGAAACCGCCGTCCCATACGTCACCGCTTTCTTCCAGTTTTTCACCCCCTCAACCGAGGACCGAGCAGGTCGATTGGTCGCCAGCCATTGCAGCAGGCATTGATTTTTATGTCCGGCGTTTGGATTCCATTCCGAGTCCGGCTCCTGGCAACAAGGCCTGGAAATTGCAATTCCACGTGGAGCGGGCAATGCGCATGCACCAACCGGCCATGCTCACATTTGGCGGAGCCTGGTCCAATCACTTGCACGCCACGGCAGCAACAGGACATGCCCTAGGGATTCGAACGATTGGAGTGGTGCGAGCTGAGCCAAGCGAACTCGAAAACCTCACTCCTACGCTCCAAGATTGCACGGACTGGGGAATGGAGTTGGTGCCTGTATCGCGCGCTGAGTACCGCGAGAAACACTTGCCTTTTTTCAAAGCTTGGCTGCGAGATCGCTTCGGGAATCCGTGGATTGTTCCAGAGGGAGCAGGCGATGCGCTCGGGACCATGGGGTGCCAAAGTTTGATCACTTCCGACGACCTAGAACGACCTTGGGACGCCATCATTGTGAGCGCAGGAACGGGTACAACAGCCGCGGGACTTGCGATCGGTCTGCGTGGCGTATCGCACCTTTTTATTGGAAACGCACTCAAAGGAGTCGATATGAGCGATGCCGTCCAGAAGCACATTGAAAGCGCGTTGATGGACGCACAATGGGCCGCTGAAATCATGGAAAACGTGACTTCATGGAACGATGCACATCAAGGCGGATTTGGCAAGATCACACCCATCGTCGAAGAATTCATGCAACAGTTTCATGCGGAGACAGGTGTAGAATTGGATGGGATTTACACCGCCAAAACCTTGATCAAGCTGCAATCAGTTCTGGGTGTTCCCTCTGAACTTCGTTCCGAAAAACTTCAGCGCAAATCCCGGGTATTGTTCATACACTCCGGTGGAATTCAGGGAAACCGATCAATGGCATTCACAGCAGATAAAAATGCAGGTTCTCGCCCACTTTCATGATGCGGCGGACACTACATTTGCACAGCACCAAAGCGCCAAAACTGCCCCTTGCATGAGCGATTTTCTCCAACACGAATGTGGCATTGCGATGCTTCGACTCAAGAAGCCATTGCAGCATTACATTGACAAGTACGGCACTGCTTTTTATGGCCTCAACAAGATGTACTTGCTGATGGAAAAGCAACATAATCGGGGACAAGACGGCGCTGGTCTGGCCAACATCAAAATGGATGTTCCGCCAGGAAAACGATACATTTCTCGCATTCGATCGGTGGATTCACGGCCCATTCAAGATGTATTTAGCCGAATCATGCCCCGCTTTGAAGGTCTCGAAAAATCGCAATTGGAAGACGCAGCGTTTCTTCAGCGCGAAAAAGCATTCACAGGAGAGTTGTTCCTTGCACATCTGCGGTATGGCACATATGGCAAAAACGAAGTGGAAAATTGCCATCCTTTTTTGCGTCAAAACAACTGGCGGACCCGGAACCTCGTCGTTGCGGGCAACTTCAATATGACGAACACCGATGAGCTTTTCGATAAGCTCGTACGTTTGGGCCAACATCCCAAAGAACAGGCGGATACGGTTACAATATTGGAGCGAATCGGTCATTTCCTCGATGTGGAAAATCAGCGAATATTCGATTCTCTGAAAGATGAAGGGCTCGAGCACACTGAAATTTCAAAGCTCATCGCCGAAAAACTGGAAATACCCACCATCCTAAAACACGCGGCAAACTCATTGGATGGAGGTTATGTCATGTGTGGCTTGGTAGGACACGGAGATGCCTTTGTGATGAGAGATCCCAATGGCATTCGCCCTGCTTTTTGGTTCGAAGACGACGAAGTGGTAGTGGTTGCAAGTGAGCGGCCAGTGATTCAAACTGCCTTCAATATTTCCGCCGACCGCGTCCAAGAAGTGAAACCTGGCCACGCCCTGATCATAAAACGAAACGGAGAGGTAAGCATGCCCGAGGTGAAAACTCCGGGAATTCGGTCCGCGTGCAGTTTTGAGCGCATTTACTTTAGCCGTGGCAACGACAAGGACATCTACACCGAACGGAAAGAACTCGGACGGAACATGGTTCCGCAAATCCTTGAAGCAGTAGAGCACGATTTGGACAACACGGTCACCAGCTTCATTCCCAATACCGCTGAAGTCTGTTTCTATGGTTTGATCAAGGGCCTTGAGGATTACCTCAACCAAGCAAAGATTTCAAGAATCTTAGGGCTCGGTGAAAACGCCCAACCCGATGAAGTGCGTGCCATCTTGGACGAACGCGCCCGGATTGAAAAAATCGCCATCAAAGATGCCAAGCTGCGAACCTTCATCACAGAAGACGCGGGACGCGATGACTTGGTCGCACACGTCTATGACATTGCATACGGCACTGTTCGAAAAGGCGAAGACAACCTCGTCGTGATTGACGACAGCATCGTGCGAGGCACCACCTTGAAGAAATCCATCTTGCGAATTCTCGATCGGCTCGAACCTAAGCGCATTGTGGTGGCATCGAGTGCGCCGCAAATTCGTTACCCCGATTGCTACGGAATTGACATGGCAAAAATGGGGGATTTCATTGCGTTCCAAGCGGCAATCAGCCTGCTCAACAAACGCGGAATGAAAAACGTCATCGACGAAACTTACGCTGCTTGTAAAAAAGAACTCGAGCTTCCAAAAGAACAAAACGTTAACCGTGTCAAAGCCATCTATGAACCATTCAGTGCTGACGAGTTAAGCCAGGAAATTTCATTGCTCCTCACCCCCAAAGGAATGAAGGCAGAGGTGAAAATCGTTTTCCAAACAATCGAAGGTTTGCACGCATCATGCCCTGATCACACAGGTGACTGGTACTTCACCGGCAATTTCCCGACACCGGGAGGCAACAAGGTCGTCAACCGCGCATACGTCTACTACGTCGAGGGCCGGAAAGAACGAGCTTATTGAGGAGAAAACAGGCGATCAACGCTGGATCACCAGGCGCTGTGCTTTCGTGCTTTCGCCCAGATGCACCATGTACACACCTTCGGGCAAATGGCTCACGTCAAGGCGACTCACTTGAATGCCTGGGTGAATCAACTCTCGCAACATTTCACGACCATCCAATCCGTACACAACACATTCAGCGGGCATTTGAAAATTGCCCCGCGCTATGGTAAGCTGGGCAATTGCAGGATTGGGCATCATCGACCAACTTGGAGCATGAACAATCGTTTCAATGCCCACCGTGTAAGACTCCATCCAAACAGAAAATGAACCCTCCTGTGTGATGGGCTCGCCACCTGTCGTTGTGTCAAATGTGGTTTGTGTAAGGTTCGCAAAAGCGAGAAGTGGATAGTCCTCCGCAAACCAATAATCTCCCTCCGTGAAAATCTCGTAAGTCCCGAGGAATGTAGAGTCTCTCAAATATTCACTCACTGAGATGCGATAAGCATCTTCCAAAACCTGTCCCCCCGGCAGTGTCAAGGACCCCTGAGCCACACAGTTCGTAGAAATCGTACCCGAACGCTCAAATGTGATTCCCGCCGCTCCAAACGTCGCGGCAAAAGTGTCTTCCCAACTGTCATCCAAATTGAATGGCAACGGGAAATATTCCTCCGGGTCCGTGTAAGCAACAATCAACTGATTCTCAAACCCTCCCAAGAATTGATATGCGCCATCGTATGCGTAATAGGTGGTCGCGTTTCCCGCCTCAAGGCCAATCTCTGCATTCGCGAATGATTTGCCAAAACTGGTGCTGTCTGTGCTCACAAAGTTTGCCGACGATGACTGCAACGTAGTCGTACCCGAAAAGTCCCAGACCTGCCCGGTCGTTCCTACATCCTCTGGTATCGTTAAATACTCACCAACCCCCTGGGTGAAAAACTCGCCCGGTTCAGGAGTGGACAATTGCAACTGTGCGCTAAGTGTCGTTGAAACAAGCGCTACCACGCAGAGGAGAAGGGCATTTTTCATTCCGGATAATTTGCGTCAAAGTTAGGTTAAGCAAGAGACTTGTAATAAACCTGAATGACTGTTGAGGCGCGAGTAACGGTGTTCGGTCACTCAGCGGCAACTTCCTCAAACCGTAAAGCAGTGAGGTGATCAACCGTACAGTTTTTATTGCTCATGCGAGCTTAAGGACAGAGTCTATCAAGCGAAACGAACGCAGATTCAACGTTGGATCACCAAGCGCTGGACTTGCTGATTTTTTCCCAACTGAACCATAAACACGCCCGCTGCGAGTTGGCTCACGTCCAGTCGACGCATTTGCATGCCAGGGCGAATCAACTCTCGCATCATTTCACGGCCATCCAGTCCGTAAACAACGCATTCCACAGGCGATTGGAAATTGCCCCGCAAAATGGTCACTTCATCTCTCGCAGGGTTGGGCATTATCGACCAACTTGGAGCTTGATCAACCGTCTCAAGTCCCACGGTGTATGACTCCATCCAAACGGAAAATGAGCTTTCCTCTACAATGGGTTCGCCCCCAACAGTCGTGTCAAACGTGGTTTGGGAAACATTTCCGAAAACTGGTCGAGGATAATCCTCCACAAACCAATAGTCTGCTTCCGCAAAAACTTCGTACGTACCCAAGAAAGTGGAATCCATCCAATATTCGATCATGTTGACGCGGTAAGCGTCTTCAAAAACTTGGCCTCCAGGCACTGTCACTGATCCTTGAGCCAAACAACTCGAAGACACCGTGCCTTCCCGTTCAAATGTGATCCCTGCCGCACCAAATGTAGAAGCAAACGTATCTTCCCAGTTATCACCTACGTTAAATGGCAGCGGGAAATATTCCTCTGGATCTGTGAACGAAATAACCAATTGGTTCTCCACTTCTCCGAAGTATCGAAACGCATCATCGTACGAATAATAAAACTTACTATCTCCCAACTCAAGAGCAATTTCTGCATTCGCAAACGACTCACCAAAATCTATGCTGTCCACATTTAAAAAGCCAAAAGAGGCTGACTGCGATACAGCGATTCCCGAAAAGTCCCATGCCTGTCCCGTCGTTCCCACATCCTCTGGTATCGTTATGTAACCACCAAGACCGACCGTGGTAAATTCCCCGGGCTCGGGAGTGGATAATTGCAGCTGTGCATTGAATGTCGTTGACAAAAGGGCTGCTGCGCAGAGAAGAAGGGCGTTTTTCATTTAGGTTAATTTTGCGACAAAGCTAGGTTAAACCAACGCCCAAAAAGATTGCTTGCTCCTTGAGCAAAGATCTGAAACCAAAAAACGCCTCCCAGAGAGAGGCGTTTTCTTGCAAGTTTCCTTGCTATCTGTACCCGGAGTGGGAATCGAACCCACACTCCGTTAGGAACACGAGTTTGAGTCGTGCGCGTCTACCAGTTCCGCCATCCGGGCAAGCGGAGGACAAAAATAGCAAAGGATTTGTAGTAATCTGCAATTATCTGCACGTTCTTCGCGCGGCGAAACGTTTATCCCTTCGCGCGACCCTCATGAACGGCATCAGAAACATTGCGATTATCGCACACGTTGACCACGGAAAGACTACGCTTGTAGACAACATTATCCATCAGTGTCAAGCAGTTGACACTCGGAAAGAAACCGGTCAACTCATTCTTGATAACAACGATCTCGAACGTGAACGCGGCATTACGATTCTCTCAAAAAATGTTTCTGCAAACTGGAAAGGTGTCAAAATCAACATCCTTGACACACCTGGTCACGCTGATTTTGGTGGCGAAGTAGAGCGTGTTTTGAAAATGGCCGATGCTGTTTTGTTGGTCGTCGACGCTTTCGAAGGGCCAATGCCGCAAACCAGATTTGTACTTGGCAAGGCAATTGAGCTCGGTTTGAAGCCCATTGTAGTAGTCAACAAAGTCGATAAAGAGAATTGCACCCCAGACATCGCACAAGAGCAGGTGTTTGACTTGATGTTCACCTTGGACGCTACGGAAGAACAGTTGGACTTTCCAACGGTCTACGGATCAGCCAAAATGGGCTGGATGGGTCCCGACTGGGAAAATCCAACCACCGATATCACGCATTTGCTGGATGTGATCCTCGAGCACGTACCTGAGGCACCATACCGGGAAGGAACTCCGTTGCTTCAAATCACATCACTTGATTACTCAAAGTACACCGGTCGTATTGCGATTGGGCGTTTGTTTCGAGGCGACCTTCATGCGAACAAGGATTATGCGTTGTGCACTGAAAACGGGCATCGCAAGGCAAGGGCCAAGGAATTGTTTGTTTTTGAAGGTTTGGGCAAGGAAAAGGTCGACCACGTTCGAAGCGGAGATCTTTGTGCCATTACAGGAATGGACGGCTTTGAGATTGGCGACACCATCAGCGACCTCGAAAACCCTGAGGTCATGGAGCGAATCGCTGTTGATGAGCCAACCATGTCGTTGCTCTTCACGATCAACACATCACCTTTCCTTGGTCGTGATGGAGATTTATTGACCAGCCGGCACATCCGGGAGCGCCTGGACGCCGAATTGCAAAAGAACTTGGCGCTTCGCGTCGAGCCAACGGATAGCGAGGACAAGTGGATTGTTTACGGGCGAGGCATTCTGCATTTGTCCGTGCTGATCGAAACCATGCGTCGAGAAGGCTACGAAATGCAAATTGGAAAGCCTCAAGTGCTGTTCAAAGAGATTGATGGTGCCAAGCATGAGCCTTTTGAGCACCTCGTGATCGACGTGCCCAGCGAAGTGGCAAGCAAGGCAACGGAACTGGTGATGAAACGCAAAGGAATGCTCCAGGTCATGGAAGCCAAAGGTGATTTGCAGCACATGGAATACCGGATTCCATCTCGCGGACTCATCGGTTTGCGGAACCAAGTCTTGACGGCGACATCTGGAGAAGCCGTGATGACCCACCGCTTTGATGGATACGAACCCTTTGCAGGCGAACTCACTTCGCGCTCCCTTGGCTCTTTGGTCAGCAAAGAAGCAGGACAATCCCGTGCCTTCGAAATTGACCGCCTACAGGACCGTGGAACCTTCTTCATCGATTCAGGACAGGACATCTATGCAGGGCAAGTCATCGGCGAAAGTTCACGCGACAACGACATGGAACTGAACCTCGTTCGCGGAAAGCAGCTCAACAACATGCGCTCATCTGGTGCGGACAAAAGCCTCCGCATCGCACCTCCTCGAAAACTTTCTTTGGAAGAATACATGGAGTGGATTGGCGATGATGAGTACCTTGAGGTCACGCCTAAAGCCCTGAGGGTAAGGAAGGTGACGGGGTAAACAAGAAAATGAGCAAGGAAATCACTTTTGGCTATGCTATTTCTACCGTGGAATCAAGGTTGTTGAACAACCTTGATTTCATGAAGCAGCTGGCACAAGTTGACGATCCCGTTGTCATTGTTAACCAGTTTCGAGACCAACCGCTTGACGCTTCTGCCTTGGGCCAGAATGTCCAAGTCATCAATTCAAAAAGCCGAGGCTTATCGGAAAGTAGAAACGTCGCGCTGAGGGCCATCGATGTTGATTTTGTGATGATTTGCGATGATGACATCTCCCTGGTGCCCGCAAACATTGAGCGCATCAAGAAAGAAATTCAAAAAAATCCTGATTGCGCTCTGTATTTCACTCGACTGCAAAAAACAACCGGTGAATTATGGAGAGGTAATTATGAGAATGATACTTTCTCTATAACTAGTTTAAACTTCAGCTCAAAGCGCAGAATCCAGCGAATCAATAGCATGGAGCAAGTGTATAACTTGCGCTTTTTGAGCGCAAATCAACTCATTTTCAACGTTGATTTTGGTGCTGGTTCTAGCAAATTTCAACTTGGAGAAGAAACATTGATGTCATGGTCTATTCTCAAGGCAGGTGGCGTACTTCGATACCTTCCTATTGTTGCTCGCATACACCCTCCACTCAGCTCAGGCTCGATATTCTCAGTACAGCACTCCAAAGCTGTTTTTGCAGTGCAATGGAAAATATTCGGCCTCGCTGGAATTTTGACGTTCGCGGGATACCTTTTGAAGGCTGTCAGGAAAACCCAAAAGAGCTGAGCGCAAAGAGAAAACAGTGCTTTAGAAAAATTCAATTTCCCCGTTGAAGAAAAATAGTTCTCCTTTCTTGTACAATTCATTTCGCGATGGCGAGCAGAAAAAGTCGACGGGGAAGACTCGTTTTTTGCGGGAAGACTCGTCAGCGAGAGTCGAAGACCAGTAACTAAAAGTCGAGTTCGATATTACTACTTGATTGAAGTCTTTCATCCATAAAAACTCTTCAATGTGGTTTTTACAAAAGTCTTTCGCAAACAGACAATCGAGCCGAGATAACGCCGGGTGAACCTTAAACACGTTTTCAGGCGAATCTGAGAAAATCACAACCCGTTGTTTTTGGTTTTGAGCTTTAAAATGACTGATTGCGTTTATGAAATAGTCAGTTTGCATTTCCTTAAAAATAATCTTGTTTTCCGGAAGCTGGTAATCGTCGAGTCTTATATGCACGGCAATTGCATTTTTTGCCAGCTCTTGCATATTTATTGATAACGCATTCTTAGGCTGAAACTGGTATATAGACTCGCTGATCTCTTGGATAACACCAGAGTGAATGTCACTCCTTTGCCAATAACCGTCAATTATACAGGACTTGGTTTGGTTAATCGAATCGCAGAGTGAATCAAATCCATCAACATCAGATTCAACGATAAAACCAGGGGTTCCAACCATTCGATTCAATCCGTTCAAATGAAGCATCCTAGAATATTTCGCAATTCGGTCCTGAAGAAAAGACACATTTTGAATTGGAGTTTCAAATCCGAGTTTTTCCAAATCAAAAGATCGCATGCCCTTACTGAGCCTAGAGCAGTCGAATATTACTTTGGCATCAGGATAGTGGTTCACGATCCTTGTCCAGAGTGCATATTGAAACAACTGGTTGCCGAGACCTCCCTTCACGCGCACAAAAATCGTTTTTTGAGATAGTTTCATGATTGTTAGTACAGATCGTGCGTAAATTGCACTTTTCTTGTCCGTTCTGTTTGCTCGAGGCTGCCGAATTCACTTGACTTCCTTTGTTTAAATAGGCCAATTTAGACTCGATAAACATTCAAATAAAAAACGTCTTGAAATTTTTTAAAAAAGGGCTTCAGTCTACAATTGAAGGACTCGGCTACAGCTTCCGCAGAAGAACTCGGACACAAGATATCGAACAACTCCTTGAAACTCTTTACCCTAAAAATTCAGGTATAGAATTGATCCGATTGGGAGGTGATAATGATGGTGGCTATTTAATCCCAGATGATTTAGATGGAGTTTCTGCATGCTTTTCTCCCGGTGTGGATGCCACTAGTGCGTTTGAACTTGACTGCTCAAAAAGAGGCATGGAGCTCTTTTTATCAGACGCATCTGTTGCATCTGTAGGTCCCGAATTGCAGGGGACCAATTATTCATTTGAAAAAAAATTTATTGGCGTTTCAAATGATCCGCTCTATCAATCAATGGATGAATGGGTAGCGTCAAGCAAAGAACCGGGAGGAGATTTAATCTTACAAATGGACATTGAAGGTGCGGAATATGAATCACTGATCAACTGCTCAAGTCAACTTCTGGAAAGGTTTCGTGTCATTTGCATCGAACTTCACCATATCGGCGAGTGGAGAAACCCGAGGTATTTTGAATTTGTGGAGAAGGGTTTGAGTCGATTGACGAAAAATCATGATTGTGTTCACACCCATCCAAATAATTCGGCTTCCCTGTTCTCGTTTGACGGCATCGAACTTCCTAATGTTATGGAACTGACTTTTCTGCGCAAAGACCGAATGAAAGGCGAGGGCTTTGTACATACTTTTCCTCACTCACTAGACGCGGATTGCGTTGCCGGTAAGCCGAGCATGACGTTGCCGCGCTCATGGTTTGCCTCGAGCTAGAAATGAGTTCCGTCTCTCCGACTTCATTCTAAAAGTTTCTCTTTTCGATTTTTCAGTATTGCATAGAGCAAAAATTCATCCGGATATACCGATGCTATAGCTTTTGTGTGGCTTTCCTTCATTGTCCTTTGGGTGCCTAATACGTTTCTTTTCCCAATGGGAACCACCTCGTCTAATCTGAAAAAAGCCTTGCAAATGGAGTAGGTGAATAACCTGCGATTTTTGAACGCAAATCAACTCAATTTCAACGTTGATTTTGGTGCTGGTTCGAGCAAATTTCAACTTGGAGAAGAAACACTGATGTCCTGGTCTATTCTCAAGGCAGGTGGCGTACTTAGATACCTTCCTATTGTCGCTCGCATCCACCCTCCGCTCAGCTCGGGATTAATATTCTCAGTACAGCACTCCAAAGCTGTTTTTGCAGTGCAATGGAAAATATTCGGCCTTGCTGGAATTTTGACGTTCGCGGGATACCTTTTGAAGGCTGTCAGGAAAACCCAAAAGAGCTGAGCGCAAAGAGAAAACAGTGCTTTAGACAAATTCAATTTCCCCGTTGAAGAAAAATAGTTCTCCTTTCTTGTACAATTCATTTCGCGATGGCGAGCAGAAAAAGTCGACTGAGATTTAAGGTTTTACCGGAAACGTCAAAAAAACTCTTGTTCAGTGAAAAAACAGATCATCACTTACTCTCCTTTTCAATGTTAAATCGAGATTAGAGACCAAAAATGGGCAGAACATATTATCCCTACCTGCTTTTGGTCTGAAAAAATTTTAGACGTAAAGCTTATCTTTTTTTTTGAAAGCCGTTTTTTGATCGCAACGTAAGTCTGTAACTCTCCGATTCTATGAATATCGTCCATAACGATAACAAACTCTTTATCCGGTTTCCAAGCTGGAATTATATCAAGAATATTCCGTCGAGAAAACCCTTTTGAACCAAACGGGCCATCCACAATAAAGATATTATAGTCTAATGCAAGATCGTCCGGACTCAAGTTATATTGAGATAATTTCGGCGAAGCTACTATTGGGAAGTTTCTTATCTCAGTTTTTTTTGAATCAAGAGGTTGAATTAAACTTTGAGTCCATAGTTCGATCCATTCTAAATTGTGTTCAATTATGGTGTGCTTGTGCGTGTTTAGTCTAGAGATCAGTTTTGTGCTCTCGCCCAATCCGAACTCGAGCACCTTTGGCTCTGAGACTAGCTTAATTGCATCAAAAACCATACATAATCCTGAGGGACCAACAGCCCATCCACCGCTCGTTAAAATTAGATTACTTGTGCTAGCAGACGACTTGATTCGTTGATGCAGTTTCATTGTCCATAAAAGCTCATCTATTGCTCTCTTGCGGGTTGTAAAGTGCCTCACTAAAAACAAGTAAAACCTAAAGAGCCAGCTTCTTATGATAAATTCTTTAATCATTTTCTTCCTTTTTGAAATAACCGTCTCAAGTTTTCGGCAAATCTCAAGCCAGAAACCCTCACTAACCAGCAATAAACTAATGGGAGTGAATGGTCTTTCGATGGGATATACCCTAATTCTTTCAGAAACGTCCAATTCTCTTCCGCCAGCATTCGGTTTTCAAAATAAGACCATCGAATTTGGTTAAATAACCCATTGTATAGTCGTTGCTTAATGTGAACCTCCATATCTGATGAAATGAACTTTTCGAGCATTTTTCTCCTCAATACTAGCGAATTTGTTCTGAGATCTCTTGGGTTTCCCGACGAAATAGAGCCCTCTCTTCCAGCGCTATAATTAAACAATCGTTGGTGATGTGCTCCGAATTTCGCTCCGTCCAAATAAAGGCGAAACATCAACTCATATTCTTGTGCGCTCGACCACTTGGGGTTCCACCCATCAATATTCCGAACAGAGTTTGTTCGAAACAAATTAGCTCCTGTGGTACCCAAACTACCTCGCATCAACCCTAGCTCAGGAGGTAGTTCCGGTTCGGCACTTTTCAAAATTGTTCCATTTTCAAAAACCATCTCGAAAGGCGATACAATGACATCGAAATCATTTTCTATTCCGAAAGATAATTGCTTTCGAAGCTTTGTAGGTAAGATTGTGTCATCGGCATCAAGAAATTGAACCCATTCTGTATCAACAAACTCAAGGCCCTTATTCCTCGCATTGCAAGCGCCTGATGTTGATTCGAAATGAAGAGAGATGATTCCGTTGTGCAACGCCACGAGTCTCTCACACTCATTCTTTGTGCCGTCCGTTGAGTTATTCTCTACCAAGATTATCTGTCGCACATAAGGCCTGTTCGCAAGAACTGAATCAACCGCCCTTGCCAAAGTAAGCTCTGCATTGAAGCAAGGTATTACAACGGTAACTATCGCGTTGGCTGTCATGGGTATTGCAGGCTCTTCATGTCCAACGCATAAATTCGTGAGATTCTCTTCTCAAGCACATTTCCAATAATTTTTTTTCGCTCCGCGCAAATTTACCAATGCGATATTCTGAGTTAAGTAAAATTCTAGTGCCAATCTTTATTTTAGCTGTATGATAAACTTTGAACTAATATTTCCTTGACCCTCACCCACACTGATCTTCCCCCCGTGGTACTCCTCAATGATGCGCTTGCATAAAGATAGTCCCAATCCCCAGCCCCTCGGTTTGGTCGTGTAGCCTGGCTGGAAAATCTCCTTGCGTTTGGCTTTCGGAATTCCCGGCCCCGTATCCGATACAGTCACCAGGACTCCACACTCCTCTCCTGCCTGAAGTGCGACTTGGATTTTTCCATCGCCGTCCATAGCGTCCACCGCATTGCGAATGAGGTTTTCCAAGACCCAACTGAACAGTGGTGGGCTCAACGGCGCTTGAAGATCAAGGTCAGATCCCTCAAACGTAAGCTCCACCTTCTTGGACACCCGTGGCTTCATGTATTCCACTGTCGACTCGATCACCGCAGTCACATTCTGCTCCTTCAAAATCGGCTTCGATCCAATCTTACTGAATCGATCCACGACGGTGTTGAGGCGCAAAATATCCCTGTTCATCTCTTCGAGGTAATCCTTCCGCACCCCTTGATCTTCGAGCAAACTGACCCAAGCCATCAAAGAACTCAGCGGCGTACCCAATTGATGCGCGGTTTCCTTGGCCATTCCTACCCAGACCTGGTCTTGTTCTGCCCGGCGAAAGCTGCTAAAAATGAGGTAAGCAACGAAAGTGAAAACAGCGATGAGTATCAGTTGAGCGAGAGGATAGTAGCGCAGCTGAGTGAGGACAACCGAATCCGCATAATAAATGTAATGGCGGCCTTCGCTCGGTAGATCCACCTCAATCGGCTCATTGGAGCTGGCCATTCCGGCGAGCAGAGATTGCAGCCTTTCGGGTTCTGCAACAGCCGTGGAATCTACGCGCTGGTAACGGATCACCTCAGTTCGTGTGCTATCGGTCATCACCACCGGCACTGAAGCGCTGTTGATCACCGTCTCACTGATGAATGAGTTGATAAGGTCCTGCATGACATCCTTCAGCTCACTGAAACGGACACTTTCATTCCAGTAAACCCGATGGCCTACGTTGTTGAATACAATCGGGTCATTGGCAGCAGACATGACTCCTTTCAGGGAGTCGAGGCTCACCCCTCCGGGGATATTAACCTGATACAATAACTCGTCGTTTCCGTCATAAATCAAAACCGGAATCGTCTTGTTCGACCACAGGTAATCGGTAATGAAGGTCAGGTCCATGCCGCGTGGTGGGTCATTGATCAATCGGTACGCGTCGGCCAATCGGTCGGCCTTCCCTCTTTCTTCGGTTCCCAGCTCTTCAAAAAGCTGCTGAGTATAACCGACCAATTCCGCACGCTGCACGATGGCTTCCGACCACAGGCGAACTTTTGTCTTTTCCTCTGCCCGAATCCGCTGCGCAATGTCATTGGAGTACCACAGGGTCGCCAACACAATGACCGCAGCCGCAGCAAGCAAAAAGCGTTTCCAACGCTGTTTATTGGAGTAGACGTTCATGCCCAGAAATCAGTTGTACGCGGGGCAGGGAATGGCTCGGCCCTTTTGGCGACCCGAGCAACTGTTGATGCCAATGACAATTTCGTGCGTGCTCGGCGCCGCGCCACTCAACGCCGAAACGTTGAATTCATAGGCATAACCAATCGTGAGGTAATCCATGACTTTGGCCTGCGCAGCCACGATCAGGGCGCTTTGACTGCGGTAACCCAATCCAACCCCTACCACCTCATCATAACGCATCATTCCTAAAATTTCAGCCGATGGCGGCACTCCTGAACCCAGCCTTGCTTGGGCAGATGGCGTGAACATCCAGCGACCATCCAGCTCCACTTGGGTTCCGGCCATCACCACCGCGTGTCGTCGCAATTTGCCAAACTGACTGATCTTTTCCATGCTCGGCTGCGTGACGTTCTGGATGGTCAGACCTGCAAATTTGGTGCGGTCATAAAACCACAAACTCGCATCGATGGTCGGAACGATGAATTGGTTTCCACCGTAAATCGCCGGATCATTGGCCACTTGAAATTCCGGCATGATCAGTTCACTCAAATCAAGTCGGTGCTGGAAGAATCCTGCGCTCAAACCTGCCGCCAAACGCGCGCCGTTCGATAATCTCAAATTGTAGGCATAAGCGAAGTTGACCGCATTGTAACCCCATGCGCCGGCATCGTCTGCCTCCACTCGAACCCCAAAACCGTGAAAGTCGTCGCCCTGGCCTTCCATCTGACCATGAAGGTTTGCAAAGGCCGTTTGCGGAGCCCCTTGAATTCCCGACCATTGGTTCCGAAATCCCATGTGCAAATCCATGCACCCCAAAACCCCTGCTGCGGCCGGATGATCCTGGAATGGGTTGATCACAGACGTGGTGCGAACCGGAAATTGTTGCGCCTGCAAAGTGTTCGTTTGAACGATCAGAACGAAGCCTGCAAAAGCCGTAAAAATGAGCGTAAATTTCTTCATCGGATGATGCTAATGAACCCTGTGATGGTCTCCAATTCAACCAAAAGTGGATCGTTTAAATCAATGGCATAATAGTACGTGCCCACAGGAACTTCTTTTCCTCCATTGCGCCCATCCCAAGGCTGAGAATAACCCACACTTCGATGCACCACTTGTCCCCAACGGTCAAAAATTCGAATGTCTGCAAGGTT